>Ga0082335_1002082_pt1 | contig 38771 bp, 36 predicted proteins | sample Subgrocontami58m_FD_72375 | JGI IMG/M metagenome (GOLD analysis project Ga0082335, IMG submission 72375) | Subsurface groundwater microbial communities from S. Glens Falls, New York, USA - GMW37 contaminated, 5.8 m (SPADES assembly) (version 2) ...
AAGTGAAGAAGGTAGTGTAAAATTTTCTTGGGTTTTCCGCGTGTTCACTAAAATAAAACATTCTTTCCCCTGGTATGATTTGGTAAATGAAACAATGTTCACATCAGAATAATCAGTGATGATTCCTTTTTTCAAAACGGGAGTGGAATTGTAAAGTGAATAAAGTTTTTTGTAAGCAGTTTTCATATCAGGATTAATATTCCAATCAATTGGGCTGCGGCTGAAAAATGGAAGCTTTGTCGGGTAACCTATTTCCTGTCCGCTATATATGAGAGGAACACCCCCCATAAATATCGAAGCGACTGATGCGGCTAAAGCCCCCTGCTTTCCGTTAAATATTACAACGGGAGGATTATCCCAAGCGGATTCATCGTGGTTTGTTGTAAATCTCAGTTTGTTACCGCTTGTAATGCTTCTATATTCGTTTTGATGAGTAGTAAAAAGATAAGAGGCATTATAACCATCGCGGAAAACATTTTTTAGCATTGAATAATAATCCCATGAATAATTAAGTTGAAAGCCAGCTGTAAAGTGATCGCTTCTGTTTCCTTCAGCTAACAAGATCAATTTTTTATTCGGAATATTTTTAAGTGTATCCAGAGTTTGTTTCCAGAAAAAAAACGGAACATAATCGGCGGCATCGCATCTGAAGCCGTCTACACCGATTTCTTTAGCCCAGTATTTCATAGCATTTATCATTGTCAAACGCATTTCGGAATTATTGTAATTAAGATCTGCTACATCATTCCATCCGGTTCCCGCAGGAGAAATAATATTTCCGCTTCCGTCCTGTGTGTACCAGTTTTTATTAGCTATCCACGGATTGTCCCAAGCGGTATGATTAGCGACCCAATCTAATATTACAGATATTCTAAGATTGTGTGCTTTGCTTATTAAATTTTTCAAATCATCTAATGAACCAAATTCCGGATTTACAGTTAAGTAGTTTTGAACCGAGTATGGAGAGCCAAGCTGTCCAACTGATTTAAGAACTCCAACAGGATGAATTGGCATAAGCCATATAACGTTAACACCCAAAGCTTTAATCGAATCGAGCCGGGTTATAATTCCATTAAATGTACCTTCGTTGCTAAATGCGCGGAGGTTTATTTCGTACATCACAATATCTTCTGTGTTGGGAACTGGGGAATTGGATAAAAGATTCTCTGTTACTGGCTGAACAGGATCAACATTTTTGCAGCCGCTAAATGAAAAAACAGTAAAGAGAAGTGCGATCAGGATAAATTTTGGGAAGAGTTTAATTATTTGCATTCGCTTTCCATAATTCGGAATGAATAAATATTTATTTGTTATTAATGATCAGAACAAACTCGCCTTTAAGATTTTTTTCGGATACCGATTTTAATATTTCAGAAACCTTTCCTCTAAAATATTTTTCTGTTGGAAGTGTCAGATCGAACGCTACAACAATTTTTGCAGAGGCGCCGAATATTTTGGAAACGTCCGTTAGGATTGCTTTTAATCGGTATGGTGTTTCCATAAGAACTATTAGTTCTTTTAAACTTTTTAATCTGAGAAGTTCTTTTTTCCTTATTTCACTTTTTGGTGAAAGCCAGCCTGCATAATAGAATTTATCAAGATTAAATCCGGAGCCGACTAATGCCGGTAATAGAGAACTTGTACCGGGAATTGCAACAACATCAATTTTAGCAGCAATACACATTTGAACAAGTATATTTCCGGGATCTGAAATAAGTGGTGTACCGCAATCAGAAATTAATGCGGCAGATTTACCTTCCGAAATTTTCTTAAAGAGTTCCGTTGAAGATTCTTCTTCATTATGCTCGTTGAGTGAGTGTAATTCTTTTTCTATCTGATAGTGAGAGAGTAACCGCTGCGCTTCTTTGAATTCTTCGCAAATAATAAAATCAACTGACTTGAGAACATTGATTGCACGTAGAGAAATGTCTTCGTAGTTGCCGATAGGTGTTGAAACTATGTAGAGTTTTGAATTCATTTTACCGCGGACCTGCCTGCCGGTAGGCATGGGTGCAAAGGCGCAGAGAAGTTCTTTGCGTTCTCAGCTTCTTTGCAGTTAATTTTTATATTGGTTTTTGTAACTCATCTAATAGCTGAACTAGCTTTACAATTCTTTTTTCACCGGTTCGCCTGTTCTTCAATTCAATATTACCGTCTTTCAAATTCTTCTCACCGATGATTACCTGCACGGGCATACCGAGTAGATCTGCATCGTTGAATTTGAATCCGGCGCTTGCATCTATACGGTCATCGAACAACACTTCGTAACCGTCTGCAATCAAATCAATGTAAATTCGTTCACATGCCTCAGAGACCGTAGCGTTTTTCATATTCAAACCAATCAAATGAATATCGAACGGACTGAGAGGTTCTTTCCAAATAATTCCTTTCTCGTCATAATTCTGCTCGAGGAAGCAGGCAAAAATTCTTTCCACACCAATACCGTAACTTCCCATCACTATCGGATGTTCTTTCCCGTGTTCATCAAGATAAAGTACACCAAGTGCTTCGGAATATTTTGTACCGAGTTTGAATATATGTCCAAGTTCAATTGCTTTGAATACATCCAAAGTTGAACCGCAGCTGATACATTTTTCCCCGTTCTCTGCTGTACGCAGATCAAAGTATTTACAGTTCGGACAATCGCGCTTCAAATCTATTCCGCCGATGTGATAATCATTTTTGTTCGCACCGCTGTAAAGATTATTTCCATCCTTCAAAAGATTATCCGCGATAATTCTATGTGAAAAATCTATCGGACCGATTGAACCGGCATCTGCACCGGAAATCTCTTTTAATTCTTCCGGATGTGCCGGACGAACATTCCCGCCAAGTACATTACCGAGTTTTGTTTCATTTACTTCATCGTTGCCAAGCATTAAAACTAGAACCGGTTTACCATCATGAATATAAATTCTTGATTTAGCTGTTTCATGCTCATCAATTTTTAAGAACGCGCAAAGTTCATCTATTGTATGAACATTCGGCGTAGAGATTTCATAAACAGCTTTACTCTCTGCATGATGTTTTGCACTAACTGCAACGGACTGAGCAACTTCAGCGTTGGAAGCATACCCGCACTTTTCGCAGTAAGCAACATTATCTTCGCCAGCATCGCTCTTAACCATAAACTCTTCGGATTTACTTCCGCCCATTGCACCGCTTGAAGCACCTACGACAAAATATTTTAACCCGCAGCGGTCAAAAATTGCCCGGTAAGCTTTATCATGAAGAGCATAACCAACATCCAAACCGGCTTCATCGCGGTCGAGCGTGTAAGCATCCTTCATAATAAATTGTCTTCCGCGTATAACTCCGCTTCTCGGTCGCGGTTCATTTCTAAACTTTGTTTGAATCTGATACCAGATCTGCGGTAAGTCTTTGTAAGAAGCGATGGAACCCTTAGCATGATATGCAACTATCTCTTCATGCGTTGGAGCCAAAACATAATCGCGGTTCTTAATATGAAAAAGAATATCTCCGAATGCTTCAACTCGTCCCGTCTGTTCCCAAATTTCTTTCGGATTTAATGCCGGAAAATGAAATTCCTGTCCGCCGATTGCATTCATCTCTTCGCGGATGATATCCATAATTTTTCTTATAACTTTATATCCAAGCGGCAGCCACGAATATATTCCGGCTGATACTTGTCTTACTAATCCTGCACGGATCATTAAAATATGGCTTTGAATTACCGCATCATTCGGTATTTCTTTTAAGGTCGGAATAAACGATTTACTTACTCTCATAATATTTTTTTTAGTTAATTCAACAATTAAAAATCCCTTCCCTTTGGGAAGGGAAAGGGATGGGCTGTTGCAAAGATAAGAAATGAAGAAGCGAGATGAAAATTGTGATTAATTTGTATTTAAATTTCAGACAAACCTTTTTCTGCTTATCTTAGAACAACAAAAAAAACAATTTAAAAATGAACAAACGCAAAAATATTTCGACGGGTGCCAAGTGGGAATATATTGTAGGGTTTTCCCGTGCAGTAAAAATCGGCAATCAAATATTTGTCTCCGGAACTGTTGCAGTAGACGGTGAAAGTAAAATTGTAGAGCCAAACAATTATTACGAACAGACAAAATTCATCATACAAAAAATTGAAAAAGCAATTAAAGAAGCCGGAGGTTCTCTTAAAGATGTTGTAAGAACTAGAATGTATGTGCTTGATATCAGCAGATGGGAAGAAGTTGCACGTGCTCACAAAGAATTTTTCGGAAGCATCAACCCCGCAACATCTATGATTGAAATTAAAGGACTTATTGGAAGCGGACTCGTAGTTGAAATGGAAGCAGACGCAGTAATTCAATAATATAAATCAGTAAAAAAATGAATGAATTCGATCCTGTAACCCAAGACCAGCAAGCCGACCCCAAATTTCCCGCATCATTATCACCTGCGGTTTTCATTAGCGGCGGATCAAAAGTTTTAGGCACAATGTTTATTACATCCGGCGAAGGACTGCATCCAACTGTTTTGCTCTTAACCGGTTTTCCCGGCAATGAAGTGAATTACGATATTGCACACATGCTTCAACGTCAAGGATTTAATGTGTTCACGTTTTATAGCCGCGGTTCATGGGGAAGCGAGGGCGAATTTTCCTGGAATAATCTTATTGAAGATATACCCGCAGCAGTAACATTTTTAAAAGATGATTTATGCAGAGAAAATTTTCAAGTAGATAAAAATAGGATTGTGTTTGTTGGTTATAGTATGGGTGGATTCTCTGCGCTCTTGAATTCGATTCAATTTGATGATATAAAAAATGTTTGTGCAATAGCACCGTTTAACATCGGAATGTTCGGACAATTAATAACAATGAATGGAGAGATAAAAAAATATAGCGCTGAAAGAATGCAACTAGCAAAAGATTTTGTGAACTGTCCTAACCCCGAAAAACTTTGGGATGAAATGATACAACATAAAAACGATTGGAATCTTATTAATCATGCCGAAAAACTTTCAGAAAAAAATCTTCTTATCATAAGTGCTAAACATGATACAACAGCACCTATAGAATTGCATCATAAGCCCTTGGTTGGTGCACTCAAACTCGCAAATTCTAATGTTAAAGAGTTCATACTTGAAACCGATCATTCATTTTCCGATAAACGGATTCAACTGATGAGATTGATTTCCGATTGGATTAGACAAATAAAATTTTAGAGAAAGAGCATGAGCAAGAGCAAGAGTTATGGCGATATGCCGGCAGAAGAATTTAAGAAGTATGGTTACGAACTGATCGATTGGGCTGCTAATTACATAGAAAATGTTGGCTCCTTTCCGGTGCTGCCTAACATGAATCCGGGAGATGTGAAAAGTAAATTGCCAAATCATGCGCCGCAATCCGGCGAACTGATGGATAAAATTATTGAAGATATTGATAAAATTATTTTACCGGGAACAACTCATTGGCAGCATCCGAACTTTATGGCTTATTTCAATTCAAGTGCAAGTGGTCCCGGAATTCTCGGCGAACTAATCGCAGCAACATTTAATACAAACGGAATGATCTGGAAATCAAACCCGGCTTCAACGGAACTTGAAGAAACAGTTTTAAACTGGTTTAGAGAAATAATTAATCTTCCAAAAGAATTTTGGGGAATCATTTACGATACCGCTTCGGTAAGTTCTATGCATGCAATTGCAGCCGCACGTGAATCTGTTGATTACGATATTCGGAAAAAAGGAATGAGCGGCGCGCCAAAATTACGATTGTATTGTTCAGAGCATGCTCACTCATCAATTGATAAAGGCGCATTAACTCTTGGAATTGGTTTGGATGGAATTAGAAAAATTCCCGTTGATTCAGATTTCAGAATGATTCCTGCAGAACTTGAGAAAGCGATTAGAGAAGATCGTGCAAATGGGTTTGTACCATTCTGTATAGTTGCAACGGTCGGGACTACATCTACCACAAGTGTTGATCCGGTTGATGAAATAGCGAACATTTGTGAGCATGAGAAAATATGGCTGCATGTTGATGGCGCTCATGCAGGTGTTACCGCAATGCTGCCCGAAATGAAAAAACATTTTATTGGCGTTGAATATGCCGACTCGTTTGTAGTAAATCCACACAAATGGTTATTCGTTCCGGTTGATCTGAGCATTCTATATACGCGCAAACCGGAAATTCTTAAGCGGGCATTTTCTCTTACAGCAGAATATTTGAAAACCGCAGAAGATTCATCCGTGAAAAATTATATGGATTACGGAATTCAGCTTGGCAGAAGATTCCGCTCATTGAAACTATGGTTTGTACTGCGTTACTTTGGTGTAGAAGGTTTGCAAGCGAGATTGCGCGAGCACATCCGTCTCGGGCAACTATTCGCGAAATGGATTGATGAACATCCTCAATTTGAACGGCTGGTACCGACACCGTTCAGCACGGTTTGTTTCCACGCAAAGCCAACCGGATGGAATGATGAAGTAAAAATCAATGAGCTAAACGAAAAATTATTGAATGCAGTAAACGCGACCGGAAAAGTTTTTATTACTCATACAAAACTTAATGGGGTTTTTACAATACGATTATGTGTTTCGGGATTACGTACCGAAGAAAAACACGTCGAACTTGCCTGGAGGGTGATACAAGAAAGTTTAAAGAAATTGAATTGAAGTTCGGCGGTTTAGAATCAATCGTTAAAGATATCTTGAAGATTAAGTAAAGTATCTTAACCTCAAAATGTAAAAATGTGTGATTGGAAAGGTTTTAGCTCGATATACAAACCGCTGTTATAAACTTCCTCTGCAGAACGCATATATGACTGATCGTTCAATAAATCCTTGATTAAAAAATCTTCTTGATAACCACGCACGTCCAATTTTATCCGGCATGTTGAAGGAGTTTCCGAATAATTTACAACTACAAGACGTTTTTCATCTTTAAAGGACCAGATCCATGAAAAGATATTCAAAAATGTCGAGTTATTATCCAAAGAAGGTTCCGGTTCTAAAAGAATCCACTTACCTCTATTAAAAATCTCATGTGAAGTTATAACCAAAAGTTTATTGTAAAAATCTTTCAGAACATTATTCTGCTGTTCCTCCGGTTCTCTTCCAAGCTGTACAGGAAGTTTTATTTTTTTCCCTTCGAATTGTCCGTCAAAATAAAAACGCATTCCTTGAATCGTGCTTATTATTACAGCCGCTGCTTTTGATTTTTCTTTTCCAAGAATTGCGGCTGCCCGTTCTTCATCATGATTTTCTATGAACCGGAGCGATTTTTTTTGATAATCATTATCGGCAAGAAGATGATCGCGAATTTCTTTTACCGGTGCATATTTCAAACGATCTGTCAATTTCTTGTCATAAGTAAAATTGAACCCGATCTGTTGAAGATCATATTCAAGATCCCAGTAAGCTTCAGCGATAAAAATAAAATCCGCTCTTTCATTTTTAATCTCTGATATCGCTTCCGTCCAGAATTCCGAACCATGCTTATCAAAACCGTTTTTACCTAAAACTCCTCCCCAAGTATTATTAAAAACATTGTTGAGTAAAAGCATAGACATATCGCAGCGTACACCATCGCATATTTTTGTTAAAGAAAGCAGCGTGTTGATAAGAAATCTTCTGGCTTCTTTGCTGAAAATATTTATCTGGATAGTATCCTGCCATGCAGGGAAAAAAGGATCGCGCCCGTGTGCAAAAAATTTCTGCTCATTTTGATTCGGCTGGTAATACGTGTGCGGATCGCGTTTGAATAGCTCTTTATCAACCGAAATAAAAATGCCGGGATTTGTTTTGATTAACCTGGTATCCGCACTAAAATGATTTGGAACGAAGTCGAGAATGAGTTTCATCCCCTTCTTATTCAAGCGGGATTTTAATTCAAGCAATGATTTATGATTGCCAAGTTCCGGATTGATTTCGTAAACATCTATTGCATAAGGCGAACCGACCACATCTTCGCGCTTCCAACCCTTTAATGCACGGTTGTAACTTTTTTTTAATCCTTCTTCAAAACAACATCTATCAATTACTGAATTACATGTTTTCCAGATACCCATTAACCAGATATAATCAATTCCCTTTTTCGCGAGACCGTCCCAGTATGAATTCGGTACATCGTTCAAAGTTGATTTGATAATTCCTTGATCAAATCTTCGGAGCCAGATACGGGTATTAATTTCGTAAAGTGATTGATTGTATAGCATCTTCAATTCATATTTATTTGTTCTTTGAACCGAGTAGTGATTTTTTTTCGTCCTGCAGTTCTTGATTTCGTTTCATCATTTCTAAATGCAGCCGTTCATCTTTGGAATCCGAAATGAATTGATTGTTCAGTTTGATTTGCTGATCAATCTGATATAGAAGAAAATTTTTTATTGTCTCAAGTGCATGATCGAGTGTATCTTTTTCAATTTTACCGTTAAAAGAAAGTTCATCCCACTTTTTACTTATTGATTCATCAGCAAGAGTTAATTCAAAAATAAATTCTTGTAAGTCTTCATCATCAATTTTATCAATTAAATAAGCCGGGGAATATTTCTGCTCATTGAACCCGTCCCTAACAATCCCGGCAAGTTTTCTCATACTGTGATTATTATAATTTTCAATGGAAATTTTATCGAGAATGTGAGAAATAATCTCTTCTTCACCGCTGTAAAGTAAGCGGATCAATTCTTTCTCGTAAGGATTTTCGTCTGCTGATTTTGAAGACAATGCAAGCTGTGATTGAGTTTGTTGATCTGCGCTTCTTTGTTCGGGGCGAACCGTTGAAACAAATCTCTTTTCTTTTTGCTGTTGTAAAAATGTGTTGAGTTCGGATTCAATTAACTTCTCCCGCAAATTAAATCTCTTTGCAATTGTCTTCATTAACAAATTTCGTTTAAGTTCATCGCCTACCAAAGCTAAAGTATTCACAAGCTCGCGTATAGCTTTAGTCATTTCTGCGGGGTCTTCAAATAAACCTTGCTCTTCAAACTGCGCCGTTTGATATTCTAAGAAATTCTTCGCGCGGGATACTTCTTCTTCAAATTTCTCTTTCCCAAATTTGATGATATATGAATCCGGATCCTCGCCTTTCGGTAATGCAATAACTTTCACTTCAAAATCTTGCTTCAGTAATATTTCAATACTTCTAAGCGATGCTTTCTGTCCGGCAGGATCGGCATCAAAAAGAATTATAACATTTTTTGTAAAACGAGAAAGAAGCTGAACTTGTTCTTCTGTTAAAGATGTTCCTGAAGATGCAACTACATTTTTTACTCCTGCTTGATATAAGGAGATCAAATCCATATATCCTTCAACAAGAATTGCACGGTCTAATTTTCTTATATCGTCTTTTGAGTGGAACAATCCGTACAGAGAACGTCTCTTAGAATAAATTTGTGATTCAGGTGAGTTTAGATACTTAGCAGCATTCTCTTGATTTTCTAAAATACGTCCGCCGAATGCAATTACTCTTCCGTTTGGTGAGAAGATCGGAAATATTACACGCCCGCGGAATTTATCGTAATACTCGCCTTTATCGTTTATGTCTATCAACCCGAGGAGTTTTGCTTTAGCAAGATCAACTTTATTTTCTTTTGCATGAGCAAGAAAATTGTCCCATCCGTACGGAGCGTAACCTATCCCAAAAATTTTCTGTGTTGGCTGTTTGATGTTCCTTCTTTTTAAATATTCCCGTGCTTCTTCGCCGTCCGAACTTTTCAATAAATTATCGGAAAAGAATCTTGCAGCAAGAACATTTAATTCATATAACTCTTCAAGTTCATTTTGTTGTGCGTCGGAAGGGTGGCTTTCATAATCTATCTTTATTCCAAGATGTTCGGCAATTTCTTCAACTGCCTCTACAAATGAAATATTTTTGAATTCCATTAAGAACTTAAAAACATTTCCTCCGGCGGCGCAGCCGAAACAGTGATAGATCTGTTTATCTTCGCTTACTGTAAATGATGGAGTTTTTTCTTGATGGAACGGACACAATCCTACAAAGTTCTTTCCGCGTTTCCGCAAATGAACGTGACCGGAAATCAGATCCACAATATCGGCGGAGTTTCTTATTTCATCGATCTTTTGTTCGGGTATGCGCATGTTTGTAAGTTTTTGCCTTCGTGGTAAACTTTATATAAACGAAATTAGAAATTTATTCCATCAAACCAAACTTCCATAAGATTGCCCATCAAAATTTATATTTGTATTTTGATCATCGAAACAAGAAAGAGTTAAATTTTTGATTAAGAAAAGTGTTCTGTTAATTCTTCCGGCACAAAAATTCAACGAAGAAGAATACCTAATTATTACCAATGCTCTCGAAAGAGCTGATATAAAAATATTTATCGCATCGGATTCATACTCGCTCTGTATCGGTTCAAACGGATTAAAAGTTAAAAATGATGTCCAGCTTTATAACATTCACGAAAGTAATTTTGCCGGATTAATACTTATCGGCGGAAGCGGTATGAGAAATTATTGGGATGATCCTGTTATTCGATCAACCGCTCAAAAATTTTTTAAAAGTAAAAAGCCGATCGGCGCAATCTGCAGCGCACCAATAATCTTAGCTAAAGCCGGAATACTTTCCGAATGCGCTACTTGCCATTCGGATGATAGAAAGGAACTAGAAAAACAAGGTGTTGATTATAAAGATACACCGGTAGTTACACAGAAAAATATTATTACGGCACAAAACCCCGCAGCTGCTCCTGAGTTCATCAAAACATTTTTATATGAACTTGCAAAATCAAATTAGAACTTCTTGCCATTTATTCATGTTAATTATGTTGCATCATGATTGAAAAAATTACGAAATATTGTAATAGTCTAACTCAATATTCCCGCTACAAAACACGCGAAGTTTTTATCGGTGATGTTCCTCTCGGTGCGAATAATCCGATCCGGATACAATCAATGACCACAACAGATACTATGAATACTATTGCAACCGTTGAACAATCTATAAGAATGATTAAAGCGGGCTGCGAGTATGTGCGTATAACTGCACCAAGCATCAACGAAGCAGAAAATCTCCGCAACATTAAAAGTGAATTACGCAAGCGCGGGTATAAAACACCTCTCATTGCAGATATTCATTTCACTCCTAATGCTGCAGAACTTGCAGCACGAATTGTTGAAAAGGTAAGAGTGAATCCCGGTAATTATGCCGACAAGAAAAAATTTCAAGTTATTGATTACACTGACACAGAATATAATTCCGAGCTTGAGCGAATAAGAGAAAAATTTTCTCCGTTAGTAAAGATTTGCAAAGAGTACGGAACAGCAATGCGCATCGGAACTAATCACGGTTCTCTATCAGACCGTATTATGAGTCGTTATGGAGATACACCGAATGGAATGGTTGAATCTGCTTTAGAATTTTTGCGTATATGTGAAGACTTAGATTATCATAACATTGTCTTGTCTATGAAATCGAGTAATCCGCAAGTAATGGTTCAAGCTTATCGTTTACTGATTCAAAGAATGGAATCTGAAAACATGAATTACCCATTACACCTCGGGGTAACGGAAGCAGGTGATGGTGAAGATGGAAGAATTAAATCTGCTCTTGGAATCGGAACATTACTCGAAGATGGAATCGGTGATACAATCCGCGTCTCATTAACAGAGGAACCGGAATTTGAAGTGCCGGTTGCGATTTCATTAGCGCAGAGATATAAAGGAAGAGAAAGCCATTCACAAATAATTTCAATTGATGAGCCACCTAAAGATCCATACTCTTACCAACGAAGAGAAACGTTTGAGGTTGCCGGAATCGGGGACGCAACTGTTCCAAAAGTAATTTCGGATTTCAGCGAAGAAAAAATTATCAACTACAAAGATTTAACTCAAATCGGTTTCACTTACGATCCTATAACAGATAAATGGAACATGACAGATCAGGCGAGCGATTTTTTATTCATAGGAAATAATAATTTACATTTTGAATCACCGGCTGTTCTAAAAGTAATTTACAATTATGAAAAATGGTCATCGCTCGAAGATAAAACAAAAGGATTCCCTTTCTTTTCCTCAATTGAACAATTCAAGTCTGCCGGAAATAAATCATTTGTTCTAAATTTTGTTGAATTGAATCAGCGGTCAGCTTTCAGCGATCAGCTTTCAGTAATAGCAAATGATCAAACAGTTGTTCTAATTTTATCAACAGAAAACCTTCACGGTATGGCTGAACAGCGCCGTGTTTTTTTTGAGTTGATGCCTAGAAACATAAAAAATCCGGTTATCATAAAACGATCATATGAAAAAATGAATGAAGATAATTTCCGTTTATATGCATCAACAGACTTTGGTTCTTTGTTAATAGATGGCTTTGGCGATGGTGTTTGGTTAACCGGGAAAGATCAATCGAACAATAATTTTGAAAAAGGATTTACTAACAGAACTTGTTTTGGAATTCTTCAGGCAGCGAGGACAAGAATTTCTAAAACAGAATACATCGCATGTCCTTCTTGCGGAAGAACTTTATTTGATCTCGTTGAAGTAACAAACAAAATTCGTAAACGTACCGAACATTTAAAGGGTGTTAAAATTGCGATAATGGGCTGTATAGTAAACGGACCGGGAGAAATGGCAGATGCAGATTTCGGATATGTCGGTTCCGGACCAAATAAAATAACGTTATATCACGGCAAAGATATTGTGCGTAGAAATGTGAATTCCGATAATGCTGTTGATGAATTAATTGAGATTATTCGTGAAAAAGGGAGCTGGATAGAACCGGCTAAAATTTGACACTATATATTTGTTTGAATCTTATAATCGTTTGTGGTATATTTTATGAGCAAATATGAGAAAATTCTTAATCAAATCAGGCATAAGAAAGATCACAGAACTTATAAATAGAGGTTTCTGATTACCAAATGCACTCACAATATCATGAGTGCATTTTTTTTATATATGATTGTTGGAGATTTGACAAAATATCTGGATGATTGGGCACCGCCTGGAGCCGCTTGGGAGAAGGACAATGTTGGACTTCAAATCGGCTCAAGGAGGCAAAAAATCAAAAACATCATGCTCTGTCTTGAGCTTAATGATGAAGTCCTAAAAGAAGCCCTTCAAAAAAATTGCAACTTTATATTTACTCACCACCCTTTAATATTCAAACCAATAAAAAAATTAGATACCGAAAATAATTCCTTAGCAGAACTGATTGAAAAATTGTTCAAGCATAAGATCAGTGTTTATTCTGCTCACACAAACTTCGATTCCATAAAAGACGGTGTATCATTCGAGCTTGCTAAAGTTTTAAAATTGAAAAATATCCGATTTCTAGAAAATGAAGAGAACAATCAATTCAAAGTAGTTACATTCATTCCGACTGCAAGCTTAGATAAAATCTCGAAAGCAATATTTTCGGCAGGAGGAGGAATAATCGGAGAGTACGAAAATTGCAGCTTTAGATCTTCCGGAGAAGGAACATTTAAGGGATCTGCTAAATCTAATCCTCAAGTCGGGAAGAAAAATTATTTTGAAAATGTGAATGAAATTCGGCTGGAAGTTATAGTTGATTCCTGGAAATTGAATAAAGTGATTTCTGCAATTCTAAAAACTCATCCTTATGAGGAACCGGCGTATGATATTTATCCTCTAAAAAATAAAAATGTAAATTATGGCGCCGGTGCAATTGGTGAACTTGAAAAAGAAATGGATGAAAATAAATTTTTATCGTACGTTTCAAAATCGTTAAGGACAAAAGCACTGAAATATTGCGAAGGAAAAGGAAAAGCAGTTAAAAAAGTTGCTGTCTGCGGCGGATCGGGTTCTGAACTATTGGTAAAAACTATTTCAGAAGGAGCGGATGCTTTTGTAACTGCAGATATAAAATATCATACTTATCAAGATGCCGAAAGAAAAATTTTGTTGATCGATGCCGGTCATTATGAAACGGAAATTGTTTCACTTAAAGCTGCTCAACAAGCAATTAATAATTTTATTCCGAAAAGCAGCGGTATAAAAGTTTTAAAGTATTCGGGCAGTACTAACCCGGTCAAATTTTATAAACAATAAGGAGTCCACTTTGATAGAAAAACTCTCGATTCTCTACGAACTTCAATTGATCGATAATCAACTCGATGAACTTGAAGAATTGCGCGGCGACCTTCCCGCATCAGTTAATGATCTGAAATTTCAGATCAATACTATTGAAGATCAAATTGAAACTAAAGAAGCTGAAAAGAAAAGCTCTCTCAATAAACGCAAACAGAATGATGAAGATGTTGACCGGATGAAAGCCAATCTTAAAAAGTTCAAATCCCAGCTTTACCAGGTCCGCAATAACAAAGAGTATGATGCTCTCACTAAAGAGATTGATCATAGTGAGCAACAGATTACAAAACTTGAGGCGGAAAGTTCTGCGCTTGAAGATCTCGTTCAGAAATTGAAAAAAGAAATTAGTGAAGTTGAACCGCAGCTCGAGACTCTTTCAAAAGATTTGAAGGAGAAAGAAGCGGAACTAAAACAAATCATCAAAGCTAATGAACGCGAAGAAGCCCGGTTAAAAGATAAACGCGATAAGGTTGCAGCCAAAGTCCGCAAAGCAGATTACAATACTTACAGCAGAATTCGTAAAGCTCTTAGCGGAAAAGCGGTAGTTACAATTATTAGAGCAGCGTGTTCCGGATGTCATAATGTGGTACCGCCGCAGAGACAGCTTGAGATCAAATCAAGCAAAAGATTATTTTCTTGCGAATCATGCGGTAGGATATTAGTCTCACCAGATATTGCAACTGAGGTTGAAAAGAAAATTAAGTTTTAGTTTTTAATTAAAGACCCCGACTTAGTCGCATAGGCGTCAACTTAATTTCACAATATGATTTTATTTTTTTTCTATAAGCATTTATTCTAAAATAGGTTAGAAAAATTTCCATAGCTCTTATTCATCCCGCCTAAGCGGGATGTTTGTTGTGTGTTCCTTTTATTCTGCCTGCCGGCAGAGCGTGTTGCACAACTCTTTCTTCGTGCAACTTCGATTCTTCTTCGTGTAACTTCGTGTAACAAAAAATCCTTTCACGAAGAACCACGAAGGTTTTTTCACGAAGGGACACGAAGTAAATCGTAATTTTTTAGTTCTGCAACAGACTCTGTCGGCAGACAGGGTTGGCACATCGTTGGTGATATTACAACCTTGAAGGTTGCTTACCAACTTCTGCAACAGACTCGGCAGGCAGGCAAAAATTGAACATCTATCCGCCTCGGCGGATTCCGCTAACAATGACCTCGTAGAGGTAACATTATTGTAGTAAAAAAATTCAAGAAATCCTCAATAATCCTCGTAGAGGATTAACAAATAAATGCTGTTTTTATTGCTTATCAATATTTTCACCTGTCTTTCCCCTTGGTAATTATGAGTTAAGTTGACGCTAATGCGACTTAGTCGGGGTTTTTTATAGTTCTATCACTTAATAATCTTCTCAATTGGAATTCTGTTCTCTTCTTTTAAATCCAATAAAGCATTTACCAAATAAACAAACTTGAACTTTTGAATATCATTTGTTCTAACCTCTTCTTCTTGAATAATGCCGTCAGCAATAAGCTTTGCTCTCTTAGTCCCTTTTAGCAGAGGTGATGAAGGCGTGAAATATTTTGTTCCGTCAAAAAAAACAACATTTGAAAAACCCGTATCAGTTACAAATCCGTTTTTGATAATTAATATTTCATCCGCCTTAGCTACCGAAAGATGTTTTTCTATTTCGGTTCTATCTTCATATTTATGAGTGTAAATAATATCATCATCTCGCACAAGTTGCAGCGAACTAATTTTCTTCTCACTATATTTCTGAAAATCAACGCTAATAATCTCTACTGTATAAATAATCCTGCACTTATAAAGTTCATTTGATAAATCCTCCGGTACCGAAATGATCTTGCCAAGATCTATTTGCTCTTTTGCATTAAAGAGTTCAGCGCGTGAGTTATTCATCCGAACATTATGGTATTCGATATTATACAATCTCTTGTTATATACTTTTATACTTTCAAGCAATCGGGACATAAACTTTATCTATCAATTCTTGGTATTCTGATTCAGCATCACTCAAAAAAGTAATGCCGCCGCCGCTCTTGTAAAAATATTTTTCGTTTTGCGTTTCTATGAATCGTATCATAACAGCGCTATCGAGAACCGAACCGTCATAGTACCCAAAAATGCCGGTGTAGAAACCTCTTGAATATATTTCCGCTTCCTTTATTATCTCAACAGTTTTTTTCTTTGGGGCACCGCTTATAGAACCGGCAGGAAGTAAAGTAAATATTATTTCGCCTATTTTAGTGTTGTAATTCTCTTCTAATGTTCCAGTTATTTTTGAGCTTACCTGCAATAATGATTTATCATTTGTAATTATTTTTTCTACATAACGGTATTTCTCAACTTGTACATTACTTGAGATCATACTTAAATCGTTTCTAATCAAATCAACAATCGTATTATGTTCCGCTGTTTCTTTTTTATCGCTAAGAATAACTTCTTCAGCATTAGGAATCGAACTATTTATAGTTCCTTTCATAGGATATGATGAAATAGTGTTTCTCTCTATTCTTACAAAAGATTCCGGTGAGAATACAACAAATTTGTTTTTATAAAACAATTTATATTTTGCGTTACTTAACAAAAATATCTCTTTAAGTGTTAGATTCGTTTTTATCCCGGTCGGAAAAGTTAGATTGAGAAGATAGGTGTTGCCGTCTCGAATTTGTTTTAATACTTTATCAAACGATTTTATGTAAGTTTCAAACGGAACCGGATATTTTTCAAAATGAATATTTTTGTCCGGGAGTGATTTTACTTCATAATTTTTTCTCCCGTTAATATTGAACAGAATCTCCGATGGATTTATTTCATTCAGTTTAATGATTTGCGGTTCAAGCATATCAAAATCAATAATGAACAGAAAGGGAATTTTATTTTTCCCATATTCGTTCATAGTTTCTAGTGCAAGTGATTTATTAATGTTCATATTTTAAAGATAATGAATAGCAAAATATTAATAATAGATAATTACGATTCCTTCACTTATAATTTACGTCAAATCGTTGAAGAATTTCATTACGATTATACTATTATTAAGAACGATGAACTTATTCTTGAAACTGCCGATAAATTTTCAAGAATATTAATCTCACCCGGACCCGGAATTCCCGAGCAAGCCGGACTTGTGAAAGAAGTTATCAAACAATTCGCTCCTTCAAAAAGCATATTGGGAATTTGTCTCGGTCATCAAGCAATAGCTGAGGTATTCGGCGGTAACCTTTATAACTTTTCAGATGTCTGCCACGGCATTTCAACTAATGTAAAAGTAATTGATTCTGATGATTACCTGTTCAATAGTATTCCGCAAAATTTTGATGCCGGACTGTATCACTCCTGGGCTGTCTCTAAGAAAAATTTTCCAGACTGTTTGAAGATAACATCTATAAGCAAAGGCGATGTAATCATGTCTCTCTCACATATTGAATATGATGTGAAAGGTGTTCAATTCCATCCTGAATCAATTATGACCAAACACGGAAAGCAAATTATTAACAACTGGCTTAATCATTAGAACTTTCTAAAGGCGGTTATTATCTGTCCGGAAAGTTTTGCAATATTTTCTTTTGAAAATCTTCATCCCAAATTCCCTTTACCTTTCCGTCTTTTAACCAATATATTCTCGGCGGAGACTGCCCGATAAGATTTAAAAACTCATTCAAACCAATCATGTGATAAGGAAGATTAAATTTGGTCATCGTTTTGAAAGAATCAACAGTAACATTTCCTTCCTTAAAAAGAAGAGCGTACAACTTAGGAAGTTTGTTAGTTTGATTTTTTGTTTCGGATAATTCTTTAGCAAGAGTTTGACAGTGATCGCATTCTAAATTTATTATCACTAACAGTTTTTCGCCAACAGAAAGATCAACCCTACCTTCTCCTTCAAAATTTGTATAATTGGCAAACTTAAATTCTTTCTGAGAATTAACAGGAAGAAATAAAAAAACTGAAGCTACACAGAGAACCATTACCGTTGGCGCAATAAAATATTTTTTCTTCTCGTTTGTAAATTTAAAAAGTAAAATCAGAATGGCTATCATAATAATATTTTTCACAATTGATTCAAGCGGAGACATTTTTATCATTTCGCCAAAGCATCCGCAGTTCTGTGTATCTTTTAATATAAATCCGGTGTAAACTAAATATCCGGTGAAGATAATAAGGAATAAAATTGCCGTTGGTATAACAATCGTTTTTAAGGAGTACGGCAATATTAGTAGAATACCTAATGCAAATTCAAAACCAATTAACCCCCGAACAATTAGTGCCGCTGTCTCACGTGCGGAAACAATTCCATGATCAACTAAAATTATTTCTGTTAAACCGGGAGAGACAAATTTAGAATAAGCTGAGAATAAAAATACTATACTGATAAATATTCGAAGAGCCAATTCTAATTTTAGTTTCATTTCAGTTCTTTTGCTTCAGCTAAAAAGAAACAATAATTGTACAAAGATTTTGAAATGAATATACTGAATTTATTTTTCATGGGGTTTATGTTTTAGCATTACAGTGAAGCAATAATCTTTTCGGCTGCTCTAATTCCAGATAGATACGCTCCATGAACAGTCCCTCTATATTGTCTATTAGTATGCTCTCCTGCAAAAAATAATTTTTTATCTACATCTTCAGCAATAATATCATAATCGGAAGAATAAGCACCAACAGGAACATATGAGAACGCACCGTAAAAGCTTGAGTCGTTTTTCCATTGGCTGCTATAGTACTTACTTGCTCCGTACTTTGTACCGGGAAAAATTTTCCAAATATTTTCACAAGCCCATATAGAAAATTGATATGCATCTGTCAAACCGATATCGTTATAATTCCCCAGTAGATATGTTGTAAAAGCATTATTAGATGCATACTTATTCATATTCAAAAAGTAATTAAATTTTCCGAACTGAGCTGAAGTGATTCCAAAAGAATATCCTGGATGTTCGTAGATCGATGGTCCAAATTTCATTGCAAGTTTTTCATTCCGTGACATTTTTAACCGCATTAATGCTTCAGTTTTTTGTAATGGCAACAGGGGATCAAAAATAATTTTCTGATTTTGAAGAACACCAAGCGGCACAGTTACTAAAACACGATCGGCAATAAATTCACCTCTTGGTGTTTCTACATATATTTTTGATTCTTTATAATTTATTTTTTTCACAATATGATTTGTAAGAACCGTTAAATCTGATGCTAAATACTTAACTACTTTATCAAATCCATTGATAACCAGCAAATCGCTGCCGGTATATTTTGTATCATCATCAAAATAAAGAGAAGATAATTTATCAATCGAAGCACCGGTATTAAGCTCAATTTTAATTGAAATAAGAAACCTCATTATCAAATCATTCATATAACTAGGTTTTATTTCGTTCATTACTTCGGTAAAACTTTTATTTGCTGATGCATTTCCCTTTATCTGCTGAATCAAAGTCTCGTAATTATTATAGTATTCGTTCATTTTTTCTTGTGGAAGCAGTACTCCCTTATCGTCATAAACATCTAAACCATTGCTGTCCATTTGTAAAAGAATCGCACCGGCATCTCTCGCAATTTGAGTAATAGGATTAGTAGCACTGCCGTGGATGAATGAGGCACCATATTCAATCACCATACCGTCTCTTTCTTCAGTTTTAATTCTTCCGCCTATTTTATAATTTGCTTCTAAAATTACCGGCTCTAGTCCAACTTTTTTTAATGATTTAGCTGCGGCAATTCCGGATATACCTGCACCAATAATTAATACAACTCCTTTGTATGATTGAGTTGAGTAGTATGATTCCATAAGATTTGCATCTTCTCTGCATGACGAGAACTGGGTTTGTAATGCTGCTGCAGCAGGTAATGAAAGAATAATTTTTTTTAAAAATTCTTTGCGATTCATTTTCCCCTCGCTGATTATGTCAAAACCTATTTATAATTTCAATTAAGAATTTCTTTTATCGCAGAAGGAAGATTTTCAATCGGGACTATTTTTATAGTTGTTTTACTTTTTATTGCTTTGTAATTATTAGAGGGAATAACAACTTTCTTAAAACCAAGCTTTGCCGCTTCTTGAATTCTTTTATCAATATTACTAACACTCCTAACTTCACCGCCAAGACCGACTTCACCAATCACAACAGTATCGCTTTTGGCAAACTTATTTGTGAAGTTCGATGCGATAGCACAACACACAGCAAGATCAACTGCCGGTTCATCAATTCTAATTCCGCCGGCAATATTTAGGAAAACATTTTGAGAAGACAACCGAAGGTTTGCTCTTTTCTCTAGAACAGCAAGCAATATTGAAAGACGGCGGTAATCAAATCCCGTTGCAACGCGCTGTGGATTTCCATACGAAGAAGGTGTAACTAATGCCTGCACTTCAAGAAGGATCGGACGTGTACCTTCAATACTGGAAGTTACAACGGAGCCTGTAATTTCTTTTTCGCGCTCGCTTAAAAATATTTCACTCGGATTTTTAACTTCCTGCAGTCCGTCATCATGCATTTCAAAAATGCCGATCTCATTTGTACTGCCGAAACGATTTTTCTGCGCGCGTAATATTCTATATGAATAACTTCGTTCTCCTTCAAATTGTAAAACGGTATCAACAATATGTTCAAGGACTTTTGGTCCGGCAATCGCGCCGTCTTTCGTAACGTGTCCTACAAGTATAATCGCACAATGTTTTTTCTTAGCAAGCTGCATCAATTCTGATGTACATTCCCGGATCTGTGTAATTGTTCCGGGTGGGTTATCAAAATCCGGTTTATATGTTGTTTGAATTGAATCAACAATAACAACTTCCGGAGTATATTTTTCAATTGCATTCAATATTATATCAAGGTCTGTTTCCGTTAGAACAGAAATCTTTTCTGAGTGCGTTTTCAATCTTTTTGCACGTATGTTGATTTGATTTGCAGATTCCTCACCGGTTACATACAAAACTTCACCGTTAATTTTTGCCGCTGCCTGCATAACTAAAGTTGATTTACCTATTCCCGGGTCGCCGCCCAGCAGCACAACAGAACCTGGCATTAATCCACCGCCAAGTACGCGGTCAAACTCAACTATATTTGTTTTTATTCTTTCTTCGTTTTGTTCTGTGATTGTGTTCAATTTAGAAATATTTAATTCACCGCTGTATTTTCTCCTGACCCCTTTTTTTTCTTCAATCAGTTCTTCGGTAAATGTATTCCAGTTATCGCACGTAGGACATTTACCAAGCCATCTTAACGATTCGTATCCGCAATTTGAACAAATATATTTTATTCTACTCTTTGCCATTACAACCCTGTGCGTTGAATGAATTTTTGTATTACATTGTCTTTACTGTTGAGTACTTCCTCATACGTTCCGGTAAAATAAATTTTTCCTTCGTGCATCATAGCAATTACATCCGCAGTGTTCTTAACGCTAAACATATCATGTGTTACAATAATTGAAGTAACATTAAGTTTCTCATTTAATGATTTGATCAGCTCATCAATGGAATCGGACATTATCGGGTCAAGTCCTGTTGTGGGTTCATCATACAAAATATAATCCGGATTTGTTACTAGAGCGCGTGCAAGTCCCACACGCTTTTTCATTCCGCCGGAAAGTTCTGAGGGTTTTAGTTTTTGTGTCCCGGGTAAACCAACAAGCTCAAGTTTTTCTGCAACTATTGTATGAATTTTTTCTTTTGAATAACCGAAATTATTCTCGACTAAAGCAAGAGCAACATTTTCTTCAACGGACATAGAATCAAAAAGAGCCCCGCCTTGAAACAAATATCCAAACCGGCGGCGGATTTCATAAAGCTCTTTCCGGTCTAGTTCATTAACAATCTTGCCTTCAAACTTTATAAATCCGTCATCAGGAAATAATAGACCAACGATATGTTTCAAGAGAACACTTTTCCCGCAGCCGCTTCTACCTATTACTGCAAGAGATTCTCCCTCTTTAATATTTAGATTGATCCCGCGTAAAACGTGATTGCTGCCAAAACTTTTGTGAAGATTATTAATTTCGATCATGATATGCAGAAACTTGTTAATGTCTTAAGTGAATATATAAAAGAAAAGAATTCAATTCGACTTCGTGAGTTTGTTCAATATTATATGCCCAAAAATAATAAGAGGCTGTCTCAAAAGTAATTTTTACCGATAGATAGTTGCGATTTTAAAACGGAAATAAATCCAACTCATTCATTATTGACACTTTTGATACAGCCTCTTATTCATTTAATAATAACTTATAATTACGGATTCAATCCGGTATGGCACTCGGCACAATGCATTTCTTTCCATGCTTCACCGGCTTCTTCTCCCGGGTGTCTAAATGGAAGAACTGAATTAACAGAAGAAAGTTCAAGTTTATCGGGCGGTCCTTGTGCATTTATACTATGGCAAAGATTACAATCTTTTTTGATTAATCTTCCTTGTTGGGTTGAATGATTATCATTATGACATCTGAAGCATCCCATAAATTCCATGTGTCCGATGTTGTTTGGATAAACGTTCCATTTGACCTTCATTTCTGGAAAAATATTTTTCTTATATGCTTCTTGAATTCCGCTAACAGCTCTATCAACCAAATATTTTTTGTTGGCGTAAATGTCCGGATATTTTTCTTTATAAAATGAATTGATCTTATCCTTAATAACAATCATTGCTGTATCAGTTGTTGAATAATCGGTTCCTAAAATATCCATTGCTTTAGATTTGATCGAAGGAAGTTCTTTCGGAATAGATCCGGCAGTGATTGCATTATTAATAAAAAATACCGGCGGTTGATAATTATGTGACGGACGGTTATGGCAATCCATACAATCCACTACTCGAGTTGCCATTGTATCAAGAGATTTTGCATCAACGCTTTCATTCTTATCTTGATAAACAAAAACTTCTCCGGTTTTTAAATTTGTATATCTAACCCAAGGAATTTTTTCTCTTTTCTTATCTGAAGATTTATACTCTATCTTAACATTAGGATTGATGTGCCAATGAATTCCTTCCTGCAAACCTAAAGCGCTTATCGGAGCGCCTATCTTCATAGTTAATGTTATATCCCATTCAGAATTCTTTTCATCCGCTAGATAATATTTTTGTGTTACGAGTTTTCGTGAGTAAAATTTTTGAGGCCAATGGCATTGTTCACATGTTTCCCGTGCCGGGCGCAAATTAGAGATTGGCGTTTCAATTGGTCTTGGAAAAGTGCCTAACGTAACGGCATATACTTGATATAAACCGGAAAGTTTGGATCTTACATACCAATCGGCACCCTCGCCAACATGGCAATCTACGCAAGCAACTCTAGCGTGTGGAGAATTTTGATATGCTGTAAATTCAGGTTTCATTACCTCATGACATAGTTTGCCGCAAAATTCAACAGATTCGGTAAAATGGAACGCTTCGTAACTCCCGAATGCAGAAAGAAAAAGGAAAATTGCTGTTCCTACTGCAAAGATGAAAAAGGCATGTCTGTGGTGAATATTATTTAAATTAACTTGCGGCCATTCAGTTGGAGGAAGAAGATGTTTTTTTTTATCACGTTGAACTTTCAAAAACATTCCAACTGGAATTAGTATCAGTCCAAATACCAAAAATCCCGGAAGAATAATATATACTACCAATCCTAAGTAAGTTCCTCCACCGGATGTGAAGGTTATTACAAATAAAAAGATTATCATAAAAATACTGATCAATGCTATAGTGGCCCCAATAAGTGAAACCCAGTTTTGAGTTGAATGAGGTAATTTTAGTTTCATTTGATTCCTTATGACATTAATATTTTTCTAATGAATAGTATAATGAAAATGTTATATTTTTCGTAGTAAAATTACTTAGAGCAAGTTGAAAATCCAACTTCTTTACTTGCTTCTTATACTTTATACATTACCCCCGTGTAAACTAACTATAAATTTTTCTTGCTTATACTCAAAATCATTGTTAGATTTTTATTAGATTATATGCAAATATTTTCCGCAAAGAATTCTTATTCTACATTTAATAGATTATTACTTTTTCCCTTTTTCACATTAAACTCTTAAATGGGAGAACACAAAAAATATTTATTTGTATAAAGTATAAAACAAGCGATGGCGTATATCCGACCAAAATGGTATGAAAGACGCCATATGGCTTTGTTACACTAGTTAGCTGTAATTGTATATAGCATCCGACAATCAAACTAAATCAATAAAATCATGAAAGATAAACAAGCCTTCGACACTTTAAAAGCTGAGACCTTTGCTGGTTCATTAATTGACACGCTTAATAAAGGCGCACTGTCGCTTATGATTTCAATCGGTCATCGGTCCGGATTGTTTGATACTATGGCTAAAATGGATTATGCCACTTCGGCTGAGATTGCTGATAAAACAGAACTTAATGAACGCTATGTGAGAGAATGGCTTGGGGCAATGGTTACAGGCGAGGTTATTGAATATGTTCCTGAATCAAAATCATATCGTTTGTCAGCGGAACATGCCGCTTACCTTACACGTAAGGCGGGTGCTGATAACATTGCAGTGTTCACTCAATATGTAGCTGTCATGGGAGAAGTAGAAGACGACATTCTTAAGTGTTTCAAAAATGGCGGTGGTGTTCCATATTCCAAATTTCACCGTTTTCATGATGTTATGGCTGAAGATAGCGGTCAGTCCGTTTTATCTTCTTTAGAGAGTCACATTCTTCCTTTGGTTCCGGGCTTAATTGCAAAACTTAAATCCGGAATTAACATGCTTGATGTAGGATGTGGTTCGGGAAGAATTATTAATAAACTTGCATCACTGTTCCCGAATTCGCATTTCACAGGAATGGATTTATCAACTGAGGCGATTGCAGAAGCTAACTCAGAGGCTACCACAAGAGGATTGAAGAATGTTGAATTTATTATCAAAGACCTCTCTGACTTTCATCAAATTGCTCCTGTCGAAAAGTATGACTTCGTTACTACGTTCGATGCGATCCATGACCAGGGGAAACCACTTAATGTGCTGAAAGGAATTTTCCGTTCGCTAAAACCTGATGGCATTTACCTCATGCAGGACATAAGCGGAACGAGTCATCTTGAAGAAGATATGAAACATTCTATTGGAACATTCCTATATACCATTTCCTGCATGCACTGTATGACAGTTTCGCTTGCTCAGGGTGGAGAAGGACTTGGAGCTATGTGGGGTGAAGAAAAAACAAAAGAGTATTTGCACAATGCTGGTTTTTCAACAATCAAAACGAATAAACTTGCCCATGACATTCAGAACAACTGGTATGCTGTTACAAAGTAGTTCTATGTATAATACATGAGAACAACTACAGCTAACAAGCGGCAACACGACGCGCAAAGTAACGGCTCGTAAGCTCAACGGTTTTGCTCACAGAAAATTAGTCAATATGAGTTCGCAAAACCGCTACGTGTTGCCGCCGGACGTTATGTGGAAATGGGGTGCGGGGAAAAGGAAAATAAATTAGAGGATAACAGTGTTTGATCGAATTTTGAGAGAGATATGCGATAAGATTCGCAAACGTAAATATGTGATGACTCTCCATGCAGAAGAGGAAATGAACGATGATGGTTTGACTATTTATGATGTTGAGAGATGTATTCTTACCGGCAAAATTCCGGAGCGTCAAAAAGACAGAAAAACAGCAGAATGGAAATACCGCCTCAATGGGCAATCGATTTGCTGATGAAGAAGTTGAGGTTGTTGTAAAATTGAGCCCAACGGGCAAATTAGTTATCATTACAGTATATGTGCAATAATATGTCTATGAGAAAGGAGAAACAAATGATTTGTGAAATTTGCGGAAAAGATGGTGCTCGCAGCCGCAGGGTTGCAAGGACATATGGTAGGGGGAAAGATATTTTTGTTATTGAAAACGTTTCTGTGGCAACTTGTCCTCACTGCGGAGAAAGTTATCTTGAAGCGGAAACATTACACGAACTTGAGCGTATTAAGCTCCACAAAAAGAGTTTTGAAGTTAAACGTTCAGTTTCAGTTGTTAGTTTTGTATAATTAAAAAAAAGGAGGCAAAAATGCAGACAACCAAGCAAGAGGTAAGCGATCTCCTCAATCGTTTGCCAGATGATTGCACATTAGAGGATGTTCAATATCATCTTTATGTTCTTCAAAAAATTGAACGAGGGCTGAAAGACGTAGAGGAAGGACGAATTTATACACAAGAAGAAGTAGAGAAAAAGATGTCAAAATGGCTCGAAAAATAATTTGGTCTTTTGAAGCCACCGCTGATCTTGAAGCGATTGCTGACTATATAGCGAGAGATTCTTCTTTTTATGCTGCATCATTTGTTATAGAAGTCCGTGAAGCAAGCCGTTCCCTCAATGAGTTTTCAGAACGCGGCAGCATCGTTCCTGAATTGTCAAATCCTTCTGTCCGTGAACTTTTCATTAAAGATTATCGTCTTATTTATCGCATTGAAGAATCTCGTATTGATATTTTGGGTCTTATTCATGGAAGAAGAGACTTAAAGATATTATGGAAAAAAGAACAAAGGGAAAATTGACCGTGAACTATCGCCTAACAACAGGCTAAAAGATAAAGACTGAGCGGGCAAATGCTATTGCACTTCTTTTAGCCGCAGGCCGTTAGCCGCTACCCGAGCTTCGAGCAGCAACAAATAATCGGCAATCAATCTGGCTGCGAGACTCGCAAGTTGGTTGGCGAGCATTTTTTCTCAGACTTCTTCATAAAAGGAAACAGCAATGCGTAGAATAAATGGTATCGCACTCATCGTCATCGGGCTGTTACATAGCCTTGCTTTAATTATTCCCGGAGCAATCGGATTTCCGGGAATCTGGAACGAGATTTCCCAAAATGGGTTCATCGATGTTGTCTCGGGCGGAAACCTTCGAATATGGGGATACTATTGGTTTCTCATCCCAGGATTTGCTTTGATGATCCTTGGTATCATCTGCACCTGGGTTGAGCGCCGACTGAGCCGACCACTACCTGCGTTTTTTGGTTGGTCCCTGTTGGCTTTTTCCGTCTTTGGAATTGCGCTCGATACTGACACTGGCTTCTGGCTTGTGCTACTAGTGGCAATTAACATCATCGTTGCCTCCAAGCGACGTCCGGATGCAACAGCCTGAAGCATTAGCCAACTTGCGTTGCGGCTCGTACAACATATGAACATCTCTACCATTCACGCTCGGGCAGCGGCTAACAATCGCAACCACGACATTCGCTTTTTTTATATGATGTTATTGTGCTCGTTCAACGGTTTGTAAAGAATTTATCAAATTTATCATATGAAAGTTCTCTGAAGCAATTTTTTTGCGAGATATAAAAATCTATTTCCCAGTTTTCTTCTCTTTATCCTTTATCTTAAAATACAATGCAAGAACAAAAAACAAGAAAAGCTAATGTTGCTACAGCAAATCCTTTTCTTCTTGTATAATACTTGTCAATTTCTTTTTGAGCTAACAAGGATGCTTTGTTCGAAATTTCCATCCCCTCTTTTGTTTTAGCGCCTACTTTTATTGAATCGAAAGTATGAAACAGAGTTCTTGATTATATCAAAGTTTGCTTTGATAGATGATATTCACTACCGGAATAAAATTTTTACTATATTACTGAAAAGAAATGGAGGAGAGATATGACTGTTAAAACTTTTACTGCTATTTTTCACCGCGAAGAAAATATGTACGTAGCACAATGTCCTGAAATTGGTACCGTCAGCCAAGGAGCGACAGTTGAAGAAGCTTTGGCAAACCTAAAGGAATCAACAGAATTGTATCTTGAAGAATTTCCTGTTTCTGAAGTTGAAAGACCGATGCTGACAACGTTCGAGGTTGCCGTTAATGCCTAAGCTGAGAAAAGTATCCGGGGAAGAAACGATCCGGGTATTAGAGCAACTCGGTTTTCTTCGTGTACGTCAACGCGGAAGTCACGTTATACTTAAGCAGCAAACTGCAATAGGTTATATTGGTTGTGTAGTACCTCTTCACAAAGAATTAAAAATTGGACTCTTCTCGGAATTCTTAAACAAGCAAAAGTTGATCCGGAGGATTTTTCCAGACTTCTTTGATTCTAGTATCATCTAACTATTTGATGTGGTTTTATTTTTCTCTTTCTCTTTTATTTTAAAATACAGAGCTATAGCCAATACTAAAAAAGCTAAGGTTGCCGCAGCAAAACCGTTTCTCCTAGTATAATATTCATCAATCTCTTTTTCTGCCAATTCAATTGCATTTTTGACTTTCGTAATTCCTTCTTGAGATTTAATGCTAACTTTGTCCGGATCAAAAGTATGTACAAGAGTTCTTGACTGGATCAAATTTTGTTTTGCCTCCTGAAGAGTAAAATTAATCTCTTCATCATTCATTCCTTTTTTTTGTACTTCTAATAATTTCATTTGTGTTGCGTTATAAACATTGACTAAAGTGGTTATTTGATTGCCAATTTCTTGAGCAGCCTGAAATCCTTTATCTCCTGATACATGACATTTTAAGCAAACGGATGATTCACTTACTCCAACAAAAGTATCGCTTGCTTTTTGGATCGAATGATAACCATGACATTGCTCGCACCCATGAAAATGCAACCCTTCAAAAGCGCGCGCCATCCTGGTTTGTTTAAAAAATTCCATATTATTTATATGGCAAGAGCCGCAAATATATGAAACTGATGCGATTCCCGGAGGAGTGGCTCCATGATTCCCGTGACAATCGTTGCATGCCGGTGCACCAATATCTTTTTTCTTTAATAAAGCTTCACCGTGAACACTTAGAGAATAAACCTCAAATTGATCCGTTGGTATTGCATACTCTTTCATATAAACTGAGTTGCTATGACATTTTCGGCAGGTTTTGGGAACATTTAATACATAAACCGATGAACGTGGATCTGAAGCTGGAAAAATACTATGAGCAGTATGGCAACTAACGCATTCCGCAACTTTTTTATCATTTTGTCTAAATCTTTTTCCATGTACACTGGAATAATATTGAGATAATTGATCGGTTGTAATTCGAGGTTGGTATTTTCTCATAAAGTCAATTTTGGTATGACACTTCCCACAAAGTTGTGGGATCTTTTCTCTTGATGGTACTCCAATATATCCCTTCAGCGGGTTCATGGCGGCCTCAACATCGTCTTTTGTTGAATCACCACCGTGGCAACCAACACAAGAAAGACCTGCTTGCAGATGTATATCCGCCTCATTGAAATTTTTAGGCATCATCTCCCCTTCCATATGACACTTAATGCATTGATCTTTCTGAGATAGTTGGGAGAAGTGTTGTCCATATACTATTTTTGAATTCAGTTGTAAACCAATGAAGATTATAATTAATAGAAATAATATTTTTTTTAATAATAAACTTTTCATTTATAACCTCACTTATTAATTGTAACCTTTTTTAAATAAGCATAAATATCTTGCATTTCTGTTTTTGTCAACTGCGGCCATTCCTCATTTTGCGATAAAATTAAATCTTCCATTTTAGGTGCATGGTTCCACATTAATTGAATCATACGGATTGGTGATCCAAATTTCTTCATTACTGTTAAGTTCGGCGCTTCCCCTTTTCCTCCACCCTCATGACACCGGATACATCCTTTTTGTGTAAAAATATTTTCCCCTTTTAGAGGATCACCGGGTTCGTCTTCAAAGCCAAGAAAATAGAGATATGCAATTATATCCGCCATCTCATTTTTTGTAAATGATGGCCATGAGATAGATTTTACTTTCATATACTCTAGCATCAGTGGACTATGATTCCACATAAGACTGGCAATTTCTGCAACACTTTTCTTTAAATCTATTCCTTTAAGGTTCACCTCGACTTTACCCTTTTCATCTTTGGGAGAATGACAATTGATACATTTTTTTTCTTTAAAAAGAATTTTACCATTAGCCGGATTTCCTGGAGACATCCTGATAGCTGCATTCCCTCCAGTTAATTGACGTAAATAAGCTGTAATATTTACTATATCTTTTCCCAACAACTCAGGATATTTCATTCCCATTTTTTTTATTCTTTCCTGCATAATAGGGCCATGATTCCACATCGCTTGAACCATATAAATTGGTGAAGTGTATTCCGCTATTTTTTTGAAATCAGGTCCAACCTTTTTTCCTTGCCCCTTTATTTGATGACAGTTTAAACAACCTTTTGTTTCAAGAAGCTTTTTCCCCTCCGAAACACTCCCGGGTTCACCTAGATAACGCAGGTAGTAGATGAACCCGATTAGGTTAAGCATTTCCTCTTCAGTAAAGTTAGGTCGCTCAACTTTTAATAGCCGATATTTTCTATCCATCTGTGGGATATGATTCCAGATAGTTGACGCAAGTTCTAAAAAACTTCCATAATAATATTTTCGGCTTAGATCCGGCCCTTTATTTCCGCCAAACCCACTAATCGCATGGCATTCAATACATCCCTTTTCTTCGAAAACAATTTGCCCGGCTAATGGATTTGAAGGTAATTTAATTTCCTGAGCAAAAAGATTTGGAATAATCAAATAAAAAATAAAAGTTATATATCTCAAGCATCTCATCTTATTCTCCCGGGGAATCTTTTAGTAATCGAAATTCCTCTCTTTTCAAACCGATAAACGCATAGGTTAGCAGACTAGCTAAAGTAAAAAATACTGGAATAGCAATTAAACTTATTCCTATTGAGGCACCAGGCGCATCATCTAATTCAATTGAGAGAGATATTAAATTTAGAATCCAAAGTGCAATAGCAAAGACAAAAATCCATATTAAAGAAAGACTAATTAATTGTGCAGCAAATATTATTTTTCTTTGTGTGATAATTATCATTTTACTCATATAAAATTTCCTTACTTGTCAGATTATAGTATTGGCAATTAACCTGCCTCGCCTGCCTCGCTTTCCTCGCCTTCCAAGCAGGGTGGGAGGCAAGGCGGGCTTTTTGTTTTTATGTCAAAATATTTTACATGATTTTTCCATCTTCCATTGCGGCTTGCCGCACTATGTATTAGGAAGATAACTATGTATACGTTCCTCAACTTCTTTAATACCTTCTTTTCTGCCTTCTTCTATTTCCCAAATTGAAATTAGAGGGAAAAATTTGGAAAAGATAACAAAACCCAAAATAAAAACTGCTATTCCTCCAATGAATAATGCCCATTCAACAAGTGAAGGAATATAAATTCCTGTAGGTAATGGCATTGTCGGATTTGCTAATGTAGGTACAACTATTATCAACCGTTCCAACCACATTCCAACGACAACTGAAATTGATGCGAACAATATTCCTTTAATTGTCCTAAAGCGACTAATCCCCAGTAGTATTACCGGAATTACAAAATTACAAGCAACCATTCCCCAAAAGAATATTGCGAAAGGACCAGTGAATTTATATAAGATAATGTGCATTTCATGGGGTTCAGAAGCAAAAATACCAGTTAAATATTCAGAAAATGTAAAATAAAACCAAAGAAAAGACATGATTAACAAAAGAGTGCTTAAATATTTAAAATGAATTTCCTTTAAATAATTTTCAAAATGATAAGCCCTCCTAAAAGCAATCATAACAATTAACAATGCCGCTATTCCAGAAAAAATAGCGCCAACAACAAAATAAGGTCCGAAAATTGTACTATGCCAACCAGGTTGTAATGTCATCGAAAAAATATAAGAGATGACAGTATGTACTGAAATAGCGATAGGTATTACCATTATCATCAGAATATTAATAACCTTATTCAAAATTTTCTTTTGCTTTTCAGTTCCATGCCAACCCCATGCAAGAAAAGTATAGAACCATCTTAGTTTACCTCCTCGATCTCGAAGTTTGGCAATATCGGGAATCATGGGCAAGTATAAGTAGACAGTACTGGCAGTAAAATATGCAGTAATACTCGTTACGTCCCATAATAATGGCGATTGTAACCGCCCTGCTGATACTAGGTCTAACATTCTATCAGGACGGCCTAAATCTAGTATAGGATGAAGACCGCCGATTGCTAATACAATAGCTGTAATTACCTCTGCCATACGAGTAATCGGTCTACGCCACTCAGCTTTCGAAAGGCGCAGTATGGCAGAGATTAATGTTCCCGCATGACTTATTCCAATAAAAAAAACAAAATTAACAATATAGAAACCCCAAGTTACAGGCTGATTCATTCCAGTTACTCCAAGTCCAGACCGAACTTGAGTAAAATACATATACAATGACCAAATGTAGATTGCTAGTAAAATACTCACAGTGATATAGAAACCCTTTCCGGTCTCATATATCGGACGATATAATGCTTCATCCTGACCGAAGTTTTGTTTAGCATCTTTAGACATTCTACTTCCTCTCGGATAAATAAATCACTTTCGGTTCAACACCTAAATTTTCCCTTTCACGATATGCACGCGAACTATGTGAAAGTTTATAAACCTTACTTTTTTTATTTTCTAAATCACCAAAAAAAATTGCATTGGCAGGACAACTTTCAGCACATGCAGGGAAATATTCTCCATCTAAAATTTCTCGATCCTCTATATCAGCAGTCTCTTTAACTCTAATTAAACGATGAGCACAAAAGGAACATTTTTCTACTACTCCTACATTTCGCAATGAAACATCCGGATTAAAACAATTTTTAAATTCTTCAGGCCAAACGGGTTCATACCAATTAAAAACCTTTGAAGTAAACGGACATCCTACCATACAATAACGGCATCCTATACAACGATGATATATTTGTCCGACTAACCCTTCTTTATTCTTATATGTTGCATGAACCGGACAAACTTTTACACAAGGAGGATTATCGCAATGAAAGCAAGGTTTAGGATATCGTTTTATGCGTATATTAGGATAGTCTCCTTCGTAAACCGTTATCATGTCCATCCAGAACATTACTCGTCCTTCATTGGCTTCTTCAGGGCTAACGATCGCAATATTATTTTCAATTTTGCAGGATGCCATACAATCGCCGCAACCTGTACATTTATCTAAATCTATAACCATAGCCCATTTTGGCATTACATTTCTCCTAAATTAAGAAGCCAAAGAAATTTTAACTTTAGTTGCATGTAGAGCTGGTAAGCCGCTAATCAAATCGTAATGGTTTTTAATAATGGAAGTAGGATTCACACCAAATCCTTTTGCATACCTGCCATAAGATGTATGCCCTAATCCGAAAGGAATACCAACTGCTGAAGGTATTATCCCGGGAAATAATTTTGCTCGAGCTTTAATAGTACCCACAGAGGATTCAATCCAAATCCAGTCGCCATCTGTAATACCTTTTTCCGCGGCAGTTACCGGATTGATTTCTACCCATGAATCCCAATATTGGCGCATCGTATAACCGAACATTTCCTGCATCAAAGGCAAATTAGAACTTTCGCCATTTCTGTTTGTTAAAAGTTGAAAAGTAATTAAAATGAACGGGAAATTATCTTCATATAAAACATTCTCGTGATGCGGGAGAAATATTGTGTCTCCTTTAGCTGAGAAATTAAGTTTAACTAATAAAGATTCTATTTCTTTAGTGGATTTTATTTTTTCAGCATTTTTATTAAGACTGTCAAATTTATTTTTTAATATTTGTGAGTAAAATTCAAACTTACCTGAGGGCGTTTTGAAAATTTCATTCCAATTCTTATTCTTTCTCACCGGATTCCACCAACCTCCGTTTTCCAATAAAAGATTCCAAAATTCATCTAAAGAAGAATACCGTCCTATTTGCCACCCTCTCTGTTGTAAGTATTCCAACCAAGATCTCTTAACTCCCTCAGAAGCAATTGCACCTTCACCTGATTTGTATATATTCTCTACTACATGTTGGATTTCATCCTTATAACTCTCGAATGGGAAGGATAAGGCGACTGTTCCGTTTATCCTTTTTGCAAGATCAATTAAAACATCGCCCGTATGTCTTGTATCAAAGAAAGGTTCAACTACAGGCTGTTGAATTCCGAAATGATTAAATCCGACTGTAGGAATGCTTGAGCTTTCATCCCATTTCTCTAAAAATGTATGATCCGGTAGAATATAATTCGCATATTCATTTGTTTCATTTATAAATGAATCGAAACTGATTACTAAAGGAATCTTCGTTATTGCTTCTGCCAATTCACGTTGATACAAGGATTGAAAAAGCGGGTTCCCTTTGATAAACAATATTTCAATAGGATATGGTTGATCACTTAAAATATTTTTTGTGAAAGTTTCAAAAGAAAAATCGAAAATTGGAGAGAAGCCGTCCATCAACATAGAAACTGTGATTCTTTGATTCCCGCTCTTAGCAATTGAATCTTCTTTAACCGGAGGAAACTTATCATATGATGGTTTATCAATAAAATAAAGACCGCCTTCTTTTTCAAAATTCCCTAACAATGCATTTAAACTATGAATAGCCATCTGAGTATAAGTACCATTTGTATTATTGACCGCACCTTGATCTCCAAGGACTAAAGATGGCCTGGTATTACCTAAATCCCGGGCAATTTCTAGTATAGTTTCGCTGGGGATATTTGTAATGCTTGAAACTTTCTCCGGATAATAATCACTCAAGACAAGATTCTTGAATCCAAGATGTTTATTCCCGGAATCATCTATCCAATCTTCAAATCCAAAAGAGTGATTTTTTATGAATTCTTGATCATATAATTCCTCGCGGATAAGAACGAAGGCAATGCCTAAAGCTAAAGCTCCAAAGGTGCCTGGCAGGATGGGGATCCATCTATCCGCGTTTGCACCTGTCAAGCTCATTCTCGAATCAATGTAAATAAATTTTGCTTCTTGTTCTCTCGCAGCTTCTCTAAAATGGCTGTAGAGTTTTGTATAGTATATTGGTGAAAATCCTTCCTCTAAAAAATTTGCACCAAAACTTAAAATCAATTTTGTGTTAAGAATATCATAAGTAGGCCTTAAACCATGACCTTGAGTAAAAATAAATGGGATGCTATTATTCTGGGCGTGAGATGTCTGAAAATAATTTGGAGATCCATATGCTTTCATAAACCTAGAAATATGTTCTTTCATCAATCCATGTTCATCATAACCGAGAAAGACTGTTTGATGAGACTTGCCATTCTTTCTCAATTCAATCAGTTTCTTGGAAATGGTGTTTAGCGCATCATCCCAACTTATTGCTTCCCATTTTCCACTTTTTTGTATTCCTATTCGTTTTAATGGTCCTTTTACCCTGTCGGGGTTATAAAGTTGCTGTAAAGTTGCGTGTCCCGTTGGGCACATACCACCTCGATTTATAGGATAATATTGATTTCCTTTTAAACCAACAGGAACACCATTTATTAATCTAACTCTAATTCCACAACCGCCCGGGCATAAACCGCAAATTGTACTTTTCCATGACTCAACGCGGTGACTATTTTTTAATTGTTCAACAAATTTTTCAGGAATATCTATGATTTGATTTAAGCCATAACTTCCTGCTGCAATTGCACCAGAAACACCACCAACTAATTTTATAAAGTCTCTTCGACTGATTTCCACCTATTATCTCCTTATTAGATTAGGTGTAACTTTATTAATAATGACAAGCTAAACAATCATTTGTTACTTTATGCTTTCCATGGCAATTCATACAATTATTCATCGTTAATTTTATAGCAGGCATAGTGATAGGTTGGGATTGTTCTTCAACATTACCATGACAATCAACACATTCGACCTTGCCCAAAATTATGTGCCGTCTATGAGAAAAATAAATATGGTCCGGTAATGTATAGATACGCTGCCAAAGGATCTCTTTTCCCGTTTTAATATGATCTATTAACTTGAGTTCTTCTGGTGATTTTGAAATTGGTTCTTCACCGTGACAATTAGTACATACTTCTAAAAGAGGTAACGTGGCTGAGGATGTTTGTTCATAATGGAGATGACAATCAATGCACTTAAGGTCTGCTTTTTCAATATGAATTTTATGATTGTAGGAAATAGGTTGGATTACTTTGTGATTGTTCGGATAAATTGCCCACACAACAAAACTGCCAAAAATGATTATCGCAGCAATGATCAGACTCTTTTTTAGTTTTAACATTATTTTATAGTTATCAAAGTTTACTTTAAAAACTAATGCTCATCCTAATTGCAGAAATAACCTTTATTCTACGCGAAACATATCACATAACTTTCTTTATTCTAATAAGTAAATATTATACTTTCCATAATTTTCTATCGTTTAATTAGATAAATATCCTACAATTGTCATAATTATAATGTACGCAACAACGATAATTCCTACAATCGGCATAATTTTATCCAACAAATTCTGATTCTTCATTTTTATGAAGGGGATTAATAGCCAAATAAAGCCACAGATTCCAAAAAACAAAATGCCTACGAGTTCGCCCTCAATAATAAAAATATGTGCCGGAAGGTACTTTAAAGTTTGGAACATAAACATAAAGTACCAGTCCGGTTTGATTCCTACCGGGGCAGGGGCAAAAGGATCTGCTTTCAAACCTAACTCCCAAGGATTAAAAAGAGCTAAAAAGATTAGAATATTAAAAACAATTAACCAAAATAAAATATCCTTTAATGCGAAGTCGGGGAAAAATGGAATGTATTTTTTTTTGTCTTCCGGTAATTTTTTAAAATGTTCCGGCTCATGCATTCCTTGTCTTTGTATGAATAGCAAATGAAAGAATAAAAACACCGTAAAGATTGCCGGAAGAATTGCAACATGTATTCCAAAGAATCTTGAAAGAGTAGCTCCCGTAACATCTTCTCCGCCTCGAAGTATAATTTTTAAATCCTCTCCTATGATTGGAAGAACTCCAACAATATCAGTTCCAACTTTAGTTGCAAAAAAAGCAAGTTCATTCCAGGGTAACAAATAACCGCTGAACCCAAATCCTAATGAAAGAACAAGTAATATGAACCCGGTTACCCATGTCATTTCACGCGGTTTTTTATAAGCCCTTGTAAAAAAAACACTGAACATGTGAACAAATGCAAAAAAGATAAGTAGATTTGAAGACCAGCTGTGAACGTTTCGAATTAACCATCCAAATTTAACCTTAGTTACAATGAAGCGAACACTTTCATATGCACTATCTTCGCCCGGTCGGTAGTATAAAAGAAGAAGTATCCCCGTCAATAGTTGAACTAAGAAGAGGAATAAGGTTATTCCTCCCATATAATACCACATAGAATGCTTATGATCGGGAACTTTTTTATGTTGGAGTAAATTGCGCACCGGGGTAAGATCAAATCGCTCGTCTATCCAGGAAACTAATTTTGATCCGATTTTCTTCATCATTTTTTAACCCACATTTGTAATTACGATCTCCTCTTTAATTATTTTAACATCATAAACATCAAGAGGTCTTGGCGGAGGTCCGGATACATTACGACCACTGAGATCGAAAGTCCCATTATGACAAGCACACCAGATCTGTTTTGTATCAATTTTATATTGAACAATACAATCTAAATGAGTGCAAGTTGCGGAAAATGCTTTGTATTGATTGTCTTCCGTCTTAATTAAAATTACCGGCTTCCTTCCGAACTTAATTATTTTTGAAGTGTTTGAAGGAAAATCTTTAGACATACCAGCTTTTACAGAATTAACTGTTGGTTCGGCGGTTTTGGGAGGGATTAAAAATGAAAGTATCGGATAGAATACAGAAAAGATTCCTCCGACTCCCCCTAAACCCAAAAGGGTGTTCAGAAATTTTCTTCTATCCAATTTCATATCTAATTCTTTTTTAATGATCAATTCAATTATTTAACCGTTCCAATTATTTAATTACGGATTTCTTGCTTCTTCCCATGGGGGAAGAATCTTAGTTAGAATATAAAGTATTATGAATGGAAGACAAAGTAGAATAACAGAAGCAAAAAATCCTTCCAACCCAAAGAACGTCATTTTGTAAACGGTCAATCCTCTAAAACTTTTTGAAAACAACTGTCCTCCAATTACAATATTCCAACGGGTTGAAAAAATTCCAACTAGTACAAGAATTGCAGAGATAAAATAAACCATTTTCTTTAAATCCGGCGGTGATTTTGAAATTTTAACGAGTGCAATCATAGTAAGCGGAATAAGCATGCCCATGAAGAGTTGAATTACAACTAAGCTGATGAATAATTTATTCGAGACAAGATATGCTAAGATTTTAATGGATTCTTCCGATTCATAAATACGGTGCACAAAATCCAACGCTTCCAATGAAAAATCTATAATCATTACATAGAATAAGTAACTTGCTAATTTATCCAGGCACACAATATCCAACTGTTTACCGCGTATTGGTGTTATGATCATATAGAGAATTAAAACCATGGCAATACCGGAAACAATTGCAGAGAACAAGAAAACGATTGGCATTAGCACGCTTGACCACCATGGATTTGCTTTGACCGAACCAAAGATAAATCCTACATAACCGTGCAATAGAAATGCAGAAGGAATTCCTATAATTGTAATAATCTTTACCCACTTTTTATCGAAGTGGATTGCCTTTTCTGAAATATCTTTTGAAAAGAGAGAAATGATTTTGTGAATCCATTTTTTGATTCCTGTTTCTTTCTGCGACCAAAGAATTATATCTCTTCTATACTCAAACCAAATTTCTAAACACAATACCGCCATCAAATACCAAACGTAAACAAATCCGAACATAGCCATGGCAGATGCGCTGTTTGGAGTAATCAAAATCTCGTAAGCTTTTTCAGGATGACCTAAGTGAGCAAGTAAAGGAAGCGGTGCAACAATTAAAAATGCCATAGCTGTAAGCATTGCTAAGCGGTATGTTGGTTGAAGTTCTTTTACGTTGAATACTTTCACTAATGATGCCAGGATAAAAGCGCCGGCAACTAATCCTGTTAAGTA
>Ga0082335_1002083_pt1 | contig 38747 bp, 36 predicted proteins | sample Subgrocontami58m_FD_72375 | JGI IMG/M metagenome (GOLD analysis project Ga0082335, IMG submission 72375) | Subsurface groundwater microbial communities from S. Glens Falls, New York, USA - GMW37 contaminated, 5.8 m (SPADES assembly) (version 2) ...
GCGAGCGCAGCGTCTCGGTCACCCCAGCCTCGTCGAGCAAGCGCCGGGCGAAGCTGTCGTCGGTCTGACGGGTCATCGCGAGGAGGAGGTGTTCGGTACCCACGAGCGCATGACCTCGTGCCGCGGCGATCTGCGAGGCGTCGCTGAGAAGCCGTTCGACCTGTCCTGACAATTCGGTCATCGCCGGATGATGACGCGGAGAGTTCGAAGCCGCGGGACTGCACGTAGCCGAGACCCTGTTACGCTCTTTGAGGCCATGCGGTTCTCGGTCGCAGTGGGTGCGGCAGCCGTAGCGTTCGCGGCGCTCGGAGCGCCTGTGAGCGCGGCACTTTCCGGAAGCGCTGCTCACTCATCGAACACCCTTCGCGGAGGGATCACCGACCGTCATGCGTCCGTATCCTTCGGCGCTTTCCGCATCATCGTGCCTGACAGCTGGCATTGGCGGTTCCTTCCCGGTCTCACGGGCAAGGCAATCCAGGTTTCGAACGCAAGCCTCCGTGTGCCGGTTGGTGCTGATCCGATCAAGGAAATGACCGCCGGAACATTCGTGCTGACACTCCTTCCGCTCGGCGCCCACGGCTCGGTAACAACTCCTGTGGTCGCGAGGCGTCAGTTTCTTGCCCGCAGCGATCCCGCACGCCCCCGAGGCCACGCGCTCGCTCGACACGCGTACTGCGCGGCGGCGGGCCCTTGTCTGTCGATCTCGTTGCTGTACGGGAGCAACGAGATGCCTGACACGGTCCTCGCCTCGGTCAACCGGGCTCTGCGGTCGCTCTGCCCTGCGCGTCGGTCGTAGCTCGCTCGCCAAGGGACAGTCCCACACTGGGGCAGCCAGTCGATGCATCCCAGTCCGGCTCGGCCGGGCCATCGGCGAACCTCGATGACCGTGAAGTCGTCTCTAGTTCCGTGTTCTCGTGACGACAAGGGTGTTGAGCACAGCGCGTGCCTGCGCAACCGTCTTGGCTGAGGCATTGCGACCCAGAAGCAGGAAGGCCGCTAGCTGGCGGCCGTGATCGACGAACTGAACGCCTCCGCCTGGCCCGGGCCAGCACTCCACGGCCGGGGCGCGATGGAGAGGGAGCGTCTTCTCCGTGAACCTGAGAGGCCGCGGAGGAACCTGGGAATCCGGGGAAGCGGGGTGCGTCCATTCCATGATCACGATGCCGACCGCTCCGGGCGCGAAGCGGAACGTCGCGAACTTGCAACCGCTGGGACTCTCGGCGATCGGTGCCGACGCCACGACGAGACGTGCAATCGGGTCAGCGTACGGACGAGGGAAATCGGCCCGAGACAGTGCGTGCCATCCGGCCGGTAGCGCCAGCGTCACACCTGCCATGCCTATGCGGCGATCGCCGACCACCGGTTGCGCGTCCGTGGCAGCGAGACACGCAAGCGACCCGGCGAGGAGAGACGCCAACCCGAGCAGGGTCGCGGAGCGTCGCACTGTCATTCCCGCAATTGTGACCGTCGCGCCGCTGTTTGAGCGACAGTCCCGCAGGCTCGCGCAGGCGACCGCCGTGTAGCCCTACAACGGGCCGCGGGCTCGTAGCTGTCGCGTCGCGCACGGACGGCGCTGCCGCTCTCGGACGTTCGCAATTGAGCAGCGGTTGATGTAGTTAACGCATTCCGCTCCGACTAAACCTGAGGAGGATCGTGTGACTGATCCGACGACGACCGATCCCGACAAGTACAAGGTGATCTTCGAGAACGACCGCATGAGAGTCCTGGAATACCGTGATGAGCCCGGTCAGAAGACGAGCCCGCACGAGCACCCCGACAGCCTCATGTACACGCTGAGCGGCTTTCAGCGACGGCTGCTCGGTGGCAGTGGCGAGAGTCGTGACGTCGCTCTCGAGCCGGGTGCGGTCCGCTGGCTCGACGCCCAGACCCATAGCGGCGAGAACATCGGCTCGACGCCGACGCACGTGCTCTTCGTCGAGTTGAAGGAGGTGCGCGAAACCGCAGCCGCCGGAACGCTCGGCCCGTCGTAACCACACTCCGCTGCGCCGAGCTTCGGCGCAGCGGAGTCGCTGTGCCTAGGTGCGGCTCCGCGGCAGGCGTGGGACGATCACGGCGATCGCGGCTGTCAGCGTTGCGCCGCTGAGCCCGAGCGCGAGGTCGCCGAGCGTGTCCGTGTAGGCCGTTGCGAGCTCCGGCGAGTTGCGGATGAAGGCGAAGTACTCGCCGACCTCCCACAGGATCGCTGTCACTCCGCCGAAGCCGGCGACGAGGGCGAAGAGCTCTGCTCCTTTGACGCGGGTACGGAGCAGCGCCGCGGCGACCGCACCGCTCAGGAGCGCCCAGTTCACGAAGTGGTTCGCGTCGTCCCACCAGTCGATCGTGTCGTAGAGGTTGAGCGCGTTGCCCAGCGTGTCGATGAGGAATGGGAGTACGAACAGCGTGTCGGCCGCGAACGGATAGGGCGGGCGCCGGCCACGCGCGGCCCAGAGCGCGGGCACGACGAGAGCTGCGACCGAGTAGCCGACGAGCCGCCAGCCGAACGCCTTCCCCGCAAAGCGCTCGAGGCCAGAGAAGGCGCCGAAGGCGAGCAGCGTCACGAGCGAGAGCTTGACGGCGAGGTCGAGCCAGAGTGCCGGCGCCCGTTTCACGGAACCCGCGGAGCGTAGCGGCTGATCAGAGGAGCGACCGGGAAACGTCTAGCCGGCGGTCTCCGCAAGCGCCGCCGCCGCGCCCTCCTCCGTCTCGGTCGGTTCCTTTGCTTCGAGCCTGCGCAGACGGCGAACATCGCCCACACCCAGCGTGGCGGCGGCGAGTGCGGCGCACGCGCCCGCTGCGATCCAGAGCGTGCGGTGGATGCCGACCGCATCCGACAGCGGGCCGACGACGACGAAGCCGACCGGCATGAGCGCGATCGACCCGAGCATGTCGTAGGAGGCGACGCGCGAGAGCAGCTCACCGGGGATGTGCTGCTGGAGCGAGAGCTCCCAGAAGACGCCGAAGAGCTCGACGCCGACCCCGGCGACGAACGCGGACACGACCACCACGGCGAGCGGCACGCCCGCCGCGAGCGCTGCGAGTGGGAGGGAGAGCCCGGCGACGGTGAGCATTCCCACCAGCAACGGCCGCTGTGGACGCCAGTTGAGCGCGACGGCGCCGCCCGCGACGAGCCCGAGGCCGGTCGCGGCCGCGATCAGACCCCAGGCTGCTGGACCACCGAGCTCGGCCTTGGCGACGATCGGGCCGAGGACGTTAAGGCCGGCGGCCCAGAACGCGTTGATGAAGCCGAACGCGATGACGATCGCCCAGAGCCACGTGCGTGACGCGAAGGCGCTCCAGCCCTCTCGCAGCTCTGCCACAAAACGGGAGCGCTCCATCTTCGACCGCCGCAACCGGATCCGAGCCAGGAAGGTCGCACACACGAAGAAGCTCGCAGCGTCGACTGCGATCGCCCAGCCGGCACCGGCCGCCGCGACGACGAGGCCGGCGAGCGCCGCGCCGCCGATGTTCGTCGCGTTGAGCGACAGCCGGAGAAGTGCGTTGGCCTCCTGGAGGTGAGCTTTCGAGACGAGTTGCGGGACGATGCCCTGTGCCGCGGGAAAGAAGAACGCCTGCGCCAGGCCGTTCACCGCGGCGAGCGCGGCGATGTGCCACGTGCTCGCGACGCCGGTCAACACGATCGCCGCGACTGTGAGCTGTGCGAAGCCGTTGACCACGTTCGCTGCGACCATCACCCGGTTGCGCGGCAGGCGGTCGGCCCAGACGCCGCCGACGAGGATGAAGACGAGCTGGCTGACGGTGAAGCAGGCGAGCACGACGCCGATGTCAGAGGCGCCGCCGCCGATCTCGAGGATCGCGAACGCCAGCGCAACGAATGAGAAGGACGCGCCCAGACGCGAGATCGTCCGGCCTGCGAAGAACAGCCGGAAGTCGCGCTCGCGGAGCGGCGCGAGGGCGCCGCGAAGCCGGTTCGAGCGCATTCCGAGAACCTACCGCGGCCCGCTCGGCTAGGCGACGCGACCGAAGCGCTCGGCCGCACGAGCCCGGCGCCGCTCGGCCTCGGCGTCGCGATCGCGCGGGGGAGCCGTGGTGACGAGCTCCTCGAGCAGCCGTTCGGTCGCGTTCGCGACGGCCTCGACTGCACGCTCGAACGCCGCGTCGTTTGCCCGCGAGGGCTTCTGCATGCCGCTCACCTTGCGCACGTACTGGGTCGCGGCCGAGCGGACCTCGTCATCGGTCGTCGGCGGCTCGAAATTGTGAAGCGTCCGGATGTTCCTGCACATGCGGCCGAGTCTAGACGTTGGGTGCGGCGGCGCTCCTAGTCCCAGATGGCGAGGATCGCCCCCATCACGAGCAGCGACACCCCGTGGTAGCCGCCGTCGATCAGATACAGGGAGAGCGAACGCCCGGCGAAGATCCCGTTGACGGCCATCGTCGTCAGCACGAAGCCCGCCCACGCGAGCAGGCCGACGACGAGCCCGTCGCCGATCGTCGTGGCGCCCGCGTAGTCGACGATCCGCGCCAGGACGTACGCCATGACGAGGGCGCCGGCGGCCGCGACCGCATAGCCGCGCCGGGCCCCGCTCAGGTCCTCCTGGGTCTTGCCGACCGCCCGCATCCACGGGCTCACGAAGAGCGCCGGCGAGTACCAGACGGCGCCGAGCGCCATCGGAACGAGGGCGGCGACGATGACCGCGATCCAGTTGATGTCGACGTCCTGCAGCACGTCTCCTCCTTTGTGAGAGTCGGCACAACAGTACGGAGCAGGGAGGACGTACACTTGCCTCCATGGCCCAGGCGCCCGTTCTGCCGCGCGGGTTCGAGCTCCCGCTCGAGCCGCGGCTGCCGCGGATCGGCTCGGTGGACGCGGTCGCGCTCGAGGAGCGCGCCGCCTCGCTCGCCCGCCGCTCGATCAAGCGCGAGTCGAAGCTGCAGGCGCTCGAGCTGGCGGTGCGGATGATCGACCTGACGACCCTCGAGGGCGCCGACACGCCGGGCAAGGTCGCGGCGCTCTGCTCGAAGGCGGTGCGCCCCGACCCGGTGGACCACTCGGTGCCGTCCGTCGCCGCGGTGTGCGTCTACCCGAACCTCGTCCCGACCGCCGTCGCGCGCCTGCGCGACACGTCGGTCAAGGTCGCCTCGGTCGCGACCGCCTTCCCATCCGGCCAGTCGCCGCTCGAGGGCAAGCTCGCGGAGGTGCGCGAGGTCGTCGAGGCCGGGGCCGACGAGGTGGACATGGTGATCGACCGCGGCGCCTTCCTCTCCGGCCGCTACGCGAAGGTCTACGACGAGATCGTCCACGTCAAAGAGGCCTGCGGCGAGGCGCACCTGAAGGTGATCCTCGAGACGGGCGAGCTCGGCACCTACGACAACGTCCGCCGCGCGAGCCTGCTCGCGATGGCCGCCGGCGCCGACTTCATCAAGACCTCGACGGGCAAGATCCAGCCCGCGGCGACGCTCCCGGTCACGCTCTGCATGCTCGAGGCGATCCGCGACGTCTACGAGGAGACCGGGCGCATGGTCGGGATGAAGGCCGCGGGCGGCATCCGCCAGGCGAAGCAGGCCGTCCAGTACCTCGTCGTCCTCCATGAGACACTCGGCCTGCAGTGGCTGACGCCCGACCTCTTCCGCCTCGGCGCCTCGACCCTGCTCAACGACGTGCTGATGCAGATCCGCAAGCAGAAGACCGGGCAGTACCAATCCCTCGACTACTTCACCATCGACTGACCATGCTGGCTCTCTGCGTTCGAATGTACGAAGCCGCGCCTTGGCGGAGCCGGGCTCTGCCCGGCGGGAGCCGTCGCCTCAGCTCGAACTCCGCGGGTCGTGAAGGAGGGGGCACATGGGGGAACCATGGGTTCCCCCATGAACGGTTCACCATTGACTGAGCTCGAGAAGAAGCGCAAGCACGTCCCGGCCCCGGCGCTGACGGAGTGGGAATACGCGCCGGCGCCCGAGGCGCGCGACATCGTCCGGCTGGAGGAGCGCTACGGTCTCTTCCTCGGCGGGAAGATGGTCGAGCCGCGCTCGGGGACATACGCGACGACGATCGACCCGTCCACGGAGGAGCCGCTCGCCGAGATCGCGCAGGGCGGGCCGGAGGACGTCGAGGCGGCGGTCGAGGCGGCCCGCGGCGCGTTCGAGAACGGTTGGGCGAAGCTCGCCCCCGCGGAGCGGGCCAAGTACCTGTACCGGATCGCGCGCCTCATGCAGGAGCGCTCGCGCGAGCTCGCGGTGCTCGAGTCGCTGAACAACGGCAAGCCGATCAAGGAGTCGCGGGACGTGGACGTCCCGCTCGCGGCGGCGCACTTCTTCTACTACGCGGGCTGGGCGGACAAGCTCGAATACGCCTTCCCGAACCGGCGCCCGCTGCCGCTGGGGGTCGCCGCCCAGGTGATCCCGTGGAACTTCCCGCTGCTGATGCTCTCGTGGAAGATCGCGCCCGCACTCGCGACGGGCAACACCGTCATCCTCAAGCCCGCCAGCACGACGCCGCTGACCGCGCTCCTCTTCGCCGAGATCTGCCGCCAGGCGGACCTCCCACCCGGCGTCGTCAACATCCTCACCGGCAACGGACGCATGGGTGCGACGCTCGTCCGGCATCCCGGCGTGGACAAGGTCGCCTTCACCGGCTCGACCGAGGTGGGCAAGGACATCCAGCGCGCCCTCGCCGGCTCCGGCAAGCGGCTGACGCTCGAGCTCGGCGGCAAGGCGGCGAACATCGTGTTCGACGACGCGGCGCTCGACCAGGCGGTCGAGGGGATCGTCAACGGCATCTACTTCAACCAGGGCCAGGTCTGTTGCGCGGGCTCCCGCCTGCTCGTCCAGGAGTCGATCGCCGAGCCGCTGATCACCAAGCTCAAGCAACGCCTGGCGACGCTGCGGATGGGCGACCCGCTCGACAAGAACACCGACCTGGGCGCGATCAACTCGCGGGACCAGCTCGACAGGATCACCGAGCTCGTCGCCTCCGGGCGCGAGGAGGGCGCCGAGATCTTCCAGCCGGCCTGCAAGCTCCCGGAGAAGGGCTTCTGGTTTCCGCCCACCGTCTTCACGAACGTCGCCCAGAGCTACCGCATCGCCCAGGAGGAGATCTTCGGGCCAGTGCTCTCCGTGCTCACCTTCCGCACCCCCGAGGAGGCGGTCGAGAAGGCCAACAACACCGCCTACGGGCTCTCGGCGGGCGTCTGGACGGAGAAGGGCTCGCGCATCCTCTGGATGGCGCAGCAGCTGCGGGCCGGGGTCGTGTGGGCGAACACCTTCAACCGCTTCGATCCCGCCTCGCCGTTCGGCGGCTACAAGGAGTCCGGCTTCGGGCGCGAGGGCGGCCGCCACGGGCTCGAGCCGTACCTGAGGTTCGACGAATGAGTCGGTTGCCCGTCCGCAAGACCTACAAGCTGTTCATCGGGGGCGCCTTCCCGCGTTCCGAGTCGGGCCGCTCGTACGAGGCGGAGGGCCAGAACGTCGCCCGCGCCTCGCGCAAGGACGCCCGCGACGCCGTCAAGGCGGCCCGCGGGGCCTTCGCGGCGTGGTCGGGGATGACCGCGTACAACCGCGGCCAGGTGCTCTACCGGCTCGCCGAGATGATGGAGGCGCGGGCCGCCGACCTCGCCGGTTGCTGCACGGGCCGCAAAGAGGTCGAGGCCGCGATCGACCGCGTCGTCTGGTACGCGGGCTGGACGGACAAGCTCGCCCAGGTGCTGGGCTCCTCGAACCCGGTGGCGGGCCCCTACTTCAACTTCACGGTGCCGGAGCCGACCGGCGTCGTCGCAGTGATCGCGCCCGGCGAGCCCCCGCTCGGCGGTCTCGTCTCGCGCGTGCTGCCCGCGCTCGCCGGCGGCAACACCGTCGTCGCGGTCGCCTCCGAGATCCACCCGCTCGCGGCGATCGAGCTCGCCGAGGCGGTCGCCACCGCCGACGTTCCCGGCGGCGTCCTGAACATCCTCACCGGGCTCTGCTCCGAGCTGGCGCCGGTGCTGGCGGGGCACATGGACGTGAACGCGCTCGACGTGTCGGGCGCCGACGGCCTCGTCGAGGAGCTCGAGCGCCTCGGCGCCGAGAACGTCAAGCGCGTCGTGCGCGGCTCGGCCGACGAGCAGAGCCCGTGGGCGATCTCCGACTTCCTCGAGCTGAAAACCGTCTGGCACCCCATCGGTCAGTAGTGACAGGTCTACGCCGCCTGAGCCATGCCGTCGCCGAGGGGGACGGCATCTCGATCCTCGTCGAGGTCGCCGACCGCGCAGCCGCCCGCACCGCCGGGGCGGAGGGAGCGGAGGGCCTGGCCGTGCGCGGACACGTGGCGGGGGTGCGCGAGGCGAGCCAGCTGCCCCTCCTGTGGAGCGCGGGCTCCTTCCGCGAAGCGAAGGAGGCGGGGGCGGACGCGGTCGTGCTCGTCGCGGAGGACGCGGGCGACCGGCTCGAGGAGCTGTTCGAGGAGGCCCACGAGCTCGGGCTCGAGTGCGTCGTCAAGGTGCGCGACGAGGAGGAGCTCGAGCGGGTCCTGGAGCGCGTCGACCCCGAGATCTTCCTCCTCTCGGCCGAGGGCGCCGACGCTGACCAGCACCACCTCGACCGGCTGCTCGAGCTGCTGCCCGACGTGCCCGCCGGCAAGCTCGTGATCGCCGAGCTGCCGGGCGCCGGCGGCGAAGACCTCGCCGAGCTCGAGCGGGCGGGCGTGGACGCGGTCCTCCTCGCGCAGCCGGCCTAGCTTGCAGGAAGCGTGACGGAGACGCCTGGGAGCGGAGAGCGGCGCGCGGCGATCGCCGTCGGTGCGGCCGTCTTCATCGCAGGAGCGGTGCTGCTCGGGCTCGAGCTCGCCGCGAGCCGCGTGCTCGCGCCGTACTTCGGCAGCTCTCTCTTCGTGTGGGGCGCGCTGATCGGCGTCGTGCTCGCCGGGCTCTCGCTCGGCTACTGGGTCGGCGGCGCCGCCGCCGATCGCTATCCGGCGCCGCGGCTGCTGCTCGGCGCGCTCGTCTCCGCCTCGCTGCTCGTGCTGGCGATCCCGTACATCGACGGCTGGGCGCTCGAGCGGGTCGTGAGCTGGGATCCGGGCCCGCGCGCCGACCCGCTGGTCGCCACGGTCCTCCTCTTCGGCGCGCCGAGCGTGATCCTCGGCAGCGTCACGCCGATCGCCGTCCGGCTGCGCGCCCGCTCGCTCGAGCGGCTCGGGCGCACCGCCGGCCGCCTGTTCGCCATCTCGACCGCGGGCAGCATCGCCGGAACGTTTGCCACGGCGTTCTGGCTCATCCCGGCGCTCGGCACCGACCAGCTGCTCGCTTCGGCGGCGCTGGCGCTCATGGTCGCCGCGGCGGCGGTCGCCATCGCCGAGCGGGCCCACGTCGCGCTTGCCGTTGCGCTCGCCGCGGCGGGGGCGCTGACGGCGCCGGTTCTCGCGCTCGCGCCCGAGAGCGGCGGCCGCCTCGCCGGCGCTCAGCTCCAGAACTGGTCGCCGCTCTACCGGCTCCAGAAGGAAGCGGGCCGGCGGACGGGCGATCCGGGTGCGGCGAGCCGCGACGCCGGCTTCCGGATCGCCTACGCGAAGGACACGCGCTACCACCGGCTCGTCGTCGCCGACGACTCGAAGACGCGCTACCTCCGCTTCGACAACTCGTTCCAGAGCGCGATGTACCTGCGCGATCCGTTCCGCACGCGGTTCACGTACACCGACTACCTCGACCTCGGGCTCGCGTACGACCCGGGCGCACGCTCGGTGCTCTTCGTCGGCCTCGGCGGCGGCTCGGCGCCCAAGCGCATCTGGCGCGACTTCCCGCAGCTGCGCCTGCGGGCGGTCGAGCTCGACCCCGAGGTGGTGGAGGTCGCCTACCGCTACTTCGCGCTACCACGGGACGACCGGCTCACCGTCGAGGTCGAGGACGGGCGCCGCTACCTCGCCCACTATCGCGAGCGCTGGGACGTGATCGTCGTGGACGCCTTCTACTCGGACGCCATTCCGTTCCACCTCGCGACCCGGGAGTTCCTCGAGCTCGCGCGCGCCCGTCTCGAGCCGGGCGGCGTCGTCGTCACGAATGTGATCGGCGCGCTCTCCGGCGACCAGTCGCGGCTGCTCCGCTCCATGGTGCGCACGTACCGCGCCGTCTTCCCGACTGTCGCCGTGCACCCTGTCTTCCAGCCGGGAGACCGCGATCCGCGCACGGTGCGCAACGTCATCCTCGTGGCGACCGACGGCGCCGCGCCCTCCACCTCCTTCCTTGCGAAGCGCTGGGCCGCGACCCGCAAGCGCGCGCCCGGCGCGCCCGATCTCGGCACCGCGATCCGCGACCGCTGGGACCGGCCGCTCGCGACGGATGACGTGCCGGTGCTCACCGACGACTACGCCCCGACCGACGCGCTGCTGCTGCTCTTCGGCTGATCAGCCGAAGAACGCCTTCGCTACGTCGAACCACTCGGGCGGCACCGTCTTGAGCTGGGCGGTCGCCTCCTCGAGCGAGACGTCCACGATCGTGTCTCCCTGCAGCGCCGCCATGCGGCCGAACTTCCCGCCGGCGACGAGATCGGCGGCCTTCAGGCCGAAGCGGGTCGCGAGCACCCGGTCGCGCGCGGTCGGCGTGCCGCCGCGCTGCACGTGGCCGAGCACGGTGACGCGGGACTCGAAGCCGGTGCGGCTCTCGATCTCACGGGCGAGCGCCTCGCCGACGCCGCCGAGCCGGATGTGGCCGAACTGATCGGCGCCGGCCTCCTGGGCGACGAGCTGGCGCTCGCCGGACTCGTAGGACAGCTCGTACCCCTCGCTGACGACGACGATCGAGAAGTCCTTGCCCCCGCGGTGTCGCTGCTCGAGCAGGGCGCAGGCCGCCTCGACCGTGATCGGCTGCTCGGGGATGAGGATCGCGTCCGCGCCGCCGGCGATGCCGCTCATGACGGCGATCCAGCCGGTATGGCGGCCCATCACCTCGACGACCATCACGCGGTTGTGCGACTCGGCGGTCGTGTGCAGGCGGTCGATCGCCTCGGTCGCGATCGTCACGGCGGTGTCGAAGCCGAAGGTGTAGTCGGTCGCCGAGAGGTCGTTGTCGATCGTCTTCGGGACGCCGACGACCGGGAGGTCGTACTCCGCGTACAGCCTCGCCGCGACGCCGAGCGTGTCCTCGCCGCCGATCGCGATCAGCGCGTCGAGGCCCTGGCGGCCGAAGTTGCGCAGCACCTTCTCGACCCCGCCGTCGACCGTGTACGGGTTCGTGCGCGACGTGCCGATGATCGTGCCACCTCGCGGCAGGATGCCCGAGACCTCGCGCAGGCCGAGGCCGTGGAACTTGCCCTCCACGAGCCCGCGCCAGCCTTCGCGGACGGCGACCACCTCGTCGCCCTGGTCGATGCAGCGGTGCGTCGCCGCGCGAATGACGGCGTTCAGCCCGGGGCAGTCGCCCCCGCCGGTGAGAATCCCGACCGCCTTACCCATGCGCGCAGTGTGCCACGCGGGTCGGCGGGACGTTTTGCCGCATTACTTGCATTCGTAAAGTGTTAACGCTATAAATCGGAAAGCGTTGACTATCGCAAGCGGTCGCGGGGACTGGCCCGAGCAGGACCTTGGGCCCTTGTCGTTCCGGGACACCGACAGTGCCGGCAAGCGGGAGGGAGCACCCAGTGTCAGAGCTCAGGCCAGAGACGATCGCGCTGCACGGAGGCCAGACGCCGGATCCGGCCACCCACGCACGGGCCGTGCCGATCTATCAGACGACCTCGTTCGTGTTCGAGGACACCCAGCACGCCGCGGACCTGTTCGCGCTCAAGGTGCCGGGGAACATCTACAGCCGGATCATGAACCCGACCTGGGACGTGTTCGAGCAGCGCGTGACGGCGCTCGAAGGCGGCATCGGCGCGGTCGCGACCGCGTCGGGGCAGGCGGCGGTGACCTACGCGGTTCTCAACCTTGCCCGCGCCGGCGACAACATCGTGTCCGTCTCGACCCTGTACGGCGGCACCTACAACCTGTTCGCACACACGCTGCCGCAGTACGGGATCGAGGTGCGGTGGATCGACCCCGATGAGCCCGAGGCGCTCGCCGCGCTCGTCGACGAGAAGACGAAGCTCGTCTTCGCCGAGACGATCGGCAACCCCAAGCTGAACGTGGTCGACATCCGCGCCTGGGCCGACGCCGCGCATGCGGCGGGACTGCCCCTGATCGTCGACAACACCGTGCCGACGCCCATCCTCTGCCGTGTGTTCGATCATGGGGCGGACGTCGCCGTCCATTCCGCGACGAAGTACATCGGCGGCCACGGCACCTCGATCGGCGGCATCGTCGTCGACTCGGGCAGCTTCGACTGGGCGGCGCACGCCGACCGCTATCCCGGCCTGACGAAGCCGGACCCCTCCTACCACGGCGTCGTCTGGGCCGAGGTGCTCGGACCGGCCGCCTACATCGGCCGCGTCCGCACCGTGTTGCTGCGCAACACGGGTGCCGCGCTGTCGCCGTTCAACGCGTTCCTCTTCCTCCAGGGCCTCGAGACACTGCCCCTCCGAATGGAGCGGCACTGCTCGAACGCGCTCGCGGTTGCGGAGCACCTCGAACAGCAGCCGGGCGTCGTCTGGGTCAACTATCCCGGTCTCGATTCCAGTCCGTACCGGGAAACCGCCGGCAGGATCCTCACCGGTGGGTACGGCGGCCTCGTCACGTTCGGCATCGAAGGCGGCCTCGAGGCCGGCCGCACGTTCATCGAGAGCCTCGGCCTGTTCAGCCACCTCGCGAACATCGGCGACGCCAAGTCGCTCGCGATCCACAACGCGACGACGACGCACTCGCAGCTGAACGACGAGGAGCTTGCGGCCTCCGGCGTCACGCAGGACACCGTGCGGCTCTCGGTCGGGATCGAGCACATCGACGACATCCTCGCCGACCTCGACCAGGCACTCGCGAGAGCCGCCGTTCCCGTCGCCGCCTGAGCAACGTGGCCGGGTCGCTCGGACGCGTCGAGACGCAGCGGGTCGTTCTCTTCACCGAGAGCGACCCGCTGCTACTCGAGTCCGGCACGACGCTCGCGCCGGTGGAGGTCGCCTACGAGACATACGGAACGCTCGACCGGGATGCCTCGAACGTCGTGTTCGTCTGCCACGCCCTGACCGGGGACGCGCACGCGGCGGGCCACCACGGCGATCCCGACCGGCGGGGCTGGTGGGACACGCTGATCGGTCCCGGCAAGCCGCTCGACACGGACCGGCTCTTCATCGTCTGCCCGAACCTGCTCGGCGGCTGCCGCGGCACGACCGGCCCGTCGTCGCTCGATCCCGCGACCGGGCGGCCGTACGGGCTGCGCTTCCCGGACTTCACCGTCTCCGACCTCGTCGCCGTGCATCGGCGCCTGCTCGAGCACCTCGGGATCGAGCGGCTGCACGGCGCGATCGGCGGCTCCCTGGGTGGCATGCAGGTGCTCCAGTGGGCGCTCGACCACCCCGGCGAGGTCGATCGCGCCGTGCTCGTGTGCGCGTCGGCGCGCCTCAGCGCCCAGAACATCGCCTTCTCCGCCGTCGCCCGGGCGTCGATCCTGCGAGACGAGCACTTCCAGGGCGGCGACTACTACCCCTCGCCCGGGAGGGAGCAGAGCCGCTCCCCCGACGTCGGTCTCGGCGTCGCGCGCATGCTCGCCCACATCACCTACGTCTCCGAAGAAGGCCTCGAGCTCAAGTTCGGCCGGGAACGCCGCAGCGACACCCCGACGTTCGACATCGACTTCCAGGTCGAGAGCTACCTCGACCATCAGGGCCGCAGCTTCCTCGAGCGCTTCGACGCCAACAGCTACCTGTACCTCAGCCGCGTGATGGACTACTTCGACCCGTTCGCCGACGAGCACGCCGCGGTCGCCGCACTGTCCGCCGGCGAGACCAGCTTCCTCGTGATCTCGTTCGACAGCGACTGGCGCTTCCCGAGCCCGCACTCGCGGGAAATCGCTCGCGTGCTCGAGCGAGCCGGCCGCACCGTTCGTTGCGAAGAGGTCGCATCCCCGTGGGGCCACGACTCCTTCCTCCTCGACGTGCCCGCCTACCACGAGCTCGTCGCCGGCTTCCTCACCGTCGAGGCGCGGCGCGTCGGATGCAGGGTGGCGTGAGCGCCCTCCTGTAGGTGCCGCGCGAGGCGTACAGCATCAGGTGCCGAAGGTGGGAATCGAACCCACACGGCCCGAAGGCCACCGGATTTTGAGTCCGGCGCGTCTGCCAGTTCCGCCACTTCGGCTCTGGAGGATCGTAGCCCTGTTCGAGGTCCGCAGCGCTCTTCTGTGCGCGACGCTCACGCGGCCGGAGGCCGGCTTTGCCGGCCGGTAGGCCAACTTCGACGTCTCCATGCCACACGAAAAAGGAGGGGGCTCGTGGGGGAACCACGGGTTCCCCCACGCTCGAAACCATGGGTTCCCCCACGATTTGGTCTCTACTGAGGTTGAAAGCGGGCGCTCGTGGCCTGATACTTGCCTCTTCCCTGTGCGGCAGCTCGAAGACACCGCAGGGCATCGGTCATCGGGTGACGGAGGAGGAACAGCTTGACACTCAAGAATCGTGGACTGATCGGGGCTTTCGCCCTGGTCGTCGTGGCGCTCGCGCTGGTTGCAGCCGGGTGCGGCGGCGGCGACAACGGCGGCGCGACCGCGACGGAAACTGCGGCCACGGGCGGCGGTAGCGTCGAGGCGCTCCCGTCCTCGTCCTGCACCGCCATCGAGTACGGCGGGGAAGGCCAGCCCGACGTCCTGCTCGCGTCTGACTTCCCGCTGCAGGGCTCGTCGCGGACGCAGACGGTCCAGATCGTCGAGGCGATCCGCTACCTGCTCGAGCAGGCCAACTGGCAGGCCGGCGACCTCAAGGTCGGATTCCAGTCCTGCGACGACTCGACGGCCCAGGCCGGCAAGTGGGACTCGGGCAAGTGCAGCACGAACGCGCAGGCCTACGCGGCGAACGAGAAGGTGCTCGGGGTGATCGGCACGTTCAACTCGGGTTGTGCCGCGATCGAGATCCCGGTGCTGAACCAGGCTCCGGGCGGCGGCGTGGCGATGATTTCGCCGGCCAACACGTACGTCTGCCTGACCGAAGGCGGTCCGGGTTGCGACAAGACCGAGCCGGACAAGTACTACCCGTCCGGCTCGCGCAACTACGCCCGCGTGGTCGCCCATGACGCCTACCAGGGCGCGGCCGTGGCCGAGTTCGCCCAGGAGCAGGGCGTCACGAGCGTCTACATCCTGAACGACAAGGAGGCCTACGGCCTCGGCGTCGCGACGAACTTCAAGAACGCGGCCGAGCACCTCGGCATCAAGATCGCGGGCTTCGAAGCGTGGGATCCGAAGGCGTCGAGCTACGAGGCGCTCTTCAACAAGATCAAGGGCTCCGGGGCCGACGGGGTCTTCCTCGGCGGCCTGATCGACGAGAACGGCGCCCAGGTGATCAAGGACAAGGCCGCCGTGCTCGGCCCGAACGACGGCGCGGTCAAGCTGTTCGTGCCGGACGGCTTCACGACACAGCAGACGATCGACGAGGCCGGCCCCGCCTCCGCGGGGATGTTCATGAGCGTCGCCGGTGTGCCCATCGACGAGTTCGTCGGCAAGGGCGCGGAGTTCGCCACGGCGTTCAAGGCGGAGAAGCTCGGCGGCAAGGCAATCGACCCGTACGCGATCTACGGCGCCCAGGCTGCCGAGGTCATGATCAACGCGTTTGCCGCGTCGGACGGCACGCGGGCCGGCGTGATCAAGCAGATGTTCGCTGCGAAGGTCACGGACAGCTACCTCGGCAGCTTCGGGATCAACGAGAACGGCGATCCGAGCGGGGCTGAGGGTGCGGTCGTCGGCTTCACGATCTACGTCGCGACCGACAAGCTCAAGACTGTCAAGACGATTTCTCCGAAGCCGGAGAACGTCGAGGCGGCCCGCGGCTAGCGGTCACCCAGAGACGGAACGCGATCCGGGGGAGGGCGACGCCCTTCCCCGGACGCGTTAGAGTCCCGCACCATCGCTACCGCGACCAACAGAGCCCAGTCCCTCCTGGCAGCCGCCCGCCGCTTCGGGCACTCCGGCCCGATCAACGTGGTCGGCTGGGTGCTGATCGGGCTGCTCGTCTTCTGGCTCGTCGTCAACGTCATCAAGGAGCCGGGCGAGTTCTTCAACGTCGCCCTGATCGGGCTCACGAACGGCGCCGTCTACGGGCTCGTCGCGCTCGGCTACACGCTCGTCTACGGGATCCTCCAGCTCATCAACTTCGCCCACGGCGACGTCTTCGCGCTCTCGGGCCTCTTCGCGAGCACGGTGATCATCTCGCTCTTCGGGCTTGACGAGTCGAGCGGCGTGCTCGTGATCGTCGGTGGCATGCTCGCCACCCTCGTGATCGTGATGGTGCTCTTCTCGGGCGTGAACGCGCTCATCGAGCTCGTCGCCTACCGCCGGCTCCGGCATGCCCCACGCCTCGCGCCGCTGATCACTGCCGTCGGCATGTCGTTCATCGTCCAGAACGTCTCGCTCGCCATCTACGACGTGAACTACCGCGACGTGCCGAACTTCATCCCGCGCACCGACGTCTTCTCGATCGCCGGCGTCCACTACACGTGGAACAAGCTCGCCGTCCTCATGATCACCATTCCGGTGCTCGCGCTGCTGACGTGGTTCGTCACCTCGACGCGGCAGGGCAAGGCGATGCGCGCGGTCGCGCAGGACCCCGAGGCTTCGGCGATCGTGGGCGTGAACGTCAACCGCACGATCTCGGTGACGTTCGCGATCGCCGGCGCGCTCGCCGGCTCGGCGGGCATCGTCTACCTGCTCCAGTTCAACATGCGCTACGACACCGGCTTCGAGCTGGGGCTGATCGCGTTCACCGCGGCCGTGCTCGGGGGCATCGGCAACCTCAGCGGCGCCGTGCTCGGCGCGCTCGTGATCGGCTTCATCCAGGCGTTCAACGAGGGCCTCTCGTGGAATGCTCCGGGCAGCGACTGGACGCGCTCGATCGTGTTCGGGCTCCTGATCCTGATCCTCGTCTTCCGGCCCGAGGGTCTGCTCGGCGAGCGGACGCCCGAGGGGGCCTAGTGAAGGCGCGCGCCGACAGGCTGCTCGCGCTCGCCCCGAAGCGGGCGCGCATGCTCGCGCTGCCGCTGGCGCTGATCGTGCTCGCCGTCTTCTATCCGAGCTACGTCGAGAGCCTGCGGGGCATCACCGTCGTCGGGGACTTCGTGCCCAGCCTGGGCTCGATGGTCGTGATGATCGTCTTCACGATGATGGCGGTCGGGCTGAACATCGTCGTCGGCTACGCCGGCCTGCTCGACCTCGGCTACGTCGCCTTCTACGCCGCCGGCGCGTACACGTCGGCCTGGTTCGCCTCGCAGCACTTCGAGGACGTCAGCTTCCACTTCGGCGCGGTCGGGGTCCGCTCCGACCTGCCCGGGATCCACCTCTCGATCTGGCTGATCCTCATCCTGGCCGGGCTCTTCACGCTCGCCGTCGGCATCATCATCGGGCTGCCGACGCTGCGCCTCCGCGGTGACTACCTGGCGATCGTGACTCTCGGCTTCGGAGAGATCATCCCGCAGTTCGTGCGCAACGCCGACGACCTCGGCGGCTTCGACCTGACGCACGGGACGTTCGGCATCAGCCCGATCGACGCGCCCGGCTTCGGCACGACGCTGAGCGACGTCCTCGGCCTGCCGGCGAGCTACCAGCAGTCGTTCGACAAGGTGAAGCTCTTCTACCTCACGGCGCTCGTCCTGCTCCTCTTCACGGTCTTCTGCAGCGTGCGCCTGCGCGACTCGAAGCTCGGGCGCGCGTGGGTGGCGATCCGCGAGGACGAGACTGCGGCGGCCGCGATGGGCGTGCCGCTGATGCGCACGAAGACGTGGTCGTACGCGCTCGGCGCGTTCTTCGGCGGCATCGCCGGAGCCTTCTACGCGAGCTTCAAGAGCGGCGCCTTCCCGTCGGACTTCTACTTCAATATCTCGATCTTCCTCCTCTGCATGGTCATCCTCGGCGGGATGGGCAGCGTCTGGGGCGTGCTGCTCGGCGGGATGATCCTCGGCTACCTCAACGTCGAGGGTCTCGCGACGATCGGCACGAAACTGAACGAGGGCGGGATCAACTTCGACCCGACGAAGTACCAGTTCGGCATCTACGGCGCGATTGTCGTGCTGATGATGCTCTTCCGCCCGACCGGCCTGATCCCCGAGCGCCGGCACAAGCGTGAGATGGAAGAAGGCGTCCACGACCAGCCGCTCTACGACTCGACCCACGAATGAGCGACCTCCTCACAGCGACCGGTGTGCGCAAGGAGTTCGGCGGCCTCCTGGCCGTCAGCGACGTGGACTTCGCGATCCCGCAGGGGCAGGTGGTCAGCCTGATCGGCCCGAACGGCGCCGGCAAGACGACGTTCTTCAACATGCTGACGGGCGTCTACAGGCCGACGGCGGGCAGGATCCTCTTCGCAGGCAAGGACGTGGCGGGCAAGCCCCCGCACGCGATCACCGAGCTGGGCATCGGCCGCACGTTCCAGAACATCCGCCTCTTCCAGCACATGACGGCGCTCGAGAACGTGCTCGTCGGGATGCACTGCCGGCTCAAGGGCGGGATCATCACGTCGATCCTGCGCACTCCGGGCCTACGGCGCGAGGAGCGGACCGCCCGCGAGCGCGCCCGCGAGCTCCTCGTCTTCTCGGGCCTGCCCGGCCGTGACGAGCAGCTGGCGCGCAACCTGCCGTACGGCGACCAGCGCCGGCTCGAGGTCGCGCGTGCGCTCGCGACGGAGCCGCAGCTGTTGCTGCTCGACGAGCCGACGGCCGGCATGAACCCGCAGGAGACGGCCGCCTTCACCGACTTCGTCGCGATGCTGCGCAGCGAGCAGAAGCTGACGGTGCTGATGATCGAGCACGACATGAAGGTCGTGATGGGCATCTCCGACCGCGTCACCGTGCTCGACCACGGCGAGAAGATCTTCGAGGGGACGCCGCGCGAGTGCCAACACGACGACCGCGTGATCGAGGCCTATCTCGGCAAGGCGGCAACACAGTGAGCGCCGGCGACGTCGTCCTCGAGCTGAAGGACGTCCACACCTACTACGGCGCGATCCACGCGCTGAAGGGGATCTCGATCACGGTGCGCGCGGGCGAGATCGTGACCCTGATCGGAGCGAACGGCGCCGGCAAGTCGACGACGCTGCGCTCGATCAACGGCCTCAACCACCCGCGGCAGGGAACGATCAGCTTCGAGGGCACCGACATCACGAGCGTGCCTCCACACGACGTCGTCAAGATGGGCATCTGCCAGTCGCCGGAGGGCAGGCGCCTCTTCCCGCGCATGTCGGTGCTCGAGAACCTCGAGATGGGCGCTTTCCAGCGCACCGACCGGCACCTCTTCAAGGAGGACATGGAGCGCGTCTTCCAGCTCTTCCCCCGGCTCGAGGAGCGGAAGCACCAGAAGGCCGGGACGCTCTCCGGCGGCGAGCAGCAGATGTGCGCGATCGGTCGTGCCCTGATGGCGCGGCCGAAGCTGCTGATGCTCGACGAGCCCTCGATGGGGCTCGCGCCGATCTTTGTCGAGAAGATCTTCGAGATCGTGCACGAGATCAACGAGCAGGGGACGCCGATCCTGCTCGTCGAGCAGAACGCCTTGATGGCGCTCGCCGCCGCCGACCGGGGCTACGTGCTCGAGACCGGCAGGATCGCGCTCGAGGGCCCGGCGAAGGATCTCAGCCAGAACGAGCAGGTCCGCAAGACGTATCTCGGCGAGGATTAGGGCTAGAGGATCTTCGAGAGGAACTGCTTCGTGCGCTCGTGGTCGGGCGACTCGAAGAAGTGCTCGGGCGTCCCCTCCTCGATGATCACGCCCTCGTCCATCATCACGACACGGTCTGCGGCCTCGCGCGCGAAGCCCATCTCGTGGCTGACGACGATCATCGTCATCCCCTCGTGGGCGAGCTCCGCCATCACGACCAGCACCTCGCCGATCACCTCGGGGTCGAGCGCGCTCGTCGGCTCGTCGAAGAGGATCAGCGCGGGCTTCATCGCGAGCGCGCGCGCGATCGCGACCCGCTGCTGCTGGCCGCCCGACAGCTTGCCCGGGTAGACGTCGCGCTTCTCGGCGAGCCCGACCCGGTCGAGCAGCGTCTCCGCCTCGGCGATCGCCTGCTCCTTCGGCACGCCGAGCACGTGCACCGGCGCCTCGATCACGTTCTCGAGCGCCGTCCGGTGGGGGAACAGGTTGAAGCGCTGGAAGACCATGCCGATCTGGGTGCGCTGCTTCGCGATCGAGCCCTCCGAGTCCTCGACGAGCCTGCCGTTCCGCTCCCGGTAGCCGATCAGGTGGCCGTTCACCTCGATCCGGCCGTCGTCGATCTTCTCGAGGTGGTTGATGCACCGGATGAACGTCGTCTTGCCCGAGCCGGAGGGGCCGATGATGCAGACCGTCTCGCGCTTGCGCACCTCGAGCGAGACGCCCTTGAGGACGTGCAGGCGGCCGAAGTACTTGTGCACGCCGGCGGCGTGCATGACGACGTCCGTCGCGCTCACCGCGCTCCCCGCCCCCACGCCTGGACGGGCGACCACGCCTGCGCGAGCCGCTCGCGGAAGGACGGCTCCTCACCCCGCTCGCTCACCGAGAGCTTCCGTTCGATCTGGGCCTGGACGACGCTCCAGATCGTCGTCAGCACGAGGTACCAGAAGGCGACCGCGGCGAAGTACTCGACCGGCTTGAAGGTCGTCGAGTAGTGGACGTCGGCGTCGCCGAAGATCTCGTAGACGCCGATGAAGAAGAGGAGCGAGGTCGTCTTCATCATGTTGTTGAACTCGTTCCCGAGCGGCGGCACGATCACCCGGGCCGCCTGTGGCAGGACGATCCGCCGCATCGCGAGCCGGTGGGTCATCCCGAGCGAGCGCGCGGCCTCCATCTGTCCCTTGTCGATCGCGTCGATCCCGGCTCGGATGATCTCGCGCATATAGGCGCCTTCGTTGACCGCGAGCGCGACGATGCCGGCGAAGACCGCGCCGTTCAGCCCTCCGAGCCAGCCCACCTCACGCGGGAAGAGGTCGAAGCCGAAGAGCAGGTTCGCGCCGAAGTAGACGAAGAAGATCTGCACGATCACCGGGGTGCCGCGGAACAGCAGCACGTACAGCGCGGAGAGCGCCCGTGCCGGCCAGAACTTCGACATCCTCATCAGCGCCGCGAGCAGGCCGAGGAGGACGCCGAAGAACTGGGCGGCGACGGAGATGTAGATCGTCCGCAGGAGCGCGTCGAAGAAGACGCGGTCCGGTTGGAAGATCCGCTGCCACAGGATGTGCCAGTCGACTGCAGCGACGAGCGACAAGGGCTACTTCTTCAACGCCGTTGCGCTCATCTTCCACTTCGCGAGGATCTTCACCATCGACCCGTCCGCGTACATCGCGTTCACGGCCTTCCTGACCTGCGCGATCAGCGGGTCGCCCTTGCGTAGCGCGATGCCGACGGGGATCGGGTTGACCGGCGAGCCGGCGAACGCGAAGCTCGCGTCCCGGCCGATGTAGTACGCCACGACCGGCGAGTCGCCGAAGTAGGCGTCCACCTTGCCGGTCTTGAGGGCGTTCGCGGCGTCGGTGTCCTTCGGGAACGCGACGACGTCGATGGCCTTCTTGCCGGCCGCCTTCAGCTTCTTGGACTCGGCCGCGAGGAAGTCCTTGTTCGTCGTGCCGACCTCCACCGAGACCGTGCGCCCGGAGAGACCCGCCACGCCGTTGATCTTCAGCGGGTTGCCCTTCTTGACCATGATCGACTGGCCGACCTTGATGTAGTCGACGAAGGCGACCTGCTTGGCCCTGGCGGGCGTGTCGTTCATGCCGGAGATGATCGCATCGCACTTCTTGCCGAGCAGCGCGGCGATGATGCCGTCGAAGCCGGTGTTGTCGAACGTCGCCGTCATGCCGAGACGCCTGGCGATCTCCCTGCCGATGTCGATGTCGGAGCCGACGGGCTTGCCGTTCACGATCGACTCCTCGGGCGGATAGGTCATGTCGCTGCAGAAGACGAGCGTCTTGCCGCTCGTCTGCGTGGCCGGCGCCGCAGACGCTCCTCCGGCGAGGAGTGTGGCTGCGGCGACGAGGCCTGCGAGGAAGAGGAGTTGTGCGTAGCGCATGGACGTCCTTCCTGTCGATCCTGTGTGGGCACGTGCGATCGTACTCCGCGCTTCGCGGTCAGGCCATGCGTCGTAGACTCGCCGCATGTCGCCGAAGACGGTCACGGGTGCCGAGCTCGAGCTGGACGACGCGCCCGCGCGCTCCTCCGAGCTCTTCCTGGTGGACGGTAACAACCTCGCCTACCGCGCCTTCTACGCGCTGCCGGAGGAGCTTGCGACGACCGAGGGCTTCCCGACGAACGCCCTGCTCGGCTTCACGAACATGCTCTTCAAGCTCCTTTCCGACTACAAGCCGAAAGGCGTCGCCGTCGCGTGGGACACGCGTCCCGTCCACCGCACGGAGATCTCCGAGGCCTACAAGGCCGAGCGGAAGCCGATGCCGGACCTGTTGCGCGAGCAGTTCCCGCACTTCCGCCCGATCGTCGAGGCGTTCGGCTACAGCAACCTCGAGTTCGAGGGCTGGGAGGCCGACGACGTGATCGCCACGCTCGCCACCCGCGCCGACGCCGCCGGGGTCGCGACGTGCGTCGTCTCGACCGATCGCGACGCCTTCCAGCTCTGCTCGGCGAACGTCTGCCTGATGATGACCCCGCGAGGCGTCTCCGACGTCCAGGTCTACACCCCGGAGCGCGTCGAGGCTCGCTACGGCGTCCGCCCCGACCAGGTCCCCGACTTCATCGGCCTCAAGGGCGACACCTCCGACAACATTCCCGGCGTCCCGGGGATCGGGGACAAGACCGCGGCGCAGCTGATCGCGCAGTACGGTTCGCTCGAGGCCGTCCTCGAGCACGCCGCCGAGCAGTCGCCGGCCCGCGCGAAGGCGCTCACCGAGTTCGCCCAGCAGGCGCGCGACTCGAAGCTGCTCGCGACGATGCGGCGCGACCTCGACATCGAGTGCGACCCGCACGAGCTCGTCCGCGACGCACCGGACCGCTCGCAGCTGAAGGAGATCTTCCGCCGCTTCGAGTTCCGCGGCGTGCTCGCGCGGGTGGACGATCTCGACGCAGCCCTGCCGTCGGCGAAGCAGGCCCCGGTGGGGGCCACGGTGCGCTGGCGCGAGGGCGAGCTCCCCGCGTCGGTGCGCGGCCCCGTCGGCTACGCCGCCGAAGGCGGTCGGTGCGCCGTCGCGACCGGCGATGAGGTCGTCGTCGCGCCGCGGCCAAGTGACACCGTGTCACTGGGCGAGCTCGTCGTGCACGACGCGAAGTCGCTGCGCGTCCTCGCACGCGACGACACGCTGCTCGCTGCCTACCTGATCGAGCCCGGGCGGGCCGAGTATGCGCTCGATGAGCTGGCCGCGGAGTACGGCGTCGAGGTCGTCCTCGACTCGCCGGTCGAGGAGGAGACGGCGGCGCTCGTCCGGCGCGCCGAGGCGCCCCGCCGCCTGATCGGGCCGATGCTCGAGCGGCTCTGCGAGCGCGGCTCCGAGCGGCTCTACCGCGAGATCGAGCTGCCGCTGACCGCCGTCCTCTCGGCGATGGAGGACGCGGGCGTCAGGATCGACACGTACCGCATGGGTGAGATCACCGCGCGGCTCGCCGATCGCGTCGAGGAGCTCGAGGCGAAGGCCGAGGAGCTCGCAGGCGAGCCGTTCCTGCTCGGCTCGACCCAGCAGGTCGCGCGGATCCTCTTCGAGAAGCTCGGGCTCGCCCCCGGCCGCAAGGGGAAGACGGGCTACTCGACCGACACGCGCGTCCTGCGCTCGCTTCGCCAGGCGCACCCGCTCGTCGAGGTGCTCGAGGAGTGGCGCGAGTACTCGAAGCTCCTGAACACCTACCTCGGGCCGCTGCCGACCCTCATCTCGGAGCACGACGGCCGGCTCCACACGACGTTCAACCAGACCGTCGCGGCGACGGGCCGGCTCTCGACCTCGAATCCGAACCTGCAGGCGATTCCCGTCCGCTCGGACCTCGGCCGCGAGATCCGCTCCGCCTTCGTCGCCGAGCCGGGCTTCCGGCTGCTCTCGGCCGACTACTCGCAGGTCGAGCTGCGCATCCTCGCCCACGTCTCGGGCGAGCCCCGCCTGCGCGAGGCCTTCGCCCGTGGCGAGGACGTCCACGCGGCGACCGCGGCCGAGGTGCTCGGCAAGCCGCAGGCCGAGCTCTCCAAGGACGAGCGCGACATCGCGAAGATGGTCAACTTCGGGATCATCTACGGCATCTCCGCGTTCGGCCTCGCCGAGAACCTCGAGATCCCGCGCGAACAGGCCCAGGCCTACATCGACACCTACCTCGCGCGCTTCCCGCACGTGCAGGAGTTCATCAAGCGCACGATCGCGCAGGCCGAGCGGGACGGCTACGTGACGACGCTGCTCGGCCGCCGCCGGCCGGTGCCGGAGATCCGGGCGTCGAATCGCCAGACGCGCTCGCTCGGCGAGCGGCTCGCCGTCAACTCCGTGATGCAGGGCACCGCCGCCGACGTCATCAAGGTGGCGATGGTGCGGATCCACGAGCGGCTGCGGCGCGAGGGGAGGGGGACGCGGCTCGTGCTCCAGGTGCATGACGAGCTGCTGCTCGAGGTGCCGGAGACCGAGACGACCGCCGCGCGGGCGCTCGTGCGGGAGGAGCTCGTCGGTGCCTACCCCCTCGACCCACCGCTTGCGGTGGACGTCGGCGTGGGGGACAACTGGGCGGAGGCGAAGAGCTGAGGCCCACCTGGTACCACGGTGGTGCGTGCGGCGGGCCGGCTGGGAACCGCTGTTCTGCGCTGAGACGTGGCTATACTGCGCCTTCGCTATGGTCAACGACACCATGGAGCACGTAGACCCGCGCCTCGAAGAGGGGGTGTGGACCGTCGGCCCCGACGGGGATCTGATCCCCGACTACGAGTCCACGTTCCCGACGATCAACGAGGGCGAGGTCGTGCACGGCACGGTTGTCCGCGTCGACAGGGACGAGGTGCTCGTCGACATCGGCTACAAGTCCGAAGGCGTCATCCCGGTCGCCGAGCTCTCGATCCGCCGCTCGATCAACCCGGCCGACGAGGTCTCGGTCGGTGACGAGATCGACGCGCTCGTCCTCACGAAGGAGGATGCCGAGGGGCGTCTCATCCTCTCGAAGAAGCGCGCCCGCTTCGAGCTTGCGTGGAAGAGGATCGAGGTGGCCGCCGAGAGCGGGGAGCCGGTCAACGGCAACGTGATCGAGGTCGTCAAGGGCGGCCTCATCCTCGACCTCGGCGTGCGCGGCTTCCTGCCGGCCTCCCTGGTGGACATCCGGCGGGTGCAGGACCTGGACGAGTTCATGGGCAAGGAGCTGCGCTGCAAGGTGATCGAGCTCAACCGCTCGCGCAACAACGTCGTGCTCAGCCGGCGCGCGGTGCTCGAAGACGAGCGCAAGGAGATGCGCCAGGCGATCCTCGACCGGCTCAACCCGGGCGACGTCGTTGACGGTCAGATCTCCAACATCGTGGATTTCGGCGCCTTCGTCGACCTCGACGGCATGGACGGCCTGATTCACATCTCCGAGCTGTCGTGGAGCCATGTCAACCACCCGTCCGAGATCCTCGAGATCGGCCAGGACGTCAAGGTCAAGGTGCTCGACATCGACCGTGACCGCCAGCGGATCTCGCTCGGCCTCAAGCAGACGCAGTCCGACCCGTGGCAGCAGGTGCTCGACGCCTACCACGTGGACGACGTCGTCGAGGGCCGTGTGACCAAGGTCGTGACCTTCGGTGCGTTCGTCGAGATCCTCCCCGGCGTCGAGGGGCTCGTTCACATCTCCGAGCTGGCCCAGCACCACGTCGAGAACCCGCGCGAGGTCGTCTCGCAGGGCGACGCGGTCAACGTCGTCGTGCTCGAGGTCGATGCCGAGCGCCGCCGCCTCTCGCTCTCGCTGAAGCGGGTCGAGGAGGGCGCACAGCCGTTGCCGCGGCCGGACGGCGCACCGTCGGTGCACGAGACGCCGCACCTCCAGCTCTCCGAGGAGGCCTTCCCGGCCGGCTCCGCCGTCGTCGAGGAAGCCGAGGCCGTCGAGCTTGAGGCCGTCGAGGCGGAAGCCGAGGCCATCGAGGTCGAGGTGGTTCCGGCCGACGTCGAGCCGGAGGCGGAGGCGGAGATCGCGGAGCCCGTCGCCGAACAGGTCGCGGATTCCGAGCCCGAAGCCGCCGAGCCCGAGCCCGAGCCCGGCGAGACCGCGTAGGGCCCCTTGCGGCCGGTCGCGGTCGCGATCACCGGCTCGATCGGCGCGGGCAAGAGCGAGGCGCTGCGGGCGTTCGCACGACACGGCGCCGCCGTCGTCTCGAGCGACGAGATCGTCCACCACCTACTGCGCGAGGACGACGAGGTCAAGCGCGCGCTGGTGGAGCGCTTCGGCGAGGACGTTCTCGGCGCCGACGGCCGCCCCGACCGGGGTCGTATCGGCCGCCTCGTCTTCGGCGACGACGAGGCGCTCGCGTTCCTCGAGGGCCTGCTGCATCCACTCGTCGCCCGTGAGTACCTCGCGTGGCGCGAGCAGCTCGCGCAATTGCAGAGCCCGCCGAGCGTCTGCGTGACGGAGGTGCCCCTCCTGTACGAGGTCGCCGGCGAGTCGCGCTTCGACAAGGTGGTCGTGATCACGGCGCCGGCGAAGCTGCGGGACGCCCGGCGCACGGTCTCGCGCGACGACCGGGACGCGCGGCTCATCTCCGACGAGGAGAAGGCGAAGCGGGCCGACTTCGTCTACGTCAACACCGGGTCGCTCGAGGAGCTCGACGCGTGGGTTGTCGCGGTGCTGGGCGAGCTCGCGCCGGAGTGAGGCGGCTCGGGCTCCTGCTGGCCGCGGCGCTCGTCGCTGCCGGCGGCATCCTCTACGTGCTGGAGACGGAGCCGGCGTGGTACGCGCGGCTGCGCTACCCGCTCCGCTACGAGCAGATCGTCGTCGGACACGCAAAGAACTACCGGCTCGCGGCGCCGCTGCTCGCCGCGGTCATCTACCAGGAGAGCAAGTTCGACCCGAACGCGAAGTCGGCGCAGGGAGCGATCGGGCTGATGCAACTCCTGCCCGGCACGGCAGAGGGGATCGCCAGCCGTACCGGCGGCGCCCGCTTCGTCGTGGCCGACCTCTACGACCCGGAGCTGAACGTCCGCTACGGCGCCTGGTACCTGCGCCACCTGCTCGACAAGTACGGCGACGAGAGGACCGCGCTCGCCGCCTACAACGCGGGCCAGGGCCAGGTGGACGAGTGGCGCTCGAACGGTGAAGGGATCGTCTTCGCCGAGACCCGCGCCTACGTGGCCCGCGTCGAACGGCTCAAGCGGATCTACGCGCGCGCGTACGCGAGCGAGCTGGCGGTCGGATAGCCTCGTCCACGAGCCGCAGCAGGTCGTCTGCGTCCTCGGTTGCAAACCCGGCGGCGGTGCGCAGGGCGAGACCGTCTGCGACGATCCCCATGAAGCGGCCGAGCGTCTCGAGCGGAACGTCGTCGCGCAGCTCGCCGCAGGCCCGCAGTTCCTCGAGCCGCGCTTCGAGCTGTCTGTCCACCTCGGGGGCGCGCGCCTCGAACCGCTTGCGGTACGTCTCGTCGGTGCGCAGCCGGCGGCTCGCCTCGAAGTAGACGGAAAGCCATGCGGGATCCTCGGCGAGGATCGCCCGCAGCAGTCCCGTGAAGCCCGTGTCGAGCCAGAGCCGGCCGAAGCGCTCGGCGTCGCGCTCGGCGAGGCAGAGGAAGAGCTCGTCCTTGTTCGCGAAGTAGTTGAAGATCGCTCCGCGCGAGAGGCCGGACTCCCGCTCGAGCAGCGCTACCGTCGCTCCCTCGTAGCCGTGCTCGCCGAAGACGCGTTGAGCCGCCGCGAGGATCTGCTCGCGCCGGGCCTCCTTCTGCTCGTCGCTCGTCTTCGGCATGTCCGGACTTTACAAAACCGTACAGACGTCTTATTATAGCGCACATGTGCGACGACGCCTGGCTGAGCTGATGCTGCGCAAGCCGGGGCTGCTCGCTCTCCTCGTCGCCGAGGTGGTCTCCTCGCTCGGCTCGCAGATGACGTTCCTCGCCCTGCCCTGGTTCGTCCTCGTGACGACGGGCTCGCCGACCCGCATGGGCGTCGTCCTCGCGGTCGAGCTGCTGCCCGTCGCGCTCCTCGGCATCCCGAGCGGCACGCTCGTGTCGCGCCTGGGCGCGCGGCGGACGATGCTGATCGGGGACCTCGCGCGGGTGCCCCTGATGGCGAGCCTGCCGGTGCTGCACGCCGCCGGCGTGCTCAGCTTCCCGCTCCTGCTCGTGATCGTGTTCGGGATCGGCTGCTTCCTCGCGCCGTACTTCTCCTCGCAGCGGGTGATCCTGCCGGAGCTCGTCGGGGACGACGAGCGGCTCGTCGCCCAGGCCAACGCGATCCTCGAGGGCTCGCTGCGCGCGACGGCGCTCGCCGGCCCCGCGACCGCCGGCGTGCTGATCGCCGTGCTCGATGCGCCCAACGTCCTCTACATCGATGCCGCGACCTTCCTGTTCGCGTTCGTCACGCTCGCGCTCTTCGTCCCGAAGCGGCCCCCGCTGGCGCCGACCGAGGAGAGCCGCGGCATCCTGGCGGGCGTGCGCTTTCTGCTGCGGGATCGGCTCCTCGCCTCGCTCGGCGTGACCTCGCTCTTCCTCAACATGTTCGGGCAGATGTTCGTCATCTCGCTGCCGGTGCTCGCCTATTCCGAGTACGGCGGCAGCTCGCGCCTCGCGGGGGTGTTCTTCGGCGCCTTCGGGGCAGGCGCAGTCGTCGGGAGCGTGCTGGCGATCAAGCTCATGCCCCGCTTCGACCCCTTGCGGCTCGCGTCGGTGGCGCTCGTCGGGCTCTCGCTGCCGATCTTCCTGCTCGGCCTCGAGCTGCCCGCGGCGGCGGTGCTCGGCGTGCTCGCCGTGTCGGCGATCGCGGGGCCGATCATCAACGCGCCGCTGATCGGGGTGATCACCTCCCGGACGCCGGCGGCGCTCCGGCCGAAGGTGATGACCGCGGTGATGACGTTCGCGCTGCTCGCAGGGCCGGTGGGGATGGTGATCGCAGGACCGCTGCTGCAGTCATGGGGGCCCCGGCACGTGTTCCTGCTGATCGCGAGCGGTCAGCTTCTCGGAACGATCCCGTTCGTCTCGGTCGCGCTGCGGCGGCGCGAGCCCGTGGCGGCCTCGCTCTAGGGAATCGTCAGCCGGGCCCAGAGGTTCTCGAGCAGCCTGCGAACAGGCCAGGTCGTGGAGCTGCCGCCGAAGTCGAGCACCCCGGCGGCGAACACCTTCGCGCCCGCGAGGGTCTCGTAGGAGGTCATCTGGGCCGTGAAGCCGGGGCCGAAGAGATCGGGGATCTCGGCGAGCACGACGGTTCCCGGGGGAGAGTCCTTCGTCAGCCCGTCGATCTCGATCCCGTAGCCGCCGACCTGCTGTCCGAGCAGCGCCCCGTCGGTGAGCTCGGTGCCGTCGAAGAGCCACGGAGCCGCCGTTGCTCCCGTCACGAGGAACGGCCGCTGGTGGGTGCCGTCGTCGTTGCCGCGGTACTGGACGCCGATCAGGGCCGCCTCGGGCCTCCCGCTCTCCCGCCAGAGCCGCGTGCGCCGCAGAATCCCCTGCTCGCGCCGGACCTCCCAGAAGAAGTTGTTCGCCGAGAGGAAGGCGAGGTTGCCGCCCACGTCGCGGTAGCGCTGGATCAGGTCGTACTCGCGCCTCGTCACGTACTCGGTGTGGCCCGGGAAGACGACGAGGTCGTAGGCCGCGGCGAGCTCGTCGCCCGAGCCGATCAGATCGAGGTCGGGCTCGGCCAGCAGGTCCACCTTCTTGCCCGTCCACTCGAGCCAGTGCAGGAAGGCGAGGTCGTACTTGCGGAACTGCGGCGGGACGCCGCGGCGGAGGTACGGCCGGCCGAGCCGGACGGTGCTCTGGGCGCCCTTCGCATACCACGTGTCGCCCCAGCCGTTGCCGTCCTCGTCGCGGAAGTTGTACGCCTGCCAGGTGTTGGTCGGCAGCACGACGGCGACGCGGCTCGCGTGGCCGAACAGCGAGGGGCGCACCACGAACGGGGCGTAGCCCACGCGGCCGTCGTCGGCGGTCAGACGCAGGAAGTAGAGGCCGCTCTCCCACGCCCCGATGCCGAACGTGACCCGGCGCGGCGTGTTACGCCAGGCGCTCCAGGGCAGCGTGATCGTCTCGCCGGCGGGGACGCCGTTCATGACGTTGTCGGCCGACGTCGGCACCTTCTCGGGCCCGGCGCGGAAGAACTGGGCCACCAGCCAGTTCGCGTCCGAGGAGACGACGAGGTCGGCTCTCTGGCCCGGCGCGTAGCTATCGCGCGTGAAGCCGGCCTCGACCCCGAGCACGCGGACGACCGGCCCCGAAGGGATGCGGCCGCTGCGCGCGTCGCCGGCGCCGTACGTGCGGCGGTTCCCGGCGACGTCCCGGACCGTGAGCCGGACGAGGTACGTGCGGGGCCCGACCTCGGGCCCCGGCGCCCAGCGCAGCTCGTGCGGGCCGGCGGGCAGGGTCGCTGTCAGCTCGTGGATCGGGAACGGGGCACTCACCGTTCGCGATACTTCGAGATGCACCGTCGCACGCTCGCTGAGCCTGAAGCGGACCGTGGCTGCATCCCGGTCGCCGTCGCCGTTCGGGCTGATCGTCGTGAGGAGGCGACGGTCGCCGGCGAACGGGTCGCCGCTGCTTTCGACCAGCAGGCCGGCCAGCGTGGGGGCGCTGCGGTCGATCGTGACCGGGGCCGAGGACAGCTCGCGCCGGGGCCCGACCAGGCGGATGCGGTAGCGCCCCGCTGCGACCGGCACGCCGTCCAGCCTGCCGTTCCAGCGCAGGCGGACCGCACGCCGCAGCGCAGGGCGGGCGAGCCAGCCGACCGGCCGGCCCGACACCGTGGTCAGCTGGACGCCGACCTTCCCGGGCGCGGCGAGGTCGGCGCTCACCGTCAGCGGGCGTGCCGCTGGGGCGAAGTCCTGCGGCGCCACCGTCAGGCTGCCGCCGTAGGCGGCCGGCGCGAACGCGAGCGCGAGCCCGATTGGAGCCAGACGGCGCATGCGGGCGCGAATCCTAATGGTGTTTCCGCGTCTGTGGTCGGGTCAGGGCCGCTTGCAAGCTCTGTCGTTCCATGTTCAAAGCGCTCTCCTGACCCCTTTCGCGCGGTGCCGACCTGACCTGGCACGGGTTCGTCCGTCGTCCCGGCATTCCTTGTCCGGTGCCCGGCGGGCCGCCGGATACTCTAGGTCCGTGCCCGAGCTCCGCACCGCGGCCGCCTACCGCCCGACCGGCGACCAGCCGGCGGCGATCGAGACGCTCACCGCCTCGCTGCTCGCCGGCGAGCGCTACCAGACGCTGCTCGGCGCGACCGGCACCGGCAAGACGGCGACGATGGCGTGGATCATCGAGCAGATCCAGCGCCCGACGCTGATCATCGCCCACAACAAGACCCTCGCCGCCCAGCTCTGCAACGAGTTCCGCGAGTTCTTCCCGGACAACGCGGTCGAGTACTTCGTCTCCTACTACGACTACTACCAGCCCGAGGCGTACGTGCCGCAGGCCGATCTCTACATCGAGAAGGACTCCTCGCGGAACGACGACATCGACCGGCTGCGCCACAGCGCGACGTCGTCGCTCCTGACGCGCCGCGACGTCGTGATCGTCGCCTCCGTCTCCTGCATCTACGGCCTCGGCTCGCCGGAGGAGTACGGCGACCGCGTCGTCGTGCTGAACGTGGGGGAGGAGCACGACCGCGACGCGATGCTGCGGAAGCTGATCGACGTCCAGTACGTCCGCAACGACACGCTGCTCGGGCGCGGCCGCTTCCGCGTCAAGGGCGACGTGGTCGAGGTGCAGCCCGCGTTCACGGAATCGGCCTATCGCGTCTCCCTCTTCGGCGACGAGGTCGAGCAGATCACCCACTTCCATCCGCTCACCGGCGAGGTGTACGGGAAGCTCGACACGCTCACGATCTTCCCGGCGACCCAGTACGTGACGTCGAAGCCGACGATCGAGCGTGCCGCCGACGAGATCCGGGCCGAGCTCGAGGCGCAGGTGCGGACGTTCGAGTCCGAAGGGCGCATGCTCGAGGCGCACCGGATCCGCCAGCGCACCGAGTACGACCTCGAGATGATGCGCGAGCTCGGCTTCTGCAACGGGATCGAGAACTACTCGCGCATCCTCGACGGGCGGCCGCCGGGCTCCGCGCCCTACACGCTGCTGGACTACTTCCCGTCCGACTTCGTCGTCTTCGTGGATGAGTCGCACCAGACGGTCCCTCAGGTGGGCGGCATGTACGAGGGCGACCGCTCGCGGAAACAGACGCTCGTGGACTTCGGCTTCCGCCTCCCGTCGGCGCTCGACAACCGGCCGCTGCGCTTCGACGAGTTCCTCGGCAAGGTGCCGCAGCTCGTGTTCGTCTCGGCGACGCCCGGGGCGTACGAGCTGCGCCACTCGCAGGTCGTCGCTGAGCAGCTGATCCGCCCGACCGGGATCGTGGATCCGGAGGTCGAGCTGCGGACGACCACGAACCAGATCGACGACCTGCTCGGCGAGATCCGCAAGCGGGAGGCGGCCGGCGAGCGCGTCCTCGTCACGACGCTGACGAAGAAGATGTCCGAGGACCTCACCGACTACCTGCTGGAGTCGGGCGTCAAGGCGCGCTACCTCCACTCCGAGATCGACACGCTGGAGCGGATCCAGATCATCCGCGAGCTGCGCCTGGGCGAGTACGACGTGCTCGTCGGGGTCAACCTCCTGCGTGAGGGGCTCGACCTGCCGGAGGTGTCGCTCGTCGCGGTGCTCGACGCCGACAAGGAGGGCTTCCTGCGCGGCAAGACGGCGCTCGTGCAGACGATCGGGCGGGCCGCGCGCAACGTCAACGGCCGGGTGATCCTCTATGGCGACAAGGTGACCGAAGCGATCGCGGGCGCGCTCGACGAGACGAACCGCCGCCGCGCCAAGCAGCTCGCCTACAACGAGGCAAACGGGATCACGCCGGAGACGATCATCAAGGGCGTCTCCGACATCGCCGAGTTCCTGACGATGGAGGCCCCGCACGTCCCCAGGGGCCGCCGGCGCGGCGCCGCGAAGGTGGAGGGGCTGAGCCGCGAGGAGCTGGAGCGCCTCGCCGTCACCCTCGAGGAGGAGATGTTCGCCGCGGCGGAGGAGCTGCGCTTCGAGTACGCGGCCAAGCTGCGCGATGAGATCAAGGAGCTGCGGCGGGAGCTGACCGCGCTCGCCGAGAGCACGACCCCGTGACGGTCACGGTCGTCATCGCGGAGCTGCTCCTCGCCGGCCTGCTGATGGGCGCGTTCGTACGTTTCGCGTCGCCGGGTCCCGACCCGATGCCGCTCTGGCTCACGTGGCTGATCGGCGCCGGAGGGGTTCTCTCCGTGGGGCTCCTCGCCTGGGCTCTCGCCGCGCTCGGCGCTCCGGACCTCGCGCTCGGCTTCGGGCTGCTCGGGATGTTCGTTCCGATCGGCGCCTACCGGCGCTTCGCGCAGCGGCGGGGGCTGAGCGGGCCGGATGCACGCAGGTATCCCCGCCGCGGCATCGGGGTGGCCAGGAGGCGCCGGACGCTCGGTCTCGATGTCGAGGGTGCCGAGCGCCTGAGCCCGAAGGCCGAGCGGCGCCTGATCAGGCTCGCGCGCAAGCGGCGCAGGGGGAAGATCGGCGACGCGGAGTTCGAGGCGAAGCGGGCCGAGCTGCTCCGCAGCGCGGAGGCGTAGCCCGGTGCCCGGTGACGATCAGCGCGGCTGCGGCACGATCCGGATGTAGGGCCGCGGCTCCTTCCAGCCGTCCGGGTAGAGCTCCCTGGCCTCGTCGTTGGAGACCGAGCCGGCGATGATCACGTCCTCGCCCTGCTGCCAGTTCACCGGCGTGGAGACCCTGTGCTTGGCCGTGAGCTGCAGCGAGTCGATCACGCGCAGCACCTCGTCGAAGTTGCGACCGGTCGTCATCGGGTAGACGAGGACGAGCTTGACCTTCTTGTCGGGGCCGATCACGAAGACGTTGCGCACCGTCTGGTTGTCGGCCGGCGTGCGCTCGAGCGGGTCGCCCGAGGTGTCGGCCGGAAGCATCCCGTACAGCTTCGAGACGTTGAAGTCGACGTCGCCGATCATCGGGTAGTTCGGGGCGTACCCCTGCGTCTCCTCGATGTCACGGGCCCACTGCGCGTGGTTGTCGACCGGGTCCACCGAGAGCCCGATGATCTTGACGTTCCTGCGGTCGAACTCGGGCTTGATCTTGGCCATGTAGCCGAGCTCGGTCGTGCAGATCGGGGTGAAGTCCTTCGGGTGCGAGAACAGCACGGCCCACGAGTCGCCGATCCAGTCGTGGAATTGGATAGGCCCCTCCGTCGTCTCCGCCTCGAAATCAGGCGCCGTCGCGCCAAGTTGCAGAGTCATCTTCCTCCTCCTCTCGAATCGCCCGCTTCCCTTTCCGCCGAGCGCGCGGGCTCTTCGCGCGCGGCTCGGCTTTCTCTATCTACTAGACGCAGGGAGGCGCGTTCTTATTCCGTTGCCGGCTCTCAGGCAGCCGCGAGGGCGCCGAGCTTGTCCTTCAGGTAGCGCACGTACGGGCCTGCGTCGATACCGCTGCCCGTGATCCGCTCGAGCGTCTCCTGCGGCGTGTACTTGCGGCCGAGCGAGTACAGGTTCTCCCGCAGCCACTCGTGCAGGCGGCCGAACTCGCCGCGCTCGAAGTCGTCCTCGAGATCCGGCAGTGCGTCCCGCACCTTCTCCCAGATCTGGAGCGAGACGATGTTGCCGAGCGAGTACGTCGGGAAGTAGCCGAAGCCGCCGCCCGACCAGTGCACGTCCTGGAGGATGCCGAGCCGGTCCTCGGGCACGTCGATGCCGAGGTACTCCTTGAAGCGCGTGTTCCAGGCCTCGGGCAGGTCGCGGAGCGCGATCCGGTCGTTGACGATCTCCAGCTCGAGCTCGAAGCGCAGGATGATGTGCAGGTTGTAGGTCGCCTCGTCGGCGTCCACCCGGATGTACGTCGGCCGGACGCGATTGATGGCGCCGTAGAACCGGTCGGGCTCGACGCCGCCGAGAGCGTCCGGGAACGCCGATTGCAGGCGCGGGTAGAACCAGCGCCAGAACGGCCGCGAGCGCCCGACGACGTTCTCCCACATGCGACTCTGCGACTCGTGCAGCGCGGAGGAGACGCCGTGGCAGAGCGGCGTGCGCTCGAGCATCTCGCTGACGCCGTGCTCGTAGAGCCCGTGCCCGCACTCGTGCATCGCGGTGAAGAGCGACGTGAGGTCGCTCTCCTTGTAGCGGGTCGTCAGGCGGATGTCGTTGCGGGCGGAGCTCGCCGCGAATGGGTGCACGGTGCGGTCGAGGCGGAAGTGGTCGTCTGCGAACCCGAAGCGGCGCACGAGCTCGAGCGACAGCTCGTGCTGGGCGCCGACGTCGAAGGGGCCGCGCAAGAAGTCGTCGTCCGTTCCGTTCGCCACTTCGGCGATCAACGGGATCAGCTCGCGCTTGAGGTCGTCGAAGACGGCGTGCACCTCGGCGGTCTTCATCCCCGGCTCGTAGTCGTCGAGCAACGGGTCGTACGGGTCCTCGTAGGGCGCGAAGCACTCGATATAGCGGCGCTTCAGCTCGACGTTCCGCTCGAGCGCGGGCAGGAAGGTGGCGAAGTCGGAATCCTGACGCGCCTTCGCCCAGATGTCGTGACCGTCGGCGGCGGCGCGCGTCATCTCCGCGGCGAGCTCCGCGGGCACCCTGCGCGCCTTGTCCCAGTCGCGGCGCGTGACGCGAATCAGGCTCGCCTCGTCGGAGTCGTAGTCGAGGCTCTCCTCGAGCGGCCGCAGCTCCTCGAGCAGGGCGCCGATCGCGTCCGAGACGAACTTCTCGTGCGCGATCCGGTCGAGCGTCTCGAGCTGCGCGCCGCGGACCGGCCCGCCACCTGGCGGCATGAACACGGTCTGGTCCCAGAACAGGAGCTCCTGGACGCGTCGGAGATCGTGGATCTCCGACAGGCGCGACTTCAGCTCGGCGAACTTCTGTTCCATGGGCCGGAAAACTCTAGCTTCTCGACGCCGCTGCCCGTGGGTACTCGCGCGTCGCGACGGGCTCGAACGAGCCCGCGCGCCACACGTGGGTGACCACGCGCAGGGTCCCCGGCACAGCCTCGTAGACCTGGAGCCCCTGCGCCTCGCCGCTGCGACCGGGGCGCGGCCGGCCGAATCCGGGTGCGGTGGCGACGACGACAGGCCCGGCGCCGTCGTCACCGGCGACGAGGAACTCGCGCCGGCCGGCAGCCGCCGCCTGGTGGATGTGGCCACCGACGATCAGCTCGGCGCCCGCCGCCGCGAGCTCTGCGAGCACGCGCTCCCGGTGGGCGACGGGCCGCTTGCGCGCCGCGCGCCAGGGGGCGCCGAGCAAGTGGTGGTGGAGGACGGCGACCCGCAGCGCGCCGGGCGCTGCTTCGCGCAGCCGCGCGGCCGCCCGCGCGAGCCGGCCGCCGCCCAGGCCGCCGGACTGCTGGCGCCACGGCCGCACGGAGTTGATCCCGACGACGTGCAGCAGCTCGGAGGCGTAGACGGGCTCCGCCGTCTCCCAGAGGCGCTCGAACTCGGCCCACGGGCTCGTGAACCGGGCGGGCAGCGTGTACGGGACGTCGTGGTTGCCCGGAACGGCGAGCAGCGGTGGGCCGAGCGAGCGGAGGAAGGCGGCGGCGCGCTCGTGCTGGTCGCGGCGGCCGCGGTGCGTGAGGTCGCCGCTCGCGACCACGAGCTCCGGCTCCAGCTCCCCGACGGGCCCCGCCGTTCCCGAGCGCCGGCCCCGGCGGCGTGATGGAACGCGTCACCGTCCTCCTCGTCGACGACCACACCGTGGCCAGGGAAGGCCTCCGCGCCATGCTCGATACCGACAACCGCGTGGAGGTGGTGGGAGAGGCCGCCAACGGTTCCGAGGCCCTCCAGCGCGCGGCCGAGACCCGGCCCCAGGTCGTCCTGATGGACATCCGGATGCCAGGCATGGACGGCATTGAGGCGACCCGCCGGCTCAAGGCCGAGCACCCCACGACGGCGGTCATCATCCTCACCAGCTACGACGACAAGCCCCTCGTCGTCGAGGCGGTGGCGGCGGGCGCCGCCGGCTACCTGCTCAAGGATGTGTCACGCGACCTCCTGGGCCACACCATCGAGGCCGCGGCCGAGGGACGCACCCTGATCCAGAGCGATCTCTTCTTCCAGGCCATCAGCCATCTCCGGGGGCTGGGGTCAGCGGCGCGGCCGTCGGCGCGCCCAGCGGAGATCGACGAACTCACGGTGCGCGAGCAGGCGATCCTCCAGATCCTGGCGGAGGGCCAGACCAACAAGGAGATCGGCGACACGCTGGCCCTGGCCGAGGTCACCGTCAAGAAGCATGTCCAGAGCATCATCGCCAAGCTGGGCGCCTCGGACCGCACCCAAGCCGCCATTAGCGCTCTGCGCCTCGGGCTCATCCACTGACGCCGGCGCGGCGGGGCCGCTCGCCCGGTTCTGGCGGCTACCGGCTCTTGGGAAAGCGGAAGGAAACCGTGCGGCCCACGCGCTGCACTTCCGGCTCGGTGCCGGACGGCACCAGGAAGGCGTGGAAGTACTTATAGGCCGTGCCGACGTACTCGACTTCGAGCACGTCGCCGTGCAGCTCCCAGCGCACCTCCTCGGGCTCCACCGCCACAGGAAAGACGATGGACACGATCTGAGCCTCGGCCGTCTCCCCGACCGCGTGGGCCACCTGCGCGCCGTCGGGCCCCGACCGAGGCGGCACCAGAAGGTCTGACCCAGCGGTCGAGCCGCGGCCCGGGCGCTGGTAGAACCGGCCGTGCCGGTCACTCGGCCCCGCCGGGCCGGCATCAGGTGCACCAAGGCGGCCGCCGGCTCGGTACGGTCGCCTGCTCAGAGCGCGCCCAGGCCGGGCCCAGGCCGGAACCGCTGGACCGGAATCAGCGCCGCGAGCAACGTGAGCCAGATTCTCCCCCAGCACCAGAAGGCGCTGCTGCAGAGGAGCCACGCTCCAGGGCAGCATCGCGGGGGGCCGCTGCGCGGCCAACGAAGCCATGGTGCGCGGCGGGATACTACGCAGTCTCAAGTCCCCCCCCATCTCCCGTCGATCCTGACAGCCGACCCGGCCCCCAGCCGACGCGCTAGTCCAGCCCGGTGCATCGCCGGGGGATCTGGATTCTGTCTCCCCGCGAAGCGCCCCCATTCTATCCGGATGGCGCCCCCTGCGCCATCCGGACCCGTCTACGCGGCCCAACAGGATACTGGAAGCCCGAGCAACTACACCCTGTCGGACCCGGGAATCGCATCCTTCCGAGTGATGTGGCTCACGGGCATTGGACCTACGTTATTGATGCGCCAAGCATCGTACCGCCTGTACGGGGCTGAGCACAGAGCGCCGGCCTCTTTCAGCGCCGGCAAGCCAGGGACCCGGGCCCAATTCGCAGCGAGCAGGGAGGTGGGATCTGGAGCAGCAGCAAGAGGCGGCCCAACCAAGAAGACCATACTTCCAGAGAATCAACGAAAAGGAGAACATGACATGGCTGTAGAAAAAGCGATGGGATCATCGAGCCTGGTGGAGGTCGTCGACCGCATCCTGGACAAGGGCATCGTGATCGATGCTTGGGTCCGGGTCTCCCTGGTCGGCATCGAGCTTCTGGCCCTGGAGGCCAGGGTGGTCGTAGCCTCCGTCGAGACGTATCTGAAGTACGCCGAGGCGATCGGCCTCACCGCAACGGCCGCTGCCCCCGCGTAAGCAGCACCGCAACCCCAACGACGTGGGGGGCGCCGGCGCACCTTGCCGGCGCCCCGCCCCACGCCACTCTTG
>Ga0082335_1002084_pt1 | contig 38725 bp, 26 predicted proteins | sample Subgrocontami58m_FD_72375 | JGI IMG/M metagenome (GOLD analysis project Ga0082335, IMG submission 72375) | Subsurface groundwater microbial communities from S. Glens Falls, New York, USA - GMW37 contaminated, 5.8 m (SPADES assembly) (version 2) ...
ATTTGGTCCCAACCCGGAATCATTCCGCTCGATTGATTGGAAATACGTCAACAACGTTCCGGTAGTGGCGCTACGCTGGAATGCCGGTGTCGTTGATGTGGAAGAAGAGTTCTTCTTACCAGCTGAGGGCGGAATCCTGTTCCGGCGTGTGACTGTCACGAACAATGGATCGACAGCGGCTGCACTAAAGGTGAATGCCGGACTCGTTCCTAACTTTGTGCTTTTTGACGACATCTTCACCGAAGACCGAGCGGTAAATGGCAACGGATTTTTCAACGTGCGCTTGTTGACAGATGAAAAAAACGTGACGACATCGTTCCGATACTACATGTCTATTGATAAAGGGATGCTTCCGCCGGCGCAGTCTGTTCAAACACAATTCACCTATGCGATTGGAGGTGACGAACGTAAACAGCCGAAGTCAATTGCTCTCGTCCACAAGAAGTCCGAGGAATACTGGAGCGAAAAGACTCACTTGCATACGGGAAATGCAATACTGGATCATCTATTCAACATTGCAAAGTCGGGGATGAAGGCAAACATTGCACGCAGCGGCAAGCGAGACTCCGGTATTTGGATGTACAACATGGAGTGGGTGCGCGATGATTCCATGTTTGTCCTTGGTCTTGTGCAAGCAGGATTCATTGATGAAGCAAAAATTATTCTCACCAAGATGCTGGAAAGATCCGTGGGCGCAGACGGGCGAACCATTGAATCGAGCAGGTGGTTCGGCTACGATTACACAGAGCTTGATCAGAACGGCCAGTTGCTCTACGCGGTGTGGTCGTACCTTTGCTGGACCGGCGATGAGAAGTTCGTGAGAAAATATTGGAAGAAACTAAAACTCGCTGCTGATTTTCCGATACAAGATGTTTTCTGGAATAAGACGGCTCGAATGCTGCGGAACAAACGTGAGTATTGGGAGCGGAATGATTCGTTCGGATTCACCGATGGCTTTGAGCTTGCATATCAATTCTGGGTAGTTCTTGGACTCGAAAAGATTGTAGAGGTCGCCGAAAAACTTGGAGACAAAGAACCCGTTCAGCGGTGGCGCAATGCTGCGCAGCAGATTAAGTCAGCAATGCTTGATGATCCCAAATTCAGACTTATTGAAGATGGCCACTTCATTAAGCGGCGGACTCTTGATGGTGAATGGCAGCATTATGTGATTCCTCCCAACAGGAAGAGTATGCCCACTGGCTCGCCCATTGCAACAGAGGAAAGCCCTTCTTGCGATCCGGACACAAGTGAGGTGCAACCGATCATGTACGGAATGGTGGACCCGTCAAGTGCTCTTGCCCGCAATACGTTAGAGTGGGTTGATTCACTGTGGAATCAGCGATGGACATTCGGTGGGTACTCGCGGTACAATGTCTCCAGCGAACCGGATCCGCCGGCGCCGTGGCCAATAGCATCACTGTTTCTTGCACGAGCGTATGCGGAGGCTCGCAACTCCGAGAAGGTTTGGCGTATTGTGAACTGGTTGAATTCGATCAACGGAGGAAAGTCCGGAGGGTTCTTCGAGCGCTACGGTCCCAGCATCACGCCGCCTGCTCCTCCCGTGGGTGTTGTCGGATGGGCGTGGTCGGAAATTGTCTCGCTGGTCTGTGAGAATATTATGGGAGTGCGTCCGGGTCTCGATTATCTTGTTCTGCGTCCTCATTTGATTGATGGGATCAATGAAATGAACGGTAGATTCAAGATACGTGGAATTGATGTGAGTGTACTCTTGAGAAGATCAGTTGAGCAACCATCTGTTATGGTCAATGGCAGAAAAGTCGCCATGCAAAACGGCACACTCACTATGAAGTTTCCATCCGGTGGTTCTCTCAACATCGAAATGAACGTATGAGTGATGGCGAATTGCTGAACGAAGGGTTGACCTGGAAGACAGCTTGTCATTCTGAACGAGCGGAACGAAGTGGAGCGAAGTGAAGAATCCACGCTCTTCGATTCGATATTGCGATTGTTTTTGGATTCTTCGTCCCGCCAAAAGAAGGCGGGACTCAGAATGACAACCCAAAGTCCTTTTGGACGTCCCCAAAACGTTGTGAAGATTACGTAGCAAACGAATTATTCATCGATGAAACCGGAACCCCAATCAATATAATCTACCATACAAAAGAAGCTCTATGAAGTCAGTCAACGTCTACGACTACACCGTCATCGCCGCATACTTTCTGTTTATGCTCGCCATCGGCCTGTATTTTATGAAAATCAACAAAGGGGGAAAAGAGTACTTTGCCGGCGGAAGTATGATTCCGTGGTGGGTTTCGGGGATGACGCTGTACATGGCGAACTTCAGTGCGTGGACGTTTACAGGAGCAGCGGGTTTCGCTTACGCGACGGGTTGGTTTGCAATTCTGTATTTCTGTACATGGTCTGTATCGTACTTTGTGGGATCGCAAATCACGGCAGCCAAGTGGCGCCGCACGCGCTCCATCTCGCCGGTCGAATACACATACACCAGATTCAACTTCACAACCCAGCAGTTCCTGAGCCTTGTCATCTCCCTCAACTTTACACTGTCGGCCGGCGTTCAACTGGCTGCTACGTGCAAGTTGCTTGCACCCGTTATGGAATTGGACATAACAACCGTTACGCTGGTGACCGGAATTGTGATTCTTCTCTATACGTTCATGGGAGGGCTCTGGGCTGTCTCCATCACCGATGTGGTGCAAGGAGTGATTCTGCTGAGCATTACGTTTATTGTTTTGCCCAAGGCTCTGGGACTTGTGGGTGGGCTTGAGAATCTGATCAACGCAGTGCCGGCATTGACGTTTGATCATACCTATAACGGCGTGCACTACACTCAGCACTGGCTCATTGCCATCTTCATCATTATGTGTCTTGGTACGGCGGCGGGCGCGGCTCAGCGCTTCTACAGCGTGAAGGATGAACGCGATGCAAAGCGTGTGGGTAAGCTGGCGGGAGGTCTTTTCTTGACAGTCCCCTTTGTCTTCGGAGTTCCTCCGCTTGTTGCAAGAGTTATCTGGCCGGATCTCTCGCAAGTAGATTTCTTCAAGCCCTATGTCGGCAACAATCCTCAGGATCTCGTGTTTATCGGACTCTGCTTGAAACTACTGCCCAATGGTCTCATCGGTGTTTTTCTCGCCGCGATGTTGGCTGCAACCATGAGTACCTTGAGCTCGGTGTACAATATGGTTTCCTCGATTCTGTCACGAGACGTTTATCAAGGCTGGATCCGACCGGACACCACCGACGAAGGATTATTGAAAGTGGGAAGATTGTTCTCGGTCGGTATCGGTATTGTTGTAACCGCTCTTGCAGTTCTCTTTGTGACCAGTCAGTTTGGTATCTTTAATCTCATGCAGGCATTCTTTACTCTATTAAATATTCCGGTGATTGTCCCGATAGCGTTCGGTCTTCTCTTCCGCCGCGTCCCGAAGTGGTCGGCAGTTAGCTCCATTGCCTGGGGACTTATCATTGGTTTGACAACCCGTTATGTGCTCGGATGGGACATTGGTCCGCAGGTGTATCTCGCATTCATCATGTCGTCATCTATCTTTATTGGTTCCTACAAGTTGGGGATCATCTACAAAGAGAACCGAAAGCTTCTTTATCTGCTCTGTCTTGGTGTTGCGATGCTAACCGTTGTGCTATTTGTAACCACCATCGTTGGTGAGGTGACTGCTTGGCAACAAATGCTCGCGATTACAAGCTCTGTTGCGCTTGCCATAAGTCTCTATGGATTTGCACACCTGTTTGCTTCAGAGACTCCCGCGCAGCGGCAAATCATAGACGAGTTCTTCAAGAAACTCGATACACCGATCAATGTCGCGAAAGAGGTTTTCGGTGCAGGGAAAAAGCAAATCTCCACATTCCCGCTCGTGGGGGGAACAACGATTGTTATGGGATTGCTGATGAGCATGATCTTCTTCACGGATCTGAGCGCGGCAGAAATCCCTGTCCTTGCCACAATGATTGTTATTATGATTATCTTTGGCGTACTCATGTGGTACTTCGGCAAGAAGTCTGAAATTCGGAGTGCAGCGCAATATGGGGAAAGAGGAGGAACAGAATCGAAGAAGTAAAATACTCAAGTTGACCGCTTACGTCGAAACGGCTGAAGCCGTTACCAGGATTTGTGCTGGTTTTCGAATCCCCAGCCTGAAGGCTGGGGCTATAGCCACGTCCTTCAGGACGTGGACCACGATTCCACCTAATGTTTGCAGGGGTTTCAACCCCTTCACACGAGCGGTCAACTTTAGTGAAATAGTTTGGGAGAGAATTGCATGCTCACGTTGTACGGAACAAGGGCGTTGGTTACGGGGGGTTCCCGCGGAATCGGTCTTGCCTGTGCCGGGGCGATGGCACGGCTGGGCTGCGATGTGGTGCTCAACCATTATGCCGATTCCGCGAAAGCAGAACAGGAATGCGAACGTCTGCAGCAAGCGAGCGGTCGGAACGTGTTTCACATAGATGCTGACGTGTCGGATAACAAAGCGGCTCGTGCAATGGTTGAAAAAGCGACGGAGTTGCTGGGTGGGCTTGACATAGTGCATAGCAATGCCGGCATTTGTCGCTTCACTCCATTCATGGAAATTGACGATGATAATTGGCAACGGCACGTCGGTGTCAATTTCAGTGGAGGTTTTTACGTTACGCAAACGGCGGCGAGGGTAATGATCAGCCAAGGTACAGGTGGACGCATCATCTTCACTGCAAGTATCGGTTCATTTCGCTCGAATGCGACACAGGCACATTATTGTGCGACGAAAGGTGGAATCCATCTCCTCGCGCAAGGTATGGCACTCGAATTAGGGCAGTATGGAATCACCGTCAATTGCATCGCGCCCGGATGGATTCATACCGACATCAATGATGCGCAGTCTCGCGATGTTGAAGCGGTGAAGAGCTGGCTCGGCGTGCATTGTCCTGTTGGCAGATTAGGCAAACCGGAAGACCTGCAGGCGGCTGTTCTTTTCCTTGCCAGCAAAGAGTCTGCATACGTGACCGGAGCAACCATTTCTGTAGATGGAGGATGGAACGCACAATTATGAAACCTTACACCATTACGGCTTTGAAGATGGGGGAGACAACTGTTCCGTGCGCCGAGCTTTACTGGATGACGAAACTCACCGGCTGGGAGCCGCTGACGTTCTGGGCATTTCTCATCGAGAACGATGAGCGACGCGTCTTGCTGAACACCGGTTTCCCGCAAGACTATTCATCGCTGCACAAGCATTGGACTGCGTGGGCGAAATCTGCTACAGGTGAAGAAGGCCACGTGCCTGTGGTACATGCAGAAAACCTGATCGTGAACGCGCTCAAGGAAAAAAATCTCACTCCTGATCAAATCGCTCACGTTCTGATCACGCCTATGACGGCATACGCAACGGGAGGGCTTGATCATTTCCAGAAATCAACGATCTGGATCTCGCGTTCCGGTTGGGTGGATTTTCATGCGCCGGATCCTGACATGCCGCAATTGCCGCGTCACATTGTCTTTCCACCGCACGTGTTGCAATTTCTCGTCGGAGACGCCGCAGAAAGAATCAAGTTGCTGCCTGATGAAGAAACGGAGTTTCTGCCCGGCATACGCGCATGGTTCTGCGGAGGACATCATCGGTCCAGTATGGCTTTCCTGATACAAACACCGAAAGGAACTGCAGGCATTACGGACGCCATATTCAAATACAAAAACATAGAAGAAAATATTCCGCTCGGGCTAAGCGAATCGCTCGAAGAGCATTATAAGATGTTTGCACGCATGAAGCGCGAAACGGATTTGGTTTTGCCGTTGTACGATCCGTTGTTGATTGAACGGCATAAAGGAGGAGTAATTGCGTGAGGACATATGAGCACGTATGATTTTTCCGGAAAGGTAGCGTTTGTCACAGGGGCTGCAAGTGGAATTGGCGAGGCTACCGCAAAGCAACTTGCTGAAGGAGGAGCGCGGGTCGTCGCAATCGATCGCAATAGGGAAAAGCTCAAAGCGCTTGTGTCTTCATTGCCGACAAACGGTGTTGAACACATTGCCCTGGCGAAAGATCTCCGCTCGGGAAAAGCAGCTCAGGACGTTGTGCCGGAAGGTCTCAAAAGAACGGGAAGGATTGATATTCTCGTCAACTCTGCGGGCGTGTGTCACTTCAATCGCATCAACGAGATCTCTGTGGAAGAGTGGGACGAGATTATGGAAATCGATGTGCGGGCGCTCTTCTTCATTAGTGTTGCTGCAGCGGAAGCGATGGATCCGGTGCGTGGAGGCAGAATCATCAATCTCGGCTCGAATGCCGGCAGGAAGGGTCGCGCTCTGTCTGCGCACTACGCGGCAGCGAAGGCGGCGGTGAAAAGTCTGACGGAATCTCTCACACTTGCATACGGTACGAAACACATTTCAGTCAACACCGTCTGTCCCGGAGTCACCGAAACCCCGATGTGGGAGACAAACTTCAGCGATCTCACACGAATAACCGGGAAAGCTCCGGCGGAATTTATGGAGATGTGGAAAAAAATGACTCCCCTTGGAAGAGTGGGAACAACAGAAGACGTCGCCAACCTGATTACATTTCTTACTTCGGATAAAGGTTCGTTTGTAAATGGACAGGAAATAAACGTGTGTGGCGGCTTTATGCTTACAAGTTGACTTAAATAACTCACGAGTCGAATCTAAAAAGGTATTCCATGTGAATTTATATTTTGATTTCATTCTAAAATCACTATCGAAATAAAGCAAAACTACCTTTTTAGAGTAGACTCACTCATGTTACGCAAAACAATCAAAACCAAAAATTCTGTAGGGACATCGGCTTGCCGTGTCCCATCCGAGCGTTACATCTGCCTCGGTTTCTGTGCAGTTCAAGGTTAGGACGGGGCAAGCCCACGTCCCTACAAAAATGAATAATGCGTTTTGCGTAACATGACTTAAATAAACGGAAGGACACGATGGACATTAAGAAATCTGATCTTCTCAACAGGGATCTTCGTCACGACGAACCGGATGAAGTCGGAATCTCCACGCTGAAACAAGCGTATGCAGCAATGGACCGCGGTGATCTTGAAGAAGCAAAACGGATTGCGGAGTACGCAAGATTGGAATGGCAGATCGTGCATGATATGTATGTGAACTGGTCTTGGTCATTCTTCACGTACATCGCTGACAACTACGGAGAAGAGGAACTCGAGAAGGCGTATCGTAAGATTCTGGGAAGCTACTACAAAGCCCGCTACGATAAGGTGATGGCAAGTGATGTGAAAACTCAATTGCAGTTGACAGTCGAAGGCTTGCGCGGTCATTTGATGGGGCCCGGCCGTCAGGGAGAGATTGAGGTGACGGAAGAGGATGACCGCTATGTGCTGAAACTTGATCCGTGCGGCAGCGGTGGCGTGGCGCGGCAACGTGTCGAAAGCGGCAATGAAACCCATCCTGAGTTGTTCGGCTTTTCAAAGAAGCCGCATAGCTGGACATGGGGAAAAGACAACGTCTGTTACTACTGCGGACATTGCACGATGGTCAATGAGATCCTCGCTGTGGAAAACTACGGTCATCCCATGCGCGTAACGGAATATCCTGAGAAGGCAGAAGATGCGTGCATCTGGTATATCTACAAAGATCCGAAAAAGATTCCGGCTGAGTATTATGAACGGCTGGGCAAGAAAGCACCAGAAGGGGCGCCGCGATTATCGGCGGAGAAGAAATGAGCAAGAATCGTTCACCGCAAGATGCATGGTCGATGCCTTGGGACGCACCGCTCGTTCCCGAATTTCCATTCACGTTTCGGAACGTCGAAGTGTTGACGCTGACCTACAGGACGGACATAAAGAACGTCCGGGCAGTCCTTCCGCCGCCGCTCGAGCCGATCAACGATTGGGTTCTGATTCATATCTACAACATGAATGATGTGGAATGGTTGGGAACATACAACGAGTGCAACGTTATGGTGAGCGCGCGTCTTGGCGACAAAGCCAGCGGAGGGTACTCACCCTACTTGTTTCTCAATAGCGATGTGGGTCTCGCTCACGGCAGAGAGGTGCACGGACAGCCAAAGAAATTCGGTGAAGCGATGATTCAGACACGTAAGGACTTGCTGGTCGGCGTATTAGAGCGGAACGGCATTGATGTAATCACCGGGACGATGGCGTACAAACAATCACGCGGCAACCTTGACGATCTGAAACACGACACATTCGATTTCTCTGTGAATATCAACTACAAGGTGATTCCGCATATAGATGGACGCGTTGCAATCCGTCAGCTCACAAGCCGGAAACTCGCCGATGTCAACGTCCATGAATGCTGGGCGGGACCGTGTACTGTGGAATTGCGGCCTAACGCTCAGGCGCCTGTCCATAAACTCCCTGTGAGGGAAATGGGGGATGGATACTTCTGGCGCGCGGACTTCACCCTCGTAGCTGGCACCATCATTCACGACTATCTCAAATGAAGCATAACGTCGTCATAACAGATTGGGGATTCCCATCGCTTGATATTGAGAAAAGTGTTTTTGCCAGCATGGATGTTGAGCTAAAGCATTACCAGTGCAAGACGGAAGATGAAGTTGCAAAGATAGTCTCCGATGCAGATGTGGTGATGGTGCAATGGGCACCGGTGAAGGAGAAGGCAATCGACGCGATGAGCCGCTGCAAAGGGATCGTCCGGTATGGCATCGGTCTCGACAACATTGACGTATCCCGTGCGAAGGAAAAGGGAATACCGGTAAGGAATGTTCCCGATTATTGCCTGTCCGAAGTTGCCGACCATACGATGGCGCTTATGCTTTCGCTTCAGCGACAGGTAAGTCGGGTGGACAAACTGGTCCGTCAAGGAGTATGGAAAATCACTCCGCCGCTGGCGCTTCCACCACTCAGGCAAAGCGTTCTGGGGCTGATTGGGTTTGGGAGAATCGCGCAGTTGGTGGCAAAGCGTGCAAGAGCATTCGATATGAAAGTTGTGGCGAGCGATCCATTCATTCCGCCAAACATCTTTGATGAAGCCGGTGTTGGGAAGCTGGAGGTTGACGAGTTGCTGAGAACTTCCGACATCATCAGTCTGCAATGTCCGTTGACCGATGGGACGAAGCACATTATCAACCAAGACGCCTTGAAGGCGATGAAGCGCCATGCACTCCTCGCAAACACAAGCCGCGGAGGGTTGATCGACACAACGGCACTCATTAGTGCATTGAAGAGCAATACCATTGCCGGCGCAGCGTTGGATGTGTTTGAACAAGAGCCGCTTCCGATGGAGAACGAGTTATTCGATCTTCCGAACGTGATCATCACAAGCCACACCGCCTGGTACAGCAGTGCCAGTGTGGGTGAACTCCAGCGCCGCGCGGCTCTTGCGGCTGCAGAGTTGCTGGGTAAGTAACTAAAATAACTCAAGTTGACCGATTGGCGGAAGGGGTTGAAACCCCTCCAATTATTCGCGGCAATTGTTGTCCACGTCCTAAAGGACGTGGCTATAGCCCCAGCCTTTGGCGAAGCCATCCCTTCGGGACAGGCTGGGGAAGTCGAAAACCAAAACAAATCTTAGCAACGGCTTCAGCCGTTTCACAGTAAGTAGCCAACTCGAGTAACGAATCGACAAAATGAAACGAACAGAAGCGAAGCGATAGTGAAAAATTTCTGGAATGACAAGAAAACAACAGGGATGAGTGAATTGGAATTGCTCATCTATCGATCAAACATTCTCGGGGAAGATCCCTCCGTAACAAACTGGGCAGGAGGAAACACTTCTGCGAAAATTGTTGAGAAGGATTTTCGAAAGCGCCCCACCCGTGTCCTCCGGGTCAAAGGGAGCGGTACCGACTTGAGAACAATTACGCGTGCAGGATTTCCCGGCGTCGAGCTTGATCCTGTGCTTGAGCTGCGATCCCGCTCGTCCATGACTGATGAGGAGATGGTTGACTATCTTGCACACTGCCTCGTCGACCTCAACGCAAAGCGGCCATCCATCGACGCACTGATTCATGCCTTTATCGATCACACGCACATTGACCACATGCATCCCGATGCCATCATTGCTTTGTGCACGGCGAAAGATGGAAAACAGTTGATGAAGAAGATTTACGGAGATTCGGCTGCGTGGTTTCCATGGCTGCGCCCCGGTTTTGCGCTTGCAAAGCAGTGCGGTGAAGTCATCAATGGCAATACGAGACTGCGCGCCGTCCTCCTAGGAAAGCATGGCTTGATCACGTGGGGTAGTACAGCGAGAGAATCATACAACAATACAATTAATGTTATCGCTGATGCACAGGATTTCTTGAAGCGGCAACTCAAAGGAAAGAAAGTCTACGGCGGGGCGAAGGTATCTTCCATGTCGTCAGCAGCCCGAAAGGAGTTCGCTTTGGAATACCTTCCTCTTGTGCGTGGCGCCGTCAGCAGATACACGAGGGCTGTCCTAACGTTTGATGATGCGCCTGACGTCCTGGAATTTATCAACAGCAATGATCTCAAAGTCCTGGCAAACAAAGGTGCTGCCTGCCCGGATCATCTGGTAAGCACGAAGCTCTTTCCGCTGGTCGTGGAGGGAATCCAGCCGAACAACCCGGCAAAGTTCGAAGCCACATTCCGGAAGGCGCTTGATGAATATGTGAAGCGCTACGAAGCGTACTTCAATGCACATAAGAACTCCGTGGACAAAATGTATGATCCATTCCCTCGCGTCATTCTGATTCCCGGAGTGGGGATGATTTCCACGGGAAAAGATAAATCCTCGGCGAACATTGCACGCGATATCTATCATCGAACGATTGCTGTAATTAAAGGCGCATCCACAGTGAGTTCATACGTGTCAATGACGCCTGCTGAGGCATACAGCGTTGAGTATTGGCATCTGGAAATCTACAAGCTTTCACTCGCGCCTCCGGAAAAATCACTTTCACGGCGAGTAGCATTTATCACCGGTGCAGCAAGCGGTATCGGTAGAGAGGTCGCACGGCGATTTGCAGTCGAAGGTGCACACGTTGTGGTCGCTGATATCAACAGCAATGGCGCAAAGGCGGTTGCGAGCGAGATTGAGCTGGAATACGGGAGCGGGCGTGCAATCTCATGTGCAATAGATGTAACTCGCGAAAAGGATATCCAACACGCGTTTGCCGAGACCGTTGCTACGTACGGTGGAGTTGACATTGTGGTTTCCAATGCCGGGATCTCGTCGGCGAACCCGATTGAGGAGACGACCGTTGATCAGTGGCAACGGCAGATGGACATTCTGGGGAAGGGATACTTCCTCGTTGCGCGCGAAGCGTTCCGCGTAATGAAGAAACAGAGCATTGGCGGCTCCATCATTTTTATTGCGTCAAAGAACGCTCTGGCGAGCGGAAAGAACGCTGCGGCGTACAGTGCCGCCAAGGCAGCCGAGCTGCATCTTGCTCGCTGTCTGGCGGAGGAGGGTGGAGCGGCGAAGATTCGCGTCAACACAGTATGTCCCGACGCTGTCTTGCAAGGCTCTTCGATCTGGAGCGGAAACTGGCGGAAAGAGCGCGCTCAGGCATACGGCATCCGACCGGACCAACTTGAGGAATTCTACCGCAAGCGAACACTTCTCGGGGAAAGCATTCTGCCACAGGACATTGCTGAGGCGGCGTTGTTCTTCGCGTCTGACAGGTCGTTGAAAACTACAGGGGGCGTGCTTACAGTCGATGGAGGTGTATCAGCGGCATTCGTTCGATAATCATACATGAGCTTACTTGGCATTGATATCGGCACGACCGGTTGCAAAGTTGTCGCCTTCGACAACGAAGGACAGCCGGTGTATGCCGCATCAGCGGAATATCCGCTTCTGTTCCCTCGCGCTGGTTGGATTGAGCTTGACCCCGAATTGGTATGGCGTAAGATCGTGCGGTGCATTCGGGAAGTCGCTTCTAAGACCAAGCACGATTCTGTGTCGGCACTTGCAGTGTCTGCGCAAGGTGAAGCATTCATCCCTATTGATGAAAAAGGAGATGCGCTCTATAATAGTATTGTCACGTTTGATTCGAGGGCAGCAACGTATCAGGACTTCTGGCGATCAAACGTCGGCGCACAAAAGATCTTCAGAATTACAGGAATCCCACTAAGTGCGATGGCAACACTGCTCAAGATACAGTGGTTGATGGACAACAAGCCGGCAATTGCGCGAAGAACAAAAAAGTATCTTTGTTTTCAGGATTACTTCGCAATGAAGATCGGATTGCAGCCGGCGATTGACTATTCGCTGGCTGCCCGCACTATGGCTTTCGACATCACCACATACTCGTGGTCAAATTTGATGTTGAAGAAAGCGAGTCTTGAACCGGACCGGTTGGCAATGCCGGTCCCTTCCGGTACAGTTATCGGGAGTGTTTCCTCCTCTGCCGCTCGGACTTTGGGGCTACCCAAAGGTACACTCGTGGTTGCAGGAGGACACGACCAACCGTGCGGCGCGTTGGGCGCGGGTGTCGTGCATGACGACGAAGCAATGTATTCTACTGGAACTGTGGAATGTATTGTGCCGGTATTTTCAAAACCGCACGCTCCATCCATCATGGTGCGAAACAACCTGTGCAATTATCCGCACATCGTTCGTGGAAAGTTTGTTTCCCTCGCCTTCAATTTTACCGGCGGATCATTGTTGCGATGGTATCGTGACACCTTTGGAGGGAATTACGACAAGCTCATGCACGGCATCCCGGGCATTCCGTCGAGGCTCATGGTACTTCCACACTTTACAATGACCGGTACACCGTATTTCGATACCCGCTCAAAAGGAGTCATCGCCGGATTGCAGCTCTCTACCAAAAAAGGTGAGATCACGAGGGCGCTTCTGGAAGGAGTAACATTCGAGATGAAACTGAATGTCGAGCTGCTTGAGCGGGCAGGCGTGCAAATAAAATCGTTTCGGGTGATCGGAGGCGGCTCAAAGTCTGCGCAATGGATGCAGATCAAGGCGGACATTATGAATCGCCCTGTGCACGCAATGGAAGTGAATGAAGCCTCGTGTCTTGGTGCGGCAATGCTTGCCGGTATGGGCGCAGGAGTATTTCGTTCACCTTCTGAAGCGGTGGAGAATTGTGTGCGATTACGGACGACGTATCATCCCCACAAGCGTGATGCAGCGGTGTATGCGGAAAGGGCCGTGCTGTACCGCAAACTGTATCCGGCGATGCGCGACATACTTCATCATCTCTGATTAGCAGGATGATGAAAAAACTCTTGTTGACCGTTTGTTGCCACGACCTTTAGGTCGTGGTTACATGACGAAAAAAAATGCTTCGGGCTTTAGCCCATGAATGCGCGGTATTTGGGCTAAAGCCCAATAAGGTTTGTTGTTTTGTTTTCCACGAGCTAAAGCTCGTGGCAATAATCGGAGTTTTTCAACAACCTTTAGAACCGTCACCATGGAAACAGGATTTACCATCGATCAATCTTTCATCACTGAGGAAAACGAGCGCGCCCGCTCAGAGCTGGAGCGAGACTATGAAGTCTTAGGCAAGCAATTGGAGAAACGCGGGATTGCCATCGAAGCGATCACCCAAAATGTCCAACAGCTTGCCGTTGCTGTGCCATCATGGGGCGTTGGTACCGGTGGAACGCGATTCGCACGATTCCCCGGCGAAGGTGAACCACGCAATGTCTTCGACAAGCTAGTTGATTGTGCAACGATACACCAGCTTACACGGGCAACACCCCGTGTGGCGTTACACATTCCGTGGGACAAACCGGAGCATCCGTCGGCTTTGCGTCAATTTGCCGACTCATTGCACATTGGCTTCGACGCGATGAATTCAAATACGTTTCAAGATCAACCGGGGCAAACCCTCAGCTACAAGTTTGGCAGTCTCACGCACGCCGACCGGAGTGTGAGGAAATTAGCAATCGCCCATAACATCGAGTGCATCGAGATCGGGAAGGAATTAGGCTCGAAGGCACTTTCGGTATGGATTGGGGATGGCGGCAATTTCCCCGGACAAATAGACTTTAGGACGAGCCTCGAACGGTATCTGGAAAGCGTCAGAGAGATTTATGCTTCTCTTCCGGGTGACTGGCAGCTCTTTATCGAGTACAAGCTGTACGAGCCAGCCTTCTATTCAACCGTCATCAACGATTGGGGAACGGCGTACTACGTTGTCGAACAGCTTGGATCGAAAGCCTCCTGCTTAGTTGATCTTGGTCATCACGCGCCCAACGTGAATATTGAGATGATTGTCTCCCGCCTGTTGCAGCTCGGTCGGCTCGGCGGTTTTCACTTCAACGACAGTAAGTATGGCGATGATGATCTCGATGCCGGCAGTATCAAACCGTTCCAGTTGTTTTTGATCTTTCATGAGCTGGTACAGGATGCATTGCGAGTGCCGAAACAATCACGTCCACCAGCATACATGATCGATCAAAGTCATAACGTAACTGATCCGATTGAATCATTGATGAACACGGTCGAGGAGCTGCAACGGGCATACGCACAGGCACTGCTCGTTGATCGGGAGGGTCTTTCTTTCCATCAAGAGAATAATGATGCCATCATGGCGTTGAAGACGCTGAAGAAGGCATTCGTCACTGATGTTTCACCCATTTTGGGTATGGTGCGCTACAGGAGCGGTGGAGCTATTGACCCTATACATGTGTATCGTGAGAGTCAGTATAGGAATAGGAAAGCCGTCGAGCGACCGGTCGTGGCTGCAACCAAAGCAGGAATTATATAATCATGAACGTCCATCTCGCATACGGCAAAAAGGGTCTCGACGTCAACCTCCCGGACCGCAATCTTGTCAAGGTCATGACAATGCCTGCGGCCGAACCGCTGTCAAATCCGGACAGCGAGATAGCGCGAGCGCTGCAAGATCCAACCGGCTCGCCGCCTCTTCGTGCACTTGCTCAGAAAGCCGGGAGCGCGTGTGTTGTGATCTGCGATGTAACGCGTCCTGCCCCCAACAAGATTATCCTTCCGCATATCTTCCAGGTGTTGGAGGAAAATGGCATAGCCCGAAAGAACATTACCGTTCTCGTTGCCACCGGTCTCCATCGGCCAAGCAAACCGGAAGAGCTTGAAGAGATGGTGGGCTCGGACATTCAGCAGCGCTACCGGATTGTTGACCACCACGCGAGAATCATAGAAGAACAGCAATACCTCGGCAAAACCTCGCGCAACACTCCGGTGTACATTGACAAAGAGTATTGTAAGGCGGATCTGAAAATTACGACCGGGTTTATCGAGCCGCATCTCATGGCGGGTTTTTCCGGCGGCAGAAAGATGGTTGCACCGGGCTGTGCCGGAGAATTGACGATCAAAGCCCTGCACAGTCCGTTCTTTCTGGAAAACCCTATGTGCAAGGAAGGCTCGATTGAGAATAACCCACTCCATCATGAACTGTTGGAGATTGCACGGATGGCAGGTCATGATTTCATCTTGAACGTGGCTATGAATGAATCCGGGAAGATAACGGGTGTGTTTGCTGGAAACCCAATTCAAGCGCACGAGGTAGGAGTCGCCCATGTGCGCCATTCGGTTCGCTCCACTGTGAGAGAACCCGTTGATATCGTTATCACGACCAGCGCAGGTTACCCGTTGGACCTTACGTTCTACCAGTCCGTGAAAGGGATGACTGCTGCGTTGCCAATTGTGAAGAAGGGTGGAATGTTGATTATTGCGGCAGAATGTGCAGAAGGTCTGGGCAGTGATGAGTTTTGTGATATGGCAGCGAGATTTGAGTCTGCCGAAGCGTTTCTCCAAACGATCCTTTCCAATCCGGTAGTGCTTGATCAGTGGCAACTGGAGGAATGTGCGAAAGCAGCACGCAAAGTAGATGTCGTGCTGGTTTCGTCGGGTATCCCTGCAGGGTATCGCGATAAATTGTTTGTTCGAATGAGTGATACCGTTGAGAGTGCGTTGCAGCAGGGTTTGGCAAGGTACAGTGACGATGCAACGGTTGCCGTCATTCCGAAAGGCCCGTACACGCTTGTCGATGTGGGTGGAGGAGAAGCAGAGGTGTCGGGGGATTTGTCGCAGTAATTCGTGTTGTGAAATGTTAATTCATTTAGTATAATACACCGTTAGCACTAATGAAACAATGATTTATTAGTGAAACAGATAAAGGTATCCATGGAATATACAGTCCCTTCAGTTGAGCGAGCCGTCCAGGTCCTTGAGATTCTGGCTACTACAGCCGAGGGGCTTTCGCTCGCAGAGCTTTCAAAACGCATCGGTGTTCCGAAAAGTACACTCTTCAGAATTCTCACGACGTTGAAACACAATTCACTCGTGAACCACGATGAGCAGCGTAGAAAATTTACGTTGGGCCTCAAACTGCTAGATTGGGGGAATGCAGCACTAAGTAGGATCGATTTAAAGACCGTTGCACACCCCCATCTCGTGCGGATGGCGCACGAAACCAAGCAAAGCTACTATCTTGCCATTCTTGATCATTACGAAGTCATCCTCATTGACCGCGTTGACACGCTGGAGATCTGGACGATGGTTGCACGACTGGGGCAGCGTTCTCCGGTTCACGCGACAGCGTCGGGACAGGTCCTCATTTCGGATTTGCGTCCCGATGTGTTGGAGAAGATCATAAAGAGAAGCGGCCTCAAGAAATATACACCGCGCACGATTACGAGCTTCAAGAAACTGAAACAACGCTTGCAGGAGGTGAAGGAGTGCGGATATTCCGTTGCAGATGCAGAATACAAGCCGGACCTCTGTGCGCTTGCTGTTCCTATCTTCGACCACCATGGCAGGGTTGCTGCCGCCCTGATGATGGCGCTGCCGCACGCACGTACGGCGAAGAATGCAAAAATGCTCGACGGCATGATCGACGTGCTGAAACAAGAAGCTGCGAAGATCTCGCAAGAGATCGGATACCAGAAACCGAAAGACGAAATAGAATGAGCGCATGGAAAACAAAGCGAATGCAATGGAGCTTGGCATAGTAAGCGACGAGATCAGCAACCATTTTGCTGAAGCGATGCAATATGCATACTCGTGGGGGATCTCTCTTATCGAGATCCGATTGCTTAAATCGGGACGCGTCCCCCACGTTGACAAAGAGGATGTAGAAGAAGTGCAGCGATATCTCCGCCGGCATGATGTGCGCATCACAGCGTTATCCCCCGGTATATTCAAGCATCATCTGTCAAAAACCCGTGAACTCGAAGAAGATCTGACCACTGCTCTTCCCCGAACCATTGAAATGGCAAAAACGTTGAGTGCTCCGCTTCTTATTGTTTTTGGATTCCAACGCGAACAGGGTGAGCCTGAAAGCCGCTACAACGTTGCCGTGGATTTTCTCCGTCGTGCTGCAGCTATAGCGGAACGTGCGGGAGTGAAGCTTGCAGTCGAGAACGAACCCGGCTTCTGGTGCGATACCGGAGCAAACACCCGGAAGCTGATCGATGATGTTGGTTCACCTGCTCTGGGCGCAAATTGGGACCCGGCCAATGCGTACGGAACTGCAGAGACTCCGTATCCCGATGGCTATCAGGCAATCAAGGAGAGAATCTTCAATGTGCATGTCAAAGACACAAGGCAGGGTGCCCTTGTGCAATGCGTTCCCGTGGGCGAAGGGGTTCTGAATTGGAATGGACAGATCCGCGCATTGATGCATGATAGGATTGTTTCCCATGTGACGATTGAAACGCACTGCCACCCGCTGATCGAAAACTCCCGGCGGAATGTAGATACCCTGAGACGGATGATCGACGATATCTCTACTAACACATGACGCTTCCATGCGTCACGATACACTCATACCACCAACCGATATCTCGTAATGGCGAAGCTCTTCGGACACGATTACAGCAAACAAGAGATTCTCTCTCTCGTAGGTGATCTCTCACAGGTGGCTGGTGTCCGGATGATGCAACTGCAGGACGGCAGCGAAGCCGGTGTGCGCATCGCCGACGTCCGCACGGGATCCGGTTTGCGCTTTCAGGTCTCAATTGATCGCGGCATGGATATCTCGCTTGCAGATTACAAAGGTTTTCCGCTTGCATGGCGGTCTGCGAATGGGGATGTGCATCCGGGCTATTATGATCCACGCGGCACTGGTTGGGGTCGCTCATTCCCGGGCGGGTTGATGACGGGATGTGGGATGAGCTTCCTCGGTGCACCGTGCGTTGATGCTGGCGAGGAGCTCGGACTTCACGGACGGCTCTCCAATCTTCCGGCTTCCGATGCGCGAAGCGAGACACGATGGGTAAATGACGAGTGTGTAATGCAATTGCATGGGCTTGTACGAGAGTCGGGTTTGTTCAAGGAAAATCTCCTTCTCCATCGCACTATTGAAACGCGGCTTGGCGAATCGGTGATCACATTGAACGACCGTGTCAGAAACGAAGGGCACCAGACTTCGCCTCTGATGATGTTATACCATATCAATGCGGGGTGGCCGTTGGTGGATGATGGCTCTCGTCTCCTTCTCAATGCAAGGGGGATGAAGCCGAGAGACGCCGAAGCAGAAAAAGGAGTGGACGAAGCTACGATCTTTTCATCGCCGGTCCCCGGTTACCTCGAGCAAGTGTTTTACCATGACCTCCTTACCGATGCCGATGGATTTGCATATGCCCTTTTGATAAATCCTAAGAAGCATATCGGGTTGTATGTACAGTTCAGACAAAAGGAACTTCCGCGCTATATCGAATGGAAGATGATGGGGGAAGGAACATACGTCGTTGGAATGGAACCGGCAAACTGTGGGGTCGGGGGAAGGGCAAACGAACGGGCGGCGGGTACTCTGCAATTCCTCGAGCCGGGGGAAGAACGACATTTTCTCGTCCAGATCGGAGTGCTTGAAGGAGAAGAAGCCCTCTTGAATTTCATTACGAAGAATACACTGAAATGAACGAACAAAAGGTGCACATTGGATTGGTGGGTGTAGCAAACCATGGAGCGACGATCTTAAATGCGATTCTTGCCTCAGGAAACCTTAAGCTTGAAACGTGTTATGATACTGACGTGAGCGCAAGCGAGCAGGTACGCAATCGAACCGGATGCAGGGTCGCGGCAAGTTACGAAGAGCTTGCAGCCGATCCGCAAATAGAAGCTGTCGCACTCGTTACCCCAAACCATCTGCATGCCGATCAGTTCAAGAAAGCTGTTTCCTCCGGCAAACATATATTTGTAGAAAAACCGATTTCAAATACAATTGCCGAAGCAAAAGAAATGGTTGCGCTCGCGAAGAAATCCGGGCGTGTGTTGATGGTCGGGCATAATACCAGGCGGCGACGTGTCTTCAGGCGCACGAAGCAACTCTTGCAGGAAGGTAGTATTGGAAAGATCGTCGCCGTTGAGGGAAATGTCTCGCGGTCGGTGGGCTTGCAGCCCGGCCTCCCCACCTGGAAAGCCGACCCGACGAAATGCCCTTTGCTTCCGATGACGCAATTAGGGATCCACTTTGTCGACACGATTTCATATTTGCTCGAACCGGTGAAGAGCGTGTCATGTGTCGCAACAACCATTGCCATGCCTGGAAACGTGTACGACTCAACCGCAGCGGTCCTTCAACTTGAATCCGGAATCCCTTTTGCTTTGACCTCTTGCTACGTTTCTCCCGATGCCTATTTCATAAAGATCTACGGGACAGGAGGGTCGATTCTCTGCCACGCAACGCATTTGCGTGTGGAGTGGATGGATCCAGCAAATGTTGTGGAAGAGGATTTCCAGCAAGAAGGAGCGGAAAGCTACATGCTGCAGATGCGTGAATTTGGTGAGTGCATACGCGGAAGCAAACAACCCGAAACGGGGGGGCAAGAAGGTCTGTACGCACTAGCAGCAATTGAAGCGATGTCTTTGTCTGTCTCATCAGGAAGAAGCGTTACCATTCAGGAAGTACTCAAATAGGAAACCTATGAAAGCTTCACGTCGAGAATTTCTGCAACGCAGTGCTTTGGCCGCGGGTGGACTGTATCTTGGTGCGCAAACCGCGAGCGCTAAGTTCTTACTCTCCGAAGAATTACCTCCTTCGAATGCGAGTCTTCTGTTTGATGACTCTGACGTTCAGCGTATTCTGGAGACCATCAAGCATCCACGATTTGCCGACTATTGGAAATCCATGCAGGGTGCAGACCTGAAAAGCGATTTGAAATTCCTGAAGGATGAGTTGCGCCTCAATAATCATGTCAAGGACATGCTTCGTGCACGACAAATCCTTGAGCGTTCTTCGTTCGTGTACAGACTCACGCATGACAAGCAACATCTGGATGTTGCTCGAGTGGCAATTGACCGCATTCTCGAATACAAACGGTGGGATTATTTCCTCGAAGGTGGAGAGCACACGATTGCATTGCAGCGCGCCTCCGAAGCCACCATTGCAATGTCATTTGCGCGCGAATGGCTCGATGATGCCTTGAGTGCTGAGACGAAGCGAGAGATGGAGGAGCAGATTGGAGAAAAAGGAGCGGCGGCGTGTTACCGAACGCTCTTCGGGATGATGCATCCGGATCGGGTACGGGGCTGGGGCTTTGATCCCGAAGACGACTATCAGTATCGCTTCGATCTGAGCCGATGGCCGATCATTCTGAATTCGACAAACCTCAAGGTCATCCCGATTGCGGGTCTCGGCATTGGTGGCTGCCTGTTGTACGACAAGCATCCACAGGCAAAGCGATGGGTGGACATGGCATTACAAAGTGCAAAAGCTTTTTCCACGATGTTCGGTGCAGATGGAAGTTATGAGGAAGGTGTCGCTTACTGGGGATACACGGCACAACACCTGACGCTGTTCATCGAAGTGCTTCGGCGAAAACTCGGAAACGATCAGCGCAGCCTTCTTAATTTTCCTGGAACGGTTCGGTATGCACTGCGTATGTCCATGCCCGCCATCGGTCATCCCGATGATTGTGTGAACTTCGGCGATGCCTGGTACATGGGAGATGTATCGGTTGCTCCGTGGACAGCGCGCGTCTTCAACGATCCCATTGCTCAATATGTAACGCTTTCGGTCGGAGAAATCCGCAGCCACTATCCGCTTGTGTGGTACGATCCGACTGTGCAATCGCAGACGCCGGGACCTGAGCTTTACGATGTGCGATTCGATAACGACTGGGTAGTAGCCCGTACAGGCTGGGGGGTGATGGATTCGGTTGTTGCAATGAGAAGCGGAGGACCGGCGAATCATGAACATGCAGACCGCAACAGCGTCATTCTCAAAGCGTACGGCGAACGGCTACTCCATGATCCGTTGCACGCTGCATACTCGTACACAGACGCGCACTGGGTCCTCAGACTAACCGAGTCGCATACCGCGGTGCTTATCAACGGTAAGGGTCATCAATACCACGATGGGCATGAGGGCACAAATGCGTCGTGGGCTGAAGCGCAAGTGAAGCAGTATGAGAATGGGAAGAATCATCTTGTCGTGACGAGTGATGTTACAGAAGCGTACCGGCTTGTTAATTCCAATGTCGCCGCAGTATACCGGACGTTGATTTTTCTCAAACCTGATGTGTTGCTTCTCTTCGACCGTGTGCGCATGAAGGATGCACCTGCATCAGTGCAGATCCGTTTTCAATCATACAACGAGGACAAGAACGCCAAACTGCAATCAGGAAAAGATGAATTTACGATCACCCGTCCGAATGCAGCCCTTAAAGCGAAAGTGAAAAGCGCCAACGCATTCACTATCAGCACAAACACGCTTAACGTTCCGGAAGCAAACGGCATCCATCCATACGTTGAGGTGAATTCGAAAGATGCCAAAGAGCATTTGCTGCTCACGGTCTGTACCGCTCAACAAGGAACGAAGGTGCATGGTGATCTCTCCATCAAGAGAAAAGAAATGGAGTGGAGAGTAACCGGTGCACATAATGGTCAGTCGATCAATGTGCGCCTTGTGGCAGAGAAGGATATTCCCGAAGTGGTTGTTGGTTAGTACTGAAATAGACAACGGACATTACAATGAAACGATCAGATGAACATTTCAAGGAAGCGCTGAAGCTTATTCCGTGGGGAACGCAAACGAATGCCAAGCGCCCGTTTCCCGATTTCGATGAGACGATGCCTAAGTACATCGAGCGGGGAAAAGGTTGTCGCATCTGGGATATTGATGGGAAGGAGTATATTGATTTCCGTCTGGCGCTTGGTCCGGTCATACTCGGTTATTGCTACGACGAAGTGGATGATGCCGTGCGCGAGCAAATGAAGAAAGGCGTTCTGTTTAGCATGGCAAGTCCCATCGAGCTTGATCTTGCACGCATTATCAATCAGACGATACCGAATGCCGAGATGGTGCGCTTCATGAAAACCGGAGAAGATGCGAACCTCTGCAACATTCGTATCGCCCGCGCATATACCGGTCGCGATATTATTCTCACGAGCGGCTACCACGGTTACCCCGATTGGTTTGCAACTGAGGATAGTCCACAGAACGGCGTACCTGCATTCATGAAGGACTATGTGAAGATCATACCGTGGGGCAATTGCGAGGTTGCAGAGCAGTTGATTCGGAAGTATCACGAGCGCATTGCCGCCGTCATTTCCATTCCGTATGACATGAATGAAGATGTGAGCGGCAACTACATCCGACACCTACGCAAGCTTACAGCGGAATATGGTATCCTGCTCGTGCTGGATGAAATCTGGACAGGCTTCAGACTTGCGTTGGGTGGTGCACAGGAGCTGTTCAATGTCGAGGCAGATCTTGTGAGTTATGCGAAAGCATTCGCCAACGGCTATCCGCTGTCTGCATTCGTTGGAAAGCGTCAGTACATGGAGAAGCTCAACGACTTTAAGATGACGACGACATACGCTGGAGAAACACTCTCCATTGCCGCCGCCATTGCTACTCTCAGAATCATGAAGCGAGACAAAGTGCACACACACATCAATGCAATAGGCAATCGCCTTATGAATGGATTCAACGAGATTGCAAGAGGTCTCGGCATCGAAGGGCACGCAGCCGGTTTTCCTGCGGCCGCATTTTTGAAAATCAACACTCCCGATCAGGAGTACAATACCCTTGTAGAGTACCTCTGGTTCCGCGAACTGTTTCGAGAAGGCGTGTTTGTAATCCTTCGTTGGTTCATTTCCTATTCACACAAAGAATCAGATATCGACGAAACGCTGGAGAAAGCAAAGCGTGCACTGAAACGAGCTTTAGATGCTGCGTCTAAGGAGCGGGGAAACATCACGCCATGTTATTGGTAGTATCCCGACGGAGGAAAGAGCTTGTCATTCTGAGGGAGCTAAGCGACCGAAGCCTGTCCGCCGACAGGCGGGAATCCATTCTATAGTCTGGTCGTGGATTCTTCGACCCTGAAAAGCGGGTCTCAGAATGACAAATCAAAACTATGAACGAACGAACATATATTGACTGTTACGCGTACGTGGGAAAGAGGGGACCGAAGGATGTGGAAGCCCAGTACGAGACGGAAGTCCTGTTGGATGAGATGGAGTGGTGCGGTATTCACGGTGCCCTCGTTGCACACGCGACGGCGAAAGAGTACGACCCGATGTACGGCAACCGCATGCTCTTGCGTGAATTGAAGAGAAGCTCGCGTTTGTATGGAGTATGGGCTGTCATGCCGCATCATACCGGCGAGATTGCCAAGCCGCGTGACCTTATCAAGGAAATGCAGGACAACAATATTCGTGCGGCAAAGATGTATCCACGATTGCACAGGTTTCCATTCAATGTGGATTACTGTGGTGATTTACTTGCAGCCCTCGAAGAAACCGGTACGCTTCTGATGGTGGAAGGAGGTCATCTCTATAATAATGATGTCGTCGAGCCGACAAACCAAGTGCTTGTGAATGAGCTTGATGCAGTGCTCACTCGTTTTCCGCAGCTTAACGTCCTGCTACAAGCGTCTCGGTGGGATGCGACACGGTACGTTTACTGGCTGATGTCCAAGCACAGAAACCTGTACATCGAGCTTTCGACACATCAAGGCAACCGCGCAATGGAGGTTTTTACTGAGTGGTTCGGTGCTGATCGTGTCCTCTTCGGTACCGGAGCGCTGGAAAAATCCCCCGGTGCCGCAAAAGCATTCGTGGACTACTGTACGCTGAGCGAAGACGATAAGCAGAAGATTGCCGCTCTCAATATTGCGCGATTGACGAAGATCGAAAAGCTGCCTCCGCCGTACAAAGCGACGAAGCGAGGCGACACCATTCTTGAGCTGGCAAAAGCCGGCAAGCCGCTCAAGAATATCCTGGTCATTGACAGTCACGCGCACATGACACACGATGGTGCTGGAGGAATGGGTTTCGTCCATTCGATGTATGGCGATGACAAGAGCATGTACGAGCGTGCAAAGCTGATGGGCATCGATGCGATATGCGTCAGCGGGTTTCTCGCCGTGTGGACCGACTACGAAGAGGGTAACAAGATCGTGTGGAATGCAATGAAGCGGTATCCCGGATTTTACCACGGCTACGCTGCACTGCAGCCGCAATACGTGAAGAATTGGAAGAAAGATCTCCACAAAGTGTATGTCACGTACAAGATGGAAGGCATCAAGCCATATCATCCGCGTACGTTACTCCCGTACAACGACAAACTGTGGGACCCATGGTACGAGTACGGGAACCGGATGAACGCGTACGCGCTTATTCACCCGTCGCCGAACCTCGTGGCGGAAATGAACGACATCGCGCCACGATATCCGCATATTGCGTTTATCCTCGCTCATACAGGAGGCTCGTTCCGCGATGCCCGACTGGGGATTGAGATTGCGCTGAAGAATCCCAATGTCTACCTGGAGATTACACTTACTTCGGTGACCTATCGGGTGATCGAGTTTATGGTGAAGCATGTGGGAGCTGACCGCGTCTTGTTTGGGACTGACCAGCCGATGCGCGACCCCATTCCGCAATTAGGATGGATGGCGTATGCGCATTGCTCGTTCGAGGAAAAGAAAAAGATGTTCGGTTTGAATATGCGAAAAATTATCAAGCGAGTAAGACGGTAGAATGAGATGCGTTTCATTGGATGTTGTCCTGTAATGTTCGCTGCCGCAATGGCTGTTCATGCACAAGAACGTATGGCTGGCGGAGGACCCGGAGAAACAGTGATTGAAAACGGCGTTGTAAAGCTGTCACTTGTGAAAGATGGACAGGGTTACAAAGAATCATTCTACGCGAAAGGTCCGGACGGGTGGCGGCTCGTGCTTCAGAATGGCAGCTCAGTCCGCTCCGATCCCGCATTGAAGGCAACCGGGACGGGAACTCCTGAAGCAGCCATCGAAAAGATCGAGAAGAGCGAAACAGAAACCAGCGTGTTGCTGAAGACGCAGTCCGGACTGCATACATGGACGAAGATGATAACGATGAAGAAGGGCGATCCCTTTGTTCACATAACGCTTCATGATTCCATTCGAGGAAACTCAAGGGTCGAGTACTTCCTTTCGACATATTCCTTTCTACCGGATGGCAAGAAATATTCTGAATACAAGCCTCTTGATTTCGTGTTCACTCCGCAACTTCGCCCGGAACCGGATGAAGTGATCGCCGACCACACATTTCGCTCGCCGGCATTCATGATGCAGAAGGGAGACATCTTCGCTGCGCTCGTACCGGACATTCATTCTATTGACGGAAAGCACCGCCCTGTGAAATCCTGCGCCGACATGCAGGTGGAAACAAGCTCTGCCCCTTTCATCTCATTTGGGTTGATGAATTGGATGCGAAAGAAAGCCCACGTCTTCTACGCTCACTCCGATTCTCTCGCTGTTGATCTCAGCGATACATCGTTGTCATTCAGTTACTATCTCCACCTTTCAGCAACCGCTCCATTGCGCCGCGGGTTTCAAGATGTGGTAAGATTTGAGTGGGACCGTTACGGACATCCCAACTTTGTTACTCCCGCTGGACCGCAGTCGCAGCCGTTCTCTACATACATTCACAAGGCTTGGTACAAATACCTTCCCCAAATCGCTCTTTCAGCAAAGTACGAAGGAAAGCAGGTTACTCTGTTACGGCAAGGGAGGCTTGCGTGGAGCAATTCTCTTCCCCAATCGGCGGACAATGATTCCTGGTTCAACGTATGGTTCAACTCGCTTCGCACGGCGTATGGCATGTACATGCACGGCCAGCAGATCGGAGACACTGTATTGATGAAGCAAGCACGTGGAGTGCTGGAGCTTGCTTTGCTCGCGCCTCAGAATCAAGGTCTTGCTCCATCGATTTTCTACACAGACAGCAGTGGCGGTCATTGGGTTGCAGACCACGCTTGGGGTGGGATTTCTCACGGCGAGTATCTTCCCGTGTTCCACAATGCATGGACGAACTACTGGTTGCTCCAATGGTCAGACATTCTCCCTTCCCGCAAGGAGGAAATCCTTCGCGATACAAACCGATTTGCCGCGTTTCTCCTTGCAAACCAGCGGGAGAGTGGAGTCATTCCATCGTGGTTCGATCCGATAACTCTTGCAGCCGCGGAAACATTTCGAGACGAGAACGCGGAAACTGCGGGCGCGGCGCTCTTTCTCGCTGAGCTCTATTCTCGGACAGGTAAGGAGGAATACCTCCTCGCGGCAGAGAAAGCAATGCAATACATCTTCACATCCATACTGCCTGAAAACAAGTGGTACGATTTCGAAACCTTCTTTTCCTGCTCACGCAAACAGGTGGGTTTCTTCGACACATACACGCAGCAGCATCCGCAAAACACGTTATCAATGTTCATGGCAGCGGAAGCATGTTACACGTTGTATCGCTTAACAAGTGAGTCGCACTACAAGCAGACCGGTAACGCAATACTCGATTATCTCTGTCTCTATCAGCAAGTGTGGAGTCCGAAATGGCTCTCGCGGGAATTGTTCGGCGGGTTTGGCGTGCAGAATACAGACGGCGAATGGAGTGACTCCCGCCAGGGATACTTTACCGTAACACTGATGCACTACTACGAGCTCACCAAGCAACGCGAGTATTTCGAGCGCGGTGTTGCTGCGCTGCGAGCGATGTTTTCTTTGTTCGAATCCGATGATTCACCAAGGACGGCCGAGAATTACGCCCATGGCTCATCCGATCAACTTGCCGGCATCACCGGAATTCACTGGGGGACGGGAAGCTCCGTCGTCTCGATTCACATTATTCGCCAGCGGTACGGAGATGCATTCATCAACGTGCAACAAGGCTGGGGGGTCGGGATTGACGGTTGCAGGTTCGACAATGTTACTGTTGATGGGAACGCGATCCAGTTTTCACTCATTGATGTTGTTCGATCCCCTCGAAAGATAATTCTGAAATTTGGGGATCTCACATCAAATTCCTACAGAGTCAGCATGAACGGAACTTCGCTGGGTGAATACTCTCAAAAGCACCTTGAAGAAGGAATTGAGGTACAGATTTGAATAGAGTTGTTATGCAAAACATCATTCATTTTCGTTATTGGATACCCACGTGATATCAATGTCCAAAGTTCGTTCCACTTGGGAAACGACACTTCTACATGAAGAGAGAACATATCGCCCCGCTGGGGCTCACAACAGAATTCTTAGGTTCTTCTATAAACATACCGCTCCTTCGGAGCTCAAAAGAATCTTCTGGATGGGCTCCAATCGTGAGAGTCCCAGAGGGACGACATGTTTATAGAATTCATTCATCAATTTCAGTGCGCAAGCTCCAGAGGAGCGACATGTGTCATGCGCTTGCAAAGCATTTTCAATAGGGAAACGCTTCACGCCACTGCTATCGCGGGGGTGACCACAATGCTGGTTTGGGCGCTCGTTTGCGGTCAAACAATCGCCGCACAGCAAGCAGATAAAAAATCCGGACGTATGTTCGTTGCCGTGCTGCTCGTCCGCGGTACGGCCGTGGGTGGGAATGTAGGCGCGTACGGTGTTTACATTCGGGATGGTGAGGACACGATCTGGACGAAAATTACCAAATCGAACGTGATCTCATTCGGACTCGGATTCTTCGAGCGTGGCGCGACGCGAAGGTACTATCTCGCGGCAGGCAACGGTCTGCATCGCTCGACCGATGGAGGGAGAACATGGCGCATCCTGACCTCATGGACGTCCGAAGAAATTCTCGGCGTCGTTCCCGATCCCGTTGATTCTGCGGCGATTTATCTCGCAACACCGTTCGGCGTGTTCAAAACGACTGATGACGGCAACAGGTGGGTTCCCAAGATGGATGGGTTTCGGAAATGGTTCATCCAACGGATCATTATGGATAGCCGTGATCGTCGCACGCTGTATGCTGCATCGGAAGATGATGTTTACAAAACCACCGACGCCGGTGAACATTGGTTCCCGATGCATGTCGGCGCGCTGCATCCGCTTGCGCTCATGCAGAACCCAAATAAGCCCAAACAGTTTCTTGCAGGATTTGAAGATGGCGGGGTCCGCTACTCATTTGATGACGGAAAAACCTGGAATGCTGCCAAGGGGTTAAACGACTCGACCATCTACACGCTTCGTGCATCTGCCGATGGAAAAGACGTCTACGCAGCAGGTTGGAACACTGGATTATGGCGGAGTGAAGATGGAGGGACGACGTGGAATCAGGTCTGGTCGAATCCCGCGTTTGAAGCGATCTACTCCATCTTTGTTGACCCACGGGATGCAAAACATATACTCGTTGGTTCAGTAGGTGCCGGAGTGTATGAATCTCACGACCGGGGAGCGACGTGGCAGCACGCAGGATTGTTAGGTGCACAAGTAAAACAAATCGAACTCTATCCATAATCGTAACGACGATGAAATCGAAAATACTAGTGACCCGCTCGAAAAGCTTCTCCGCAGACCTGCCCACCTCATTGCTCATAAGGTGGCAGGCGGGGACGCGTAGTCCGTTGACAGAAAATGAATGTAAAACTACTTTACTCGATGTGGCCGCTTTGTTGGAAAGGGCTGAAGCCCTTGTGGGTTTTTGTTTGAGTTTTTGTATCCCCGACCTAAAGGTCGGGGCTATAGCCACGTCCTTCAGGACGTGGACAAAAAATGCGCGCAATAATTTTAGGGGTTTCAACCCCTTTATGAAAACGATTGTTCTTATCTCCTTTTTCCCAATCCTACACACGCACGTAGTAGCACAGCAATCAACAGTGTATGCATCCGTTGTCTCCACTAAGCTCTTTGTTGTCGGTGCCGCGAATCCGAACACCGGATTGTACTACCAACGTCCGGGTGATGATACGACGTGGCAGCATACAGGTGCAAGCAGGATTCGGGCATTTGGCGTGGCGACGGATTTGTCCTCCAAAGGTCAGATCATATACATCGCTTCGGGAAACGGTCTCCACAGGACAACCGATGGCGGAAAGACCTGGCGGATTACGACTGGCTGGGAGACCACGGAAGTGCTCTGGGTTACGCCTGACCAGCGGAATAGAGACGTTGTCTACATTGCGACGGCTTACGGGATCTACAAAACAACGGATGGATGTGCTACGTGGAAAGAAATGAATAACGGACTCGCCACGCCATCATTCACACCATGCGTGATTATCGGTCATAGCGATCCCAACACACTCTATTGTGCTTCGGAGGATGGCGTGTACGTCAGTCACGATGCAGCGCTCACATGGAAGCGAACTGGTTTTCACGCACGTAATGTTCGTGTGGTGGTCCAGCATCCCAACGATCCGAAAACGCTGTTTGTGGGGACCGAGGACAACGGTATTTACGTTACTCACAACGACGGCAAATGGTGGGCAAAGACCGAAGCGGGAATCGACCATACAACATTCTATACAATAACATTCGATCCAACTCATCCCGACACGATGTATGCGGGCGGTTATGTAAGCGGCGTATACAAGTCTGTTGATGGCGGCATGAGCTGGAAACGAAAGAGCAATGGTCTGGAATACCAGACCATCCACTCGATTGCAGTTGATCCGACGAACAGCGGATGCGTGTATGCGGGAACAATTTTTGGAGGCATCTACCGGACCGAGAACGGCGGTGAAAGCTGGAAAAGCGCCGGACTTCCCGGCGCTCAAGTCTATACAATTATCATTCAACCGTATTGACCGAGGAAATGCTACGATGAGGATTTTCAATTTGATGCTAATACATCTCGTGCTCACAACTGGAATTGCAGCGGCGCAACAGTTGAGCAGGCAGGAATATCTCAAAGGATATGAAGAACGAGCGAAGTATGCGACCTCGATATACGACACTGCTTCAGTGGCGAGTTTCAATACCATCGCGGCACGGTACGCGCACAACACCGGCATCGCAAGGGCGGACAGTATGTTCATTGAAATGCTGAAAGAACCGAGGGGAGACATGTTCTGGATGTTCCCTTGCATTAACGCGTATGTTCAGGGAAAAGACAAAATGTCCCCTGCAACAAAAGCTGCCGTACGAAATGCGTGGAAGACCTACGCTCCTTACAGGGGTGATACCGAGAACCATTGGGCGATGTGCTACGCGTCGTTGTTCATCGCTGCCGAGCAATGGCCCGGTCTGCCGGGTTCCGAGTGGTACAACGGAAAATCATCCGATGAAAATCGTACCGAAGCGAAGGAGTATCTCATCCATTGGATAAAGATCACCACAACAATCGGACAGGGTGAGTTTGATTCACCCGACTACTTCCCCGAATACATGAACGCTATGCTGTTGCTCGCAGAGTTCGCGCAGGATCCAGAAATGAAACAGCGCGGCATCATGATGTTAGATTACATCTTCGCCGACTTTGCCGCTGAACATTTGGATGGACAATATCTCGGCGGTTTCAGCCGCATCTACGAGCCTGCCGTGTACAAGCCGCTCAATTCGGTCGCATCGGCGTTCGCGTATCTCTATTTCGGGACTGGCGTACCGTCCCAAACCGGCTGGGTGACGTTCGCTGCGTTGAGTTCTTACCGTCTTCCTCAAATCATCTATTATATAGCAACTGATCGCAGTACGACGTACATCGAAAAAGAGAGGAAGAGAGTTCGCAACGTCATTCGTTTCGGCGATGAGAAGAATCCTCCTGTGTACAAATATACTTATGTGACGAAGGACTACGGAATCGGATCGTTGCACGGAGGAATACTGCAGCCAATCCAGCAACACACATGGGGAGTGCGTTACACCTATGGGCGTCCGTACACGACCATTTTTGGTCTGCATCCGTACTGGTCATCGCTTGAACTGGGGATGTTCTTCCCTGAGGAGATCAAACCGTTGATTGCCGACGTCGTCGCTTCGAAAGGCACGTACAATAATCCGGACAAGTGGACGAGCTCGTCGCCATATGAGCGCACGTTCCAGCACTTGAACACATTGATCGTCCTGTATGACATTATTCCGGGGACAACCAGCGAACATATCGATGGCTTTTTCCCGGCGAACCTTGAGCAGCGCATCGTTGATCCGTCCGGATGGATCCTATGCAAAGCGGGGGATACGTATGTAGGATGGTATCCGTTGCAGGAGTCTGAATGGATCCCGGAAAAATCTAAAGAAGCACAAGTCATGAGTGGTATTACCGGTTGGCCGCGGCCGCAAAAAGAGGGAAACGATTATTGGCGTTTGCGCAGCCACAAGTTGCAGAATGGGTACGTTATTGAAGTGCGTTCGAAGTCCGAGATCGGTTCGTTTGAGAAATTCGCTGCCGCGCTGCGTTCGCACATCCCAAAGGCTACACTGAAGCCCGGTGCTGTTTCTGTCCAGTACGCAACGCTGAACAAAGAGAAGATGTATTTTGCATTTCCCGACATCCGCAAACTCAACGGCAAGACGGTTGACCTTTCGAAGACGAAACTGTTCGACAGCCCATTCCTTCATGCAGATGTCGGCAGCGAAATGCTGACCATGACGTACAAAGGTCAAAAACTGGTATTGGATTTCAAGAAGGTAACGATCGTTGAATAAGGTGGAGTCCGTGTGATACAACGATCAGAATCATCTCGACGACTGGATGTTGTAGTGGCAGGTCTCGCTGTTGTTGATGTGCTCGGGAGACCCGTGCAATTCAATGCCCTGCCAAAGCCGGGCGGGTTGCAGTTGTTGGAGTCCATCACACTCAGTACGGGCGGGAATGTCTCCAATGTAGGGATTGATCTTGTGAAGCTTGGCTTTCGGGTCGACGGAATTACGCGGGTTGGCGATGATGCATTGGGCAGGTTCATTTTGCAGGAATACAAGCAGTATCGAATCGGCACAGCTGGTGTTCTCGTTGATCGCAAGGCACAAACCTCCGCGACGTTTGTCGGGGTAGGCAAGGATGGTGAGCGCAGTTTTCTCCATACGCGCGGTTGTCTCGCTAACTTCCGTGCTTCCGATGTGCTTGAGAATCTCCAGCTTGTAAAGCGAGCGAAGATCTTTGCATTCGGATATCTTGGACTCCTTCCGGAGACTGAGAAAGACCTTGAGGTTCTCTTCAGAACAATCAAGAAAGAGACCGGCGCAAAAATCTTGCTTGACACCGGCGGCAACCCGCGCAGGCAACCGAAGCTTTTTGCATCCTTTATTCGGTACGTGGACTATTTCATGCCAAGCTACGAAGAAGCAGTCGCGCTGACAGGGCGTAAAAAGCCTGAAGACATTGTTCAGTATCTGTTTGATGCAGGGGCGCCAAACGTCGTAGGAGTGAAGCTGGGATCGCGTGGGTGTTTGGTTGCCAGCAGTCCCAATGTTGCTGAATATGTTCCTGCTTTACGGGTCAAGCGCGTAGTCGATACCACCGGTGCAGGTGATGCGTTTGTGGCGGGCTTCTTGGCTGCCGTCATACGCGAGCTCAGCCCGTTCGCTGCGGCACGGATTGGGAATGCAGTCGCTTCAGAATGTGTCACTGCTGTCGGCGCATCCTCGGCTATTCAGAACTTTAATCATTATGTGAAAAGATGAAGCCCACCTATCATATCGTTTCCCATTCTCATTGGGACCGGGAATGGTATAAGAGTTTTGAGCAATTCCGCTCGATGCTTGTCAATATGGTGGATGACTTGTTGGATATTCTTGAGCGCGATCCAAATTTCATCTGCTTTACTCTGGACGGACAAATGGTGATTCTCGAGGATTACCTTGCCGTGAAGCCCGAACGTGAACAAGAGATCCGGCATCTTGTTGCCGAAGGCCGGCTTATCATCGGACCGTGGTACATCTTGCCGGACGAATTTCTGGTCAGCGCAGAAGCGACAGTGCGCAATCTTTTGATCGGAACGAAAATGGCGAAGGATTTTGGTGGAGAGATGAAGGTCGGCTATATCCCGGATTCGTTCGGACACATCGCCATGATGCCTGCAATTCTCAAAGGATTCGATATTGATACTGCTTTGTTGTATCGCGGGTTCGGTGGTGAACCCGATCAACGAACTTCCGAATACTGGTGGAAGGCACCCGATGGGACAAAGAGTTTGATGGTTCACTTATACAAGAATGGATATAGCGTAGGATACTTTCATCAAGAGACGGACGACGAAGTCATTGGGAGATTCAAGGTATTGAAAGAAGAGCTTGATGAGCGCGCCACTACTTCACAGCGGTTGTTGATGAACGGCGGCGACCATCACTGGCCCGATCCGAAACTTCCTCGAACCCTTGACGTACTTCGCCGGCATTTTGACGGGGAGTTCCTGCATAGCAGTGTACCACAGTACGTTGAGGCGTTGAAAAAGGAAATCAATGGTCTGCCCGAAGTTGAGGGCGAGTTGCGTTTTGGTTATCGCTATGCGTTTGTCGTTCTCAGCGGTATCTACTCCAGCCGCATGTACATCAAGCAGGAGAACTGGCACAAGCAAAACTTATTGCAGCGGTATGTTGAACCGTTGCACGCTTTCGCACGAAGTGAAGGGATGAACTCGCAGATGCCTCTCATCCTGCACGCGTGGAAGACGCTGATGAAAAACCATACGCACGACGACATCACGGGTTGTTGCATCGATACTGTGCATCGGGGAATGATGACGAGATTCAAAGCTGTTGAAGATATTGCAATGTCTGTTGTAGATACGAGTCTTCAGTATGTCATCCCGTATGATGACCGCGCCTCAAAAGATGACAAGTATTTGTTCTTTTTCAATCCCTCTCCATTTCAACGGACTGAAGTTGCGCAGGCGGAAGTGAATTTCTATTTGAAGGATATTGTAGTCGGGTTGAATCCCGATGTCAGGCTCGATCCGAAACTTCCACCTGTCTCCGGATTTGTGCTTGAAGATGCGGATGGACGCGAGGTTCCGTATCAGATCCTCGGGCGTAAGGAAGGATACGATATCACCTATTCGAATTACAATTACCCTAAGCAAACATACACCGATAAGTTCACGATTCTTGTTGATGCCAAAGAAATTCCATCGCTTGGCTTCCGAGGTCTTCATATCCGGAAGACCAACCGTTTCCCGAAATATCCAACTCAGATCAAAACAGGGAAGAACTTCATCGAGAATGAGTACGTGCGGGTTGAGGTGAATGCAAAAGGGGAGATGAAGCTAAAGGATAAGGTGAACGGATATGCGTATGCGGGGATGAATGTCTTTGAAGATTCGGGCGATGTCGGCGATGAATACAACTACTCGTATCCGCGCAAGGATAAATGGATCTATTCAAACAAGGGGAGTGCTAAAGTGTCGCTGATCGAACGCGGACCTCTGCGTGCAGCGCTGCAAGTCCGCCTCACGATGCTTGTACCTGAATCGGCAACACCGGATCAACAAGCGCGCAGCAAGAAGAATGTGAAGCTTCCCATAACATCAACGATATACCTCACTCCGTATTCACGCTATGCCGAAATAGTGACGACTGTCGAAAATGCAGCGAGAGATCACAGATTCCGGACGCTGTTTCCCACCGGAATAAAAACTGACCGCGTCCTCGCGGATTCTCAATTTTGTGTCGTCGAGCGACAACAGAAGGAATACGATTTGAGGAAGTTCACCATTGAACATCCGGCGAAGGTGGCTCCCATGCAGCGGTTCGTTACTGTGCGAGACAAAACCCGCGCCCTTACCGTGATGTCGTATGGTCTGCCGGAATACGAGCTGAAACTCGACGGCAAAGGAACGGTTGCGCTGACATTGCTGCGATGTGTCGGATTATTGGCAGGCGATAATTTGATCACGCGTCCCGGCGGCAAGAGTGGATGGCACAATGAAACGCCGGACGCACAATGTCCGGGCACGCACACATTCCGGTACGCACTCCTGCCGCACAGCGCGCACGAGGTGGATACATTTGCGCTCGTCAATGAAGTCAGCGAGTATTTCCATCTTCCGCTTCTTCCGGTTCGGAGGAAGAATCCGGCGGAGCTTCCGATGCAGGGCGGCATGGTATCGGTTTCTTCGAGCCAATTGGTGTTCAGCGCGCTGAAAGTGGCAGAACAAGGGGATGGGATCGTCCTTCGCGTATACAATCCTGCGGCTCGTGAAGCGGAAGGAGTGATTCACTTCGAGCGAAAGGTGCGGAGCGCATGGAATGCGAAGCTCAATGAAGAAGTCAACGAGCAGCTTGCCGTTAACGGGGAACACGACATCCCCGTGCGCGTAGGCGCGTGCGGAATATTCACGCTGAAGATTGAATTAGATTAACTGATGTTATCCAAATCGAAAGTCCCCCTTTGAGAAATAGTTGCTAACTGATGTTACGCAAAATGGATATGTCACCCTTTCAGGGTTCGGATTAGTTTTGTTGTCTGAATGTCGGGGCGTTGCCCCGACCTATAATATCTGACGCTTTCAGCGTCAACCAACGTGAATCGCTGTCCCTGAAAGGGACAAATACTGTAGCCGAGGGCAACGCCCTCGGTAATCAAACAAACCAAGATTCACAAACCCTGAAAGGGTTTCATACAAGCGTGGAAAAAGTAACCATGCGTAACATCAGTTACTAAACGAATCAATAACTACTATCCATAACTATCCATCACGAATCAAAACACTATGTCAACATTTGCAGGTGCACAGCTTCGACAGAGCAGGATACTCAATCCTGACACAGGAAAAGGGATCGTGGTCGCGATTGATCACGGATTGTTCATCGGACCATTGCCTGGAGTAGAAAGCGCGGCGGCTACCATCGCCGGACTTCTTCCTGGCGTTCCGGACGCAATTCAGATGACGCCGGGTATCGCGCGGGCGAACCTCGCGAAGTTCCACGGCAAGAATAAACCCGGCGTGGTTGTTCGTCTTGATGCAACAAATATTTGGCGGAAAAAGCCTGCTCCGAAAGAAGGCTATTATATACAGGTTGCTTCGGTAAAGGATGCCGTACAACTCGGTGCCGACGCGGTTGTTACGTTCCTTCTTGCCGGATACGATACCGATGCACAAGAGGCGGATAATCTTCAAACCTTGCAGCGCATCGGTGCGGATGCACGTGAGTTTGGGATCCCATTTATCGTCGAGCCGCTGGCGATCAAGATAGGCTCCAATGTTGTACGGGATTTCGAGATCATGAAGCTCATTGTTCGCATGGCATCGGAAATCGGTGCCGATCTGATCAAAGCGGACTTTCCGGAAAACAAAAAGCAGTTCGAGGAATTGGTGGGCGTTGCTTCGGTGCCTATCTTAGTTCGCGGGGGACCGAAAATGGATTCGGACAAAGACATGCTGCAGATGGTGAAAGATGCCATTGACTGTGGCGCTGCCGGTATCGTGTTCGGACGAAATGTGTGGCAGCACAGTAATCCCGCGAAAATTCTCAAAGCGCTGGCTGAAGTCGTTCACCACAATGGTAGTGTGGACAAGGCATTGTCGGTTTTATCGTCGTAAACGGAGAGGATGAATATGCAGAAAGAAATTCGTGTCGGCGTAATCGGGTTCGGGCAGATGGGGCGCATTCATTCGTATGCGTATCGGGTCATTCCATTCTACTATGACGGTCAGCCGTGCAAGATAATCCTGAAAGGAGTGTGTGATGCAAATGCGGTGCTCGCACAAAAAGGAGTTGACCAGGCAGGATTTAAATTCGCAACAACGGATTACCGCGAGTTGATTGATCGAAAGGATATTGATGTTATCAATATTTGTACTCCCAACAACCAGCATGCACCCGCGCTGCGTGCTGCTCTCGAAAACGGAAAACATGTTTATTGCGAGAAGCCATTAGCGTACAACGAAGCCGAAGCTAAAGAAATCGTCGCGCTTGCGGACAAGTCCGGCGTGAAGCACCAAATCACGGCTGAGTATCGCTTCATCCCTGCTATCATGAAAGCAAAAGAGCTTGTTGATGCTGGATTTGTGGGACGTGTGTTTCAATATCGAGGTGCGTATCTCCACGCCGGCTACATCGATCCCAAGCGTCCACGTGAATGGCGCATGCAGAAGGACGTCATCGGTGGTGGTGTGCTCGTCGATCTCGGTCCGCACTTGCTGGATATCATGCACTACCTCGTTGGCGACGTGGACGAAGTTTCGGCAACGATGGAAACATTTTTCAAGGAACGTCCGTTGCCTGAGGATCCATCGAAGATAGGCAAAGTCGAGGTGGAGGATGCGATAACCCTTCTGCTGAAGTTCAAGAATGGCGCCCTTGGCACTGCAGATCTTTCGCGGGTTGCGACCGGTGCCGAAGATGAGATGCGCTTTGAAATCCACGGTCAGAATGGCGCGCTCGCATTCAATCTCATGCAGCCGAACGAGCTGCTTGCATTCAATGCAACCGAGCCGAAAGGAGTGCAAGGATTCAAGAAGATCAGCACAGTGCAGAAATATCCTGCACCGGCGGTGATGCCCGCTCCGAAATTTACGATGGGTTGGATCCGGTCTCACGTTGCGGCACAATTCAGCTTCTTGAAAGCGATTGTGGATGACACCGCGCCATCGCCGAATTTTCACGATGCGTTGAGAGTGCATCATCTTATGGAATCGATTTACAAATCCGCAGAAACGAAAAGCTGGGTTAAGGTGTGAAAGGAAAATACCATGAACGACAAGTTGCGTGAACTTACAAAATCGCCCGTGCTGCTAGCGCCCAATCGCGTGTGGCGCATGTACAAAGGTGGTGCAATGATCGACCGCCTCAAAGGCGTGGCTGATCCGAAAGACTCGGAATTTCCAGAAGAATGGGTCGGCTCAACAGTCCAGGCGAGCAATCCGGGAACACATTACAGACAAGGTGAAGGTCTCGCTTTGATTTCGACGAGCATTCCGGAGCCTGTCCCCATCAAAAAAATAATCGAGCTTTACCCGGAGGAAATTCTCGGCACGCAACATATGAAGACGTACGGTACAAGCTCTGCATTACTCGTGAAACTGCTCGATGCTGCCGAGCGGCTCATCATTCACGCTCATCCTACGAAAGCGTTTGCGAAAGAACACTTGAACTCCTGTTTCGGGAAGACCGAAGCGTGGTTCGTTCTAGAAACACGTCCTGAAGTGGAAGAGCCGTACGTGTTGATTGCTTTTAAGGAAGAAGTGAGCAGGAGCCGGTACCGTGAGATGTTGGACAAGCAAACTGTGGATGAGATGATCCGCGTGATGCACCGGGTTCCGGTCAAGGCAGGTGATGTCGTGTATGTCAAAGCAGGACTTCCTCACGCAATCGGTGAGGGGATTTTTATGGTGGAGCTGCAGGAGCCGACGGATTATTCCGTCATCCTCGAGCGCTCGTGCTCTCTGTACAAGTTCAGCGAGGAAGAGTCTTTTCTCGGACTCCCGAAAGAACTCACGTTGTCGAATCTCGACCATCGCGTGTACACTTGGGAAGAAGTGCAGAATGAGCATGTCATCAAGCCGCAGGTCTTGCGGCGTGAGGGTGAAAGCACCGAATCGCGACTTCTCGGGTATGAAACGACTGAATGTTTTGCTGGTCACCGACTAGAGGTTGTCAGAGAATTGAGTGATTCAACGAACGGCAGGTATTGTGTCTTGATCGTACTCGACGGTGAGGGATCACTTGTTCATTCACATGGCAGGCTTGCATTGAAGCGCGGTACCGAGGGGTTTGTCCCTGCTTCAGTGGGACAATATCAGTTTCAAGCGGGGAG
>Ga0082335_1002085_pt1 | contig 38715 bp, 36 predicted proteins | sample Subgrocontami58m_FD_72375 | JGI IMG/M metagenome (GOLD analysis project Ga0082335, IMG submission 72375) | Subsurface groundwater microbial communities from S. Glens Falls, New York, USA - GMW37 contaminated, 5.8 m (SPADES assembly) (version 2) ...
CGCGGCTCTGGGCGATCGTGCGGCCCTTGCGATCGAGCAGGCCGATGCAATAGTCCTTGACCTCGTAGACGATGGGACTGAAGGCCGTGCGCGACAGATTGATCTCGCCCTCGTCGAGGAGCGCGATCAGCAGATTGCGGACGATCTCCAGCGTGACGGGGTCGACGGTCTGGCTCGTATTCCTGCCCTGTTCGGTCATGACGCATCTCCAAGCGTGATCACGATATTGCCCCAGCGGTCGATCTCGGCGACGTCGCCGGGACAGATCACCGTCGTCGAGGCCTCTTCCTCGATCAGCGCCGGCCCTTCTATTCGCCGTCCCGGCGTCAGCGTATCGCGCTGCCAGACGCGGCAGGGCGACATCCCGGTCTCGGCGAACCAGATCGGTCGCTGCGCCGGCTCCGCCGCGCCTTTCGCAGGCTTGCCGTCGAACACCTCGCGGCCCCGCGCCGTGCGGCCCTCCACCACGAGACGCAGCATGATGACATCGACGCCGATATCGTGCGATGCATGTCCGTAACGGCGGCTGTAGTGCTCCTCGAACAACTGCCGCATCATGGCCTGGCTCTCGCAATGCGCCGGCAGGCGCACCTTGATCGTGTATTCCTGCTGTTGGTAGCGCATTTCCGCGTAGTGGATATAGCGCAGGCCTTCGATCGGGATGCCGATGGTCGACAGGCTGCGCGCGCCTTCGGCTTCGAGCGCACTGAACTGCTGCGCCATCTCCGCGACGTCAACGGTCTCCAGCGGGCGGGCCACGGTCTCGGTCAGGTCGTAGCGAAAGTCGGCGAACAGCATGCCGTAAGCGGAAAAATGACCGGGCTTCGGAGGAATGAGCACGCGCTTCATTCCGATCTCGCGTGCAACGTCGACGGCGTGAAGTGGTCCGGCCCCGCCGAAGGCGACCATCGTGAAATCGCGCGGGTCATAGCCGCGCTCGATCGTGACCTTGCGAACGGTCGTCGCCATCGCCAGGGTCGAAATCCGCAAAATGCCGGAAGCCACCGCCATCACCGGCTGGTCGAAGCGCTTGGCGAGGGCAGTGAGCGCCTGCTCGGCGAGATCGCGGCGCAGCTTCATGCTCCCGCCGAGGAACCGATCGCTGTCGAGTCGGCCGAGGTACAGATTCGCATCCGTGACCGTCGCCTCGTTGCCGCCATTGCCGTAGCAGGCGGGGCCCGGCAGGGCTCCTGCGCTGCGCGGCCCGACTTCGAGAGCGCCGAGCTCGCTCACTCCGGCAATGCTGCCGCCGCCGGTGCCGACCTCGACGATGTCGAGCACCGCGGCTTGCACCGGATAGCCGCGCTCATAGCCGGCGACCCAGTACAGCGGCGAGACAGCCGCTTCGCCGTCCTCGATCAGGACCGCCTTTGCCGTGGTTCCCCCCATGTCGAAGGCGACGAGATTCTTCTCTCCGATCCGCACGCCGAGTTCAGCCGCGCCGGCCGCGCCGCCCACGGGACCCGATTCGACCAGCAGAATCGGCCTTTTGCGTATGTCGATTTCGGTCAGCACTCCGCCGTTCGACCCCATCAAGTAAAGCTTGCCTCGGAAGCCTCCGCCATCGAGCATCCCCTCGAGCCGCGCGAGGTAAGAGGCGACGCTGGGCCCGACATAGGCATTGAGCACAGCCGTGGAGGTGCGCTCGTATTCGCGAAACTCGCGCGAGACTTCGTGCGAGCAGGACACGAAGCAATCGGTGTGCTCGCGAAGGTAGTCGCCGATCTCGATCTCGTGCGCGGGATTTCGCCAGGCGTGCAACAGGCACACCGCCACGGCCTGGACGCCCGCCGCCTTGATGCGCTTCGCGAGCGCCGCGAGGGCGCCGCGGTTGAGCGGGCGCAGGACGTTTCCGCGCGCGTCCATCCGTTCCTCGATTTCGAAGCGAAGGGTGCGCGGCACCAGGGGCGGCAGGCGCCTGTAGAGAATATTGAACGATTCCGGCCGGTTGCCGCGTCCGATTTCCAGGATATCGCGGAATCCCTCGGTCGTGACCAGCGCCGTGCGCGCACCGCTGCGCTCGAGCAGGGCGTTGATGACGACCGTCGTTCCGTGACGCAGAATGGTGATCGCCTTGGGATCGATGCCCGCCTTGACGATGCAATCGAAGGCGCCTTGCTCGAAATTCGGCGGGGTCGTCAGGCGCTTCGAAAACCGCAATTCCCCGGTTTCCGGATCCAGCGCCGCCAGATCGGTGAACGTGCCGCCGATGTCGACTGCCACGATAGTCATTTCCGCACTCTCGCTATTTTCATTGAATTCACCACGCTGTGAACAAGGGTCTATATAATGGCATATATGCCATTGTCGGTCGCACCCGAAGGCTTGTCAAGCAGCAAAGTCCCGCGGAAACCTTCCGCCAGGACGGGAAATCGGACGCCCCAATGATCCTGACCGCGACCGTGTTGCTGCAATGCCTGATGTCCTTCGCGATCTTCGCCCCGCTCGTGATGGCGCCTGCGGTTCTGGACACGCTGGGCATTCCTTCGAATTGGGTGGGCCTGTATGCGCCGTTCGCGTTCGGCTGCGCGATCATCGGCAGTATTTTTTCGGGAACGCTGCTCAGCTACGTGAGCCCGTGGCGCCTGAGTCTCGCCTGCCTCGCCTTCGCGGCCCTGGGCATCTCCGTATTCGGGCTCGAAACACGGCTCGCCGTCGCGGCGGGCGCGATGATCATGGGGCTGAGCTACGGTCCGATCACGGCCGCCGGCTCGAGCATCGTCGCTCACGCGACACCGGGAAATCTCGGACTCAGCATGTCGATCCGGCAGGCCGGCGTGCCCCTGGGAACGAGTCTGGCCGGCTTCCTCGTGCCGCCTCTCATCCAGTCCTTCGGATGGCCCGGCGCTTGTGTTCTGATGGGCGCCGCACTCATCGTCATGGCGATCCTGCTCGCCTTGCTGTCGCCGTTGGCTGCGTGGGAGGGCATGCGGAAACGGACCTCCGCCCCCTCAGGCGGCTTCCGGCCGTTCCGATTGGTGTTCTCGAGCCCCCGCCTCCAGTTGCTGGCGTTCGTGCTGGTGTTCTTCGGAGCTCTGCAGAACTGCTTTGCTTCCTTCCTGAGCGTGTACCTCGTCAATCACGTCGGCACCGACCTAGTCTTCGCGGGCGTCGTGCTCGGCCTCAGCCACGGTCTCGGAATGTTCACCCGGATTCTGTGGGGAGCGCTCGCCGACAGGCTCGGGGCCCGGCGCATCCTGGGACTGCTCGGTATCAGCATGGCGATCGCGTCGGCGCTCATGGGACTTCTGCAGCCTGGCGCCTCGACGCTCGTCCTGGTCGCCGTCGTCGCAGCGTTCGGGACGTCCGTCACGGGCTGGAACGGCGTCGCGATCGCCCAGGCGACGCGCCAAGTGCCGCCCGGCCTCGCCGGCGCGGTGGCCGGCGAGATCGCGGTATTCGCCTATATCGGCTTCATCGCCGGCCCGCCCCTGTTCGCCTTCGTTGCGGGCGCTCTGGACATCCAACGCGCGTTCATCCTGGCCGGCGGGATCTGCGCCGCCGCGACGGTGGTTTTCCTGCTTGGCGAGCGAAAGCGCCCAACCTAGGCCGATCGGCGCGATCGGATCAGTGCGCGTCTCCGCTGGAGGCGAACAGTCCCTGCGGCCGCACCAGGAGCAGCAGAATCATGATTCCGAGCGAGACGACTTCCTTCATCCCTCCGCCGAATGCGACCGTCGCAAACGTCCGCAGTATTCCGAGGATGATGCCTCCGGCAAAAGCGCCGAAGACGTTCCCCAGGCCGCCCAGGACCACGGCGACAAATCCGTTGAGGGCGAAGAACAGGCCGACGCTGTAGGATGTGTATTGCACCGAAGTGATCAGGACGCCGCCGATCGCACCGATAATCCCGCTCAGCGTGAAGGCGTATGCGATCATCCGGTCGGTCGACACGCCCAGGAGGCTAGCCGCCTCCCCATTGATGGCCGAGGCGCGCATCGCCTACTTGAAGGAGAAGGTGGATGATCGTCTCCCCCAGGTATGACCCCGACACGCGTACTCCCAGAGAGCCACTTCCGCCGGGCAGCTGCGACTGCCATCTGCACGTCTACGGCGATCCCGGCAAGTACCCCACCGCAACCCCCTGCTCCGCTGGGCCCCCACGGGGACCTTGGACAACCTGCAGAAGATGCATGCCGCGCTGGGGATCTCGCGCGCGGTGCTCGTGCAGCCGTCGGCCTACCTCGCCGATCATGCGCTTCTGATCGACGTGCTGAAGGCCGCGCCGCATTCGAATTACCGCGGCGTCGCCGTCATCGACGACGGCGCGAGCGACGCGGATCTTCGCCTTCTTCACGAGGTCGGCGTGCGGGCTGCGCGCTTCAACTTCTGGAAGGACCTCGGGATGGCGCCGGACCTGGGGACATTTCACCGCTCGATCGACAGAGTTCGGGACCTCGGCTGGCACATCAAGGTCTTCGCCTCGCCCGAGGATCTCGTCGAACTCATTCCCGTGCTTCGACGCGTCAAGATCACCGCAGTCCTCGACCGCATGGCGCATCTGAATTTCTCGCGCGGGCTCTCGCAGCCCGCCTGCCGGGCCGCCATGGAACTTCTCAAGGAAGAGAACTGGTGGATCTTGCTGTCCAACGGGGATCGTTCATCGGCGAGCGAACACCCGTGGGAGGACGCGGTGAAGTTCGGCCGGGCGATGTACGAAGCCGCGCCCGACCGCTGCATCTGGGGCAGCGACTGGCCTCATCTCGCCTACACGAAACGCATGCCCAACGACGCGGACCTGATCGAACTGCTGTACCGCTACCTGCCGGATCGGCAAGCCAGGCGGCGCGTTCTCGTGGAGAACCCCGCCCGGCTCTACGGTTTCAGCTGACGATACGCCGGCCGCGCCGCTCCTGCGGTCACTTCGGGAGCCGGATCTGGACAGTCTTGACCTGCTGAAATTCCTCGAGCCCGTTGGGCCCCCACTCGCGGCCGATGCCGCTTTCCTTGTAGCCGCCATGCGGCATGTCGTCCAGACCCGCGCTGTTGTAGCTGTTAATGAACATCTTGCCGGTCCGCACGGCCTTGGCGACGCGTATCGCCGTGTTGATCGAACTGCTCCACACGCCGCCGGCCAGACCGTAGCGGCTGTCGTTTGCAAGCCGGACGGCATCTTCCTCGGTATCGAACGGGATCACGGCCAGCACCGGCCCGAACACTTCCTCCTGCGCGAGCTTCGATGAATTGCTCATGGCGTCGAAAATGGTCGGCTCGACGAAAAGGCTTCCGGCGAACGCCGCACCGGGCGGCGCGCCGCCACCGGTGACAAGCTTGCCCTCCTGCTTCCCGATCTCGATGTAACCGAGCACCTTCTTGTGCTGTTCCTCGTTGATGAGGGGGCCCATGCTGGTCGCATCCTTCATCGGATCGCCGAGCACCTGCAGGCGCGCCTGGCCCACCATGGCTTCGACGAAGCGATCGTGGATGCCCCGCTGCACAAGGAGGCGGGAACCCGCCGAACATTGCTGGCCGCTGTTGTAGCAGAAGGCGTTGATCGCGGTCGCTGCGGCTTCGTCGAACGGCGCGTCATTGAACACGATATTGGCCGACTTGCCGCCGAGCTCGAGGGACACGTGCTTGATGTTGGACGCGGCTGCGCGCATGACCGCGCGTCCGGTCGCCGTCGAGCCCGTGAAGGCGATCTTGTCGACGAGCAGCGAGACGCAGAGGATCTGGCCGACCAGCGCGCCACGGTCCAGATCGCTCGTGACCACGTTCAGCACGCCATCGGGGAGACCTGCCTCGGTCAGGTATTGCGCGAGCAGCAGCGTCGGGCCCGGGCACAAGTGCGACGGCTTCACCACCACCGTACAGCCTGCCGCGAGCGCGGGCGCGATCTTGATGACCGGATTGAGCACCGGAAAATTCCAGGGCGTGATCAGCGCGGCGACGCCGATCGGTTCACGCAGCACCAGCCCCATCGCTTCCGGATTCCGGTCGCTGACCGCCTTGCCTTCCAGGGCGAGCGTCGCGCCGGCATAGTATTCGATCGTCTTGATGGAACCCTGAACCTCACCGAGCGCGACCTTGATGGGTTTGCCCGATTCGAGGACCATGCGTTCCGCCATCGCTCTCGCGTTGTCCGAGAGCAGTTGCGCAAATCGCATGAGGACCTGATACCGGTTGCGCGCCGCACTGCGCGGCCAGGGACCCGTGTCGAAGGCCTGGCGCGCGGCCTGAATGGCCTCGTTCGCATCGCTCTCGCCGCCGTTCGCGAACGTCGCCGCAACCGAGCCGTCGAACGGATTCTTCCGCTCGAAGCTCGCACCCGAATGCGCCGGTCGGCTTTTCCCGTTCAACCAGAGTCCGAACGCCGGTGCCGACGCGCCTGCCTTGCGCGCGGAGCTGCTCGCTGACGATGCGCTCATTGTCCACTCCTAAGCTGTTCGTGAATCCCGATCGGGTGGCGAACTCCGCTTGACAACTTCCGCCACGCAACTAATAATAATGGTGTGCATTCCATTATATAGACCGCGCGGATCGAATGTCAAGATTGCCCACAGGTGTGCAAGAGCGGATCGCGAGCCCCGAGGCCATCGAGGCAGCGAGCATCATCGCAGAGATCAAGGCGGCAGGGATCGAATACGTCATCACGCTCCCCGACATCGTCACGAGCAACAGCCTGCTCGCCGCCATCGCCAAGGACCGCGACTTTCACCACATCAAGGTCTGCAAGGAGGACGAGGGCATTGGCATCTGTGCCGGCCTGTCCTTCTGCGACAAGCGCGCATTGCTGCTCATTCAGAGCACCGGTCTGCTGGATTCGATCAATGCCCTGAAGGCCGCGGGCGTCGAATACTCTCTTCCGATATGCCTCATGGTCGGGCTGATCGGGAAGGAGCTCGATCGCGCACCTAGAAATTCGGCCAATTGCGGCGTTCGCATCGTGGAGCCGATTCTCGATACGATGGGCGTCACGCACCATCTGCTCGAGACGCAATCCGATGCGTCGCTGATCGGGCCGGCCATCCACAAGGCCTATACGTCGTCCCGGCCCACCGCCATGCTCGTGGGCCGCCCCCCGAGGACATCGCCATGAGGCGCGACCTCTGCATCGCGGCGCTGGCCCGGCACCGGACGGATCAGATCGTGGTTGCGGCGTATCACGCCGCGTTCGATCTCATGCGCATCCAGCCTCACCCGCTGAACTATCTTTCGATCGGCGCAATGGGCCTGGCCTCCTCGAACGCGCTTGGCCTCGCCCTGGGCCGGCCCGACAAGCAGGTCATCGTGCTCGATGGCGACGGAAGCCTGCTCATGAATCTCGGAAGTCTCGTGACGATCGCCGAAGCCGCGCCAAGGAACCTGATCCACTTCGTGTGCGAAAACGGCACGTACGAGGCGAACGGCGGGCACCCGATTCCGGGACAGGACAGGGTAAGCTTCGCCGGATTCGCGAAGGCCGCCGGCATCGCGCGGGTGTACGAATACTCCGATCTCGCGACGTTCGAATCGGACATCGCGGGGCTGCTGCGCACCGAGGGCCCGGTCTTTGCGACCCTCAAAGTCGAACCGGGCGCGCCGTCGCCGAAAGACTGGGACTTCATTCACGGCCCCGAAACCCGCGCAAGATTCAAGGCTGCGCTGAAGCAGTCCTGATCGCGCTTCAGTGGTTCCCTAGGCTCGAGCGCGCCGCGGTGGCGGCACGATGGCGTCCGGGTCCAGGTGCGCAAACGGGCTGACCGAATTGGCGGGGTCGCTCCAGAAGGCCGCCTCGAGCTCGTCCCGAACGTCCATCCAGGCGCTCATCTGCGGCGTCAGATCGTGCGAATCGGCGTCGATGGCCGGACCGATGATCCCGATCGAGGCCACCGCGTCGCCTGCACGATTGCGCAGCGGCAGACCAAGCGCGGCGTGAGCCGGCGCGAAACCCAGCGGCGCACTGACGAACCCCCTCGCCCGGTACTCCCGCAGCTCCTTCCAGAATCCGGCTTTGGGTTTCGAGGCCGTGTCGGTACACGACCGCAGGTATCGCTTGTATCCCTCGATCTCGGCATCCGGCAGGAATGCGAGGATAGTCCGTCCCTCCAATCCGGCGTGGAGCCGCGAAAGCGCTTCCGGGCCCGCGATCTTTGCCACTTGCCCGGCGTCGCCCGCCATCTCGATCCGCAAGCCGAACCAGCCGACACGGACGGTCAGGGTCACCGTCTCATGCGCCAGCACGGCAAGCCGCCGCAGAAAGAGGGGACCGATCCTGCTCAGCGGAAAGCGGTTGAAGAGCGCCCGGCAAAGGTGTTGTGGCATGTTTCCGGGTATGAACTTGGGCGAGCCCGAGAAACGGGTGACGTAGCCCGTCTCTTCCAGCGTCGCCAGGAACCGGTGCACCGTGCTGGTCGGCAATTTCATCATTCGGCTGAGGTCGGCGGTGCTCAGCGGGACGTCCGAGCTTGCGATCAGACGCAAGGTGTCGAAAACCGGAAGCGCCGAGCGGATGATGGGCGAGCTCATGATTCGCTAGGCTCCCAGGATGCTCGTCGGGGCCTGCGCCCGGTAGAGCCGGCTGAACTGGTTCAGCTCGCCCAGGACGGCTTTGAACCGGGGCATCATCGCGAGCATGCTTTCCAGCGTGGTCCGCTCCCGCGATCCCGCGATCACGATCGAACCGTGTGGACGGCCCTCCAGGTCGAGCACCGGAAACGCGATTCCAATGCGGCCGATCTGGAAATCTTCATGGCTGAGGGCGTATCCCTGCTTGCGCACCTGGCGAACGTCATCCCTCAGGCGGTCGGGATCCGTGATCGTGCCCTTCGTGAACCGCTCGAGCGGCGAGTTGTCGCGAATGTATTTCTCGACCTCGTTGTCCGGCAACGAAGCCAGGATGCAGCGTGCCGCGGGCGAGACGTGAAGAGGCAGAGCCGCGCCGATGGGCAGCCGGAACGCAATGCCGAGTCCCTCGATCGACTCCACCGCGATGGCCTGCTGCCCCGAAGGAACCAGGAGGTGTACGGACTCGCCCGTCATTTCGGAGAGCTTCTCCATGAACGGGCGACACAGCGCGCGGATCTCCGGTGTCTGCCATCGGGGCGAGCGCAGCTGGACGATTCCGGGTCCCAGTTCGTAACGCGTCCCCGTGGCGTCCCGGACGAGGTATCCCAGGTGTACCAGCGTTTCGAGGCATCGGTAGACGCTGTTCTTGGTCAAGCCGAGCTTCCGGCTGAGTGCAATCGAACTGTGAAACGGGCTCTCCGACGCGAAGTACGAAAGGATCATCAACGCGCGCGCCGCCGCCTTGTTCTGGCTTGGCAATTTTCTTCCCTTCTTCTTATGCATGGAGGCTGGCCGGCGGCTGTGCTTGTCGAGACGTTCTCGATCCGATCGGGAGTCTCATCGCTGTCGCTCAGCCGCGGGACGCATTCCGGCCGGCGATCCTACCCGACGTGAACGCCCAGCTCAAGTGGTTGCCGGGCCCCGCGAGCAGCAGTCCGCCCTGACCGGTCGAGCCGGCCGCGAAGAGTCCCTTGATGGGGACGCCATCCCGGTCCAGAACTTCGAGCCGGGCGTTCACCCTGAGTCCGCCGTCCGTGATGGGAATGCAGCTCCTCGCGGGACCAAGCGCGTAGAAAGGCGGCGAAACGAGCGCCGGAAACCCGGCCGCGCGCGACGCGTTGTATTCGCCGACCGTGTGTTCCAGGGTTTCGGCCGGAACGCCGATGGCCTCCGCCAGGCCGCCAAGGGTGTCGGCCTGGTGGTAGATATCGCGGCGATTGCGCCTGTAATCGGCCAGGTACGCGTACGCCAGGCCCGGCGCCGTCGAGATGTAATGCGGCCACGCGGTAAACTTGCGCGCAACGACGTGATCGAAAACCACGTAGGCCAGGCGATCGGGCTGGCGCACGATCGCGTCTTGCGGCCGTTTGCGCTCGTCGACGAAGCGACGCCCAGCCTTGTTGATGAGAATGGCACCCTCGCTGAACAGCGACGGCGACGGGGCCAGGTTGGTCGTGATGAACATCATCGCGAGCGGCCGCAGCAGTGAAGAGGGCAAGTACCTGAGCGCGAGGCGCATCATGCGTCCCAGCGACGTCGCCGGCGGTATCAGCTCGACGAGGTTCTTGCGCGGCGGGGCGACGAACCGGATGTCCGGGCCCCAGATGACGTCGCCGTTGACGACTTCCGAACCGATATCGAGCCCCAGGCGCTGTCCGTCGCCGGTGCTCGACGGAGTGACGCCGTCGATGTCCGCGATGTCCTGCGCGAGGAAGCGCTGCTTGAATTCAAGACCGGAGCTGTAGTCCCCGGCCGAAAGAATGACGGCGCGGCGGGCGTGCAGGCGCTCGGCGCGGCCGTCGACCAGGACTTCGACGCCGCTGACCCGGCCGCCCTCCAGTATCAGCCGCTCTGCACGGGCGTTCAGCACAAACGCGACGCCCAGCCGCCGCGCCTCCCGGGACAGGTGGTGGATGTACGCCCGCGATCTCGGCAGGACGGCGTGCAACCGCGGCACCCGGTGCAACGGGTCCGGCATCGGCCCGAAGAACACAACGCCGAGTCTTTCCAGCCAAGCGACCGTCTCCGGCACGTTGTCCGTCAAGAGGCGCCGCAGATCGAGGTTGTCGCGCGGCGCGAGCTTGCCCGCCCAGAGCGCGAGGTCCTCGAAGTGCTGTTGCGGCGTATCGACGATCCCGCTGCGGCGCTGCAAATCGGTGCCGCTGGACGCCACCGCGCCGACCGATACGCCGGTGCTGCCTCCCAGCCGGGATTCCTTCTCCAGCAGCACGACGGTGCAACCGGCGCTCGCGGCTTCGATCGACGCAGCCAGTCCGGCGCCGCCGCCGCCCACGACGATGATGTCAGCCTGCCTCACGGTGCACGCCTTGCGTCAAACTGCGGGTGCAGTTCCTGCCCGCACTGCGCCATGATCGATTCGTCCTCCCTCCGGGAATTCGCGCGAATTGCGGTCACTTCATGAGATGCGGCAGAAACAGCGAGATCTCCGGAAACGCGAGCAGGATCGCGGTCACCACCAGCTCGGTGACGATGAACGGCAGTACTCCGGTAAATGCCTGGCGCAGCGGCACCCCCGTGATGCTCGAGGTGATGAACACGTTGAGCCCGACCGGGGGGGAGACGAGCCCGATTTCGACGGTCTTGGTGACGATGATCCCGAACCAGATTCCGTCGAATCCGAGCTTGGTGATGAGCGCGTAGGTGAGCGGAATGGTGAGCACGAGGATGGCGAACTGGTCGAGGAACATTCCCAGAACCAGGTAGATCCCGATCACCAGCAGCATGATCGTCCATGGCGTCAGGGCGCTCTGCGAGAGCGCGGTGATGACGCCTTGCGTCGCTCCGACGAAGGCCATGAAATAACCGAAGATCATCGCGCCGGTGATGATCATCATGATCATCACGGTGGTCTTGACGGTGCGGCGCAAGGCGGTGACGATTCCCGCCGGACCCAATCTGCCCTGCAGCACTGGGATGAGCATCGCCGCAAGCGCGCCGATGGCCCCGACCTCGGTCGGTGTGGCGACTCCGGAATAGAGCGTGCCCATCACGATCAGCATCAACAGGACGACCGGCCAGATCGGGCGGCTTGCGGTGAGTGCGGCGCGAAGATCGAAGCTGCTGCTGCGTGGCGCGAGTGCCGGGTTGCGGCGGACCATGATGAAGATGGTGGCGATGTAACCGAGGGCGGTGAGGATGCCCGGGATGATGCCGGCGATCAGGAGTTTGCCGATCGATTCCTCGGTCAGGACGCCGTAGATGACAAGCACGAGGCTCGGGGGAATGAGGATGGCCAGCGTCCCTGCGATCGAGATGACGCCGAGGGAGAACGAGTCGTTATAACCGAGGCGGCGCATGTCGGGAAACGCCGCACGCGACATGGTCGCGGCGGAGGCCGAGCTGCTGCCGACGACGGCCGCGAGCAGGGCGCCGGCGGTGATGCAGGCCATGGCCAATCCGCCGTGCAGGCGGCCCAGCCAGAGATTGCTGGCATTGACGAGATCGCGCGCAACCCCGCTGACCGCCAGGAATTCCGACATCAGGATGAACATCGGAATGGTCAGGAGCACATAGTTCGCCACCGTGACGTAGACGACCTCGCCGAGGATGCCGGCGACGTGCTGCCCGCCGGCGCCGACAAGCAGACCGACCGTACCTGCGATCGCCATCGAAAAGGCGATGGGCACGCCAAGCGCAAGGAGCACGACAAGAAGGAGAACCACCGCGGTTGTCAGCATGAACTTTCCCTTCGGGCTTCCATCGCGGCCGGCTAGTCCACCAGCGCCTCAGGCGACTGCTCTTCGCCGTAGATCGTTCCCAGACGCACCGAGGGAGTGAGCGCCATGGCTGCCATGGTGACCAAGCGCAGCGTGAGCAGGCCCGCGCCCAACGGGATCCAGACCCGCGCGTAGACCACGGGCCAATCGATCACACCCATCGTCATTTCATTGTTCCGCCAGGCATCGATCACGTCGATCCCGGAGAAATAGGTGACGGCCCCGAAGATGGCGGCGGCCGCAACCGAGCTCATCGCCACCACCAGCCGCTGCAGCCACATGGGCAAACGGTTCACCACGAATTCCACACGCATATGGGCGCCCTCGCGCACGCCCCAGGAGTAGGCCAGCACGGTCCCCATCACGAGCAGGTGGTTCTGGGTCAGCTCGAACTGGATCTCGATCGGGGAATTGAAAAGATAACGACCGAGCGAGTCGACGGAGACGAGGACCATTATCAGGCCCATCGTCGTCCCCGCCACGATGGCGAAGGCGTCCTCGATCCGACGCAGCGCGCTCAGCATCGCTTGCAGTCCGGCTCAGCGCACGGCCGAAACGGCGGCCGTGAATTCCTTCAGCGCCTGGCGCGCCGGGAGCTTGCGTGCTTCGATGCGCTTGATCCAGTCATCGGTGACGGGCAAGAGCGCCTTGTTGAGCGCGGCAAGCTCGGCGTCGGTGAAGCTGTAGAGCTCGACTCCGGCCTTCGTCAGATCGGCGCGGGCCTGGTCGGCCTCCCCGTCGAGGGCGCCCGCCATGTGCTTGACCGTGTCCTCGCCCGCCTTGCGCAGGACGTCCTTGACGTCCTGCGGCAGCGCGGCGAACCGCTTGGCGTTCATTGCATAGACGCAGGGGGAGTTCCCGAATGAGCCGTTCACGCTCACTGACTTCACGACTTCCTGCAGGTTGTAGCTCTTGATCGACACCAGCGACAGGAAGGTGCCGTCGACGGTCCTGCGCTCGAACGCCAGGTACGCATCGGGGGGCGGAATGGTGACCGGCGTGGACCCGAGCGACTGCACCATCAGGTTCATGCTGCTGCCGGGTGTGCGCAGTTTCCGGCCCTTGAATTCCTCGACGTGGTGCAGCGGCTTGCCGATGTAGAGAAACTGGTAGGACGGGAACATGAACGCGAACATCGGCACCAGTTCGTTGGCATTGAATTCCTCGCGCAGCACGCCGGATTGCACCGCCTTCCAATAGGCCAGGCTGCCCTCGTGCGCCGTGCGGGTGAGACCCGGCAGCATCGTCACGCTGCTCAAGGGCATCTTGTCCGACGTAAAGGCGACGCAGATCGCGCCGCCGTCGGCGACGCCGGTGCGGACCGCCTGCAGCAGGCTGTTGGCTTTGGCCATCTGCTCGGCGGGAAAATACTTGAACTCGATCTTGCCGTGCGAGAGTTCGGTCGCCCGCTTCATCCAGTAACTCACGCCCTCGACCGAGATCACGTGCTTGATCGAGTAGTAATCGGCGATGCTGATCGTAGCGCGGTCCTGCGCGAGCGCGCCGGTCGCGAGCGCCAATGCGGCGGCGCCGGCCGCCATCCGCATAACTATCGAGTGGATCTGCATGTGCTTGCTCCTTCGCTTGGGCCGTCAAATGGATGCGTACAGTGCGGGGCGCCGTCAGGCGGACTTCGACAGGGCGGTCGGAAGTTCCGAATCCTCGGGCGTCCCGTCCGGCCGGAAACCGACCTGGGCGAGACCGCGGGCGCGACGTTCGAGCCACCATCCGGACTGGTCATCCCAGCCGCGGAAGGAGGGATCGGATTCGATGTGCTGCGCGGCGTGATGCGCCCAGAACGGGTCGTACATCGCCTGGCGTCCGATAGCGATGAGATCGGCTTTGCCGTCGCGCACGATCTTGTCGGCCTGCCGTCCGTCGAGGATCAGACCGACGGCCATCGTTGCGACCCCGGACCGGCTCCTCACCTCGCTCGCATAGGGGACTTGATAGCCGGGCCCCCGGTGCGTGTTCTCGTTCGTTCCGGATGAGCGCATGCCGCCGGATGAGCAGTCGACGATGTCGACGCCGCGCTTCTTCAATTCTCCCGCGAAGACGACGGAATCGTCAATGTTCCACCCGTCGGACGCGCCATCGACGCTGGAGATCCTGAAGAACAGCGGCTTGCGCGGCCACTTCTCGCGAACCGCGGCGGCGACTTCGAGGCCAAACCGCATCCGCCCGGCGCGGTCGCCGCCGTATGCGTCGGTGCGCTTGTTGATGCCGGGCGAAAGGAAGCTCGAAACCAGGTAGCCATGCCCGCCGTGAATCTCGATCACCTCGAAGCCCGCCGCCGCGGCGCGCGCCGCGGCATCGGCGAAGAGCCCCACTATCCTGCCGATTTCGCCCGGCGTCAGCTCTAGCGGAGTGACGTGTTTCTCGCTGATCGCCTCGGCGGTCGGACCGACGAGCGCGTAGGGCGCCTCGCCGCGGACGGCGTCTTCAGGCCCTAGCGGCCCGTCGCCGTGCCACGGCCGCCGCCTGGCGCCCTTGCGGCCTGCGTGCGCGATCTGGATCGCGGGCACCGCGTTCTCCAAGCGGATGAAGTCGGTGATGCGCTTCAATCCGGGAATGAAGTCATCCGACCAGATGCCGATATCGCCAAGGCTGATGCGCCCGCGCGGCTCAATCGCCGCCGCTTCGGTCATCACGGTTCCAAATCCGCCGGCCGCGAATTTCCCGAGATGAACAAGATGCCAGTCGCCCACGTAACCGTCCTTGGAGGAGAACTGGCACAGCGGTGCCAGGACGATGCGGTTCTTCAACCTGACCCCTCGTATTGTCAGCGGCGAGAAGAGGTGTGGACGTTCGTCTGACATCGGTGCCGCTGGCTCAGCGCACGGCCGAAGCGGCGACCGCGAATTCCTTCAGCGCCTGGCGCGCGTTGAGCTTGCGCGCCTCTATGCGCTTGATCCAGTCGTCGGTCACGGGGAAGAGCGCCTTGTTGATCGCGGCGAGCTCGGCGTCGGTGAAGCTGTAGAGCTCGACCCCGGCCTTCGCCAGATCGGCGCGGGCCTGATCGTTCTGGACATCGAGCACGCCCGACAGGTGATTGACCGTGTCTTCGCCCGCCTTGAGCAGGGCGGCCTTGACGTCCTGGGGCAGTGCAGCGAAGCGCTTGGTGTTCATTGCATAGGTGCAGTTGGCGTTTCCGAAGGAGCCGTTCACGCTCACCGATTTCGCGACCTCCTGCAGGTTGTAGCTCCTGATCGAAACCAGCGACATGAAGGTGCCCTCGACCGTCCTGCGCTCGAACGCCAGATACGCATCGGCGGGCGGAATGGTGACCGGCGTGGACCCGAGCGACTGCACCATGAGGTTCATGCTGCTGCCGGGCGTGCGCAGTTTCCGGCCCTTGAATTCCTCGACGCGGTGCAGCGGCTTGCCGGTGTAGAGGAACTGGTAGGCCGGGTACATGTAGGCGAACATCGGCACCACCTCGTTGGCTTCGAATTCCTCGCGCAGCAGGCCGGACTGCACCGCCTTCCAATAGGCCAGGCTGCCCTCCCGTGCCGTAAGGGTGAGGCCCGGCAGCATCCCCAGGCTGGAGAGCGGCATCTTGTCGGAAGTCCAGGAGGAGCAGACGAGGCCGCCGTCGACGACACCGGTCCGGACCGCCTGCAGCAGGCTGTTCGCCTTGGCCATCTGCTCGGCGGGAAAATACTTGAACTCGATCCTGCCACCCGAGAGTTCGCTCGCCCGCTTCATCCAGTAGCTCGCGCCCTCGACCGAGACCACGTGCTTGGTCGGGTACGCATCGGCGATGCTGATCGTGATGCGGTCCTGCGCGATGGCACCGGTCGCGAGCCCCATGGCTGCAGCGACGGCGGCCATCATCCGAATGACTTGCGAATTCATGAGCGATCTCCCCCTTTTCACTTCGCGGCCATTCCCGCGCTTCTTCTGCCCGATCTTGGTGAGCCCAAGATTCGCGCGCGATGGTCATGGTCTAAATAATGGAATGGGGGCCAGTATTTGGGAAAGTGCAGGGCTTGTCAAGCGGCGAAGTCCCCGGATTCCTGTCGAGCGCCAGCGGCAGCGCCGCGTCGCATTACGGCGCCTCGAGTTTCTTCTTCAATTCGGGCTCGTAGGCACCATCGATCAATATGAACGCCATACGGCACGGCCGGTCCGATCGATTGCTCCACGCGTGGTTGGTCCCGTGCTGGACGACGACATCGCCCGCCCGCAGCAGGGTCTCCGAGTCGTCGAGCACCAGAAAGATCTCGCCCTCGAGCACGATCGCGTAGTCGATTGACTCCGTTCGATGCATCATCGGGTGCCGGCCACCGGCGGCGAAGGTGGACGCAGACTCGTTCCCCATCGACGCGAATACCTTCTTCGCCGTTTCCCGATCGATATGTCCGACTGACTCTGAATCGGGTGGAATCTGGCTGATCCGCACCACCGTCCCGTTGGCCGGAGGGAGCTGGCGGCGCGGTCCCAGCGTCGGTTCAGCGGCCGCAAAATCGATCCTGGCCGGCGTGTTGCCCGTGCGCCATATGTCGGTGGACCTGTGGCCGGGACGCAGCTCGGAGGTGTGCACGGACGGCGCCGGTCCATCCGAGATCACGATTGCCTTTCCGTCGCGGTCATGACCGGTGACCACGCGCCTGACGACTTCGTTCATCGCTCTCCCCTCGTGAAGTGAAACAGACCCGGCTACCATGCGCGTGCCGCCGCAACCCTGCGGTAATCGGCAACCGCATGGACCGAAGAACCGTCTCTCCAGACCGCCTTCACCGATCCGAAGCGCACGTTCCGGACATCCAGGAGTTCGAGATCGGGTTCGCTGCGGCGCAACTCGCTGATCACCGATGGCGGCGCCGTCCTTTCCACGATGATCCGTCCCGAAGGCGCAATGGACCACCGCGGCGCCGCAATCGCCTCGCCGGCGCTTTGCCCGCGGGCCAGCATGCGCACCAGGACTTGTGCCAGGGTAATCGTCTGGCCCGCCGCACCCGGCGTTCCGATGGACATCACCACTTCGCCGTCCCTGGCGATCAATGCCGGAACGAGCGTATGCGCGGGCCGGCGGCCGGGGGCAACGCAGTTGACGCTCCCCTCGCGGGTGTTGAAACCGCGCATGCGGTTATTCAGCAGAACGCCGGTACCCTCGAGAACGATGCCCGACGCAAAGGGCCCCGAGACGCTCTGCACCAGGGAGACGGCGCTTCCGCCGGAGTCGATGATCACCAGATTGGAGGTATCGCCCGACGCGGGGAGCGCGCCGGGCCCGGCCACGGGAATCCCAATCGAGGACGGATCGGACGCTGCCTTCTCCAGCAGCGCCTCGGCGAGTGCCACCGAATCCCCCGGGTCCCCGATGAGGCCGTCGGAAGCGTGATGGGCCCGCCGCCACGCTGCGATCGTCCGCTGCCAGAGCGACACCGAATCGGCGGTGTCGGCCGCCTGAAAAACGAGCAGTTGCAGCAGCAGCCCCAGCCCAAGGGAGTTCGGCGGCATCGTATGGATTTCATGCCCGTAGATTCGGGCGTGAATCGGCTCCTGCCAAAGCGTCCGGTGCCGCGCCAGGTCTTCGGAAGAAAACAACCCTCCCAATGCCTCGATACGCCGTACCATGTTCTCCGCGAGCGCACCTGCGTAGAATTCCCTCGCCCCGCCTTCCGCAATGTGCTCCAGCGAACGCGCCAGGTCCGTCTGAACGATTGTCTGCCCAAGCTCGGGCACACGCCCTCCCGGCAGGAACAGCCGGGCTGCTTCGTCGTTCCTGGAGATGAGGGACTGCTTCTCGTGCACGTTCTCGATCAAGCCCCTGTGAGCCGGAAAGCCTTCGCGCGCGTAGCCAATGGCGGGTTGCAGGAGATCGTGCAATGTGCGCGTGCCGAACCGGTGGAGCGCATCCTCCCAGGCGGCGACAACCCCTGGAACGCTCGCCGAGCGGATGCCGGACTGAGGCATTCCGTCGGCAAACCGGGCCGGAACCGCTCCCGAGGGAGCCGCGCCAGTCCCGTTCAAGCCGTGCATCCTGCCCGCCTTCGGATCGTAATAGAGGAGATACATATCTCCCCCGATGCCGCTCGCGTAGGGCAGGACGACCGACAGGACCGCGGCGCCCGCGATAGCTGCATCGACGATGTTGCCGCCGTCCTGCAGAACGCGGATCGCCTCGGCGCTCGCCATTTCGTGGCCCGACGAAACGGCAACCCGCGAGCCGCGCGCGGTTTGCACGCTCAGGGACCGTTCATTCATGAACAAGCCGGTTCAAAGTTCGCACGGGAAGCCGGAAGCAGGCCGCTACGCCAGATTCAGCCCGACGAATTTCAGATAGGTGTATTCCTCATAGGCGTATCGCCCTCCCTCCCGCCCCAGCCCGCTGCGTTTCACGCCCGCGGACGGCGCGTTGTCCAGCCGGAATCTGGAGCTGTCGTTGATGCTCATGCCGCCGACCTCCAGGTCGCGCGCGTACAGGAATGCCCGCTTGAGATCCCGTGTATAGACACCGGCGCGAAGACCGTATGCCGAGTCGTTCGCAAGCCGGATCGCCTCGTCGTCCGTCTCGAAGCGGTTCACGGTGACCACCGGCCCGAAGATCTCCTGGCACTGGATCTTCATCGCGGGGGTGACGTCCGCGACAACCGTGGGCATGTAGTTGCGGCCGCCCTCGTGCCGGCGCCCTCCCTTGAGGATCCTGGCGCCCTCACGAACCGCCTCGGCAACCCAGGATTCGATTCTCGCCAATGCGGCGGGATTGATCAGCGATCCCAGGGAAACGGCCTCGTCCATCGGATCGCCGATCTTCAGCGTGTCGACCAGCGGCAGGAACCGGTCCAGGAAGTCGTCGTACACCTTCGACTGGATGTAGATCCGCTGGGCGGACACGCAGATCTGCCCCGAGGAATTGAACGCCGCCTGAACCAGCGATCGCGCCGCGAGATCCAGATCCGCGTCGACGCAAACGATGTTCGGCGAATTCGACCCAAGCTCGTAGATGAGCTTCTTGATGCCCACCGAGGCCTGGATCTTCTCGGCGACGGCGGAGCTGCCGGTGAAGCTCACCAGGGCCACCCTGGGATGCGAGACCAGGGCCTGGCCCGTGTCCGCCCGGCCGGGCAGGATGCTGAGGGCGCCCCTGGGCAAGCCCGCATCCGAGAAGATCTCGCCGAGCTTCAGGACGGTAAGCGGCGTCTGCTCGGCAGGCTTCAACACCACCGTGCATCCGGCCGCGAGGGCCGGCGCGAGCTTTTGCAGGGAGAGGTTGATCGGGGCGTTGAACGGGCTCAGCGCGGCGACCACCCCGAACGGAGTCCGCATGGCCAGACCGACGCGCCCGTCGCCCCCGGCGAGCGCATCCATGGGCACGACCTCGCCGGTCACGAATCGCGCCGACTCCGCTGCCAGATGAAGAATCTCCGTGCCCCGCCGCGCCTCGACCCGGCAAAGGGAAATGGGCTTTCCGCTTTCTCGCGCGAGCGTCATGGCGAGGTCTTCCGCGCGCTCGGCGAGCAGCTCGGCAGCCTTGATCAGTATCCCGGCTCTCCTGTGAACCGGAAGCAGGCGCGTCGTGGACTTGAAGCAGGCATATGCCGCTTCGACCGCCTCCGAAACATCTTCGACCGACGCGGTATCCACCGTCGCGAGCTGCGTGTCGGTAAACGGGATACGGACCTCCAGCGGCTGCCCGCGTCCGGCCCGCTCCTCGCCCGCAAACCAGATTCCCTTTCTGTTCATCGCGCAGCCGGCAAATCCGTCTATTCGCGCGTGTGGCGATCTTTCTGGGCGAAAAGCTCCGGATCGGCGAACCCCATGAACTCCGGATTGGGCTTGCCGACCATGACCTGCAGAAAGACAGGCTCGACGCCGTCATTGCGATAGCCGTGTATGACGCCGGCCGGGCAGGAGATGCAGTCCCAGGGCCCGAGATTGATCTCGAGATGCCGGCCGTCCTCCTCCTCGATAAACACCGTCAGGTTTCCGCGCAGGATGAAGAAGACTTCCTCGACCTCGTGCGTGTGCGGCGCGTTTCCTTCGCCGGGCTGCACATACATGATGGTCAAGGTGAACGCGCCGACCGGAATGACGTTCATGTCGGGCTTCCCGCTGGTATTCCCGATGAACCGGTGCTGCGCCCGGCGGTAGCCGGGAATTTTCGCGTCGGCGAATGCATTCCAGTCGGGCTTTCGGTCGGCGAACCGCGCCACGTAGCGCCGTCCAATCTCCTCGAGACTCATATTCGCCACGGCCGGGTGCCGCGGATGTCGGGCGACTTTGTTCATGTGCACTCTCGCTGGTCCGGATGTTTGCGTCTCTCTAGTTGGCGTCGCGCCGCATGCGCGGCACGACGACCGAGGATCACGGCTTTCGCAGACTGTCCATGGCCCTCAGTATTTCGGATCGCCGCAACGGGGTGGAGAACACCTCGAAGCGGGCCGGACGAAGCGCGTCACACACCGCGTTGGCGATGACCACCGGCGGCGCGATGGCTCCTCCCTCGCCCAGGCCCTTCACGCCCAGCTCGTTCAGCGGCGAGGGCGACTCCAGATGGGCGACTTGCGTCGGCGGCATATCCGAGGCAGTCGGGATCAGGTAATCCATCAGCGAGCCGATCAGAATCTGGCCATCCTCGCCGTAGACGACCTCTTCGAGCAAGGCCCCGCCCAGACCCTGGCAGACACCCCCGAGCACCTGGCCTTCCGCGAGCGCGGGATTGATGAGGATTCCCGAATCGTGCACGACGACGTATTGCCGGATCACCGGCGCTCCGGTCTCAAGGTCGATCTCCACGATGGCGGCGTGCACTGCGTAGGACCAGGTGACGGTCGGCGGCTCGTAATACTCGGTGACCTCCAGGCCCGCCGACACCCCGGCAGGACGTCCATGATCCCATCCGGGCCGCGCCGCCGCGGCGATATCGCTCAGGCTGACCGACATCTTCGGGATGCCCTTGACGAACACCTTCCCGTCGCGAAGCTCGAGATCCTTTTCCGCGCATTCCATGAGGTTCCCGGCGATCGAGAAGACCTTCTTGCGAAGCACGACGCTCGCCTGTCGGATCGCGGACGAGGAATTGACGGCGCTACGGCTCGCAATCGTGCCGTAGCCCAGCGCGATTCCGGCGGTGTCGGAAATGCTCACCGTGACCTTGTCCGGGGTCACGCCCCATTCATCCGCCGCGATCTGCGCAAAGACGGTCTTCTGGCCCTGGCCCTGATCGCAAGCACCCGTCGCCACGAAGATCGAACCGCAGGGATCGATGCGCACCGTGGCCCCCTCGAACGGTCCGGCTCCGGTTCCCTCGACATACGCGCCCACGCCGAGGCCGACGAAGCGACCCTGGCGCAAGGCTTCGCTCTGCTCGTCCCGTACCTTCTTCAAGCCGCCCAGCGCATCGATCGCCTTGTGCATCGCCGCCGGGTAGTCGCCGCTGTCGTAGACGACCGGGATGCCGTCCCGATACGGAATCCCGACGCTGTACGGCATCTTGTCGGCAGGGATCATGTTCCGCAGGCGCAATTCCACGGGGTCCAGATCGAGCTCGCGCGCAACGAGATCCATCAGGCGCTCCATCACGAAAACGCCCTCCGGCCGTCCCGAGCCTCGATACGGTGCATTCGGCGTCTTGTTCGTCACGACGACGGTCACCGCGGCCTCGTAGTTCGGAACGTGATAGGGCCCCAGCAGATGCGCGCAGGTATTGGAGGGCGCTCCGATGCCGACGGGCGTATAGGCCCCGGAATCCTTCACGAAGTGGTCCCGCAGCGCGAGAATCCGCCCGTCGGAGTCGAATGCGATTTCGGCGTCGTGCCGATCGTCTCGGGCATGCGTCGAGTTGAGGATGTGCTCCAGCCGATCCTCGACCCACTTGACCGGCCGCTCCAGGCGGCGGGCGAGATACGCGATCAGGACGTCCTCGGGATAGACATGGCCCTTGACGCCGAACCCGCCTCCGACATCCGGAGCGACGCAGCGCACGCGGGCTTCGGGCAGCCCGAGCCGCGCCGCCACCTCGCGCCGCACCCAGTGGACGACCTGCGTCGCCGACCAGACCGTCATCGAATCGGATCGCGCATCGTATTGGGCGGCGACGCCGCGGCACTCCATCGGCATGGCGAGGTACCGATGGTTGTAGAACTGATGCTTGATGGTCCGCGCGCCGGCCGCCAATGCCGCCTCGAAGTCACCCTTTCTGAAGCGGAACTTCGCGACGACGTTGCTCTTCAGGTGATCGTGCACTCTGGGCGCATTCTCCTCGAGCGCCGCGTCGATGCCCGTAACCGGCGCAAGCAGCTCGAGGTCCGCTTCCACCTGCTCGGCGGCATCTTCCGCCAGGTACCTGTTCTCCGCGACCACGACCGCGATCGCCTCGCCCACGTACCGAACCTTGTCCAGCGCAAGAACGGGCTGATCCGGAATTCCGATTTCATGCTCGACCGCCTCCCGCCACTTCCTGGGAGGCTTGTTCTGCATGCCCGGGATCGGCTTCAGGTGCGCACGAATATCCTCGCCGGTGAGAATCGCCACCACCCCCGGACACGCCAGCGCGCGCGAGGTGTCGATCGATCGAATGCGGGCGTGCGCCGCGGAACTGCGAACGAACGCGACATGCAGCATGCCGGGCAACTTGATGTCGGCGACAAACTGCCCGCTGCCGCTCAGAAGCCGCGCATCTTCCTTCCTCGCGATCGACTGGCCGACGAATTTCTGCACGATCGCGCTCATATGCGGCGCGCCTTGCCGGCGTCGCCCCCGGCGGCTTCGTCCGACCCGGCGTGGCGCAATTCCCGGGAAGCTTCCGTCACTGCCGATACGATGCCGCGATACCCGGTGCAACGGCACAACGCGGCCGACATCCCTTGCCTGATCTCCTCGTCCGACGGAGACGGGCAATGCTGAAGGAAATCGTGGGCTACGACGAGCATCCCCGGAGTGCAGAAACCGCACTGCAGCGCACGATGCTTGGAAAAGAGCTCCTGGAGACGGCTGAGGACGCCGCTCTTGGACAAGCCCTCGATCGTATCGATCCTCGCCCCGTCGGCCTGGACCGCGAACATGAGGCAGGACCGGGTTCCCTGCCCGTTGAACAGTATGGTGCATGCCCCGCAGATGCCGTGCTCGCAGCCCACATGCGTGCCGGTGAGCCCCAGGTTCTCGCGCAGGAAGTCGCTCAACAGAAGTCGCGGCTCGACCTCGCACTCGTACCGCTCGCCATTGACCGTGAGGCTGATCTTGCGAACTTCCGTCATCTTCCTTCCTCTACCGCCGCCCGGGCGGCCCGGCTGGCGACGCGCCGGACCAGACTTGCCACCATTCGCCGCCGATACTCCGCGTCTGCGTGGAGATCGCTCCTGGGCTCAACCGATGCGGCCGCAACCGACGCCGCCTCTTGAAACACATCGGGCGCCGGTTCCCGTCCGATCAGGACGCCCTCGGCGGCGTTCAGCCGAAGCGCGACCTCGCCGACCCCGCACGCGGACAGGCGCGCCCCCGAAATCCGGCCGCCGCCGACGGTGATCGCGGCGGCAACGCCGACGATCGCGAAATCTCCCTGCCTGCGGCTGACCTCGTCGAATGCGAATCCCTGGCCTCGCTCGGCTACGGGAAGCTGCACTTCCACAAGAATCTCGTCGGGCTGGACCGCTGTCGTGAAAAGCCCGAGAAAGAAATCGCGTGCCGGCACGCGGCGCATGCCCTTTCGGCTTTGAAGCACCAGAACGCCCTCGAGCGCCAGAACGACCGCCGGATATTCCGCCGCCGGATCCGCATGCGACAGGCTGCCTCCGATCGTGCCCCGGGTTCGTATCGGCAAGTGAGCAACCATCCTGGTTGCCGCAGCCAGCAACGGCACGCGCTCCCGGACCAACGCAGAGACTTCGATCTCCCGCTGCCGGGTCATGGCTCCGATCCGCAGTTCGCTCCCCTCGTGCCGTATGTAGGCGAGTTCCTCGACGCGATTCAGGTCGACCAGCACGCCGAAGCGGCCGAGTCGAAAGTTCATTGCCGGCACCAGGCTCTGACCGCCGGCGAGGATCTTCGCCTCCGAGCCATGCTCGGCCAGAAGCTCCAACGCCTCGGACAAGAGCACCGGCGCCCGATAGCTGAATGCGGCGGGCTTCAAGACTTGGGTACGCCCGTCCGGCTCATTTCGGCGGCATGACCGGGGTGCCCGGCAGGAACCGGGGATCGAAAACGTCCGCCACCGTCAAGGTACGCTTCACCTTGAGGGCTTTGGAAACCATGGCGATGGTCGCGGCCATTCGCTGCTGGGACGCGTAGCCCACACCGTTCTTCTTGACCTCGTCGGTGAGAACGATGTCGCGAAGCGCAACGATCTCTTCCATTGCCGCCTCCGCATTGACTTCGGGAACGGCTTTCTTCAACGTGGCTATCGCTTCCTCCGGATTCACGATCGCGTACGCCAGGCCCTTCATCGAGGCGAGCACGAAGCGCCGCACCAGATCCGGGTGAGACTCGATGGTCTTCTGATTCGCGATGATCGCGTTGCCATAGGCCTCCAGGCCGTAATCGGCATAATTCATTCCCAGAGCCGTCAACCCCTGTTTCTCGCCGAGCGCCTTGTAGCGGCCGATATTGACCGTTTGCCCGAGAACCGCGTCCACCCGCCGGGACAGGAGCAGCGGCAGCAGCGTATTCGCGTCGGCAACCGTTTCCTTGATCGTTGCGCGGTCGATGCCGTTCACGGCGAGAAAGGGCGGGAACATCGTGACCGACGAACCGGACGCGGTGCGCCCGATCGTCTTGCCTTCGAGGTCCTTGGGCTTCTTGATGCCCGATTCCGCCAGATAGATCACGCCCAGCGGCGATTTCCCATAGGCCATCGCGATGATGCGCACCGGGATGTCTTCGTTCCCCCGCGCTGCCACGACCACACTGGTATCGGCCACGCCGAACATCGCGATGCCGGCGGCGATGCGCTTGACGGTATCGCCCGAGCCGCTGCCCCGCGACAAAGTCACGTCTATTCCGGCATCCCGATAGTATCCCTTGTCCCGGGCCACGTAATAGCCGGCGTGGGTTCCGTTGTATATCCAGTCGAACGTGAACGAAACCTCGTCCGCCGCACGCGCCGTGAACGACGCGATCCCGAGCACCGCCGCGATCGCCCCACTGCCTGCCCATTTCCAGAATCGACCCATCGCACCCCTCCTCGAATAAGCGCTCCGCTCAGATTCCGCCCTTGTCCTGCTGACCCGGCAAATACCAGGGACACAACAGTTGCTCGCACACGATGACGGCGTAGAAACACAGAATACCGATGACCGACAGGATCACCAGGACGCTGAACATCGCCGCGGTGTTCATGGCGCCGGAACTGGCGAGGATCAGGTACCCGAGTCCCTTGTCCGATCCGATGAATTCGGCCACCACCGCGCCGATCACTGCGAAGGTGATTGCGACCTTCAGGCTGCTGAAGAAATACGGCATTGCCCAGGGCAGTCGCAGCTTCCAGAAGACCTTGGGTTTCGCAGCGCCAAAGGACCGCGTCAAATCGAGGAGTTCGGACTCCACGGCCTCCAGCCCGGTCGCGGTGTTGACGACGATCGGGAAGAAAGCCACGGTCGCCGCGATGACGATATTCGACTGGAGACCGTACCCGAGCCACATCAGGAGCAGCGGCGCGATCGCGACCTTCGGCACCGACTGGAACATCAGCAGCGGCGGATAGACGACGCGCCGCAGAAACGGCGAGTACACGACAGCAATTGCCAGCGGCACGGCGGCGACGACGGCGACAAGAAATCCGCCGACGATCGACGTCAGCGTGGCATAGATGTGGCCCGGAAGAACCGGAAGGAGCTGAAGCGTTTCGGTCCAGATCCTGCTCGGCGCGGGAAGCAGCCACACCGGGACCTTGGCAAGGTCGCAGCCGATCTCCCACGCGATGACGATCACCACCAGGATAACGATGGTCGGGCCGTATTCCCGGATCCAGCCGCCGAAATTTCCGATTTTCGGCATCGTCACGCCGATCGCTTCGACGAGTAGATGGCGTCCCGCACCACGTCGGCATACGCCTTGAACTCCGGTGTGAATTCCATATCGATCGTCCTCGGCCTGGGCAGATCGATCGGCAGATCCACCACGATACGTCCCGGCCGTGGCGTCATGACAACCACCCGGTCGGCCAGAAATACGGATTCGGAAATGCTGTGGGTGACGAAGACTACCGTTTTCCGCCGTTCCCGCCAAATCCGCATGACCTCGAGGCACATTTCCTCCCGAGTCATCGCGTCGACTGCGCCGAACGGTTCGTCCATCAGCAGGAGCTTGGGATCGTAGACGAGAGCCCGGCAGATGGAGACGCGCTGTTGCATGCCTCCCGAAAGCTCCTGGGGAAGCGCTTTCTCGAAGCCGGACAAGCCTACCAGCTTGATGAGCCGGTGCGCCTCGCCCAGATGCTCGCTCACGTTCCAGCCGAGCATCTCGATCGGAAAGAGAACGTTGTCGAGAACGCTTCGCCATGGCAGAAGGACCGGGCGCTGGAAGACCATGCCGATCTCCCGCGACGGATTGTCCAGAGGTTTGCCGTCGAACAGTAGCGTGCCCCGCGATGCCCGGATGATTCCCCCGAGTATCTTGAGCACCGTGCTCTTGCCGCATCCGCTTGGGCCTACCAGGGTGACGAACTCGTTCTCCCGGATGTCGAGGGATATGTCCTCCAGGGCCGTAACGGTCCCGCCCGACCGAACCGAGTAGTCCTTGCTTACGGATTGAAGCTGGGCGAGGCTCTTCATTTCCCCGCTCAAAGCCCTTCGATGTAGGAGAAGGGGAGCTTGGGCACGTATTTCAGCGTCAGGCCGACCATGTCCCGGACCGATCGATAGCCTTTCTCGATCATGAATTGCCGGGTCTCGTCGAGAATCTTGTGAATGACGCCCTCGCCTTCCCACATGGCCTTGGTGTGAATCTGAACGGCGGAAGCCCCTGCCATGAAATACTCGACGACGTCGAGCCCGTCCTCGATGCCCCCCACACCGATGATCGGTATATCCACGACCCTCACCGCATCCAGCACGGCCCGGACTCCCATCGGCTTGACGGCCTTGCCGGAAATGGATCCTACTCCGTGAGGATTGCCCACGCGGGGCTTCCCTGTGTTGATATCGATCGACATGCCGGGGACCGTGTTGAAAGGTATCACCGCGTCCGCACCGCCCTTGGCGGCTGCCTCGGCCAGCCTGGGAATATCGGCCATCCGGGTGGAAGGCAGCTTGACCCAGATAGGTTGTTCGATCTCCCGCCGGATCGACTTGATCAGCAACTCGAGGTTTTCCGAGGAACTGGACCATTTCGCTCTTCCGGGCGTGTGAGGGCACGAGGCATTGACTTCGATGCCGTCCGCACCCGCCGCGATCAGATGCCTGCCGATCAGGACGAACTCCTCCGGAGTGGGCGCCGCAATGCTGACGAAGACCGGCACGCCCCCCTCCTTCGCGATGCGCACCTCCTCCGCAAAAGCGATGTACCCGACGTTGGGTCCTCCCTGCGCATTGATCGTGTAGTGGGGCCGGAAATTGACGATGGTCGGATTCGGAAACCCCTTGGAAGGCTCCTTCGTCACGGTCTTCGCCACTACGGCTCCCCAACCCGCCTTGGCGAATTTCTTCATGCCCTCGCCGGATTTTCCTCCCTTGGGGCCCGACGCCAGAATGATCGGGTTGTTAAGAGCAATCGTGCCTATCTTGACGCTGAGGTCGACATCCATGACACCCTTCTCCTTGTTCCCTGGTCTTGCGTGTCCCATCGCCGATGGCATTGCGTCGCACGACAGCCTGCATGCGATGCGCGCTGCCGAGCCTTATCTTTTCAGTATGGGAGCGAACCCCTCGAGGGGCTCGTCCATATCGGTGGACTGATAGCAGTGGGGCATGCCGTCAAGATTGCGTGCCGCCCCGAGATTCCCCGCGGAATCCAGGGCGACGACCCCCAGGACCATGGGATCGTACTGCCGATTCAATGTGTCGACCACGGACTCGACGGCTTTCTGGACCGAGATTCCCTGAGCCATAAGTTGAACGATCCAGCGGGCCGTGGCGCGCTTGATCATGATGTTTCCCGTTCCCGTGAGGGAAACGCCGCCGATCTGGTCGTTCGCGAAGAAGCTGGCGCCCAGAATGGGAACGTCGCCCACGCGGCCGGGAAGCTTCATGGGGGTCCCTCCGCTCGAGATGGCCACCGCAATTTTTCCCTTGGCGTCGATGGCGACCGCCCCCACGGTGCTCTCCTCGTGAATGAGCCACCGCTTGAGTTTCTCCGGATCGGGCAGATTGATGCCCGTCAGCTTCCCGGTCTTCTTCAATTCCTGCTTCAATCTGTCCCACTCTTCCACTCGCTTGGGATTGCGGTCCACCTCTTCGTCCAGGCCCGCTGCCCGCGCAAGCCGATAGGCGCCCTCTCCGGCCATCAGGACATGGTCCGTATCTTCCATCACCATTCGAGCGACCCGGATCGGGTTCTTCACCCGGGGAATGGCAGCGACGGCGCCGGAATGCAGATTCCCGCCCTCCATGATGGCGGCGTCCATTTCCATCTGGCCGGCGAGATTCAGATGAGATCCGCTGCCGGCATTGAACACGCCGCTGTCCTCCGCCATGACGATGGCTGCTTCCACCGCGTCCAGGCTGGAGCCGCCGCGGCGAAGAACCTCCACCCCTTGCTTCAAGCAGAGTTTGAGCGTGTCCTGGTAGCTCCCGCTGGCAGGGACGCGGGCTCCGCCATGCATGATGATCACGGGCTTCACCGCACCTCCGCTCAACCGCGCTTTCCCGACTGCGCCTCGATGGGAGTCCCTTCGTCGGTGAGGGACCTGAACCGGCGGATGACTTCGCGCGTCGCTTCACCTGGCGCATTCTCGCCGATCCTGCGGCCATCGACCGCTTCCACGGGTACGATCCCGGCTCCCGTTCCGGTGAGGAATACTTCCTCGGCCACATACAGCTCGTGCGGGGTCAGATTGCGTTCTTCCACGGGAGATCCCATCTGCTCCAGGATGTCCATCGCGATCCGGCGCGTAACACCCTCCAGGCAGGCGACGGGCGTCGGCGTGGACCACCTCCCCTTGCGAAGCACGAAGACGTTGGTCGCGGTGGCTTCGGCCACGTACCCGTTCCTGTCGAGCATCAATGCGTCGTCCATCCCGGCCAAATTGGCCTGGAGCTTCGCGAGGATATTCTCCATGTAATTGGAGGCCTTGACCTTTGCATCCACCGAGTCGGCGCCCTTGCGGCGGATGGACGACGTCAACAGGCGAACGGCCTTTTCTCCCAGTGTGTGGGGGAACGGATAGGCCATGGCGATGACCGAGGCATGCTTCGAGTTGCGCGGATCGAGGCCGACCTTCCCCACGCCTCTTGTGATGGTGAGCCTCATGTGGCCATCCAGAACCCGATTGATCCTGAATGTCTCCAGCACGACCTGCGTCAATTCCCCGATGGTCAACGGCACGGCGATGCCGACCGACCGAGCCGACTCCATCAGGCGTTCGAGATGCTCCGGCAGGCGGAACACCTTGCCGCGATGGGCCCGGATGCCCTCGAAGACGCTGTCGCCGTACATGAACGCGTGTTCCCAGACGGATATGCCGGCCTCCTTCCCGCGCAGGAACTCGCCGTCGATGTACACATGGAGGTCGTCGAGACTCCCAAGTGCGTCCTTGTGGTCAGCCGGAAATCGATCCCGAAAAAGATTCATGCCTCGCGCCTAGCCGAAGAGCCTCGCTTCCTTGGAAAGCGAGGATGACAGCACTTCGGCCCCTTTATCCGAGACATGGATCACGTCTTCCACATTGAATCCGCCGAGCTTCGGGCTGTAGAAGGGAAGTTCCACGGCGAGAATCATTCCAGCGCGGATCTTCCATGTGCTGTCGGGAGTGAGAAAGGGCTCTTCCTCGAAGTCTATGCCCACGCCGTGGCCGATATTCCCGCGGGTGTAGTCAGGATATCCGGACTGGCGCACATGGTTCTGGGCGATGTTGAAGACATCGGCAATCGCGACGCCCGGCCGGATGGCGTCGATGGCCTTCTCCTGCGCACTGCGAAGAACCTCGTAGAGCTTTACCCCCTCCTCCTCGCGCTTTCCCAGATAGCCGACGCGCGCCAGATCGCTCGCATATCCCTGAAACACGGCACCCACGTCGAAGATGGCGGGATCGCCGGGACGAATCGCATAGTCCGAAGCCTGATGGGAAATCGTGGCCCCGTTGGCTCTTCCGGCGCAGAATTTCGTATTGCACCAGCTTCCCCCACGCCGAACCACTTCCGCCTTATACGTGTTCAGGATCTCCCGTTCGGTCGTCCCTTCCCGAACGGCCTCGAACGCCTTGTTCAGTCCGCCAATGGCCAGCTGGACCGCCTGTCGGACTCGCGCCACCTCGGCGGGACTCTTGACGGCCCTCAACTCGAAAAACAGGTCCTGCGCATCGACGAGCTCGAGCCTTGGAAAAACCTCCCTGAGCGCCGCATGAACGTTGAAGGGCAGATCCAGCCCCTCGACGCCCACGCGCCCTGCCGTGACTCGCATGTCCGTCAGGTTCTCCTTCAGCACCTGCAGGACCGAGTGGCTGGCCTTCCTGCTCTGTGATGCGGACTTCAGTTCCGCGGGCGGTGAGACGGCATAGAATCGCCGGTCCTTGATCGTGCAGAATCGTTCCGCCGTGGCTTTCGCGGAATTGGGTGCGATGAGCCGCGCCTCGCCGCCCCGCGGCACGATCGTGAAGAGCGGCCCGATGTTTCGCAGCAGGTAGAAGATGCTGTTGTCCGAAGTCGGAAGATAGAGAAAGCCGCTCGCGTAGAACACGTTCTGCGGCGAGGAGGCGATCAGAGCCTCCAGCTTGTTTTCCTCCATCATCGCCCGGGCCCGATCGAGATCCATCATGTTCATTCCCCTGTTGTTGCTCGCGCGCAGGACGGTCATCATAGGTTCGAAATTCTGTGACGTCAAAGAACGGAGACTGCAATTGCAAAGCGTGCGCTCGGCGCTTGACAGCTCGTCGACGAGGGAGTTAGCCTTTTTTTCACAAGAGAGCGCATCTCGCCGGCGACATGGCAACACCGAGTGCCGCACCGGGCTTTCGAGGAAAACGATCGCACTCCTGTCTTGTCTTTCCCTGCAATGCCTCAGCCGTGGAGACAGGTATGGGCGTCATATGGCCGGACTATTCCAAGCCGCATCCCACTTCCCTCCTGCCCGACACGATCCGCGGTAGCGCGATCATCGGCGCGCTGAAGAGCTGCGGCATCGAATATGTCATCACCGTTCCCGACATCACGACCAGCGAGGGGCTGCTCCGCCCGATCGCAGCAGGTACGGATTTCCGCCATATCAAAGTCTGCAAGGAAGACGAAGGCGTCGGCATCTGTGCCGGCCTCGCGTTCTGCAAGAAGCGCGCAGTGCTCCTGATTCAGAACACCGGCCTTCTCGATTCGGTCAACGCGCTGAGGGCGATCGCCGCGGAGTACGCGCTGCCCATCTGCATGATGGTCGGCCTGTTGGGCAAGGAAATCGGGCGCGCTCCGCGGGACTCGGAGGACTGCGGTGTGCGCATCGTCGAGCCCGTATTGGACGCCCTGGGGATCGAGCATCACCTGCTCGAGACCGACGAGCACGTCTCGCTGATACGGCCTGCGATCGAGAACGCCTATGGCCGGTCGAAGCCGGTAGCCCTGCTGCTCGGGCGCCGGCCGAGGGCATCATGATGAGACGCGACCTGTGCCTCGCCGAACTTGCCCGGTATCGTACCGATCAGATCGTGGTCGCGACCTATCACGCCGCGTTCGACTGGATCCGGCTTCAGCCGCATTCGCTGAATTATCTTTCGATCGGCGCAATGGGGCTGGCCTCGTCGCATGCGCTCGGGCTGGCCCTGGGGCGGCCCGACAAGCAGGTCATCGTCCTCGACGGCGACGGAAGTCTGTTGATGAATCTGGGGAGCCTCGTCACGATCGCGGAGGTCGCACCCAGGAACCTCATTCACTTCGTCTGCGTGAATGGAACGTACGAAGCCAATGGAGGGCATCCGACGCCGGGAAGCGGCAAGGTGAATTTCGCCGGTCTCGCCAGGGATGCCGGATTCCCGCGTGTCTACGAGTTTTCGGATCTGCCGGCGTTTTCGTCGCGGATCGAACGGCTGCTGCGGGAGGACGGACCCACTTTCGTGGCGCTGAAGGTCGAGCCCGGAGAGCCCTCCCCGAGGGACTACAACTTCATACACGGCGCCGAAACGCGCTCCGGATTTTTCGCGGCACTCAACGAATCCCGTCAAATCGCACGATAGAGGAGGAAATCATGACACCTAGATGCTGCATGTCCCTGGTCGGGCTGTCGATGCTCGGCGTTCTCGGGTGTTTCCAGGATGCCGGCGCCCAACAACCATTCCCGTCCCGCGCCATCACCATCGTGGTTCCCCTTCCGCCCGGGGGCACGTCCGATATCATCGCCCGCTCCATCGGACAGAAGGTCGGAGAATACACGGGTCAGTCGGTGCTCATCGAGAACGTCTCGGGCGCAGGCACGGCCATCGGCGCGCAACGCGTTGCCCAGGCGCGGCCCGACGGCTACACGCTGCTCGTCGCCACCACCACGACCATCTCCAGCAATCCGCACCTCTACCGCAAGCTGTCGTACAGCATGTCCCAGTTCGAGCCCATAACGCTGCTCACCCAGCATGACCTCGCGGTGCACATCAGCCCGAAGCTGCCCGTGTCCACGCTGCAGGAACTGATCGCGTACGCCGCCCGCACTCCGGGAGGCATCTCGTATTCGACCACCGGCCGCGGCAGCTTGTCCGAAGTGCTGGGCGAGATGATGAAGGCTGCCTTCAAGGTGGAGATGCGGGACATCCCCTATCGGGGGGCGGCGCCCGCGCTGGTCGATGTCATGAGAGGCGAGATCGACATGCATTTCGACGGGATTACGTCCACCGTACCGTTCCTGCGCGCCGGCAAGGCGAAGGTCATCGCCACCACGGGAGTCGAGCGGGCCGCCGTATCGCCGAATATTCCGACCCTCGTCGAGCTGGGCTACAAGGATCTGGTCATGGGCAACATCTATGCGTTGCTGGCGCCCAAGGGCACGCCCAGGCCGATCGTGGATACGCTGAATTCCCTCGTCCGCCGCGCACTGGAAGATCCGGTGCTGCGGGAGCGTCTGACCAGCCAGGGCGCGCCACCGAAACCCACCACGCCCGAGGGCCTCGCCGAGGTCATGGCGCGCGACAGCGCCACCTTCGAGAAGACTGTCCGCGAACTGAAGATCCGTACGGTCGACTGATGCGCCGAAACCTTACTCGGCCCTTGCTCCGGAGGCCTTGACCGCGCGCGACCATTTGTCGTTCTCGCTGGCGATGAAGGTCGCATACTGTTCGGGCGTGCTGCCCACCGGTTCGATCCCCTGGTTCACGAGCGCATCGCGAACCTCCCTGGCTTGAAGCGCGGACCGCACCTCCGCGCTCAGGCGTCTGATGACCGCGGGCGGCGTCCCTTTCGGCGCGAGCAATCCGGCCCAGCTCAACACCTCGAATCCGGGCAGGCCGGCCTCGGCTGCCGTCGGCAAATCGGGAAGCTTGGGATGGCGCTTCGAGCTCGCGACGGCGAAGGCCTTGATCCTGCCCGATCGGATTCCCTGCTCGAACAGGGCGATCTGCTCGAACATGATCTGCACGGTGCCGGCTGAGAGGTCGAGGTAGGCCTGGCTGATCGATTTGTAGGTCACCGGCGTGATCTTCACGCCGGCAGCGGCCATGAACACGTATCCGGTCAGGTGCGGAAGCGTGCCGTTGCTGGTGCCGAAATTGAGCTCTCCCGGCTTCGACCTTGCCAGCTCGATCAGTTCCTTCAGCGAGTTTGCCGGAACTGCGGAGTTGGCCACGACCAGGAACGGCGCGGTGATGAGAAGACTGATCGGAGCGAACGACCCGACGGGATCGTATCCGGCGTTCGCGATGAGCTTCGCGGCGATGATCAGCGCGCCGGGGGTGGCGAAGATCAGCGTGTAGCCGTCGCCCGGCGAATTGGCCACCGCCGCCACCGCCGGGGCTCCGCCGGCCCCGGGCCGGTCCTCGACGATGATCGGCTGCCCCAGCCCCTGCGAGAGCTTCGGCGCGATGATCCGCGCGATGATGTCGGGCGATCCGCCGACCGCGCTCGGCACGATCAACTTGATGGGCTTGGCAGGATACGCCTGCGCATGTGCCGCGAATGGCGACAAGCCCGCCAACACCGCTGCGCCAATGGAAAGGACGACTCCAGCGCACCGATGGAGCCACTTGCGTTCGTGAATCGAGATGGTCGCGTCGCCCATGGGATCCTGCCGTTGAGCGCCCCCCGCAGCCGCTTGGCAACCCGGCCGATATTATTGGTTGTGGGGCCGATCCTACGCCGTTACGGATTGAGCGGCAAGAATGAACGACGCAAGATCATTGGAAATTGATCGGCGGCCAGGGGATGCGATCTTCGTCCAGGTTGAGGTAGACGCTCTTCTGCGCCATGTAGTGTTTCATTCCCTGGATGCCGCATTCGCGCCCCACCCCGCTCGACTTGTATCCGCCGAACGGCATGTTGACCATGGTCAGCTTGTAGGTGTTGATCCAGATCGTGCCGGCCTTGATGCGCTTGCCGATCCGGAACGCGCGCTTGTAGTCGCGCGTCCATATTGCGCAGGCGAGGCCGAACACGGTGTCGTTGGCCTGCCGCACGAGGTCCTCTTCGTCGCGAAAGCGCAGCACGCACGCAACCGGGCCGAAGATCTCTTCCTGTGCGACGCGCAAGCCGTTGTCGGCGGCTTCGAGAACCGTCGGTTGCAGATAGGCGCCCTTCGCAAGCGCGGGGTCCGGCGGCCGCGCGCCGCCGCACAGCACCTTCGCTCCTTCCCGGCGTCCCAGCTCCAGGTAGGACTCGATCCGGTCGCGGTGCTGGAAGCTGGCAACCGGCGCCACGGCCGTACGGCTGTCATGCGGGTCGCCGACCACCAATGCCTTCGTCGCCTCGACCAGCCGGGCGACGAACCGGTCGTAGATGTCTTCCTGGACGAATATCCGCGAACCCGCGATGCAGGATTGGCCGGCGTTCGAGAAAACTCCGTAGACGGCTCCCGTCATCGCATGCTCGAAGTCGGCGTCGCCGAATACGATGTTCGGGGACTTGCCTCCGAGCTCGAGCATTGCCGGAATGAGCCGCTCGCCGGCGATCTTCGCGATCTCGCGCCCGCTCGCCGTGCCCCCGGTGAAGGTCACCATGTCCACGCCGGGATGGGACACGAGCGCAACGCCGGTGGAACGGCCGAAGCCGGTGACGACGTTGAGCACACCGGGCGGGAAGCCCGCCTCCAGCGCAAGCCTGCCGTACTCCAGGCCGATCTGCGGCGTGACCTCGGAGGACTTGAGGACCACCGCATTGCCCGCCGCAAGCGCAGGAGCGAGCTTCTGCGCCTCGAGCGTGATCGGCGAATTCCACGGCGTAATCGCGGCGACCACGCCCACCGGTTCGTAGAGCGAGAACGAAAAGTAATTGCCTCGCTGCGGAATCACCTCGGATTCCACGACCTCGCTGACCGCGGCGTAGTATCGGAACATCTCCACCGACGCCGCCGCCTGGGCGCGGCTCTCGGCGATGGTCTTGCCGTTGTCCTGGGTCTGTATCTGCGCAAGCCGCTCGGAATCGCGCTCGATCAGGTCCGCGAGGCGATCGAGCAACCGCCCGCGCCGGTGCGCGCGCAGGTCGCGCCACCGGGGATCGTCGAGCGCCGCCTGTGCGCACCCGACGGCGGCATCCACGTCGTCGCCGCCGGCCTCGGCGATCACCGCCGCGATCGAGCCATCGGCCGGATTGACGGATTCGAAAGCTCCGCCCTTGCCGAAGCTCCATTCGTCGCCAATCAGGAACGGCCGGATCGCATCGGGCTGGATTCGCTTCATGGTCCCGTTCACTCCGAGCGCGCGCCGGACTCCCGCAGGACCTTTCCGTAGCGGACCTTGTCGGCTGCCATCATGCCGGTAATCTCCTCCGGGCTCGCAGACATCGGCACGAGGATCTCCTCGTTCATCCTCGCGCTCACCTCCGGACTCATCACCGTCTTCCTGAAATCCTCGTTGAGCTTCCTGACGACCGCTTGCGGGGTTCCGGCCGGCGCGAACAGTCCGAACCAGAAATCGAGGATGATGCTCGGGAAACCGGCTTCACCCGTCGTCGGGACATCGGGGAACGCCTTGACGCGGCTGGTGGTCGCAGCGGCGAGAATCTTCACGGTTCCCGCTTTCACGAAGGAACCGCCGGTCGCGTGGATGCTGAAGAACAGGTCGACCCTGCCGGCTGCGACATCGACCATCCCGGGCGCCGCGCCCTTGTAGGGCACGTGCACGAACTTCGCCCCGGTGAGCGTCTGGAGCATCGCTCCGCCGAAGTGCCCGGTGGCGCCCACCCCTTGCGAAGCGTAGCTCAGCCCGCCCGGCTTCTGGCGCGCGAGGGCGACGAGATCCGCCATGGAATTCGCCGGGCTGCTTGCGGGCACGTACAGGAAGTGCACCGCGTTGTACAGGAGCTGCACGGGCACGAAGTCCTTCTCGGGATCGTACGGCAGGTTCGGCGTCATCAGGGGATTGACCACCACGATCGCGGGATTCGCAATGAGCAGCGTATGACCGTCCGGCGCCGCGTTCTTCAACACCGTGGCGCCGACCGCGCCGCCGCCGCCCTCGCGGTTGACGACGATGAGCGGCTGGCCGGTAAGGCTCGTGTATTTCCGTCCGACGATCCGCGCCAGGACATCGGTGCTGCCTCCCGCCGCATACGGGACGATGACCGTCAACGGCTTCGAAGCCGCCGGCTGCGCGTGCGCCGGGCCGACGATGCTCAGCGCGATTGCGGCCGCGAGCACTGCGCGGGCGGGTATCCACTTTGACATCGTTCTTCCTCCTCTGGAAAACCTGATTTCGATCACTGCCTGAACAATTGCGCGAGTCTTCCCCGGGCGCTCAGATGACGCCCGAGCGGCGCAGCCGGTCGATCTGCTCCGCGCCGAGGCCCGATTCTCGCAATACCTCGTCGGTGTGCTCCCCCAGGGCCGGCGGCGGGCGGAAATCGATGTCGCGGCTCCCGTCCACCCTGACCGGCCGGTGCGGGCCCTTGATCCTGCCGTACCTGGGATGCTCGGTCTCGTAGAAGACTCCGAGGTGCGCGATCTGCGGATCCTGCTCCAGGTCCTGGATCTCGTGCTCGGGCGCGTAGGGGAAACCGGCCGCTTCGAGCACCGGCATCCAGTCCTCGCGGTTGCGCGTGGCGAACACCGCGTCGAGCTCCTGCGCGAGCTTCTCGTAATCCCTGACCCGGTCCATCCGGTGCGGGTACTTGGCCAGCCAGTCCTCGCGTCCGACGGCCCGGCACATCGCCTGCCAGAACTTGTCGACCGAGGATACGTGCAGGCCGATGCGCTTGCCGTCCTTGCAGGTCACGTTGTAGGCCTGCGACATCGCGGGCCGCTCGAACAGCGGAGGCACTTCGCCGGTGGTGAAATAGCTCATGATCGGCTCGATGCCGAGCCCGATCATCGCCTCGAGCAGGTTCACCTCGACGAGGTGGCCGTTGCCGGTGCGCGCGCGATCGAGCAGCGCGGCCTGAATCCCGAGCGCGGCGTAGTAGCTGGTCACCGGGTCGGCGATCGCCGGCCCGATGACCCTCGAATCGTTCGCGCGCCGATGGCGGCTCGACCAGCCCGAAAGCGCCTGCCCGACGTTGTCGAACGCCGGCCTTTGCGCATACGGGCCGTCCTTTCCGAACCCGGTGATCGCGCAGTAGACGACGCGCGGATTCACCGCGCGCATCGCCTCGTACGAAATGCCGAGCTTGTCGGTCACTCCGGGGCGATTGTTCGTAATGAAGACATCCGCCCCTTCCACGAGCCTGCACAGGACCTCGAGCCCCTCGGGCTTCGTGAAATCGATGCTGACGGAGCGCTTGTTGCGGTTGTGCGACTGGAACTGCTTGCTGTAGAGCCCCACCTTGTCGAATTGCCGGAACGGGTCCCCGCCCCCCGGCATCTCCACCTTGACGACATCCGCGCCGAGCTCGGCGAGCAGCGCGGCGGTATAGGGACCCGCAATGTACATGCCGAGGTCCAGCACCCGTATGCCTTGCAGCAACCTCATGCCCGTGCCCTCCGGCGGATCCCGCGCTTCGGCGGGCGACTCACTGGACCTTCAGCCCCGCGAATCCTGCAATGACATTTCGCCGAGTCCGACGTGATCCTATTCTGATTGGCGCTCCGGCTTGGAGTCCGCCATGCCAGTTCAAATTTCCTGCACCCCGCCAGCTGCCGGCCGTCGAAGCTCTCCGTTCAGCGCGCTACAAGATGTTGCCAAGATTCACCCAGACTGATTTCCCTTCGGTGAAGAGCTGCAATGCGTCTTGCCCCATTTCTCGTCCAACTCCGCTATGCTTGAACCCACCGAACGGCGCCGCTACATTGAGAGCACCATAGGTGTTGATCCAGACACTCCCAGCTCGAATCAGACGAGCCAGCCGAT
>Ga0082335_1002087_pt1 | contig 38674 bp, 42 predicted proteins | sample Subgrocontami58m_FD_72375 | JGI IMG/M metagenome (GOLD analysis project Ga0082335, IMG submission 72375) | Subsurface groundwater microbial communities from S. Glens Falls, New York, USA - GMW37 contaminated, 5.8 m (SPADES assembly) (version 2) ...
CCCGTGGGGGCGGAGACCCTGCTGACCGGGCCCGCCCCCGCCGACGACGCCGCCGTCTACCGGCTCGACGACGAGCGGGCGCTCGTCTTCACGCTCGACTTCTTCCCGCCCGTCGTGGACGACCCCGGGGACTTCGGCGCGATCGCGGCGGTGAACGCGCTCAACGACGTGTTCGCGATGGGCGGAGTGCCGCTGCTCGCGCTCTCGATCGCCGCCTTTCCCGAGGACCTGCCGACCGAGGTGCTCGGCGCCGTGTTCGCCGGAGCCGCCGAGCGCGTGCTCGCGGCGGGCGCCCTGCTCGCGGGCGGGCACACGATCCGCGACGTCGAGCCGAAGTACGGGCTCGCGGTGGTCGGCACCGTCCATCCCGACGCCATCTGGCCGAAGGCCGGTGCCCGCCCCGGCGACGCGCTGTACCTGACGAAGCCGCTCGGCACCGGCCTCGTGCTGCACGCCGTGCGGGAGGGGCGCGGTCGGGCGGAGTGGACGGAGGCGGCGATCCGGCTGATGAAGGAGCTGAACCGCGACGCCGCCGACGCGTTGCGGCCGTTCTCCCCACACGCCGTCACGGACGTGACCGGCTTCGGCCTCTTCGGGCACGCGCACGAGATGGCCGACCGGAGCGGGGTCGCGCTGCGGCTCCACTCCGGCGCGTTTCCGGCGCTCGACGGCGCACTCGAGCTTGCGGCCGCGGGCGTGCGCACCGGCGGCGACAAGCGCAACCGCGAGTTCGCCGGGCCGCACGTACACGCGCCCGGCCTCCCCGAGGAGCTCGCGGCGCTCGGCTACGACGCCCAGACGGCCGGCGGCCTGCTCGTCTCGCTGCCGGCGGAGAAGGGCGCGGTGCTCGAGGCGGCCTTCGCCGCGCGCGGCCTCTTCCTGCGCCGGATCGGCGCGGTCGAGGCTGGAACCGGCGTGCTCGTCGACTGACCGCGCGTAGACTCGCGCCGTGGTCTCGCTGCTCGCGCGGGCGCGCGCTCGGGAGGTGAGCGCGGCGCGCTTCCTTCGGCTCGCCCTGCTGTCTCTGGCGGCTCTCTACCTCGTGGTCGTGACCGGGGCGGTCGTGCGCCTGACGGCGTCCGGGCTCGGCTGCGACAACTGGCCGCGCTGCGGCGACACGCCGTTCCCGGAGAAGAACGGGCACGCCCTGATCGAGTTCTCGAACCGGATGGTCGCGCTCGCCGCGATCGGCTGCACCCTCGTTGCCTGGCTCGCCTCCCGGCGCGTGGTCGGGCTACCCGGCTGGACGCGGAGGGTCGCGCTCGCCGTCTTCCTCGGCACCGTCGCCCAGATCCCCCTGGGTGGGCTGACGGTGATCTTCGAGCTGCACCCACTGCTCGTGCTGTCCCATTTCCTGCTCGCGCTCGTCGTCATCGCGGGCGCGGTCGTCGTCGCGCTCGAAGCGTGGGGACACGCCGCGGGCCGCGCGGCCGCTCCGCTCGCGCCCCCGGTCTGGCGCTGGACGGCGGCCGCGCTCGCCGCCGCCTGCCTCGCGCTCGTCGTGACGGGCACCCTCGTGACTGCGTCCGGGCCGCATCCGGGGGGCGAGGAGATCGAGCGGCTGGGCGTCCTCCTGGACGCCGTCTACGTCCACGTGCGCGCGGCCGCCGTCTTCGGGATCTCGTTCCTCGCGCTCCTCTGGCTCGCGTGGCGGCTGCGGCGGCGCTCACCGCTGCTGCTGCGAGCGGCGGGCGGGCTCCTCCTGCTACTCGGCGTCCAGATGGTCGTGGGCGAGGTGCAGTACCGCACCCATCTCCCGTGGTGGCTCGTGCTCCTGCACGTCGCGCTCGCCGCCGCCGTCTGGGCCTGGACGGTCGGGCTCGCGTTCGTGGTCTGGCGCCCGCCGACCCCGTTCGTCGCGGAGTAGAGTCCGGCCATGGAGAGCGAGGAGCTGCGCCTCTCGGAGCGCCCGGCACTCGAGCACCCCGTTCTGATCGCGGCGTTCCGGGGCTGGAACGACGGCGGTCAGGGTGCGACCCTCGCCGGGGGCTACCTGGCGCGGCTCTGGGGCGCGGAGCGCTTCGGCGAGATCGACCCGGACGGCTTCGTGGACTTCCAGGCCACCCGGCCACATGCCTCGCTCGACGAGGGGATGACGCGGCGCATCGAGTGGCCCGAGAACGCCTTCTACCGCGCGTCCATCCCCGACCTCGGCCGCGACGCCGTGCTGCTGCTGGGCGTCGAGCCGAACGTGCGCTGGAGGGCGTTCACAGGCCTCGTCGTCGGGCTCGCAAAGGAGCTCGGGGTCGAGCTCGTCGTCACGCTCGGCTCGTTGCTCGCCGACGTCCCGCACACCCGGCCCGCGCCCGTCACCGGGGCGGCGAGCGATCCGAAGCTCGTCGAGCAGCTCGGGCTCGAGAGCTCGCGCTACGAGGGCCCGACCGGGATCGTCGGCGTCCTGCACGACGCGTGCCGGCGGGAGGGGCTGCCGTCGGTCAGCCTGTGGTCCGCGGTGCCCCACTACGTGTCGCTCGCCCCGAGCCCTCGTGCGGCGCGGGCCCTCGTCGACCGGCTCAGTCAGCTGCTCGGCGGTGCGATCGACACCGCCGAGCTGGTCGCCGCGGAGGAGGCGTATGCGGATCAGGTGAGCGAAGCGGTCGCCTCCGACGCCGACACGTCGGCCTATGTGGAGGAACTGGAGCGCCGCGTCGATCTGGTCGAGGAGCTGCCCGAGCAGGATGACCTGCCGTCGGGCGAGTCGCTCGCCGCCGAGCTGACGCGCTTCCTGCGCGAGCGCGAGGAGAACGGCGACGACCGGAGCTCCGAGCCGCCTCGCGGCGGCTAGGGCCCGGCTACGCCGGCGGTGCGGGCGTCTCGGTCGAGCCGGTGCCCGCCTGGGTCGTCCCGGCCGGCCGCCGCCTGCGCCGCTTCGGGCGCACAGGGGTCGAAGGCGCGGAGCCGTCTTCCGCCGCTGCCGCAGCGACGACGAGGTCGCCTTCGGCCTGCGGCCCGGCCTCACCGCCGTTCGGGGTCGCGCCGTTGCCCTTCCGCTTCTTCTTCCGGCGCCGCGACTTGCGCGCCGACGTGCTCGGCGCGGGCAGGTTGTCGGCGAGCGCGTTCGCGATCTCGTCGATCGAGCCGAGCTCCTCCCGCGCCTGGTCGAGCAGGGAGTTCGCCCGCGGCGTATAGCCCTCCGCCGAGGCGAGCAGCGCGACCCCCGCGTCGAGCGGCAGTGCCTTCGCCACCTGCACGAGCCGCCCCACGTTCTCCTCGTGCCGGTGCCCCCGCGAGTTGGCGACGGCACCGAGCAGGCGCTTCGCCTCGGGGAACTCGGCGCTCGCGCGCCGGTCCTGGAGCTTGCGGGTCGCTTTCGCCAGCTTCCACGTCCAGCGCCCGAGGATCTGGTCGGGCGCGTTCGCCTTCCGCTCGCCGATCGCGCGCAGCAGGATCCGGGCACCGGCCGCGCGATCCTTCTCCCACGGCGGGGCCTGGGTCGCGAGCGTGACGAGGTCGTCGAAGTCGGCGCGCTCGACGATCATCGAGACCCGGTCGGCGAGCGCCGTCATGCGCAGCCGCCGGTTCGGGTTCTCGGCTGCGCAGACGGCGAGGAACGTCTCGAGCGCGCCGCGGCCGGCGCGTCCGTCGGCGAACTTCTTCGCGAACTCCGCCCGCTGGTCGAAGCGGATCTGCCGGCCTGCGATCGTGGCCCAGTACGCCTGCTCGTCGCCGTCGAGGTACTTCGGGTCGATCCGCTGCCACTCGCGCTGGATGACGGCGAGCCGGCGACGGACGTCTGCCGTGACGGGGACGAGCCAGGTGGCGGGGGAGAGATGGCGGCGGGCGCGGCGCTGGACGCGGCGCCTCGGCGCGGGCGTGACCCGGGCGCCCTCGCGGTAGAAGTCGGCGTCGAGCAGCGAGTGGAGCGAGATCACGCGGTCCGAGTGCGTCGCCGCCTTCGGCGCGAAGTCCACGACGATGCCCGCCTCCTTGCGCGGGTGCGTGCGCATGATCCGGCCGATGCGCTGCTGGTAGACACGTCTCGACGCGGTGGGCGCGAGGTGCATGCAGACCGTCGCGCGGGGTGAGTTCCACCCCTCGGCGAGGAGCATCGCGTTGATCAGGACGTTGATCTCGCCGCGCTCGTAGGCGGCGAGCGTCTCGGCGAGCTTCACGGGCGGCGTCTTGCCCGAGACGGCCTCGGCTGCGAGGCCGGCGGCGCGGAACTCCTGCGCGAGATGGTAGGCGTGGTCGACCCCGGCCGCGTAGACGATCCCGGGCGTGCTGCCGAAGCGCTCGCGGTAGAGGCTGGCGGCCGCCTGGTTCAGCGCCTCGTGGTCGAGCACGCGGGCCAGCTCGCGCTCGTCGAAGTCGCCGCCCACGATCGGTACCGAGTTGATCGCCGCCGCCGGCGGCACGCGCAGGCTGCGCAGCGGCGCGATCAGTCCCCGGCGGGCGGCGTCGGCGAGGGGCAGGTCGTCCACCGACGCCGGGAAGACGTCGGAGACCTGCTTCGCGATCAGCTGCTCGGTGGCCGTCATGCCGATGTAGAGGGGCTCCGGGTAGCTCCGGATCGCCGCGCTCGTCTTCTCGCCGAGAGCGGTGTGCGCCTCGTCGCAGATGACGAGCTGGTAGGCGTCGCGATTGATCGAGCCGACGTGGCGGGCGAACCACGCATACGTCTGGATCGTGATCGGGTTGAGGATGCGCGGTGTCTGGCCGGTCAGGATCGCGTCGGTGAAACGGTCGTGGTAGCCCTCGGTCGTCAGGTCGCGCTGGAACTGGGCGACGAGCAGGCGCCGGTGCGTGAGGATGAGAACCCCGAGCTTCCCGGCGGCTTCGACGAAGCCGGCGGCCGCGATCGTCTTGCCCGAGGCGGTCGGGTGGCGGAAGCGGTAGCGGCGCGAGGCGCCGGGGTCGGGGCCGACGAAGCCCTCCGGCTCCTCGTCTTCGACGGCGGGCAGCCCCAGATCGTCGTCCTCGTCGTCGTCGCCCTCGCCGTCGGTCTCGGCGACCGCCTCGTCGCCGTTCCCGTTCGCCTCCTCCTCGGCGGCGCGCTGGTTCGCGGCGATCAGCTCGGTCAGCATGCCCGCGAGCGCGTCGATCTGGTGGCGGCGCAGCTCGGTGCCGGCGAGCGTCGCGGGGGGCCTGGCGGAGAGGACGCGCTCGAGTCCGAGCAGCAGGCCGTAACGCACCTTCCATCGCTGCGAGGGACCGGTGCGCCCGGCGGCGAGCTCGGCGAGCGCGTCGTCGAGCGCGTTCCGGCGCGCGGTGCCCGGCGCCAGGACGGTCGCGGGATCCTCGTCGTCGCGGAGGAGCGGCTCGCCGGTGAAGGCCTGCGCGCGGAGCGCAGCGGCCCTCAACTCGTCCGCCGTATCCGACGTGACTGTCGGGTTCAGTATGGCTTCCTGCATGTGCGCAGCACGTCTCTGCCGTGCTGCTTCCTCAATGGGGATTGCGCGCCCGCGCGGTCTGCAAGCGGCGAGCGGCGCTCTCGGAAGCATATCTCATTCCGTCGGACGCCAGGAATGACGCCCACTGCGGTCGAACGGTTCCTCCATGAGACGGCTCGTGTTCCCGTGGGTCTGCCTCGGCATTCTCCTGACGGCAGCGCTCCTCTCGGTGCGCGACGAGGAGCCCCGTGCCGCCGGGCCGATTTCCGCCGGGAACGCGGTGCCGCTGCGCGTGGACTCGGAGCTGCCCGCGTGGCTCGCGCCCGGGGCGGTGCTGCGGGTGCGTGGCTTCGCGGGCCGGGACGCCCCCGTGACGTTGCTCGTGGACGGCCGCCTGGCCGGACGGGCGAGCTCGGGGCGGCTCGGCGCCTTCAACGTCGTGGGGCGGGCTCCCGAGCCGGGCCGGCACGCGGTCGCGGTCGAGTCGGGCGGGCGGCGCGTGCGCGTCGGGACGCTGCGGGTGCGACCGGTCGTGCTGGCCGCCGCCGGCGATGTCACATTCGGCGCCGGGACGACGGAGCGCGGCACGGTCTTCCCGTGGACGGGTGTCGGCTCGACGTTGCGCGACGCCGACATCGCAACCGCGAACCTCGAGGGCGCGATCTCGAGCCGCGGGGTGGCGGTGGCGGGGAAGCAGTACACGTTCCGCGGCCCGCCGGAGGCGGCGCGGGCGGCGGGCCGCGCAGGAGGCATCGACGTCCTCACGCTCGCCAACAACCACACGGTCGACTTCGGACGCGAGGCGCTGCTCGACACGATCGCGCACGTGCGCGCCGCCGGGATCGCCAGTGTCGGCGCGGGCCGCAGCCCGGAGGAGGCCCGCAGGCCGGCCGTGCTCGAGCGGGGCGGCCTCCGCATCGCCTTCCTCGGCTACTCGCAGGTGCCGCCCGAGACTTTCTTCGCCGCCGAGAGCAGGCCGGGCACGGCCCCCGCGGGCGAGGCGCAGATCGCCGCCGACGTTCGGGCCGCCCGGCGCCGCGCCGAGCTCGTCGTCGTGTGGTTCCACTGGGGGCTCGAGCTGCAGCCCGAGCCGACCAGCACCCAGCGCCGGCTCGCCGGGGTCGCGCTGAACGCGGGCGCGTCCGTCGTGCTCGGCGCGCACCCACACGTGCTCGGGGCGGTGACGGAGCCCGCGCCCCGCCGCCTTGTCGCCTGGACGCTCGGCAACTTCGTCTTCCCGGCCGTCCGGGCCGAGACGGTGCGGACGGCGATCCTCACGGTGCGCCTCGACGCGCGCGGCGTGCGCGGCTGGGACCTCCACGCGGCCCGGATCGAAGGCTTCCGGCCGGTCGCCCAGCCGTAAGATCCAGCCGTGGGCGATTGGGACGACCGCCTCGCGCGGGCGCAAGGGCGCTATGCCGACGGGCTGGCGCGGCTGCCGGCCGACCCCGCAGAACGCCAGCGCCAGCTGACGCGAACCGGGAACGCCGCCGGCGCCACCGCGCTCTCGCTGCTCATGCTCGGGCGCGGCGAGGAGTCGGGCGAGTGGTTCCGGTGCGCGGCCGAGCGCTACCGGGAGAGCTGGGACGGCGCTCCGCCGGAAAGCTGGGGCCGGCCGATCGGGGCGCTCAAGTCGCGGCTGCTCGCCGGCGACTGGGTCGGTGCCGAGGCGGATGCGCGCTGGGCGCTCGAGGCCGGCGCGGGCGCGTCGGACTCGCCGATCGGCCGCTACGCCGCCGCGCTCGCGCACGGCGTGCTCGGCGAGTGGACGGCCGTGCGGATCCACGCCGACCGGGCCCGGACGCACGAGACCTTCCCGGATGAGGTCGCCGACGCGCTCGTGTCCATCGCCGCGAAGGACGTCACCGGCTACGTCAAGGCGGTCGGGGACGTGCTCGAGTCGTTCGAGACGCGAGAGGAGTACCTGGAGGACATTCCGGTCGCCGACACCGTCCTCGTGCTCCAGGCGCTCGCCGGCAGGCGCGGCCTGTCCGCCGAGCTCGACTCAGAGCTGCTCCCGTGACGCGGCCCGTCCTGCTCTACGACGGCAATTGACGCTTCTGCCGCTTCGCGGCGCGTGTCGCCGCGCGCTTCGATCGCGGCCGGCTCGCGTTCCTGCCCTTCGACGACGCTGAGGCGGCGCCGCTGCTCGCCCGCGTGCCGGAGGAACGGCGCGCAACGAGCGCGCATGTCGCGCGGGGCGACGGCTCTGTCTGGAGCCCGAGCGGCGCGCCCTACCGGCTCGTTGCCCGCAACCGCGCCCGGCTCGGGAAGCTCGTCCCGAACCGGCCGGGGCCGCGGCGGTATCCCTAGGAGTCGGTGAAGCCTGGCAGCTGGGAGGCGGCTGCCCGATCGAGGATCGCGATCGTCTCGCGGCCGCGCACGAGGCTCGCTGGAGTCTCCGGGCTCGGCGCTGCGGCGAGCGCGCGCCGCGCGGCCTCGGCCTTCGCCTCGCCTGTCACCAGGTAGATCAGCAGCCTCGCCTGGGCGAAGACCGGCGGGGTCAGCGTCACGCGAGGGACGAACGGCTCGAGCCCGGGATCGGCCGCGACGGCGCGCCGCTGGCGCTCGGCGAGCGCCGGCGACCCGGGAAACAGGGAGGCAGTGTGCCCGTCGGTGCCGATCCCGTTCAGCGCCAGGTCGAGCGTCACGTCCCGCAGCTCCCCGTCGTACAGCGCGGCCGCCTCCTCGGCGCCGAGCTCGCCGCGGATCCGGTGTACCTGCGGCTGGAGGGTGAGCCGGTCGAGCAGTGTCTCCTTCGCCAGCCGGTAGTTCGAGCGCTCGTCGCCGGGGGGCACGGCCCGGTCGTCGCCGAACCAGAGATGCACGTCCGGCCGCCAGTCGGGGTGGAGCGCCGCCGCCAGCTCGTAGGCCCGCCCGGGGGTCGAGCCGCCCGAGAGCGCGATGTGGCCCGGGCTCGACGCGACGTGGATCAGCCAGCCCGCGGCGAGCCGGGCGGGGTTCTCGACGACGTGGATCGCGACGCCGGCGAGGCTACGAATCGTCACGAGCGAGCTCGCGCGATCGGTCCATCGCCGCCTGGATGGCATTGAGGAAGGCGGCGCGCACGCCGCCGATCTCGAGCTCGCGGATCGCCGCGATCGTCGTTCCGCCCGGCGAGGTCACCATCTCGCGCAGCTCGACAGGGTGCATCTTCTCGTCGCGGAGCTGCTTCGCCGTGCCGAGCATCGTCTGCACGACGAGCTGGGTCGAGATCTCGCGCGAAAGGCCGAGCAGGATGCCCGACTCGATCATCGCCTCCGCGAGCAGCGCGAAGTAGGCCGGGCCCGAGCCGGAAACCGCGGTGACCGCGTCCATGTGGCGTTCGGCGACGCGCACGACCGCGCCGAGATGGCGCAGCGCGTCCTCGGCGAGCGTCAAGTGCTCGTCGCCGGCGTGTGCGCCGGGGCAGACACCGGCCATGCCCTCGTGGACGACGGAGGGCAGATTCGGCATCGCGCGCACCACCGGGACGTTGGGGGCGAGGCGGCGCTCGATCGACGCGGTCGGGATGGCGGCCGCGATCGAGAGGACGGTCTGCTCGGGAGTGATCAGGCCCCCGACCTCCCCGAGCAGCGCGTCGAGATCCTGTGGCTTGACGGCGATCACGACGAGTGCGGCCCCCGCGACGGCCTCCGGGTTCGACGTGGTCGCGGCGACGCCGAAGCGCCCCTTCAGCTCTTCGACGCGCTCGTGCCGGCGTGACGTGACGGCGATCTCGCCCGGCGTACGCCAGCCCGAGGAGAGCAGCCCGGCGACCAGCGCCTCGCCGATCTTGCCGGCGCCGAGCACGGCGATCTTCCGGGGGTCGCGGGCCATCGCGGAAGTCTAGGCGTCAGGCGGCGTGATGCGCACGGGCACGGGCCGGCCGCCAGCCGTCCGCGCTCGCCCCGGGGACGAGGCCGCGCTTCCAGCCTGCCATCAGATACACGCCGGCGAGCCCCTGCCACTCGCCGTACGGTTCGAGCAGCTCCGCGGTCTCCCACGGCTCGACCCAGCGGCCGTGGAGCGACGAGCAGAGCTTGATCAGCCCGAGGTCGCCCACGAGGCCGTGGTCGTAGCGGCCGAGCCCTTCCAGGACGACGATGCCCGACGACCAGGGGCCCATGCCCCGCTCGCGCTCGAGACGCGCCCGCACCGTCGCGGTCGGGAAGTCGTGCAGCCGCTCGGGGTCGAGGCCGCGGCAGAGGCGGACGAGCGTCGCGGCCCGCTGGGCCGAGAGCCCGAGCCGCGAGAGCTCGGCGGGGGCGAGGCGTCCCAGCGCACCGGCGCTCGGAGGCTCTCGAAGCTGCGTCCCCGGCACCTCGGCCGAACAGGCGCGCAGGATCGCCCGAACGATCGCGTGGGCCCGCCGCGCCTCGATCAGCTGCCCGGCGACCGCCTTCAGCAGCGCGTGCGCGACCGTTGCCGTCCGCAGCGGCCGGAGCCCTTGCAGCGCGCGCGTCGAGGGGCCGAGCAGCGGGTCGCGGGCGAAGCGGCGCAGGAACTGCGTGTGGTCGGCGTCGAGCGCGAGCACGAAGCGCAGCCGCTCGAGCCCGGCCTCGCTCGCCGCGCGCAGGACGACGACGCCGTCGGAGCGCTGCCAGGCGTGCCCGGCCTCGGGCCCCGGCAGCGCGACCGTGACCTCTCCGGTGCGGGCCGAAAGCCGCATGGAGTAGGGGCCGTGGGGCCTGACGACGGTCTCGAGCACGGGGATTGCACCTTACTCAAGCGACCGGAGCCGATACCGTCCCTCGCGCCCCGGGCGCGTCCCCTCCCGGCCGGCGGAGCCGGCCTCCGGGGCCGCTCGCGCCGCTGGACTGCAGGATGCCGCCCGCGCGCCGCTTGGCCGTACTCGCTGTACTGTCCGGCGCGTCGCGCGGCCGTCCTCGCGCCAGCGACGCGCCAGGAACGCGAGGAGCGCCGGAACCGGGTACTTTCGGCCCGTGAAGCTCGCCGACCGGATCTCGCTCCGCTCGCGGCGGCGCAAGCTCGCCCTTTTCCTCGAGACGATGCAGCCGGGACCGGAGACGCGCGTGCTCGACGTCGGCGTGGACGAGCTCTCGTTCGGCGAGGGGCGCGGCTGCGCGACGCACAACTTCTTCGAGGAGCTGTACCCGTGGCCCGAGCGGATCACCGCGGTCGGGCTCCACGACGGGCGCGCCTTCTCGCAACGCTACCCCGCGATTCCCTACGTTCGGTCCGATGCCTGCGCGCTGCCCTTTCCGGACAAGGCCTTCGACGCCTGCTTCTCGAACGCCGTGATCGAGCACGTCGGCGGCCGCGAGCGCCAGCGCGCCTTCGTCGAGGAGGCGCTGCGCGTCGCCCACCGCGTCTTCGTCACGACCCCGAACCGCTGGTTTCCAGTCGAGGTGCACACGCGGCTGCCGCTCGTCCACTGGCTGCCCGAGCCTGCGGCCCACCGCGCGTACGACCTCGCCCGCAAGCCCTGGGCGAAGGAGAACCACCTGCTCGGCCCGGGCGACCTCGCCGCGCTCTTCCCGGGGCAGGTGCGGATCGTCAATCTCGGCATGACCCTGGTGGCCGTCGTTGCCTAGGCGGATCGCCCTCACCGCCCTCGCCGCGCTCGCGATCGGGCTGCCGCTGCACAACATCGCGATGGCCGGGCTCTGGGACCTCGGCGTGCGCGGATCGGCGCTCGACGCCGTCGCAGCGTGGAAGGAGGTGCTGCTGCTCGCCGGCCTCGCCGCGGTCGCCTGGGACCTCCGCGGCGCGCGGCCGACCCTCGCCCGGGTCGACCTGCTCGCCCTCGCCTACGCGGCGGTCGTTCTCGTCTGGGCCGTCCTGCCGCAGGACTGGCTCGGCGGTGAGGCGCACGCCCGGGGGATCCTCTATGCCGTCCGCCACGACCTGACCCCGGTGGCGGCGTACGTCCTCGGCCGCGGCCTCGCCCTCTCGGGGCGCGAGGTCAAGCGCCTGGCGCTGCTCGTCGGGGCCTCCGCGGCCGCCGTCGCGGCGTGGGGGCTCGTGGACGTCTACGCCGTCTCGCTCGACTGGTGGCGCCATTCGGGCGCGCCCGGCTGGTTCGGGGAGCAGCTCGGTCTCGACTACAAGACGAGCCTGTCGGGCCTGCCCGAGAACTTCGTCTACAACCCGGGGAACGAGGAGCCGGTCCGCCGCCTCGTCTCGACCTTCCTCAGCCCGCTCGCGACGGCGTACATGCTCGTCGTCGCGCTGCTCGCCGCGGCGGCCTGGCCGCGCGCGCGAGCGCTCGCCCTGCTCGCGCCGCTGCTCGCGGCGGGTCTCCTCTTCACGGACTCGCGCTCGGCGCTCGCCGCGCTCGCCGTCGGCCTGCTCGCGCTCGCGGTCGCGCAGCGTCGGCTCTGGCCGGTGGCCGCGGCGGTCCTCGTCCTCGCGGGCGGCGCCGCCTTCGTCAAGGCGTACGAGCATATCGGCCCGCGGACGAGCTTCACGCCCTCCGAGCTCGTCTTTCAGCGCGAGAACGCGGCGCGGAACCCGGGCGCTGCCCACGACCCGCTGAGCGCGGGCGAGTCCTCGGCGTCGAGCCACCTGCGCAACCTCCGCGACGGCATCGAGACGGTTCTTCGCCACCCCCAGGGCTACGGCCCCGGGAACGCGGGCGTGACCGCGTTCCGGACGGGCGTCGAGCTGAAGGCGGGCGAGTCCACGTACACCGAGCTCGGCGTCGAGGCGGGCCTGCTCGGTGCGCTCCTCTTCGTCGCCTGGAGCCTCGCGCTCCTGGGGGCCGCCCTCGCGCGCGAGCCCTGGATCGGCGCCTCGCTCGCCGCCGTGCTCGCCCTCGGCCTGCAGACCGACGTGATCGGCGTCCACTGGCTCGCATTCGTCCTCTGGGCCCTTGCGGGGTCTACGCTTCCGGCATGGCGATCGATCCCCGCGTCGACGTCGGCCACGTCCACCTGAAGGTGGCGGACCTCGACCGCGCGCTCGCGTTCTGGAGCGGCGTGCTCGGCTTCGAGGTGACGCAGCGCATGGGCGACCAGGCGGTCTTCCTGTCCGCCGGCGGCTATCACCACCACATCGCGCTCAACACGTGGGAGTCGAAGGGGGGAGCGGCGCCGCCAGGGGGCACGACCGGTCTCTTCCACGTCGCGATCCGCTATCCGGACCGGCGCGAGCTCGCAGGCGCGCTGCGCGGCGTCCTGGCCGCAGGGATCCCGCTCGAGGGCGCCACGGACCACGGCGTCAGCGAGGCGATCTACCTGCGCGACCCGGACGGGAACGGCGTCGAGCTCTACCGCGACCGGCCGCGCGAGGAGTGGCCGCGAGGCCCCGGCGGCGAAGGAGTGGCCATGTTCAACGGGCCGTTCGACCTGGAGGCGCTGCTCGCGGAGGCGGGCGATGGGTAAGGGCTACGCCGAAGGGCCGGCGGCCGAAGAGGCCGCCCGCCTGGCCGAGGAGGCCGAGCGCGGGCCTGTCGAGGAGGCGCCGCCGGAGCGGCCCGCCGTCTACGGCTGCACCGAGGACGATCCGGAGCGCCACTTCCTCGGCTGGCGTGACGAGCTTGATCCCGACGCGCTCTTCGCGGCGGGCAAGGCCTGGGGGATCGTGGTGCGGCGGCGCGCCGCCTGACGAGAGGAGGCATCGTGAGCTCGATCTACACGCACGGCCGCTGGGTCGTGAAGCCCGGCAAGGAGCAGGAGTTCGTCGAGGCGTGGCGCGAGCTGGCCGACTGGGCGATGGCGGAGATTCCCGGCTCGATGGGGGCGACGCTGCTGCGCGACCACGAGCAGTCGAACGTCTTCGTCAGCTTCGGGCCCTGGCATGACCTGGAGGCGGTGGAGGCGTTCCGCTCGGCGGTGGGCTTCCGCGAGCGTTTCGAGCGGCTGCGAACGCTCGTCGAGAGCATCCAGCTCGAGACCCTCGACCGTGTCGCCTCGGTCAGCTGAGCGCGCAGGGGTACCACGGGGCCGCGGCGAAAAGCGGTACAACTAGGTCAATGGCAAAGGCGAAGTCCGTCGAACAGCTCGACCGCGTGATCATCCGGTTCGCCGGCGACTCCGGCGACGGCATGCAGCTCACCGGCGACCGCTTCACGAGCGAGACCGCGATGCTCGGCAACGACCTCGCCACGTTCCCCGACTTCCCGGCTGAGATCCGGGCGCCCGCCGGCTCCCTGCCCGGCGTCTCCGGCTTCCAGGTCCACTTCGCGGACCACGACATCCTCACTCCCGGAGACCAGCCGAACGTGCTCGTGGCGATGAACCCTGCCGCCCTGAAGGCGAACCTCGGCGACGTGCCGAAGGGCGCGACGATCATCGTCAACACGGACGCGTTCAACGACCGCAACCTGCAGAAGGCCGGCTACGAGTCGAACCCGCTCGCCGACGACTCGCTCTCCGCCTTCCACGTGCACGAGGTCGCGCTCACCTCGATGACGATCGAGGGGCTGAAGGGCATCGAGGGCATCACCTCGCGCGAGGCGGAGCGCTCGAAGAACTTCTTCGCGCTCGGCCTGATGTGCTGGCTCTACCACCGGCCGACCGAGGGCACGCTCGCGTTCATCGACGAGAAGTTCGGCAAGCGCCCCGAGATCGCCGCCGCCAACGCCGCCGCCTTCAAGGCCGGCTACGCCTACGGCGAGACCTCCGAGGACTTCGCCGTCTCCTACGAGATCGCGCCCGCGCACCTCGAGCCCGGCACGTATCGCCAGATCACGGGCAACACGGCGATCGCCTACGGCCTGATCGCCGCCGCCCGCCAGAGCCGCCTGCCGCTCTTCCTCGGCGCCTACCCGATCACGCCGGCCTCCTCGATCCTCGAGGACCTCGCCGGCTTCAAGCATTTCGGCGTCCGCACGTTCCAGGCCGAGGACGAGATCGCCGCCGCGGGCGCTGCGCTCGGCGCAGCCTTCGGCGGCGCGCTCGGCGTCACCGTCTCGGCCGGGCCGGGGATCGTGCTCAAGAGCGAGACGATCGGGCTCGGCGTGATGCTCGAGCTGCCCCTGCTCGTGCTCAACATCCAGCGCGCCGGCCCCTCGACGGGGATGCCGACGAAGCCGGAGCAGGCCGACCTGCTGATGGTGCTCTTCGGGCGCAACTCGGAGAGCCCGATCCCCGTGCTCGCCGCCTCGACCCCGTCGCAGTGCTTCCACGCCGTGATCGAGGCGGCCCGGATCGCGCTCAAGTACCGCACGCCGGTCTTCCTCCTCTCCGACGCCTACCTCGCCAACGGCTCCGAGCCGTGGCTGATCCCAGACGTCGCGGCGCTGCCCGACATCTCGACCGAGTTCGCGACCGGGCCGAACGACCCCGCAGGCTTCCTGCCGTACAAGCGCGACCCCGAGACGCTCGCCCGGCCGTGGGCGGTTCCGGGCACGCCCGGCCTCGAGCACCGGGTCGGCGGGCTCGAGAAGGCCGACGGCACCGGCAGCATCTCCTACGACCCCGACAACCACGATCTGATGGTGCGGCTGCGCGCGGCCAAGATCGCGGGCATCGCGGCCGACATCCCCGAGCTCGCCGTGGACGACCCCGGCGGCGCCGACACGCTCGTGCTCGGCTGGGGCTCGACGTACGGCCCGATCACCGCGGCCGTCCGGCGCGTGCGCCGCGAGGGCTTGAAGGTCGCCCAGGCGCACCTCCACTACCTCAACCCGTTCCCGCGCAACCTCGGTGACGTGCTGAGAAGCTACGACAAGGTGCTCGTCCCCGAGATGAACCTCGGCCAGCTCCTGAAGCTGATCCGCGCCGAGTACCTCGTGGACGCGCACGGCTACAACAAGGTGCGCGGGCGGCCGTTCCAGTCGGCCGAGCTCGCCGAGGCCCTCACAACCATGGTCCGCTCATGAGCGACGGCAACGGCAAGCTGACGCTGAAGGACTTCAAGTCGGACCAGGAGGTCCGCTGGTGCCCGGGCTGCGGCGACTACGCGATCCTCGCCGCCGTCCAGAGCTTCATGCCGGAGCTCGGCATCCCGCGCGAGAAGATCGTCTTCATCAGTGGCATCGGCTGCGCTGCCCGCTTCCCGTACTACATGGACACCTACGGCATGCACTCGATCCACGGCCGCGCGCCGGCGATCGCGACGGGCCTGTCGGTCAGCCGGCCCGACCTGTCGGTGTGGGTCGTGACCGGCGACGGCGACGCGCTCTCGATCGGCGGCAATCACCTGATCCACGCGCTGCGCCGCAACGTCAACATCAAGATCCTGCTCTTCAACAACCAGATCTACGGGCTGACGAAGGGGCAGTACTCGCCGACGTCGGAGCTCGGGAAGATCACGAAGTCGACGCCGATGGGCTCGCTCGACCACCCCTTCAACCCGCTGAGCGTCGCGATCGGCACGGAGGCGACCTTCGTCGCGCGCGCGATCGACACCGACAAGAAGGAGCTGACCGAGGTGCTGCGCGCCGCCGCCGCGCACAAGGGGTCGGCGTTCGTCGAGATCTTCCAGAACTGCAACATCTACAACGACGGCGCCTTCGACTTCGTGCGCGAGCAGAAGGAGAACCGGATCTACCTCGAGCACGGGAAGCCGATCCGCTTCGGCGCCGAGGGTGAGAAGGGCGTCGTTCAGCACTCCGACGGCTCAGCCGTCGTCGTGGACGTCGCCGACGTGGGCGAGGACGCCTTGATGGTCCACGACGTCGATCACGCCGAGCCGAGCCAGGCCTTCGCGCTCTCGCGGCTGACGGCGGCGACCGTCGGTGCCGCCCCGTTCGGCGTCTTCCGGGACGTGCAACGCGAGGTCTACGACGAGCTGATGGCCGAGCAGCTCGACCGGGCCGCGGCCCAGAAGGGCGAGGGAGATCTCGCCGAGCTGCTCCACGCCGGCGATACCTGGACGATCGAGTAGCGCTGGCCCCGGAGACGATCGCCGGTCTCGACGTGGGCGGAACCGTCGTTCGCGCAGAGGTCGTCGAGGACCTCGGCGACCTTGGGGTCGGCGGGCGCAGGATCGTCCGCGTCGCCGTGCGCGGCGACGACGGAGCGCTGCGCTGCTCCACACCGGTGACGTACGCCTCCTGCACTACGCTCTCGTCTCGTCTTCGCAGGACTCGACGAGTCTGAGCGCCGCGGCGGCCGGAACACCAACCCGCTCCGTCCGATGTGCTCCTACGCCACGTTGCGGGACGTGACCCCGCTTCGGGCGAGAGCACTCTCGCGCAGGCGGTGGTTCTGGCGCACCACCTAACGCTGGTGGCCTGGCCCCTTGTTTTCGCGTGCATTCCAGGCGTCCTCGGCCTCGGCTGCTATCTCAGGGCCAAGTTTCCGTAGTGCTTCGAGTGCGCATTGGGCATCGAGGAAGAAGTCCTCGCGCACCATCTGAAGCAGGCGGGGAGCCGCTCGTGTATCTCCAATCTCGCCGAGTGCCCATGCTGCTTCCTGGCGAAGATCATTCGGGCCTGGTTCGTGTGTCTCGTCGATCGAGGCCAATAGCTGCTCGACGGCCTGGGCGAGCCGCCGCTCGCCGATACGCGGAACGGCCTCCTCGTAGATCAAGAACTGCGGGCCTGGCAGCGACTTGTAGTCGACCACCGACAAGAGATAAAGAAGAAGCTCGTCACCGTCTGTGGCACCCAGGTCAGCCAGCGCAATTGCTGCGTAGCTCCTGACGAAGAGGTCAGTGTCGTCAAGAGCCTGACGAAGCCGCGTTATCTCGGTCTCATGGAGCGTCAGCTTCGGAAGCTCCATGTTCAAGACGCGACGTCCCTCGACTGGCTGCCTGAACGCCTCGATCACATCCGCAATACCGGTTGGAGTCGGCGTCGGGACAACCTCAAGCGTACGACTTCCAGCGTCGTGTTGCGCACGACCGGAAAGGGGCGGCCATCGCGGTCAAGGTACATTCGTGAACACTCGCGCAGCTCAATGTGTCCGCCCCTGTCGCTTGCTGCTTCTGACGTGAGAGGAGCGAACTCCTGTAATCGGCACCTCGGCGAGTCGCAAGCTGAAGCCGATCACGAAGCCGAAGATTGTGCCAAGGCCTCCAAGCGCAAGCCCGCCGATCACACCCCCGAGGAGCGCGAAGCCGACGAACTCAGCTGCGGCCTTGACTCTGCCGCGGCGTACCGGCTGTCTACGGGCGCGGGCGATGAGAAGTCCCGCTACTACAGCGAACGCGGCAGGCACGCGCCAGCCGAAGATCACGCCCGCAATAACAGCCAAGGCGACGAGCGGAAGATAGGTCATGAAGACGACCACCACGGAAAGAGGGCGAAGCCGTTTCATGGTGTCTCGCTCATCGGCTCCAGCTCCACTCCCCTTGACCTCCCTGGATAGGAGGGCCCAAGACGCCCAGGTGACATTCCCGCACACTGGCGCAGCCGAACGCCGCCTCGTTTGCGTGTAGATTGGTGTTGCCATGTCGAGCTGGTACGACGCTTGGGCGGACCGATACGGGGACTGGTCCACTAGCGTCACTGCTGACGTCCCGTTCTATGTCGGGCTTGCCCGTGATGCTGACGGGCCACTGGTCGAGCTTGCAGTTGGCAACGGGCGCGTTGCGATTCCGGTTGCTCAGGCAACGGGCAGGCGTGTAATGGGGATTGACTCTTCGCCGGCGATGCTCGCGCAGGCTCGAGTGCGCGCAGTTGAGGAGGAAGTCGAGCTCGACCTGCGTGAAGGAGACATACGGGAGCTTGAAATCGAGGAGCCGGCGGCCTTGATCTACTGCCCTGGGCGGTCTCTGCTGCATCTGCCCACGTGGGCCGATCGTCGCCGCTGCTTCGAGCGGGTCGCGGCATCGCTTCGGTCTAACGGCCGCTTCGCCTGGAACGCGTTCGCATTCGACCATCACGTCGCATCCGCCATAGACGGCCAGCATGCCGACACGCCGCTGCCGCACACGAACTACTACAGCGTCAGCGATAACCGAGTCGACATCACCTTGGACGATGGTGGAACCGGTTCGCTCTGGTGGGCAACCAAGAACGAATGGCTGGGGCTCCTCGACGTCGCGGGCCTGCGCCTCGAAGCTCTCTATGGCGGATTCGCCGGGGAACAGCTCGACGACGACAGCCGTGAGTACATCTTCGTGGCCCGTCGGTAAGCGCTCAGCCTGGCCGTCACGACAGCGCCTAGGGGACATTCCCGCACACTGGCGCAGGCGACTGCTAGCTCGTGGTGGGCAAACGGCTGACGGCATGCTGACGGACGGTGGCGTGCGATGAACTAGGCTCTCGGCGTCATCTGGGAGGAGGACGCATGCGTGACGAGAAAGGGCCGGTCGTCCTCGAGGCAGGCCAAGGGGCGACGATCCAGGGCCCGGCAGGAGGTCCGCTGACGTTCAAGGTCCGTGGCGCACAGACCGGCGGAGCACTGACTGCATTCGAGAACGTCGTGGCGCCTGGGGACGGGCCACCGCTGCATGCGCACGAGCGTGAAGGCGAGTCGTGGTACGTGCTCGAGGGGAGCCTCCGCTTCAAGCTCGGCACCGACATCCGCAGCGCTCCTGCCGGTTCGTTCGTGTTCGTCCCGCAGGGGACACCACACTGTTTCCAGAACGTCGGTAATACCCCGGCGCGCATCCTCGTCCTCTTCTCCCCGGCAGGGATGGAGGCATTCTTCGATCGATTCGCGGAACTTCCGCCCGGCCCGGTCGACCCGGGTGTCTTCGCAGCGCTCGGACGCGATGTCGGAATGGAGGTTCTCGGCCCGCCGCTCGCGGTCTCCGATCCGCTCTAGCGACGTCCCCGGGTGACCGCTCGGAGCCCAAGGGGCGTCCGGGGTGGTGCGCGCTGGTCAGAATATCTCGCCCCCGCGGTCCTGGCTCTCGGGTGACATTCCCGCACTCAGGCCCAGCGTCCTGCCGTCGAAGGATGGCTCGGGTCGCAAAGGCGATCGAACGAGGCGTTCGGCTCGACGGCGTGGCTACGCGTAGCGAAGGGCGTCGCCGGTTTGGGCACCCTGCCGGGGCGGCGAATCGAGCCCCCTCGCACGGACTGCTCTCTCGGAGCGTGCCGTTCCCACACGACCGTCTGCACGTTGTCGGCGTCTTGCGAGGTCGAGACCGCAGCGCCGATCCTGGCCCGCGTGTGGCCGCCTTGCCGAGCGCGAAGACACAGGCCCGGGCTGTGGCTGGGCCGGGTACGCCCGGCCGGGCTCAGGCCGGGCGGGACGCTCGCGGTGGTGCCGTCATCGACCCGAGGTACAGCTCGGCGACACGCGGGTCGTCGAGGAGCGCTGCCCCCGTTCCTTCGTGGGCGTTGCGGCCCATGTCGAGGACGTAGCCTCGGTCGGAGAGGGCGAGCGCGCGCCGCGCGTTCTGCTCGACCATCACGATCCCGATCCCGCGGTCGCGGATCCGCTCGAGCTCTTCGAACACGCGGTCGGTCGCCTGCGGGGAGAGCCCCGCCGATGGCTCGTCGAGCAGCAACATCGTCGGGCGGGCGACGAGCGAGCGGGCCAGCGCCACGAGCTTGCGCTGCCCTCCGGAGAGCGTCCCGGCCCTCTGACGCGAGCGCTCGCGCAGGAGCGGGAAGAGATCGAGGACGGCGTTGATGGCGTCCCGCCTCTCCTCGCGCGGCAGAGCCTGCGCGCCTACGCGGATGTTCTCCGCCAGGGTGAGGCTCGGGAACACGTTGTCGAGCTGGGGCACGAATCCGAGCCCCCGGCGCGAGAGGCGGTCGGCGCGCATGCCGGTCACGTCCTCCCCGCCGAACTCCACCGTGCCCTCCGTCGGACGGACGATCCCTGCGATGGCCTTGAGGAGCGTCGACTTCCCTGCTCCGTTCGGGCCGATGATCGAGACGATCTCGTCCCCGGCCGCCTGCACGGACACGCCGTGGAGCACGAGCGCGCCCTCGTAGCCGGCGTGCAGGTCGGTCACAGCGATGGCGGCCTCGCTCACGCGCGCGTCCCCAGGTAGGCGTCGATCACGCGAGCGTCCGTCCGCACCTCGTCAGGCGTGCCGTCCATGAGGACGCGTCCTTCGTTCATGACGACGACCCGGTCGCTCGCCTGCATGACGAACCCGAGATCGTGCTCGACGATCAGGAAGGCGATGCCCCGTTCGCGGCGCAGGTCGAGGATGTGGACGAGGATGTCCTCCCTGAGGGCCGGGTTGACGCCGGCCATCGGTTCGTCGAGAAGGATGAGACGCGGCGAGGCCATGAGGATGCGAGCGAGGTCGAGGAGCTTCCGCTGCCCGCCCGAGAGCGTTCCCGAGAGCGCGTCTGCGTGGGTGTCGAGTCGCACGAGGCGGAGCAGCTCATGTGCCTGCTCGGTGACTTCGCGCTCGCGCCGGCGAGACGCCCCGACGCGGGTGAGCAACGTCGGGATCTGCTCTCCGGGGTGCGACGGCGCGGCGAGCCGGACGTTGTCGAGGACGGTCATCCGGGTGAAGGCGCGCGCCGTCTGGAACGTGCGCCCGAGCCCTGCATGGAGGATCTTGTGCGGCGGGCTGCGGTCGATCCGCTTGCCGCCGAGCTCGATGTGCCCTTCGTCGGGCCGGATGAACCCGGAGATGCAGTTGAACAGGGTCGACTTGCCGGCTCCGTTCGGTCCGATCAGCGCCGTGATCGAGCCTGCCTCGACGCGGAGCGAGGCGTGGTGGACGGCGTGCACGCCGCCGAACGACTTGCACACGTCGCGGGCCTCGAGGAGTGCACTCACTCGAGCACCATCTCGTCGCGGCGCCCCAGGAGGCCCTGCGGGCGGAAGACGATCAGCCCGATGATCACGAGCCCGATGATGATCAGCCGCACGTACGCGCGGTCGGCCGAGTCGAGATACGAGAACGGTGGGAAGTCGAAGAAGCGTGTTGCGGCGAAGAGGAAGCCGAACACCGCCGCCCCGACGGGAACCGCCCACACGCGCCCGACGCCCCCGAGGATGAGGATCATCCAGGCGAAGAAGGTGGTGAGCGGCTGGAAGTCGTCGGGGCTGAAGAACGAGAACTGCCAGGCGTAGAAGCAGCCCGCGAGGCCGGCGAGGGCCGCCCCGAGCGCGAGCGCCTGCAGCCGGTAGCCGAAGACGTGCTTCCCGAGCGAGGCGGCGGCCTCCTCGTCCTCCCGGATAGCGCGCAGGACGCGGCCCCAGGGCGTCCTGGCCGCCGCCGCCGTCGCCGCGAGCAGGACCACCGCGACCGCCCAGACCACGATGAGCATCACGACGTCCTTCGACCCGATGTGCAGGGCGCCGCCGAGCCACTGCTGGAACCTTTGCCACGAACCGTCGTACTGCGCGGCGGCTCCCGCGCCCGAGAGATTGATCGTGCCCTGCGAGCCGCCTGTGAGGCTGTCCTCGTTGGTTGCGACGTAGCGGATGATCTCGCTGAAGGCGATCGTGACGATGGCGAAGTAGTCGCCCCGCAGGCGCAGCGTCGGCAGGCCCACCAGCACGCCGGCGAGCGCGGCGGCGAGGAGTGCGAGCGGCGCAGCGAGCCACATGCTCCAGCCCGCCTTCACGACGAGGATCGCCATCGTGTAGGCGCCGATCGCCATGAACCCGACCTGGCCGAAGTTGAGCAGCCCGGCGAGGCCGAATTGCACCTGCAGGCCCAACGTGAGCAGCGTGTAGATGCCTGCCATGACGCCGACGAACGCCCAAAACTCGCCGCTGGTGAGGATGCTCATACCGTGCGCGCCTTCCCGAAGAGGCCCTCCGGTCGCACGAGCAGCGCGACGACCAGCACCGCGAACGCAACCACCGGCTTGTAGACGGGGTCGACCCCGCCCGCGAATCCCGACCACGTGGAGAGCTCGGTCGCGATCCCGAGGACGAGCCCGCCGCCGAGCGCGCCGTACGCGCTGCCGATGCCGCCGAGCACGACGGCCGCGAAGACGGGGAGAAGGATCTGGAAGCCGAAGTTGGGGTCGAAGGTGCTCTGCACGAGACCGGCGAGCACGCCGGCAAGCCCGGCGGTGAAGCCGGAGATCACCCAGGTGACCCGGATCACGCGGTTGACGTCGATGCCGGACAGCTGTGCCAGGGCGCGATCGTCCGCCATCGCGCGCATCACGCGCCCCGTCTGGCTGCGCGAGAGGAAGAGGCCGATCAGCATGATGGCGATCGTCGCCGCGACGATCGCCATCACCTGCGCGAGCGAGAGCCGGACGCTGCCGATCACGTACACCTTGTACGGGTTGACGTCGAAGGCGCGCGGCTGCGGTCCCCAGACGAGCAGGATCAGCTGCCGGAGGACGAGCGCAACGCCGATCGACGCGAGGAAGAGGCTCATGAACCCGGCCTTGCGCGAGCGGAGCGGGCGCCAGAGGACGACATCGAGAGCAACGGAGAGCACGGCCGCGGCAGCCATCGCGAAGAGCGTCGCCGCGATCATCGGCAGGCCCAGCGTGGTGTTCGCGAAGTACGCGGCGAAGGCTCCGAACGCCAACACGTCGCCGTAGGCGAAGTTGACGAGGCGGAGGATGCCGTAGACGATCGAGACCCCTACGGCGGCGATCGCGTACACGGACCCCGTGACGAGGCCGTTCCCGAGGAGCTGGAGGAACACGTCAGATCACTTGCGGCTCGGGCACCATCCGACCGTCGGCAAAGCGCCCCCAGTCCAGCACGTCGAGGACGGGGTCGTGCGCGCCCATCACGGCGTCGGCAAGGATGCGGCCCACCGCGGGGGCGATCATGAACCCGTGGCCGCTGAACCCGGCGGCGACATGGAGACTGTCGAGCCCCGGCAGGGGGCCGAGGATCGGTTGGCGGTCGGGGGTGACGTCGTAGGCGCCGCTCGCAATCACGTCGAGGTCAGCGTACTCGAGGATCGGCAGGAGCTCGCGAATCGCCTCGCGCACGTTGCGCCGCCATGCCGGCGCCCCCTGCTCGGGGTCGCCCGCAGCGGCGAGGTCGCTCGCGAGTACCCGTCCGTTGTGGAGCTGCTTCGCGGCGAACCGCCGCTCGGCAGAGATCACCAGGGGCTCGAGCAGCCGCTCGCGGATCGGGGCGCTCAGGAAGAAGTGACGCGGCTCGTCCTCGATCGGGAGGTCCACGCCGAGCGGCCGGACGAGATCGCACGTAGCGGACCCGGCGGCGAGAACGACGGAGGAGGCTGCGATCGTGCCGTCGCTCGTCTCGACCGTCCATCCGCCAGCCGCCTGCTCGACGCCCGTGACGGTCGCGATCCGGACGTCGAGGTGACGCGCGATCGCGAAGATCGCCGCCTGCGGCTCGTCGAAGTACCCGTCCTCCGCGCACCACTCGGCGCCCTTGAGGGACGCGGTCTCGAGCCCGGGGACGAGGTCGGCCGCCTCGGTCGGATCGACGATGCGAGACGGAACCCCCGCCTCGTTCTGGACGCGGACGTTGGCGGTGAGCCGCGCGAGCACACCGTCGCTGTGTGCGAGGAAGAGGTAGCCGCACGAGGAGAACGAGAGCGGGACGGGCGGGTCGAGCCGATCCTGGGCGCCGCGCCACCACGCGAGCGACTCCAGCGCGAGGCCACAGGCCACCGAGGTGCCCCACTGCAGGCGCACCCCGCCGGGCTGCACACCGGACTGCCCTTCGGCGACCCCGGCGCGTTCGAGCATGAGGACGCGCGCTCCGCGCGCCTGAAGCGCGTATGCGATCGAGACACCGACGACACCGGCGCCAACGACGACGACGTCAGGCGCCGCTCCGCCGTTCCCGGCCGTGGCGGTCAGCGCGCCTCCGCGGTGCGGACGTCTCCCCGCGGTCGTGCGCTGGCCTGTCGCCGGACTGGGATCATCTCGGGGGCAGACGTTAGAGCACCGAAGGAATGATTTCAAAACCGAATTCTGTTTACATTTCCGCCATGGCCGACCTCACCCATGCGCTTGGGACCGCGCGCCCCGTTCTCACTGCTCCGGAACAGATCTCCCGCACGATCAAGGGCTGGATTCTCGACGGAACGCTCCAGCCGGGCGACCGGCTGCCGCCCGAGCACGAGCTCGCTTCGATCTTCGGCGTCAGCCGCCCGACCCTGCGTCGCGCGCTCGAGGAGTTGACCGGCAACGAGGTGCTCGTGGTTCAACGGGGTCGCACCGGCGGCCACCGGGTGGCAGAGCTCTCGGTCGAGCGGCTCGAGCCCCGGCTGATCGAGTTCATCACGATGTCGCTCGCGGCGAAGACTCTCGCCTACCACGATGTGCTCGAGGTGCGTCGCGCGCTCGAGGTGCCGATCGCGCGGGCAGCGGCCGAGCGGCGCACCGCCGAACAGCTGACCGCGTTGCGTGCGGCGCTCGAGCAGGTCCAGGAGCGCGTGCGGCGGCTGCAGAAGACGCCGGGCGGCGGCGCGCAGGCGGTTGCGGACGTCGACACGGCGTTCCACCGCGCCCTCGCCGAGTGCACCGGTAACCCGCTGCTCGTGACATTCGAGCGGGCCACGACGGCGTCGATTCATCAGGTCCCGCCGGTGGGGGTTCCGATCGACCTCGCCACGACGATGACAGGGCTGCCGGAGATCGTCGAGGCCGTCGCCGACCGTGATCCGGACGCGGCCGAGGCGGCGATGCTCGTGCACATCACGCCGTTCATGGAGCTCGGCGTCGCCTGAGCGACCCAGCCGGCCGGGCGGAAATTGTCACATTGTTTCTCTTGAAACGTGATCGGCGATCACCGATCATGCCTCCCCACCGGGTGACTCCCCGAGCCGCAACCCCAAGGAGGACCGAATGAAGAAGGTGTTGAGGCCCGTCCACGTCGCGACGCTCCTCGTCGTGTTCGTGGCGGCCATTGCGTTCTCGGCGAGCGCAGCGACCACGTCGCAGTCGTCGGCGAGCGCAGCGACCAAGCCCTGCGCGTTCGAGCTGCGCATCGGGGATGTGCTCCCCTTTACCGGCGATCTCGCCACGTACGGGGCGAACCTCGACCGTGCTGTCAAGCTGGCTGTCACGCTGCAGAACGCCGCCCTCAAGAAGGCAGGGCTGAAGGGTGCGTCCGTCAAGCTCGTCGGCTCGGAGGACGGCCAGACGCAGGCATCCGCCTCGGTCGAGGCTGCGACGAAGCTCATCAAGGCGAACAAGGCGAACGTGATCATCGGTGAGATGGCCTCCGGCGCCACCATCCCGATGGCGCAGTCGGTCACGATCCCGAACAACGTCGTGCTGATCTCGCCCACGGCGAGCGCACCGCAGATCTCCGACCTGAAGGACAAGGGGCTCGTCTTCCGGGCGTATCCGTCCGACGCGCTCCAGAGCAAGGTTCTCGCGGCGACCGCCGTGGAGAAGTTCGGCAAGGGCGCAACGCTGAACGTCGGCGCGCGGAACGACGCGTTCGGAGCGGCGCTCCAGGCGCTGTTCGTCGCCGAGTGGAAGAAGCTCGGCGGGAAGGTCGGGGTGAGCATCTCGTGGAACCCCGAGCAGGCGAACTTCGACTCCGACGCCGCCAAGCTCGTCGACGGCAACCCGGCCGGGTGGGTCATCCTCGACTTCCCCGACACGTTCCAGAAGTTCGTGCCGTCGCTCGTTCGCAGCGGCAAGTGGGACGCATCCAAGACCCTGGCGATCGAGGCTCTCCGCAACGCGAGCGTCCTCGACTCGATCGGGGATCCCGTCAAGGGGCTCAGCGGTTCTGCCGGTAGCGCAGCGGGCGGCCCCGCGGGCAAGGCGTTCGTGTCGCTCTGGAAGAAAACGGTGAAGGACGCAAAGCCGTTCACGGGCTTCGAGGGCACGTCGTTCGACGCCTCGATGGTCGCCTTCCTGGCGGCGGTCCGCGGCTGCTCGGCCGCGCCGGCCAAGATCAAGGCGAACCTCCGTGCGGTTTCCGGACCTCCGGGGCTCAAGGTGACGTTCCTGAACCTCGCGGCCGGCGTGAAGGCCGCGGCGGCAGGGAAGGATGTCGACTACGACGGAGCGTTCAGCCCGGTCGACTTCGACGCGAATGGCGACATCGGCTCGGCTGTCTACGAGATCTGGCAGTACAAAGGCACCGGCCAGATCCAGACGCTGAAGACGATTACCTTCCGCGGCTAGGGGCCTCCTGTGCGGGGGGAGGCTGATCCCTCCCCCCGCAGCCCCGGCCTTCGGCACGGAACCGAACTCATGGACAACACCCGCAAGACGCACAGCGACGGATCGACCTTCGAGCGCCTGGCTTCGTACTCCCGCGCCGTCCGGATCGGCGCGCACGTCGCCGTGAGCGGTACGGCGCCGATGGGTCCCGATGGTGTGCTTCACCCTGGCGACACCTACGCGCAGACGGCGCTCGTGATCGAGAGGGCCCTCGCCGCGGCGGCCGCCCTCGGCGCGGCGCGCGAGGACGTCATCCGCACTCGGATGCTGCTCACCCGGGAGGCGGACTGGGAAGGAGCTGTCCGGGCTCACGGCGAGGCGTTCGCAGGTGTCGCCCCGGCCAACACCACCTACTACGTCGCAGGCTTCATCCCCGACGTGCTCGTCGAGGTCGAGCTCGACGCGATCGTGCCGGCGACCGACTGACCCGGGGCGAACCCATGTTGCAGAGCCACCCGATTCCGCCACGCCTGCCCGCCTCCACCTGTCGTGGACCGCGAGGGCATCGTTCGACCGGAGCGCGCGTCGATCTTGCCAGGTGCGGGAGCTCGGCGAGCCCCCGCCAGCAGGCCGGCCTCGCCGGCGCCGTGCCGAGGGCCGACCGCTGAGGGCGCCCGCGGGACACGTGCTCTCGGTCGTCGACTCCCATACGTGCGGACAGCCGACGCGTGTCATCGTCGGGGGGCTCCCCGACGTTGCAGGCGCAACACCGGCTGAAGCTCGTGAGCTTCTGCGCCAGGAGCATGACTGGGTGCGGCGGCTGGCCGTGCTCGAGCCGCGCGGTCGGCGGGCGCTCTTCGGCGTCGCTCTCATGCACCCGGCCGAGGCCGGCGCTCCCTTCGGGGTCGTCTTCATGGACGCTGCCGGCTATCCCAACATGTGCGGTCACGCGACCATCGGCGTGGTCACGACGCTGATCGAAGCCGGGTATCTGGATGTTCCGCAGGGCGAGTCGTCCTTCGTCCTCCAGACGCCCGGTGGGCCGATCACGATCCGTGCCGTTGTTGCCGGCGAGTGCGTCGAGAGCGTCACGTTCGTCAACCAACCCGCCTACCAGCTCGAGATCCTTGAGATCGACGAGCCGTACGGCTCCAGTGCCGTGCCGATCGCGTACGGCGGGCAGTGGTACGCGTTCGTCAACGCTCGCGACTTCGGCCTCTCGGTCGAGCTGGAACGAGCTCCTGATCTCGTGGAGATGGCCGAGACCCTGCGTCCGGCGATCGCGCGCGCGGTCACGTGCACCGATCCTGGGACGGGGGTTCCGCCGCTCGTCGAGAACGTGATGTGGGTCGACGAGCCCCGGGTCGCGGGAGCGGACGGTCTGAACATGGCAGTGAACGCCGCTGGTGCCGTCGATCGGTCCCCGTGCGGCACCGGTACGTCGGCGCGCCTCGCGGTGCTGAGTGCGGCCGGTGCGCTTCAGCCCGGCGAGTCGTACGTGAACTCCGGGGTGCTCGGGACCGTGTACAGAGGGACGATCGCCGCGCGCACCGAGGTGGGGGGAACCGCCGCGATCGTGCCCGAGATCACCGGCCGTGCCTGGTTGACGGGCCGGGCCGAGCTCTGGGCATCCGACGACGACCCGCTCGCCGACGGCGTGCTCCTCTGACCCTTCCGGGTCGGTGCCGCGAACCGTCATGCGGCCCGTTCGTGGCGGCAGCGCGTGTGCATTGCCGCGGGCCCTCGCCGCCGGATACGTCAACTCTTTTCGTTGAAGCGCGAGCCGTGTCGCACTAGGGTGCTCGTCGTGGTCAGTCAGGCGCCCTCTCGCTCCGAAACCTGTGCGACTCCGCAGCGCTCGTCGGCGCCGTGGAACGCGGGTCACCGTGCATGACGTCGTCATCGTCGGCGGCGGCCTGATCGGCCTGCTGACGGCCACGGAACTCGCGGAGCGCGGCGCGCGCGTCCTCGTCCTGGAGAAGGATCACATCGGGTTCGAACAGTCGGGCCGGTCGGTCGCCGCTGTCAACTTGCCGGGCGGCGCTCCGGGCGGTGGACCGGGATCGATGCTTCGCGTGTCTTCGGACGAATGGGTGTCCTTCAATGACCGGTGGGGCTGTGAGATTGACCTCAACTCCGAGGGGTGGCACATCGTCGTCGAGGACGAACGCGACGAAGAGTGGATCGAGATCGACCGCCGGACGTGGATGGAAACCTCCGGGTACCCCGAGAGCGAGACGCTCGACGCCGCCACCGCTCGCGAACGGTTCCCGTCCCTGCTGGGCCCCTTCCGCTCGCTCGAGGTACGAAACGGCGGCCATGTCGATGCGACGATGGTGATGGGCGGACTCACCGAGGTTGCCGACCGGCTTGGCGTCGAGACCCGCTGCGGGACCTTGGTCACGGGGTTCGAGACACAGGGCGAGAAGATCTCCGCGATCCGTACGCGCGGCGGGCAGATCAGCTGCGGGACGGTCATCGTGGCCGCGGGCGTCTGGTCGCCCTACCTCTGCGACCTCCTGGGCTTCCACATCCCGATGCAGCGTGTCCGTGCCCCGGCCGTCGAGACGGGGCCGCTGCCAGCAAGGACGATCCCCGGATTCGTTCGCGGATCGACGTTCGGCGCGCGCCAGAACAGGAACGGCACCGTTCGCATCACCGGCGGGTACCGCTACTCGGCGATGCTTCACGACCTCAGCCTCAACGACTTCCGTGACCTCCGCCTGTGGGCGCCGACGCTCTGGCAGAACCGCAAGGACGTGTCGATACGGTTCAGCCCAAGCGGCCTGAAGACGGAGATCTCGTGCGCTCTCGCGGGGCGGAGAGCGGGCAAGGGTCAGACGGTCGTCCCGCAAGGGTTCAGCGTCTCGTCCAGGCCGCGCGACCGCATGAAGCAGCTCGAGGACCTCGGCCGGCTCATTCCGGCCATGCAGAAGGTTCGTATCCACCGGTCGTTCGCCGGCGTCATCGACCTGCTCCCCGACCTGCAGCCCGTGATCGGCTTGATCCCCGGCACCGACAACGCCTACGTGTCGTCGGGGTTCAGCGGTCACGGGTACATGTACGGCCCCGGTGCCTGCAAGGCCATGGCCGAGTGGATCGTCGATCAGGAGACGAGCATCGACCTGGAGCCGTACCGGCCCGAGCGCCTCACGGGGAAGCTCTCGATGCGAGATCAGATCTTCTGATCCGCTCGTCGCAGCCCAGTCCTGTGGCCGGGCCGGCAGCGCCGCTGGGCTATCGTCGTCGAATCTCTATCCCAGCGCCGAGGGAGGAAACATGGCCGTAGACATGGCGTCGCCGCGGGTCTCTGGTTCGCTCCGAGTCCTGTTTCTCGGAGCCATGACCGATGCGTACTACGAGGCGAGCGAGGAAGAACAGCGTGAGCGGATCCTGCCCCGCTTCAAGCAGCTGACAGAGGAATGGCAGGCCTTGGGTGCCGTCACGCTCGCCACGCTGGACGACGACCTGCTGATGGTGGGCCAGCCGGTCTCCACCGGATACACGTTCTTCCTGCTCTTCGACGTCGAACGGCTCGAGACGGTGGTGGAGATGATCCAGCGGATCCGCGAGCCCGTCGGCGGCGTCCGGATGAACACGTACGCGCGGTTCGAGGCCCGCGTCGGTCGACCGTTCTTCTTGCTCGAGCCTCCGGCCTAGAGGCCGGGAGAGCAGCCAGGGCAGGCGATCGGATCGTCTAGCCTCACCTCAGCCCGGCAGCACGACGCGCACACTCGTCGCGCGGAAGCCGATCGCGCCGCTGCGCGAGGTCTCGAACTGGCCCGCGGCGATCGCTTCGAGCCCCGGCCCCTGCGCGGCGACGAGCGAGCGGAGCGCCGGGCCGCAGCGAAGCGGCCGCACGACACCCTGCGTGTCGGTCTGGCAGCGCGTGCGTCTGTCGAGCCGGAGCGTCACGGGCCTGCCGGCGTTGACGGGCAGGCCCGAGAGCTGCTTGACGATCGTCGCGGGGTACGCGCTCGGCCCACTCCAGGCCTGGAGCGAGAGCTCGAGCTGCCACTGCGGCACCTGCCCCGCTACGGCGAGCGGCGCGAGCACGAGCACGGACGCGAGCACGAGGAGGCGGCGCATGGTCACACGGTAGTCCGCGCGCGTTAGGAAACTGTGTTCTCGGCTGGGCTCGCTTGTAGGCTTCGTGCGTGGAGCTGCGCCGCCTCGGCAGGACGGGCCTCCAGGTCTCCGAGATCGGGTTCGGGGCCTGGGCGATCGGCGGCTCCTGGGGGGCGACCGACGACGCGACCTCGCTCGCGGCCATGCACGCGGCGGTGGACGCCGGCGTCACCTTCTTCGACACGGCCGACGTCTACGGCGACGGGCGCTCCGAGCGGCTGGTCGGACAGCTCCTCCGCGAGCGCGACGAGCGGCTCGCGGTTGCGACGAAGTTCGGCCGCCGCGTGCCGCTCGACCTCTCCCTCTACACCTACGACAACTTTCGCGCCTGGCTCGAGCGCAGCCGCGAGAACCTCGGCGTCGAGACGGTCAACCTCGTCCAGCTCCACTCGCTGCCGTGGGAGACCTACTACACGCCGTCGGTGTTCGAGGCCTGCGACCGGCTCGTCGACGAGGGGCTCGTCCGCGCCTACGGGGTCAGCGTCGACAAGGTCGAGCAGGCGCTGAAGGCGATCGAGCACCCCGGCGTCTCCACCGTCCAGATCATCTTCAACATCTTCCGCCAGCGGCCCGCGGGGCTCTTCTTCGAACAGGCGCGCGCCCGCGACATCGGCGTGATCGCCCGCGTTCCGCTGGCCTCCGGCCTCCTGACCGGCAAGCTCACCCGCGAGTCCACCTTCGCGCCCGACGACCACCGCACGTTCAACCGCCACGGCGAGGTCTTCGACCAGGGCGAGACCTTCGCCGGCGTGGACTTCGAGACCGGGCTGGACGCCGTCGAGGCGCTGCGCCCGCTCGTGCCCGGAGGCGCGACGCTCGCGCAGCTCGCGCTGCGCTGGATCCTCATGTTCGACGCCGTCTCGACCGTGATCCCCGGTGCGAAGACACCCGAGCAGGCGCGCGCGAACGCGGCCGCGGCCGGCCTGGCACCTCTTCCCGGGGAGACGATCGAGCGGATCGACGCGCTCTACGGCGAGCGGATCGCTCCGCTCGTCCACCAGCGCTGGTGAGCGGGCCGGGGGCCGATCGTTGAGTCTCGCGCCCATTGGCCGCCCGTGGCGCATCGTCATCTTCTCGACCGTGGCGCCGGCGGTGCTCGGCTTCGACGCAATCCTGCGGGCGGCCGGGCACGAGCCCGTGGCCGTGCTCGCGCCGCGGTTGCCCGAGGATGCCGACCCGCGCCGGCGCGAGTTCTACAACGCCATGGTCGAGGGCGCGCCGGCCGGCCTCGACGTCTGCCTCGTCCCGTCGAAGGACAGGCTGCCGCGGCTCGTCGCCGCCTACGAGCCCGACCTCGGCCTCTGCATGGGCTACCCGTGGAAGCTTCCACGCGAGGTGCTCGAGATCCCCCGCCTCGGCGTCCTCAACGGGCACCCGTCGCTGCTGCCGCGGCACCGCGGCCCGATTCCGATGGCGTGGGCCTTCCGCGAGGGCGACGCCGAGTTCGGCATGACCTACCACCTGATGGACGAGGAGTTCGACACCGGTCCGGTGCTCGCGCAGGGCTCGCTGCCGATGCCGCCCGACGCGTGGTTCGACGACCTGCGGCCGCTCTTCCCGGAGCTCGTCCAGGAGCTCTTGCCGAAGGCGCTCGCCCGGCTTGCGGCGGGCGACCGCGGCGACCCGCAGTCGGAGGAGGGCGCGACCTACGCGGGCCTGTTCGAAGAGGACTACGTGTACGTGGACTGGTCGAAGCCGGCGCTCGAGATCCACACGCAGGCGCGTGCATGGTCGGTCGCCTTCGCGTTCCGAGCGGGGGAGCGCGGCCCGATCGCCGACCTGGCCGGGGAGCGGCTGCGGCTCCTGCGCACGAGCCTTACGGAGATCGCCGGCGCGCGCCGCGTCGAGTGCGGCGTCGGCCCGCTGTGGATCGTCGAGAGCGAGCCGGCTTAGCGCCCCTTCGTTGCTCCAGCTGCCTCCAACGGACAGACCCCTGGACATGGCCCGCGCGGACGCGTCTAGGGGTCTGACCCCTGGTGTTGGGCTGGCGGGACAGCTGCGGCTGAGCTGAGCCGGCACCGAGCCGACCCGAGCTGGAGGCCCTAGCGCTCGGTCCGGAGCACGTCGACCGAGACGATCGCTCCGGGGCGCAGCAGGCGGCCCTCGAGCTCCGGCCACTCGCCGCTGTCCTCGGCGGCGGCGATCCGGCGCACGACCTCGCGGGCGACCGCGAGCGCCTCGTCGCGGCTTTCCGCCTCTCCGAGCTCGACGTCCTCGCTGCCGTTCAGCCGGACGACGACGCGGCGCGGGCCGGCGTCGGCGTCCTCGACCGCCCAGGCGTCTGCCGGCGCCGGGCCGGGTGCAGGCTCGGGATCAGGGCGCGCCGGCTCCACGGGCGCCTCGAGCGCTGCGGGACGGGCGCCGAGCGCAATCGGGCTGAGGGGCGGCTCGGACACGAGCCCGTTCGGGATCACGCCGAGCGTGGGGCCTGTGTCGGCCCGTAGTGCAAGTGACATTCTTCTTCCTCCCGTACTTCGTGAAACGCCGCAGTAGCGTTCGTATCGGCGCTCGCCCGGGTCGGCTCATCCCCCCCGGTGGGGGATTCTCAGGCGGCCGGGACCGGTTTCAGCAGCCCGCGCAGCCGTGTCGCCGCAACCGCGGCCATGGCGAGCCCGGTCGCCCCTCCGACGAGGAACGCGAGCTCGGTGCCGCCGACCTCGGTGAGCCACCCGGCGAGCAGGCCGCCGACCGGCGCGAGGCCGGCGAACGCGAAGAGGTAGAGCCCGACGACGCGCCCGCGCAGGTGGTCGGGCGCGCCCAGCTGGAGGATCGCGTTTGCGTTCGACGTCCAGAGCGTGAAGGAGACGCCGACGGCGAAGAGGAGCGCCGCAGCGGCCCAGACGGTGGTCAGCGGGGCGAGCGCCAGCATCGAGAGGCTGAAGCCGGCGACGCCGGTGACGAGGAGCTTCCAGCTGGCGCGGCCGAACCCGGCCGCGAGCAGCGCGCCGGCGAGCGCTCCGGCGCCGAAGCACGCCGACAGGATCCCGAACACCTCGGGCCCGGTCTTCAGCGTCTGCGAGGCGAGCAGCGGCAGCACGACATGGAAGTTGAAGCCGACCGTGCTGATCACGGTCACGATCGCGAGCACGAGCCGCACCTCCGGTGCGCGCCAGGCGTAGCGAATTCCCTCGAGGGCCCCGCGGATGATCTCCGGCCGCTCCTCCGCCTGCTCGACGGGGAAGAGGTCGGCCGTCCGCATCGCGAGCAGCGACGCGAGCATGGCGAGGAAGCTGACGGTGTTGATCAGGAAGCAGGCGCCGACGCCGACCCAGGCGATCACGACACCGGCGACCGCCGGGCCGATCACCCGGGACGCGTTGAACAGGCTCGCGTTGAGCGCGACCGCGTTCGCCAGCTCGTCGCGGCCGACCATCTGGAACGTGAGCGCGTGCCGGCCGGGCGCGTCGAAGACGAGCGCGGTGCCGAGCAGCCCGGCAAGCGCGTAGACGACCGGCAGAGTCGCCCGGTCCGTGAACACGAGCACCGTCAGCAGCGCCGAGACGGACATCGAGGCGGCCTGGGTCGTGATCACGAGCCGGCGGTAGTCGAGCCGGTCCGTGATCACGCCTGCGAAGAGGCCGAGCACGGTGAAGGGGAGGAAGCGGGCGAACGCGAGGCCGCCGACCGCGACCGGCGAGTGCGTCAGCTCGATCACGAGCCAGGCGAGACCGATGTTCTGCATCCAGCTGCCCGTGACCGAGATCACGTGGCCCGCGAAGAAGAGACGGTAGTTGCGGTGCCGGCGGAGGCTGGCGAACGTGCGCCGGTTGAGGGCGAGAATGGCCGCGGTCACAGCAGCGCCCTCAGCGGCTCGATCGCACCGTCGATCGCGGCGCGCTGCTCCGGGTCGAGCAGCTCGAGACGCTCGGCGAGCCAGGCGGTGCGGCGCTTGCGCACCTGCTCCAGCACGCGCAGCCCCTTCGGCGTCACTTCGAGCCCGATGCGGCGCCGGTCCGTCTCCGAGCGGGTGCGACGCACGAGGCCGGCTCGCTCGAGCCGGTCCACGTGCACAGAAGCGGCGGCGCCGGAGATCCGCTCCCGCTCCGCCAGCTCCCGCTGGCTCAGACCCGGGTTGTTCTTGATCCCGATCAGCAGCATCACCTGGCCGCCGGTGACGCCGAGCGAGTGCACCTCGCGCCGCAGCTCACGGGCGAGCGAGAGCAGCACCGGACGGAGCCTGTTCGCAAGCTCAACTTCATTAACCGTCAATACGGTTAACGATTGTACCAGCTACCGCGTGACGAACGCTGCGATCCGGGCGCCGACCTGCTCGCCTGCGTCCTCCTGAAGGAAATGGCCGGCGCCGGCGACGAGCTCGGGGCCGATGGCGCCGGGGATCCGCTCGACGAAGTGCTCGGCGACCCGCGGCGAGAAGATCGGGTCGGAGTCGCCGAAGAGAACGAGCGCGGGCTTCTCCCAGTGCGTCAGCGCGTCACGCACCTCCAGCATCTTCGCCGTGGACGGGTTGTCCAGGTCGGTCGGCACGTGCTCGGGGAAGGCGAGGATGCCGGCCTTCGACTCCGGCACGGGCCAGGGCGCGTTATAGGCCTCGGCGATCTCGTCCTCGAGGCCGCCGGGGCAGGTGATCCGGATCAGCTGGCCCGGGACCAGGTCGGTGCCGACACGGCGGACGAACTCGCGGAAGCGGAGCCATTCCGGTGAGGGTGCGCGCCCGGCGCCGATGCCGGTGTTCATGATCACGAGGCGGTCGACGAGCTCGGGGCGCTCGACCGCGAGGCGCAGCCCGATCGGCCCGCCCCAGTCCTGGACGACGACCGTCAGCCTGCGGAGGTCGAGCTGCTCGACGAGGCGCTCGATCGAGCCGTAGTGGAAGTCGTACGAGTAGTCCTCGATCCGCAGCGGCTTGTCCGAGCGGCCGAATCCGAAGTAGTCGGGCGCGACCGCGCGCGCGACGGCGGCGACCGGTGGGATCACCTTGCGGTAGAGGTACGACCAGGTCGGCTCGCCGTGCAGGAGCAGGACGGGGTCGCCTGCGCCCTCGTCGAGGTAGTGCAGGCGCAGGCCTTCCTGCTCGACGTAGTGCGGCGCGAACGGGTAGCCGGGCAGGCCCTCGAAACGCGCGTCGGGTGTGCGGTAGACGTCCACCGTGCCTGCCACTCTACGTCCATGGTCGACCCGCTTCGGCACCAACGCGAGCACGAGCACCTGCAGACCGCGTACGGCGACGACCCCTTCGGCCGCGCCGCCGAGACGGCCGCCCGCTTCTTTGGCACGCCCCAGTACATCATCGGGCAGTCCATCCTCGTCGCCATCTGGGTCGCGCTCAACGCGCTGGCGCTCGGCTTCCGCTGGGATCCCTACCCGTTCATCCTCCTCAACCTCGCCTTCTCGCTCCAGGCGGCGTACGCGGCGCCGTTGATCCTGCTCGCGCAGACCCGCCAGGCCGAGCGCGACAAGGCGCACGCCGAGTCCGATGCGAAGCATCGCGAAGAGATCGCGCAGCAGCACAACGAGCTGATCGAGGCGAACACGAAGCTGACCGAGCAGATCGAGCGACTGACCGAGGAGATCCACCGCAAGGTCTACGCGGGCACGGGATAGGGTCGGGCATGGCCGCCGTCCGCCTACGCCCGATGTCCGGCGACGAGTACGACGCCTGGCTCGTCCGGAGCCGTGCAGGCTACGCGCAGGACATGATCGCGAACACCGGCTTCGGCGAGGGCGAGGCGTGGGCGAAGGCGGATCGCGACTACGAGTTCTTCCTGCCCGACGGCCGCGAGACACAAGGGGCGTTCCTGCTCACCGTCGAGGACGCCGGGAGCGGCGAGACGGTCGGCTGGATCTGGCTCGTCAGGCGGCCGCGCTTCGGCGGCGGCGAGACCGAGGCGGCCTTCCTGTTCGAGATCACGATCGGCGAGGAAAGGCGCGGGCGCGGCTACGGGCGCGCCGCGATGCTCGCGCTCGAGGAGCACGTGCGCGAGCTCGGTCTCGACACGATCGACCTCAACGTCTTCGGCGGCAACGAGATCGCCCGTGGCCTCTACCGGTCGCTGGGTTACGCCGAGACGTCGGTGATCATGACGAAGCGTCTCGCCGAGGTCCGTCCTCCGGGTGGTTCACACTGATCGCCGTGCTGCTCTTCAAGATCTGCGCCTGGTGCGGGGTCACCCAGCCGCCCGATCGATCCGATGAGGAGCTCGCCCGGATCCATGCGCAGTGGGCCGGCCCGGAGCAGCAGAGCCCGCTCGTCACGCACACGATCTGCGAGCGCTGCGCCGCCGAGCTGCTGAAGCCCGCGGCCTGAGCGCGGCTCGCGTCCCTCGGATCAGGGATGGACCGGATGTGCGGGCGGCCGCGCCGCGCTTCGATCAGGTGCAGAAGGAGGCTCGCATGCGCTGTTACGAGTGCGCGAGGGAGGGCCGGTCCGCCCAGGCCGTCGGCCTCTGCCTCAGCTGCGGCGCCGGGCTCTGCTCGCGCCATCTCGGCGAATCCGGCAAGGGCTCGCACGTGACGTGCCGCCACTCGGTCGTCGAGGTCTCGCGCGAGCGCGCGGATCTGCTCGCCGAGCGAGGCGCGCCCCTGCCCCGCTAGGCCGGCTGTTTCGGAACGGCTTCGAGCTTGTAGCCGACGCCGTAGCGCGTTTGGATGAAGGTGTGCCTCGGCGCCCGCGTGTCCACCTTCTCGCGCAGCTTGCGCACGAACACGTCCACCGTCCGGTCGCGGTGTGTGGCGCGCCGGCCCCAGACCCGCTGCAGCAGCTCGTCTCGCGTCAGCACTCGGCCGGTGTCGGATGCGAGCGTGTAGAGCAGCCGGAACTCGGTCGGCGTCAGCCCGACGCTCTGCCCCTCGACGTACGCCTGGACGTTCCTCGGGTCGATCCGCAGCTCCTCGATCTCGATCTCCTCCCCGCGGCGAGGCTCAGCAGCCTGGGTGCCGCGCCGCGCGGCCGCGGCGACGCGCGCCACGAGCTCCTTCATCGAGAACGGCTTCACGAGATAGTCGTCGGCGCCGATCTCGAGCGCGTGCACCCGGTCGTGCTCGGTGCCGCGGGCGGAAACGACGACGATCGGCGTGCCGATCCCCTCACCGCGCGCCTGCTCGATGAACCGCCAGCCGTCGAGGCCGGGAAGCATCAGGTCGAGCACGCAGACGTCCGGTCGCTCGAAGCGGAGCCGCGCGAGCCCCGTCTCGCCGTTCGAGACGGCCACGGGCTCGAACCCCGCGGCGGCCAGGTGGCGGGCCATGCCCCGGGCGATGATGTCGTCGTCCTCGACGATGAGAACCTTCGCCATCCAGCCGACATCATGCAGCCCGGCGCGGCGGGCGCGGGCCGCCAAGCGGTTGCCGGCCGGTGAAGAGGTGGTGAAGGCAGGCACGCGTTCGGGGCGGCGGGGGCTTCTGTGCGAACCTGTCGGTCGTGAGCGAAGCCGAGATCGAGGCGGCCCGAGGTCGCGCCCTCGTCGAGGAGAGCCGGGAGGCCGTCGTCGTCCTCGACGAGGCGGGCGTCGTGGTCGCCGCCAGCAGGCGGGCCCGGCAGACGCTCGAGGGCGTCCAGGAGGGGGAGCCGCTGCCCGACGACCTCCTGCGCGGCGGGGGCGGGACGACGCCGTTCGTCGTCCCCTACGTCGTGGCCGGCCGGCGGGAGCGGCTCGTCTACCTGAACGCGGCCGGCGATCTTGCCGCCTACGAGGAGCTGCGCTCGGGCTTCACCGCCGCCGTCTCGCACGAGTTGCGCACACCGCTCGCGCGCCTGCTCACGCTGCTCGAGACGGCGCAGCTCCCCGGCGAGGACGTGGCAGACCTGATCGAGCGGTCCCGCGGCGAGGTCGAGCAGGCAGGCGAGCTGATCGACGAGGTGCTCTTCCTGAGCGAGCTGGAGTCCGGTGCCCGGGTGGTCGCTCTCGGCGCGACCCGCGTGCTGCCCGTGCTGAAACAGGTCGCCGGCGAGCTGGAGGAGCGGGCGGCGCGCGCGGGCGTGCGCTTGCGCGTCGAAGGCGACCCGGAGGCGGCGGTGGCCGTGCGCCCGCGCATGCTCCAGGTGATCGCCCACAACCTCGCCGACAACGCGGTGCGCTACGCGGGCCCGGGGGCGCAGTTCGAGCTCTCGGTCGCGCAGACCGCCGAGGGCGTCGTGCTCGGCGCCCGCGACGACGGCGCCGGAGTGGGCGAGGCGGAGCTGCCGCGCCTGTTCGAGCGCTTCTACCGGGCCGACCGATCACGCGCCTCGCGCGGCACGGGGCTCGGGCTCTCGATCGTGAAGCACGTCGTCACCTCGGCCGGGGGGACCGTCCATGCGCACGGGGGCCGCGGCCAAGGGCTCGACGTGCGCTGCACGTTCCCGGCGGCCTAGGTGTAAGTCCTAAGCACGTTGTTCCATCCGGGCCTCCTTGGAGGCTGGGGGTGTCGAAGCCACCCAGTCCAAGGAGGACTCCGGATGAAGCTGCACGGTAACGCCAGGACCTGTCTG
>Ga0082335_1002088_pt1 | contig 38673 bp, 31 predicted proteins | sample Subgrocontami58m_FD_72375 | JGI IMG/M metagenome (GOLD analysis project Ga0082335, IMG submission 72375) | Subsurface groundwater microbial communities from S. Glens Falls, New York, USA - GMW37 contaminated, 5.8 m (SPADES assembly) (version 2) ...
CTTTCATACCCCTTCGGCTCCGAGACGGCGCACCTCCTCGCTGGTCACCGTCGGCGAGTCCGCCGGGAGTTGGAATACAAAGACACCGCCCTTGTCGCGCGAGGAGGTGGGCGCGCTCAAGCCTCGGCGCACCAGGTCCGAAACAGTTTTGCCGAGGGAAACGCCTCGCAACTTCGCCTGCCGTGCCACCAGTTCAAAAACGTCATCGTCCAATGAAATTGTCGTTCTCATCGCAGACTGATGCCATTTGTTATGTTTGATGTCAATGAACGCTATTTGCATCACATTGGTTAAGTGGTGCTTTACCAAGCGAGGGTATGCCGCCTTCTAACGAATGCTCGGCAAACGACACCTTGACCAGGGGCTCGAATGTTCTGTCTTAAAAAATCCTCAATACGGGCTATGCTCCAACCCATGCGACCTCTGAATTCGCTTCTCCTCTGCTTTCTGTGCTGCTCCGGGTTTGCCCAATCGCGCTGGTGGATGGAAGAACCGGTCCGGCTGATTCAAACAAACCTGCGCGAATCGGACGCCCCGCTCGATCCAAAACACCTCATTGATCAGGTCAGTTCCTTTCCGGCGAACACGCTCCTCCTGAACATGGGCGGGATCGTTGCGTTCTACCTGACGCAAACCGAGTTCCACTATCCGAGCAAATTCCTTCCGCCAGGGCGCGACACATTCGGAGACGTTTTGCGGGAAGCGCACGCTCGCCATATCCGCGTGATTGCGCGGTTTGATTTGAGCAAAACCCAAAAACCGGTTTTCGACGCGCACCCGGAATGGTTTTTCCAGCGGACCACAGGTGAACCGGCCATTTACAACGGGCTCTATTCCACCTGCATTAATGGCGGTTACTACCGGCAGCACGCGCTTAAGATTTTGACCGAGGCGCTCGACCGTTACGATGTCGATGGAGTGTTCTTTAATATGTTTGGCAATCCCTCCGCCGATTACAGCGGCAAGCTGATGGGCCCGTGCCATTGCGCCGCATGCCGCCAAAAATTTCAGTCTGAGTTTAAGCGGCCCCTGCCCGAAAGGAATTCGGATCCGGACTATGGGAAATTCCTTAGCCGCTGCTCGCGGGAAGTGGCGGGAGAATTCGCCAAGCTCATTCACCAACTCCGGCCGCACGCGGCGTTTATCACTTACATTCAGGAAGAAACCGATGGAATCATGTCCGAATCGAACACGTCGGTCGATCGTCCACTGCCTCTCTGGCCGTATTCGGCTTCGGAAAATGTCAATCGCGCCCGAACATCGCAGCCGAACAAAATGGCTTTCAATCTCTGCATGAGTTTCATCGATTTTCCGTGGCGATTTGCCACCGTCGCGCCGGCTGAAATCGAACTGCGCCTCTATGAAGCGATGGCAGCGGGCGGCCCGCTGGCGCTCAACATGCACGGAACGATGGATCAGGAGGACCGTTCCGCGTTGATGGCAGCGCGGCCGATCTTTCAATGGCACGCGCAGCACGAGAGTTTTTATGCCGGCCAGCAAAACGCCGCGCGGGTGCTTTTGCTGAGCGGCAATCAAAAATCGTTCCGCGGCTTTTTCCGGTTACTCACCGAAGAACACATCCCATTCGCGGCGTCTGACAATCTCAACGAACTGACGAATTTTCGGAACCGGTACGACTTGATCGTGGCGCCGGATGGATTACCGAAGGAACTTGAACCGTACCTCCGCGAGGGTGGACGGGCGCTGGTGGCTGGCGCAAAAAAACCTTCGTTCGCGTTTCCCGAGGCCAAAGAAATTCACGCGCCGGTGCGCGGTTACTGGCGCGTGCGCGACAAGTCGCTCTTTCCATCCTTGAGCGCGACTGACCTGCTCTTTTTCGAGGGGGCTTATCTCGACTTAGGACCAGTCGACCGGCCCGTGCTCACGTTAATTCCGCCAGCGATGTTTGGACCGCCCGAAAAAGTCTGGGCCGACAAAGTGGAAACAGAAATCCCAGGATTGGCTCTCAAGAATTTCGGGCAAGGTAAAATTGCCTTTTTGCCTTGGGACATTGGCACGCTCTATCACATGCAGAGTTCACCGCCGCACCGTCAGCTCGTGCGGGATCTGGTGGATTATTTGTTGCCAGCCGGCCGCCAGGTGCAAACGGACGCTCATCCACTGGTCGAAATCACCCTGATGCGGCAGCCGAGCCACCAGCGAATGCTGCTCCATTTGATCAACCATTCCGGCCATTCGGACACGGCCTATTTTCCTCCGCTCTCAATGGATGACATCCGAGTGACGCTGACCGAAAAATTTCAGCGCGCCCGGTCGCTGAGACTGCAGCGCGATTTGCCTGTGGAACGCCGCCAACAAACCGGCTCTTTCACGTTGCCGCGGCTGGGAGCTTATGACGTGGTCGTGCTCGAATGAGCAGTGACGCACGGAACGGAAAGGCTCGCCACGAAAGAAAGTTTTCCACCCAAAAATTTGTCAGCGCATCGGTCACGATCGCGCGGGCTCCAGTTCGAAGATTTGCCGGCGATTCGGCCGCACTGCTGCCGGGCCGATCATTTCCATGAGAGTCTTCGCGTTTAGCGGAGCGCGCGTGTTCCATAATATAGCCCAGGCCAAAAGGGGGACATAGCGCTTCGTGGCGCGAGAGTCGTCGCCCCTGGAAAGCCGAATTTCGAGATTGCGGAGCGCGACTGTGTCCGAAGGACCAGTCGCAGCGCTGCGGCTGGTCTGCGACACAGTCCGCGCTCCTGCCAAATTAGGACACTTCCCTGGTTCCACCCTGATTGACACCCAATTGGCTTTCATTATATTTGCTGGCCTTTTATGAACCGACCTCCGCATGTCGCAGTTGTTGGGGCCACCGGCGCGGTGGGCCTCGAAATGATCAAGACACTCGAAAAGCGCAACTTTCCCGTTTCGAAATTAACGCTTCTCGCTTCGGCAAGGTCGGCCGGCAAAAAACTCGCCTTCCGTGGCAAAGAAATCCCCATTGAGGAACTAACGGCCGGCTCGTTCAAAGGAATTGACATCGCCCTGTTCAGCGCCGGCGGCAACATCTCAAAACAATTCGCCCCGCTCGCCGCGAAGAACGGTTGCGTGGTGGTCGATAATTCGAGCGCCTTTCGCATGGACGATTCCGTCCCGCTGGTCATTCCCGAAATCAATCCCGCGGATATCCGGCAGCATCGCGGGATTATCGCCAACCCGAATTGCACGACCGCGATCACCCTGATGGCGCTCTACCCGCTCCACCAAGCCTTCAGCGTGAAACGGATTTTCGCTTCGAGTTATCAAGCCGTCTCGGGAACGGGCGCGAAAGCGATCCAGGAACTCCGCCGCCAGGTCGAACAGTTGGTCAACGGCCAGCCTGTTTCCAAAGAAGTTTATCCGCACCAGATCGCCTTCAATGTGCTGCCGCACGTCGATTCATTTCTGCCCTCGGGCTACACCAAGGAAGAAATGAAGATGGAAAATGAGGGGCGCAAAATCATGCATCACCCAACGTTTCGCGCGAGCGTCACGTGTGTCCGGGTGCCGGTGTACCGGGCGCATTCGGTCGCGGTCAGCGCGGAATTTGAAAAGCCTGTGTCGGTCGAAGCCGCCCATGAGGTGCTCCACCGCGCGCCAGGGTTGGACGTCGTTGACAACCCGGAAAAAGCCGAGTACCCGCTGCCGCTTTACACCGCGGAAAAGGACAACTGCCAAATCGGACGAATCCGGAAGGATTGCGCCCTGGACAATGGATTGTGCTTCTGGGTTTCGGGCGATCAACTTTTGAAAGGCGCAGCGCTCAACGCTGTCCAGATCGCGGAAGAACTGCTGAAGCTGTAATCGCCGTTTATCTGCCGGCTTTGCGCAAGCCCACCAGGCAGCGAGCGCCAAATAGCTTGGGCCAGCGCGAACAAGCTGCATCCAGTTTTTCGAGCGTGCCAAGCCGGGCTTCCGAATAAAGCGCCGGCTTGCTGAATCCACCGGAAAGCAAATAGCTGAACGCCGCGAACCCTTGGCGGTGAAACAGCTCCCAGGCTTCGAGCAGGTCCCGCAACTCGTCCTCGAAAAAAATCCGGGTCGCGTTTCCTTGCGCCGCATAATAACCGCGTCGAGATGGCGCCTTGGTGTGCGCGTCGATTGCTTCGTGCCAGGCCACCGGCTCGTGATGGCCCATCCCGTAAACCGGATAGCTTGCGAAACTGATAAACGGCTCGAACAGAATCAACCGGCCGTGGGAATTCAAAACGCGCGCGGCTTCGTGCAAAAATGCCCCAGGCCATTGCAGATGATGGAACACATCAAACAAAATCAAATGCGACAGTGCCTCGGTCGCAAAGGGAAGTTCGTAGCCATCACAAACCAGGTCCAGCCACGGGTTCGGGAACAGATCCGTGGCCACCGCTTCGGGAATAGTCGCTTTGAGATTGCCGATGCCAGACCCGATCTCAACGATTGTTCCGGGCAGGTTGCGATCGATCAATTTCGAGATCCGCTCGTAAAAGCCGGCGTAAATTTTCTGCAGGAGCGGTTTGCTTTGCCAGGAACGGAGGTTTCGTTCGATCTCGATCTGATGTTGCGTGAGCGGGGCCAGATCCATGAAAAATTTAAGAGTGAGGGAAAGGGGTCGCTGATTTTTGCAACGATGAACGTGGCAGCAAATGTCACAGGAATTTCAAACGCGTCGCGGCGAAGGCCACCATGCGCAGAAGCAGCACGCCATGCCGCCAGCGTTTGATGTTCGTTTCGCCGTAGCTCCGCGCCTGGTACCGAATCGGCAAATCGACCAGCCGCAGGTTCAGTTTCGCCGCCCCAAACAAAAGATCGAAATCACCGAACGGATCAAATTCGCCAAAGTACGAACGGTTCCGCGCGATCGCTTCGTAGTCGCCCCGGAACAAGACTTTCGTCCCGCACAGCGTGTCCTTGATCGATTGCCCGAGCAACCAGCTGAACGCCATGCTGAAAAATTTGTTTCCAACCATGTTCATGAACTGCATCGCCTCTTCTTCCATCGGATAAACCAAGCGCACGCCGTTCACAAAATCAGCCGTCCCGGAACGCGCCGTTTCGTAAAACTTCGGCAATTGCTCCGGCGGGACAGTCAAATCGCTGTCCAAAATAAACAGCAAATCTCCACGCGCCGCCGCGAACCCTTCCCGGACGGCTCCGCCTTTGCCCTGGCTCTTCTGTTTCAGGATGCGAATCTTGCGCTCCGGATATTTCGCGGCCACGCGGTGAATCTCGTCCCAAGTGTTGTCGCGGCTGTGGCCTTCCACGAAAATGATCTCCGTGCCAAGGCCCATGTCCGGGGTGCGACGCACCGCCGCTTCGATATTGCCCGCTTCATTGCGCGCTGGAATCACCACCGAACAACTGTAATGCGTCTCCGGCGAAACCTGCGGGCGCGGCCGAGCGATTTGAAAAATGGTCAGGCAAAGCGGGCTCACGAACGGCGCCATCCAGCGGTTCAAAAACCTTTCCCAGAGCGGCGTTCCGATCGGCCATAAAATTCGGGTTTCCATCCGAACGAGTTCCCAGCCCGCCAGGTGCAGCAGGTTCTTCATGTCGGAGGCGGAAAGCCAGCTTTGCGTCAACGTCGGCGCTTTCGAGCCCATTTTCTCCGCCAACCCGAGCACAGGCCGCCAAAGATTGTTGAAAAAGTTCAAAACCAAACGGGTCCTCGGATGAGCGACCGCGTGCAGGCGTTCGAAACAAGCTTGGATATCGGGCAAATCGTTGACCAGATCCGAAAGCAGAATGTGATCGAATTTCTCTTTGAGGTCGAACTCGGTGGCTTCGCCCAGATGAAATTCGAGTTGCGGATGACGCGGCCGGGCCTGCTCCACCATGGCGGGGCTGAAGTCAATTCCCACGCCGCGCTCCGGTTTGACCGCGGCGAGGAGATCGCCAAGGCCGCAGCCGATCTCCAGCACACGCGAACGCGGCGGGACTAAAAATCGAAAATATCGTTCGAGAAGACGGTGATAAAAACGAACGGATTCAGCAGGACGATGGAGAGCGCGGCTGTCGTAAAACGCGCGGCGATCGTTCATTCGCGCACTTTTTAAAGAGAGCGCAGCCCGAAAGCGAGATGGAAATCAGCCCTGGAATATCGTACCTTGCGGAAAGTTCGGGAGAAACTGCCATGGAAGAACTGGTGAAACTGGAACAAAAGGTTCAAAGCCTTTACGAAAAAATCCTCACGCCGATTTCCGAACGGCTCGGGTTTGATCTCCCGCAGAAAAAAATCTCGGGTTTTCCCACTGTCCTTTTTCTGGGAAATCATTCTTCCGGAAAATCGACGTTCATTAACTTTCTCCTCGGCGCCGAGCTGCAAAAGACCGGTCTGGCGCCGACCGATGATGGCTTTACGATCATCACTCATGGCGACAAACGGGATGAATTCGACGGCCAGACTGTCGTCACCCATCCGGATCTCGCCTACGAGCCGCTGCAGCGGTTCGGGCCGGCCTTTTTGGCGCGGCTGCGGCTGAAAACGTTCCCGCACGAACTGCTGAAATCAGTCACGCTCATTGACAGTCCGGGAATGATCGACGCTGCCGGCGCCACGCACAGCCGCGGTTACGATTTCGCCGCGAGCGTCCGCTACTTCGCGGAATCGGCCGATTTGATTTTGTTTTTCTTCGATCCGGACAAGCCCGGGACAACCGGCGAAACGGTTTCCATTTTCACGCAAACGCTCGCTGGGCTGGAATACAAACTCCTGCTCGTGCTGAATAAAGTCGATCAATTCGCCACCATCCGCGATTTCGCCCGCACTTACGGAACGCTTTGCTGGAACCTGTCCAAGACGATTCAAACGAAGGATATCCCGCACATTTTTAACACGTTCATTCCGCAAAACGGCGCCCGCACCTTCGAAAATAGCGGACTGCCCCTCCGCGATTTCGAATTGTCCCGGCAGGAGGTGGAAGCAGAAATACAACGGGCGCCCACTCGTCGCGCCGATAATCTTGTCAGCGATTTGTTTCAAGGCGCGCGCAAACTAGCCATGCACGCCCGAGTCTGCCAGGAGTTAGCCCACGAATACCGGCGCCGCCAACTCAGATTGATCGGCACGATTGCAGCCATTCTGTTGGCGACGGCCTTCGCCCTCTGGTTAATTCACCCTGCCAGCTCCGCATCGACTCCGTGGCTGGTTCTTTTCTCAGGGTTGACCCTCGGGCTGATCGCGTTTTTAGCCGGGCGGTTTCTGCTCGGCCGTTTTAAAGACGCCGTTGTTCAATCGAATCAGCTCGATCGCTTTTTCCAAGCCGCCTTCCAGCGCGAGCTCGGGCTAACCGCGCGCGAAGATCTCCAACCGCTCTGGCAAACGGTTAAAAAGCAAACGTCAAAAGCGCTTCCGGTCATTCGAATCGAGAAACTGCCCTACTCACTTTTTTTCCGTCGCGCCATTAAGAAGCTTGACCAGGTCTGTGAGATCGAAGTGCCGCGCCTGCGCCGCGACTTAGGCCCTTACCACACTGGGCTTCGCCAGGTTCGCGAACAAAAGGCCATCACGTTGCCGGCAGCCTAAGTCCGGCTCGAAATTCCTTTGGCTAGAGTTTCGACGCACATCCCGAAATCGCGCGCTGCTCACAACTGAATCGTCGGAGCGCGGCTGTGTCGAAGACCAGCCGCAGCACGACGTGACGTTCGGGGTCGAGTGGTTTTTCAGTCCCAAATCGAAGCGGCCGAAAGAGCAGTGACGTGACTGTTTGCAATCTACGAGCTGCGACTGGCTTTCAGCACAGTCGCGCTCCGAAGAATGAGAACTGCTGCACCCGCTTGCTAAAGGGCGGACACCAAATGTTGAGCGTTGCAAAAGTCCCCCCTCTTCCTGCCCTCTTCTCGCGGTGGCGCATCGATGGCCTTGAACAGCGCGGGATAGGGTGAGGGGCTTTGCACCATCGATATGCCAATACTTGTGCGACGATCTACAGCTATCGATACGTGATGAGCAGAACACCGGCAAAGACCATGGCTGCGCCCACGAGCCTGGCGGCTGACAATCCGTGCTGCGGCACGTTCATCAAACCCAGGTGATCGAGCAGCAGCGAGCAAACGAGCTGCCCGCCGACGACAGCGGCGATGAATGCGGCAGCCCCCAGTTTCGGCGTCAAGGCGGCGCCCGCGAGGACAAACATCGCGCCCAACGGCCCGCCAACCCAGTTCCACCATGGCGCTGTTCGCAAGGCTGCGGCCGGCGGGAAAGCGGGGCGGATCGCCAGCATCACGACCAGCGCCGTGAGCATCGTTCCACAAATCGAGAAAAACGCCGCGTAACGCGGATCACCCAGGTTCGTGCGCAGCGAACCGTTGGCTGCAGCTTGCACCGCGATGCATGCCCCGCCTGCCGAAGCCACCAAAATCCAAAAGATAACCATGGACGTTCCTTTCTTTGGGGCGTCACTATATTGCCGCGCGAGGAAAATGTCGCCGGTAAAGGACCCTCGCGAGCGGTTTCAGTCAGTCAAATAAATCGTCAAAAAAATCAAACTCCAACACGCCATGGAAACAACACTCGTCCAACCGTACTTGTTCTTCGGCGGCCGCTGTGAAGAGGCCCTCGAATTTTATCGCGGCGCCGTCGGCGCGCAGGTCGACATGCTCATGCGCTACAAGGACAGCCCCGAACCCACGCCGCCTGGCATGCTCGCGCCAGGCTTTGAAAACAAAGTCATGCACGCCAGCTTCCGCATCGGTGAAACGACCCTTATGGCATCCGACGGATGCGATGAAACTCTGAACTTCGCCGGTTTTTCGCTCTCGCTGGCTGTGCCCACCGAGGCCCAAGCCGACCGTGTCTTCGCCGCGCTTGCGAATGGCGGCCAGATCAAGATGCCGCTGACGAAAACATTCTGGTCAGCCCGCTTCGGCATGCTCACGGACAGGTTCGGCGTTGGCTGGATGGTCACTGTCATGGCTTAATCCGCATCGTTTCCTCACGAGCGAACTTTCCCCCGACCTAAACGCTCCGTTCCGGAAGAGAGCGTCGCCGCGGCGCGACGGCCAGGAACGCGCCTACTCAAGAAATGACGAATGACGGAATGAACGAATGACTAAATAAACCCCAACCTTGAATGGCCCCCGGCACGTTGGAGGGCCCTCCTCTTGGGATTGGTCATTGGTCCTTGATTCGTCCATTGGTCCTTCGTCATTGCCGACCGGAGTCCGAGCGGGAGGGACCCAGGAAAACCCAGCGGCCTTTGTCGCACCCAACAGCAAGGTTTCCGAACCTCAAAATGGAGCCGCTGCCAAATCCTGATGCACGTGCATCCAGATTTGGCAAGCGCGTTCAGGGCCGGGGAGTGTCCGAATTTCGAGATTACGGAGCGCGACTGTGTCCGAAGGACCAGTCGCAGCGCTGCGGCTGGTCTGCGACATAGCCGCGCTCCTGCCAAATTAGGACACTATCCAGGGCCGGTGTGCAGGCAACCGTTTGGATCGACCCTTTCCAGCCGCAGTTCTTTCTGCTAGTTCTCTGCGAGCATGCGACAACTGACCGTTCTTCCGCGCTCGCCTTGGCTCCGGCTTTGGTCCGCGCTCGCTTTGTTATTGGCCTGCGCCACTCCCTTCGCCGCCGAACAAACAATTCCGGCCCAGGCTCTGGAGATCAAAAGCCTCGACCAAAAGTTGAAAGCCGGCGTGCCGCACTTGCTCGAAACTGCGACCAACCAAACGGAATCACTCAACCTGCGGCTCAACGCACTCAATGCTCTTCACGAAATTGGTTTCGAAAACAGCCCGCAATTTCAGGAGTTCATTTCGTTCTTTCAACAATCTCCGCAGCCGCCGGAGCTGAAGCTTCAGTTCCTGAAAGTAATCGGGGCGCAGCTTTCGTTTCCCGAAGAAGCTGGCGCAGCCTTCATGAAAATTCTGGCCGCCACCAACGAGCCGGCTGAATTCCGGCATTTGGCGCTCTACTATTTTGACCGCCTCCCAAAGACGAAGCTGGACGCCACGCCAACTCTGCGGCGCATTCTCCTGGACCGAACCGAAAGCTTAGATTTGCGGCTCGAATCTCTCCGCCCGTTTCAAACGCTGCCAAGCCCGAATCCGGCTGATCTGCGCGCGTTGCTCGGCATCGCGCAAAACCAACGCGAACCAGAGCGATTGCGCGTGGAATGTTTGCGGGCTCTAGCCGGTTCGGGCCCGACAGCCGAATTCCTCTTCCCTGCGGTGGCAGACTTCGCCACGGATAAGAGCAACTCGGCAGATCTGCGAATGGCAGCCGCACAAGTCATCGAGCGCATCGCCACGACAGCGCCAAACGGCTTTAATCGTTTTGTCTCGCTAATGTGCGACCCTTCCGAGCCCACGCCGCTACGCGAATCGGCGGCGCGTTTCCTCGAACGTGCCGGCGCAGTTCCCGCCCAGGCCGCGCAGAAACTTGTCTCATTGTTCGAAAACAATTCTCAACCACAGTCGCTCCGCTGGGCTGCCGGTCGGTTGCTTCAACCTGTCGCAGGCCAAGTCTCGGTCTCGACTATCCGCAAGATCCTGGACCGCCCGAATGAAGCGGATGAACTTCAACTCACGGCGGTGGGCCTGTTGGACCAGACCAAAATCGGGTCGCCCGATTTGTTTCGGCTGCTCGTTTTTGAGCTGGCCAATCACCCCTCGCAACGTGTCGCGGCGGCGATTGCCGAAAGGCTCGCGCACATTGCGGCGGATTGGCAAAACCAATCGCATCGCTTGACCCGCACAGAAACAACGGAGGCCCAGCTTCAGCTGCGGCTGCTCTCCTTAGCCACGGCAAAGAGCGTATTGAGCGGAGAGGCCCGCGCCGCGTTGTCAGGCCAGATTGACCGAGCCCTTGGTCAACTCGCCGCCGAAAAATCTTCGCGCTCATTGGATCGGTTTCGCGACTGGCAAGACGCGCACCCGTTGTTGCTCTGGAATGGGCTGATCAGTTTGTCTTTAACGGCCCTCCTCCTTGCCGGAGTGAACGGCGTTTGGTTTGTCTTGGCCCGCCGCAAACCCGCCGCGTTTGTCCGCCTTTATTTGCAGGCGCGCCGTTGCCGATTGCACCGCGTCAGCTGTCTCTGCTTTTGGCGATCGCATCCATTTGTGCTCGCCACCCGGATTGCTGGGCTCCTGCCGAAAAGCTCTCAGGTTCTCGCGAGCGGAGATGCTTTTGTTCCGATGCCAATGGCGATTTCGGGGACAGCGAATTCTCCCGAGGAAAACGACTCGAGCCGAATCGTTGCGGCCATGCGCACGGCAAAGGCATTCATCAGCATCCAGGGCCCGGCGCGTTCAGGAAAATCCGAACTGGCGCGCGAGTGCGTTCGGCTTGCTTGCCGAGTTCCTCTCGACTCGAACCGGGCGCTCGTCCCGATTTGTTTGACGGCGGATTCAGCCAAACGCCTGCTCGAACTGCGTGGCTGGCGCTCTTTAGCTGCCGCAGCCACCGCTACGTCCCTGCATGATTCAGCCGGGGGCGCCGATCTGCTCAAGTGTCTCGATCGAAACGAACAATTGCTCGTGCTCGCGGATGGTTTTTCAGAATGGGCAGATACCGCGCAGGAGGCCTTCATCCGGTTAGCGACGAAAAATCGGTTCCGCGCCGTGATCACCACACGAGGTTCCGCGCCGAAGGCCGGCCGCATGGGAATCGTCGTGGAAACACAACCGCTCGGTCCTGCCGAATTCGTGAACTTCGTTTTGGGTTACGCGGCGAATTGCGGCTCGGCCGCAAAATGCGCATGTTTGCGGACTGCGGAGACGCAAGAGCGCTTGAACGCGCTGCTCGAGGGCAAAACGATTTCAGCCGGGGAGGCGATTGAAGTTGCGAAGCTTGCGTTAGAACAAACAGGCAACCTTCCTGAAACCGCCGCCAGCCATGTCGAGCGAACCGAAAGCCTGGCGAATGGTTCGCGGCTGTTCTGGATGGCGTTGGCGGATTCGCTCGGGCTCCGCCTTACGCCGGGTCAACTCAACGCCTCTGAGAAAGATGAAGAATTTTCAAACTATTTTCGAATTCGTGATTTGACGCGCCAGCTTCTCGCCCGAGACAACCAGGAGCGGGAAGCCACCATCACCACTATGATCCAGTCGGGGCCGGCTTTGCGCGTGGCACTGCCCGAATTGCTCCAGGCATGCCGCGATGCTGAGCAGGACCTTGAAGCGCGCCAAGCTGCCTTGCAGGTGATCTGCGCGATGCCCAACCCGGGAGTAGCTGTCACTCAGGTCCTCCTCGCGATTTTGCAGGACCGGGCTGAGCATCTCTTCTTCAGGTTGAAAGCGATGGAAACGCTCTGCCGTTTGAAGCCAGACCTCGATGAATTGGACCGCGTCTTAGCCCGGTCCGCGCGAGACCCCCAGGAACTTCCATTCTTCCGCGCGAAAGTCGCGGAAGCCTTGCGGCGCGTTTCCCATCGGGCCGACCATCTCGGGCAAAGAGCGGCCCCGACAGATATTGCGGAGAATCAGGGTTGACGGGATTGAGTTCCTGAACAATTTTTTCCGCGGAGTGTTATGAATTCACCAGAACCGATTCTGCTTTTGATCGAGGATAATCCAACGGACGTTTCGTTGTTCCAGCATGTCTTCCGAGATTTGAATCTTAACCGCTTTCTTCACGTGCTCACGAATGGAGAAGAAGCAATCCAGCATCTCGGCCGGAAGCGCTCTGCCATAAAGTCCGCCGAGGCGTGCGCGATCTTTCTCGATTTAAATCTACCGAGAAAATCCGGGCTCGAAGTGCTCGGTTGGATTCGGCAGCAGCCTGAGTTTGAGAAGACGATTGTCGTGGTGCTGACTGGATCCACTCAGACGATCGATATTTACCGTTCCTATGAACTGGGAGCTAACTCCTATCTGGTGAAGCCAATCAGCGAGTCCGCCTTGGTGGATTTAGCCGCGAAGCTCAATATCCCATGGCTACTCGGTTCTGAACCCCCAGCGAGTTCGCGATCTTCTGAGCCTCCGGTTCATTTCCCGCTCGAACCGCGGGATGATGCTCGAGCGGAGGAAAGGGGCTCAATAATCTGTCCTGCCTCGTTCATCTCTGCATAAACCATTGCCCTTCGGAGCGGTGGCCCGTCCATAACACTATCAAGGAGGATCGTTCTCTGCCGGTACAACTGCGGAGACTCGACAGCCCCAGTCCTGCGCCAAGCCACCGGGCGCGCCTCGCCCGCTGAGGGACTCGCAGCATCAACAGGTTGTCGGTTCTGGCCTGTTCGGGGAAAACCCTAATACACCCTCCGGTTTTGTCGGAACTTGGAATCGTGCAATCGCCTGATTGCCGGATTTCGCTGCCTGCTCATCATGCGTTCAGTCAGAACACGCATGATCCGCGCACCTCAATTTGCGCAGCGGCTTTCTATTGTCGCCGCCGTGCAACTTTCTTCTACGCGCGCGAACTCTGCGTGACCTTCCACCATCAAGAACAGACGCCATGCCGAAAACGCAACCTGACACATTGAACAAGAAGGAGCTCCTGTCCGCGCTGCAGGCGCTCAAAAACGGCGACTTTTCCATCCGCCTGCCAAAAGCAACCTCCGGAATCGACGCCCGCATCTCTAAAACGTTCAACCAAGTCGCTGAGCTCAACGAAAAGATGTCCGGCGAACTCGATCGCATCAGCCGAGTCGTCGGGAAAGAAGGCAAGATAAACGATCGCGCCTCGTTGGGACCGGTGAGTGGGGCGTGGGAACGATGGCTTGAATCGATCAACACGCTCGTCAGCGATCTCGTTTGGCCCACCAGTGAAATGGCGCGCGTCATTGGCGCTGTCGCGAATGGCGACCTATCGCAAAAAATGAGCACGGAGGTCGGCGGCCGTCCGTTGGAAGGCGAATTCAAACGCACCGCCCGCACCGTCAACACGATGGTTGCGCAGCTCGGCTCGTTTGCTTCTGAAGTGACTCGTGTCGCCCGCGAAGTCGGCACCGAGGGCAAACTCGGCGGCCAAGCGCGTGTCCGCGGCGTCGCCGGGACCTGGAAAGATTTGACCGATAACGTCAATCTGATGGCCGGCAACCTGACCGCGCAAGTCCGCAACATTGCGGCTGTCACCACGGCAGTGGCGAAGGGAAATCTCACCAAGAAAATCACCGTCGATGTCAAAGGTGAGATGCTCGAACTGAAGAACACGGTCAACACCATGGTGGACCAGCTTCGGTCGTTTGCTTCCGAAGTGACCCGCGTCGCCCGCGAAGTCGGCACCGAAGGCAAGCTCGGCGGCCAGGCCAAAGTCGAAGGCGTCTCCGGGACCTGGAAAGATTTGACGGACAACGTCAATTCGATGGCGAGCAATTTGACCGGGCAGGTTCGTAATATCTTTTCTGTCACCACCGCCGTGGCCAAAGGCGATCTCACCAAAAAAATCACGGTCGATGTCAAAGGCGAAATCCTCGAACTGAAGAACACGGTCAACACCATGGTCGATCAGCTCAGCTCGTTCGCGGCGGAAGTCACGCGCGTGGCCCGCGAGGTCGGCACGGAAGGCAAGCTCGGCGGCCAAGCGCGCGTCGAAGGCGTCTCAGGCACTTGGAAAGACCTGACGGACAATGTGAATTTCATGGCGAGCAATTTGACCGGGCAGGTTCGTAACATCGCCGCGGTCACCACCGCCGTGGCCAAAGGAGACCTTTCCAAAAAAATCACGGTCGATGTCAAAGGCGAGATCCTCGAACTGAAAAACACGGTCAACACCATGGTCGATCAGCTCAGCTCGTTTGCTTCCGAAGTGACGCGGGTTGCGCGCGAAGTCGGCACGGAAGGCAAGCTCGGCGGGCAAGCTGTGGTCAAAGGCGTCGCCGGCACCTGGAAGGATCTCACTGACAACGTCAATTTCATGGCCGGCAATTTGACCAGCCAGGTCCGCAACATTGCTGCTGTCACCACCGCAGTCGCCAACGGCGATCTCTCGAAGAAAATTACCGTCGATGTCAAAGGCGAAATGCTCGAGTTGAAAAACACCATCAACACGATGGTCGATCAATTGCGGTCGTTCGCCTCCGAGGTGACGCGCGTGGCTCGCGAGGTCGGCACGGAAGGCAAGCTCGGCGGGCAAGCTGTCGTCAAAGGCGTCGCCGGCACCTGGAAGGATCTCACCGACAACGTCAATTTGATGGCGAGCAATCTGACCGTGCAATTGCGCGACGTTTCGAAAGTCGCCACGGCCATTGCCAACGGCGATCTCACCCAGAAGATCACGGTCGATGTGCGCGGTGAAATCCTCCAAATCAAAAACGTGATTAACACGATGGTTGACCAGCTCAGCTCGTTCGCGGCTGAGGTCACGCGTGTGGCCCGCGAAGTCGGCACCGAAGGCAAGCTCGGCGGCCAGGCGAAAGTCGAAGGCGTCTCCGGCACCTGGAAAGATTTGACCGATAACGTCAATTCGATGGCGAGCAATCTGACCGGGCAGGTTCGTAACATCGCCGCTGTCACCACCGCCGTGGCCAAGGGCGATCTCACCAAAAAAATCACGGTCGATGTCAAAGGCGAGATCCTCGAGCTCAAAAACACCGTCAACACGATGGTCGACCAACTCAGCTCGTTCGCCGCGGAAGTGACTCGGGTCGCCCGCGAAGTCGGCACGGAAGGCAAGCTCGGCGGCCAAGCGCGCGTCGAAGGTGTTTCGGGCACGTGGAAAGATTTGACCGATAACGTCAATTCGATGGCGAGCAATTTGACCGGCCAGGTCCGCAATATCGCAGGAGTGACCACCGCAGTCGCGAATGGGGACCTCTCTAAAAAAATCACGGTCGACGTCAAAGGCGAAATCCTCGAACTGAAAAACACCGTCAACACGATGGTCGATCAGCTCAGTTCGTTCGCGTCCGAGGTGACTCGCGTCGCCCGCGAGGTCGGCACCGAAGGCAAGCTCGGCGGCCAAGCGGTGGTCAAAGGCGTCGCCGGCACGTGGAAAGATTTGACGGACAACGTCAATTTCATGGCGGGCAACCTGACGAGCCAGGTCCGCAATATCGCCGCCGTCACGACCGCCGTCGCGAATGGCGATCTTTCGAAAAAAATCACCGTCGATGTCAAAGGCGAAATCCTCGAACTGAAAAACACCATCAACACGATGGTCGATCAGCTCAGTTCGTTCGCGTCCGAGGTGACACGGGTGGCGCGCGAGGTCGGGATCGAAGGCAAACTCGGCGGCCAGGCCGATGTCAAAGGCGTTTCCGGTGTTTGGAAAGATTTAACGAACAATGTGAACTTCATGGCCAGCAACCTGACCAGCCAGGTTCGCGGCATTGCCAAGGTGGTGACGTCGGTCGCCAACGGAGATCTCAAACGAAAATTGACCGTCGATGCCAAGGGCGAAATCGCGGCTCTGGCCGATACCATCAACAGCATGACCGATACGCTCGCGACTTTTGCGGATCAAGTCACCACCGTCGCGCGTGAGGTCGGCGTGGAAGGCAAGCTCGGCGGGCAAGCCAACGTGCCTGGCGCCGCTGGCACCTGGAAAGATCTGACCGATAACGTCAATCAATTGGCCGCGAATCTGACCACACAAGTTCGCGCCATCGCGACCGTCGCGACGGCAGTCACCAAAGGCGATCTGACGCGGTTCATTGAAGTGGATGCCAAAGGCGAAGTGGCCGCTCTCAAGGACACCATCAATGAAATGATTCGGAATCTGAAGGACACGACGCTGAAGAACGCGGAGCAAGATTGGCTGAAAACCAACCTCGCCAAGTTCTCGCGCATGCTCCAAGGCCAAAAAGATTTGCTCACGGTCGGCCGGCTGATCCTTTCCGAACTCGCCCCGGTGGTTTCGGCGCATCAAGGCGTGTTCTATATCATGGATAGCGCTGAGACGGATGATTCTTCCCTCAAGCTCCTGGCGAGCTATGCGTTTCGCGAGCGGAAGAATGTGGCCAATCAATTCAAGCTTGGCGAAGGGTTGGTCGGCCAATGCGCTCTGGAAAGAGACCGCATCTTGCTGACGAACGTTCCGGGCGATTACATTCAAATCACCTCGGGGCTCGGCCAGGCGCCGCCGCTCAATATCATCGTGCTGCCAGTGCTCTTCGAGGGCCGTGTCAAAGCGGTTCTCGAACTTGCCTCGTTCGAGAAATTCAGCCCGACTCACCAGGCCTTCCTCGATCAGTTGACCGAAATCATCGGGATTGTCATCAACACCATCGAAGCAAACATCCGCACGGAAGATCTCCTCAAACAATCGCAATCGCTCGCGACCGAGCTGCAAAGCCAGCAGCAGGAAATGCAGAAAACAAACGCGGAACTCGAAGAGAAAGCGAAATTGCTCGAGCTGCGAAACGAGGAAGTCGAACGGAAAAACCGCGAAGTCGAGCAGGCGCGCCAAGCGCTCGAAGAAAAAGCGACTCAGCTTGCGCTCACCTCGAAATACAAATCGGAGTTCCTCGCCAACATGTCGCACGAACTGCGCACGCCGCTGAACAGCCTGTTGATCCTGGCCAAGCAGCTCGCGGAAAACCCGGAGAGAAACCTGACCGGAAAACAGGTCGAATACGCTTCCACCATCCACAGCGCAGGCATCGATTTGCTCACGCTCATTAACGACATTCTCGACCTGTCGAAGATCGAGTCCGGAACCGTCACGGTGGATGTGGGCGACGTTTCTTTCCCGAGCTTGGTCGAGTTCCTCAAGCGCACCTTCCGGCATGTCGCCGAGGCGAAAAGTCTCGAGTTCAAAACCCAGCTTGCGCCCGAGCTGCCCAAGACGATCAACACCGACCCCAAGCGGCTCCAACAAGTCCTCAAGAATCTCCTGTCGAATGCCTTCAAATTCACCGAGCGCGGCGCGGTTTCTTTCAATGTTTCGATCGTCAAAGCAGGCTGGAGCCCGGACCACGAAATCCTGAATCGAAGCAAAACAGTCGTGGCGTTTGCGGTCCACGACACTGGCATTGGAATTCCAGCGGAGAAACAGCAGATCATTTTCGAAGCCTTTCAGCAGGCGGACGGCAGCACGAGCCGGAAATTCGGCGGCACTGGCTTGGGCCTGGCGATCAGCCGCGAAATCGCCACGTTGCTCGGCGGCGAACTGCGCCTGGTCAGCAACCCGGGAGAAGGCAGCACCTTTACTCTTTACCTCCCGCGCGAGTATCTCACCCCGAAATTCATCAGCGGCGCCAAACCCGCTCCGGCAGCTCCGGCGACTCCGCTCGGCTTCGACATCACACAGTCGCGCGTCGAACCGGCCGCGCTGGTCGAGCAGCAAATCGAGGACGACCGGGAAACCATTTTGCCCGGCGATCGCGTGTTGCTCATCATCGAAGACGATCCGACCTTTGCCAATTACCTCTTGAACACAGCGCGGACTAAAGGCTTCAAAGGGGTTGTGACCGGACGCGGCGCGGCCGCTCTGGCCATCGCGAGCGAACGAAAGCCAGACGCCATCACGCTCGACATCAATCTGCCGGACATGAACGGCTGGCGCATTCTCGACCGGTTGAAAGCCGATCCGAACACGCGCCACATTCCCATTCACATCATCACCGCGGATGAAGATGAAGAGCGCGGCTTAAAACAGGGCGCCCGCGGGTTCCTGACCAAGCCGGTGGATAAAACGAATTTGGACAAGGCGCTTTCCGACCTGAAAGCGTACCTGGACCGGCCGATTAAAAACCTCCTGCTTGTCGAGGACGATCCGACCCAGTGCAAATCGATCATCGAATTGATTGGCGAAGGGGACGTCGCGATCACCGCGGTCGGCAGCGCAGAGAGCGCGCTCGAGGCGCTTCGCTCGAAGCCATTCGAATGCATGATTCTTGATCTCGGCTTGCCCGACATGAGCGGATTCCAATTGATGCAGGAGATTAAAAAATTCCCTGAACTCCGCCCGTTGCCGATCATCGTCTATACCGGAAAAGACCTGACCAAAAAGGAAGAAACCCAACTGCGGCGGCTGGCGAAAACAATCATCGTCAAGGACGTGCGCTCGCCGGAACGGCTGCTCGATGAAACCGCGCTTTTCCTGCACCGGGTCCAAGCCAAGCTTTCTGAGACGCAGCAGCGCATGCTCCAGGGCCTCCGCAGCAATGAAAACATTCTGCGGGGCAAACGAATTCTCGTCGTCGACGATGACATTCGAAATATCTTCGCCATGACCAGCCTGCTGGAACGCTACGAAATCGAAGTGCTCTCCGCGGAGAACGGGAAAGACGCGATCCAAGTGTTGGAAAACAGCAACGAGGTGGATGTCGTGCTGATGGATATCATGATGCCGGAGATGGACGGGTACGACACGATTCGCGAGATCAGAAAACAATCGCGGCTTCGCTCGCTGCCGATCGTGGCGTTGACGGCGAAAGCGATGAAAGGGGATCGAGAAAAGTGCATCGAAGCCGGCGCGTCGGACTACATCGCAAAGCCGGTCGACCCCGAACAACTGCTTTCGATGCTCCGATTCTGGCTGCACCGATAAAACAATCACGAATCAATAACTAATACGAATAACTAATCACCGAAGCGGCTCAGCCAATCGTCAATCGTCAATCGTCAATCGTCAATCGCCCCATGGGCACCGGTCCAGAATCCGCCACGGAACTTGAAGAGTTGGAGGTGCAGCTCCTGTTGGAAGGAGTGTACCAGCGCTACGGTTTCGATTTCCAAGAGTACGATCGGCCAGCCATCACGCCACTAGTCCGCCGGTTTGCGCGGCGGTGGAAGTGCAAAACGATTTCAGGATTGCAGGAAATGATCCTGCACCAACCGGCCAAGATGGACGCGTTGTGCCTCGCCTTGTCGGAAAGCTCCAAGTCGGAACTGCCCGAGCCGAGTTATCTCGCCGCCCTGCGCCGCGAAATCGTTCCCCTGCTCCGGACCTATCCGTTTGTGCGGATTTGGCAGGTGGGCTGTTCCTCGCCGCTCAGTTTGTACCTGCTGTCGATCGTCATCGAAGAAGAAGGCCTCGCGGAGAAAACGCGGATCTATGCCACCGAACAAAATGAAACGCTGCTCAGCCGGGCCGAATCAGGGCTTTTCCCGGCGACGTGCCTGCCGATTTACGCCGACATTTACCGAGCGTCAGGCGGCCGGAAAAAGTTCGCCGAGTACTGCAACATTGGCCGGCGCCAAACCTTGTTCAAGGAACAGCTCAAGAAGAACATCGTTTTCGCCCAGCACCAGCTTTCCTCCGACAGTTCGTTCAATGTGTTTAATCTGATCCTGTCGCGGAAGGAACTCTGCCGTTTCAGCTATCCGCTGTTGATTCGAGCGCTGCAGACCTTTTATGACAGCCTCGAAATCTTCGGCCTGCTCGCGCTCGGCCCGGCCGATTCGCTTTCGTTCACTCCGTTCGAAACACGCTTCTCGCTCGTGCTCGAGCGGGAAAACTTTTACCGAAAACTCCGCTAGTTCCCGAAAGCTTTAATGTATGCAACCCGCCACTATTAAGAACGGTCGAAAGGCCAAGGACCAATTTGGCATTCTGGATCCGCATCTTTTCCCTTCCGGATCCTTTGCCAAATTGAGCGCTTTGCCCCCGCAGACCGCCCCTCAGACGCCAGGCGGTCCGGGCGTGAACATCCTGATTGTCGATGACACCCCTGAAAATCTGGTGGCCCTGGAGGCGCTCTTGTCTTCGTTAGGTCAAAACGTGGTCAAAGCTGCTTCCGGCGAGGAAGCCCTCCGCCTGCTCCTCAAGCAGGATTTCGCCGTCATCATCCTCGACGTGAATATGCCCGGCCTGAACGGGTTCGAAACCGCCGCCATGATTCGGCAGCGGAAAAGCTCCGAACACACGCCGATCATTTTCGTCAGCGCCATTAGCACGTCGGACATGCACATGTTCAAAGGTTACTCGCTCGGCGCGGTCGATTATATCTTCACCCCGGTCATTCCCGAAGTGCTACGGTCGAAAGTCGGCGTTTTCGTCGAGTTACTGAAGAAAACAAACGAAATCAAAGAACAATCCGAACGCCTGCGACGGGTTGAAGAAAAGGAGCACCATCGGCGCTTGTCCGAGGCCACCGAACGGCTTGATCTCGAAACCAAGCGGAACCGGTTCTTCAACCTTTCCATCGATCTGATCAGCATCGCGGGCTTCGACGGCTTTTTTAAGCAGCTCAACCCTTCCTGGGCCCGGACGCTCGGATTCTCCGACCCGGAATTCAAAAAACGGCCCTTCCTCGACTTCGTGCACCCGGAAGACCGGCCGCACACGCAAGCTCATATCGAAACCATGCGGACCAAATCGATCCCGGTGTCATTCGATAATCGGAATCTCTGCAAGGATGGCAGCTATCGATGGTTCTCCTGGAATGCCGCGCCCTTCCAGGCGGAGGAATTAATCTATCTGTTCGGCCGCGACGTGACCGAACGCAAAGCAGCGGAGGAGAAAATTCGCGTGCTCAACGACGTGCTGGAGAAACGAGCCGCCCAATTGAGCGACGCCAACACCGCGCTTGAGAACGAGATTCGCGTGCGGAATAAAGCGGAAGAGGCGCTCAAGGAGACGAACGCTGAGCTCGAGGCTTTTTCATATTCGGTTTCACACGATCTGCGGGCGCCGCTTCGCGCGATGCAAGCGTTTGCCGAAGCCCTCGCGCAAGATTATGGCCATTGTCTGGATGATAACGGGCGCGACATGACAGCCCGAATTGTGATGGCCGCGAGCCGGATGGAAAATTTGATCCAGGACCTGCTGATTTACAGCCGGATCAGTTACGGCGATCTCAAACCGCAAACGGTCGATTTGACCTCAGTTTTGGAAGAGAGCTGCGCCCACTTGGAGGCGCTCATCCGTGACAGCAAAGCCAAAATCGCAATCGAACCTCCCTTTTTCAGCGTCACTGGCCATTTCAACACCGTCGTTCAAATCGTCTCCAATCTTTTGTCCAATGCGCTGAAATTTGTCGCCCCAGGCGTCCAGCCCTCCGTTCGCATCCGGCAAGAAACCCGGGAAAACATGGGCCGTCTTTGGGTCGAAGATAATGGCATTGGCATTTTGCCCGAGTACCATGCCCGGATTTTCCGCGTCTTCGAACGGTTGCATGGCACCGAGACTTATCCCGGCACCGGCGTGGGCCTCGCCATCGCGCGCAAAGGCATTGACCGCATGGGTGGCCGCATCGGCCTCGAATCCACTCCGAATCAAGGCAGCAAATTCTGGCTCGAACTTCCATTGGCAAAATGAAACGCGAATTTGGGAATGGCACGCCCCGAGCATCGGACTGCCTCTGTGAAAACCTGGCTGCAGCAACCTTCGTTTAAGTTCGAGCAGCGTGCCGCTTCGAATTCTTTGCCGCGAACATGCCGTCCAAATCTAAAGACTCTCCAGAACCCATCCTGTTGGTGGAAGATGACGAGAATGATATTTTTCTCGTAGCGCGCCTGTTTGAACGGAGCAACCTGCTCAATCCTCTCATCGTGCTGCGCGACGGCGATGCCGCCATCGAGTTCTTCGAACGTTCGCGGAATCCTCCGGCAAGCTCGGCCACTCCCTTGCCGCTGCTGATTCTGCTCGACATGAAATTGCCTAAACGCCCAGGCCACGAGGTCCTTCGCTGGCTGCGCAGCCAACCCCTTTTTGAAAAACTGAAGGTGGTGGCCTTGACACATCCCGACCCTATGGCAGATGTTAACCAGGTGGTTGAAACTGGCGCCAATTCCTGTCTCCAAAAACCAATCACTTTCGATGGCTTAATGAAGCTTCTCCCCCAGCTCAACTTGTCGTGCCTGCTTCAGCGCGACACCACCAAGCCGGTTCACTCGCCCCTGCCGCTCCCGGAAACGCCCTTATGAATGCGCTGCGCATCGTTCTCATTGATGACAACCCTGATGACCGAGCTTTGGTCGCCCGCGAATTTTCCCGCGCCTTCGAACAGCCGGTTTTCGACCAGGTCAAGGATCAGGCCGGTTTCGAGAAACTCGCGCAAGGCCCAGCCCCGTCCCTCGTGGTCACTGATTTCCAACTGCGCTGGAGCGATGGCCTCGCTATTCTTCGCCGCATTAAACAAATCTGGCCAGATTGCCCCGTGATCATGTTCACTGGCACGGGTTCGGAGGAGGTTGCCGTCGAAGCGATGAAGGCTGGGCTCGACGATTATGTTTTGAAATCGCCCCGCCATTATTCGCGGCTCTCCTCAGCCGGCCAAGTCAGCCTCCGGTTAAGCCAGCAACGCCGCCAAATCAAAGAAGTCGAGGGCCGCTACAGCAGCTTGTTCGACTCCGTTCCAGTCGGCCTTTATCGCGCCACCCCTGGCGGGCGAATTCTCGACGCGAATCCCTGCCTGGTTGAAATGCTCGGATATCCAAACCGCGAAGCGCTCCTGGCCGCCAAGGCCACCGACCTTTATGTCCACGCGGAAGATTACCAAACCTGGTCTCAGCTCATGAACCGCCAGGGGGTCGTCCGGAATTTTGAGACTGAGCTCCGGTGCCAATGTGGCAAACCTTGCTGGGTGAGGGAAAGCGCCCGAGCGGTCCGCGACGCCAAAGGCGAAATCATGTATTACGAAGGCAGCCTCGAAGACATCACCGAAAGCAAAAAAGCCGAGGAGGAAAGGGAAAAGCTCATCATCGAGCTCCAGGATGCTCTCGCAAAAATCAAAACCCTCAGCGGCTTGCTCCCGATTTGTTCCTCCTGCAAAAAAATCCGGGACGACAAAGGGTATTGGAATCAAATCGAAGTTTATATCGAAACCCATTCCGATGCCGAGTTCACCCACAGCTTCTGCCCCGATTGCATGCAGAAGCTTTATCCCGAGATCGCCGAAGTGCTGTCGAAATAACGGCCTGGAAAAATCTTGCCTCGTCCGTGTCTCCGCACCAAATTACCGGAAACGCGCTGCTTATGGCCGACATTAACAATCCAACTGACACGAATTCCCATTCTCCCCTGGAACATTTGGAAGAATGGGAAGAGTTCCTCCAGGAACGCTATCCGGAGCCAGCGACTTCAGCAAAAGCCGGGGACCAATTTCAGACCGTTAACCCCGCCAAGAAGAAAGAAGAATTTCGGAACTACGAGGCGGAGGCGCGTTCAACCGTGCGGGAATTCTATCGGCTGAATCACCGGCGCCAAACGTTCGAATTCGTTCAGCAGAAGAAACGCGAATTCCTTCCGCTGAACCGCCGGCGGATGAGCGTTTGGCAAGCGATGGAATTCCTGAACACGCTCGTTGATGACAGCGATCCCGACACGAGCCTCACGCAGATCGAGCATCTGCTGCAGGCGGCCGAGCAAATCCGGGCAGACGGCCAGCCCCGCTGGTTTATTTTGACCGGGTTGATTCATGATTTGGGCAAGATCCTTTGTTTATTCGGAGAACCGCAATGGGCCGTGGTCGGGGATACCTTCCCGGTCGGGTGCCGGTATTCCGACAAAATCGTTTTTCACGAATTTTTCAAAGACAACCCCGATTCAGAGGTCCCTGTTTTCCAAACTCCCAACGGCATTTATGAGGAAGGCTGCGGTCTCGACAAAGTCCACCTCTCTTGGGGCCACGACGAATATCTCTACCATGTCGTGAAGGATTACATGCCGGAGGAAGCGCTCTACATGATCCGGTACCATTCATTTTACCCGGGTCATCGCGAAGGCGAATACCAGCACCTCATGAACGAACACGATAAGCGGATGTTTGAATGGGTGCGGCGGTTTAACCCTTACGATCTTTACACCAAAAGCCACGAGCGGCCCGATGTCGCGAAGCTCCGGCCCTTCTATGAAGATTTAATCGCCGAGTTCTTCCCCGCCGAACTCAAGTGGTGAACCCAAGAGTCACTGGAGTTCCGGCGTGCGCGGTTCATCTTTGCCGACTGATTCCCGGTTCCAAAGCCCCAGCCGCTCCTTGCGCGCCAGCTGCTCCGCCCGCATAAAGTCATATTGCTCCCGCACGGGCAGCCCTTTGATGTATTCACGTTTCAGCTTCGCGTTTCCTTGCCGCAACACTAACGCGTTCACATTCGTCGTCTCGACAAACAGCACGCCCAACCCGCGCTGAGCGTCGTAAGCGTGCAGCAATTGAATCTCCGCCGCACGGCCGGAAACGATCGTGGCGAGACGCTCCCTCGCTTGCTTCTCAAACTGGTCATACGCCGGGTCGGAACGTTGCGGGCGCGGAGGAAAAACAAGGCCGGCCAAACGCAAGTTGTAGTACCGCCCGTGTTCGAATTGCAAACTCACTGTCAGCGGATCGACGACCTGTGTGACTTTCCCGGTGGCGATTTCGGTTTTGAGCTCTTCCGAGCCTTTATTTCTATAGGCGTCCCAGAGCACCCAGACCGGATCGAGTGCGGCTCGCTGCTGGTACAACAGGAAACCACAGGCCACAAAAATGGCGACGACGCAAACCTGAATGCCGCGGCGGATGGCGTAGAAGGGGCTCATGCCTGGTCTTGCGGCGGCGATTTGCTCTGAAACAATCGGATCCTTGGATTTCGTTTCAACGGCGGCATCGGCGGGGCGGGAGGAATTTCTAGCGGCGGAGTGTCAGGCCTCACATCCCGTTGCAACGAATAAAGCGTGAGATTCACCTCCGGACGCGGATGCGCCCCTGGATTTTCGCCGTGCCGTTTGAGAATGGCGTGGGCCTCGACGCAATGCTTCACATTATCGAAACGGTACACTTCCCGCGCGAAGATTTTCTCGAGCCACGACCCCGGTTTCGAATTGTGCATTCCAAAAACGAAAGCCGCGGGCAGCCAGGGCCGGTGAACTCCTTCGCAAAAGCAGAAAAAAACAGCCATCCTTCGCCGGTGACGCCGCTCGCACGACCGAGCTAATTTCAACAAGCGTCCTTTAATCTCACCGGCGTTTCCCTCCACGAATGTGCCCGTGAGCGGGCCGCTCAGTTTTTCGCCGAAAAACGGGGCCCAAGTAATTCCCGTGGCGATTCCCAAAATCACCGCGATCGCCAAATAATAGGCGGGAGTCAGATCGCCTGCTTTTGTGGGCGAGATGCCGCCGCTCGCCTCCCGGGCCAGGTAAACCCAATAGAGAAACAGCCCCGTAAAAATGATTCGCAGCAGAACTAACATGTCATCGCTCGTCCGGTTGCAGAATTGGCGCCGCGGTGACAATGCCTCGAAGGGCCATGTCCAGCCGGTGTTTGTTGACGGCAAATTGCCGCGCCGTTTCCTCCGAAATAATGCCGCCGGCCAGCAATTCGGTCAGATACTGGTCGAAGCTGTGCATCCCCTGCCCCACCGCGGCCTCAATGATTCCCGTCAGCAAGTGCAAATCGTTCTTTTGAATCGCGTCCCGCACCCCCGTGTCGCGTTTCATCAATTCCAAACAGGGCGTTCGTGTCCCCTGCAGATTCGGCAGCAGCCGCTGCGCGATCACTGAGTGCAAATTGCGCGCGAGCAGGCTGCTAATGTTCCCTTGCTCGGATGCGGGATAAAATTCCCGGATTCGGCCAATGGCCTGCGCGACCGAATCGGCGTGCAGCGTGGTCAGCACCAAATGTCCGGTTTCGGCCGCTTGCATCGCGCCATAGATGCTTTCGCGATCCCGGATTTCGCCAACGAAAATGACATTCGGATCCTGCCGCATGGCGTTGCGAATGCCGTCCACAAAGCTGGCCGTGTCGATTCCCACTTCGCGTTGTTCGAAATGGCAGAGCGCAGGCTCAAACACGTACTCGATCGGGTCTTCGATCGTGATGATCCGCATGGCGCGGGTTTCGTTCAGCTGCTGGATCAGAGCGCGGACAGTCGTGCTTTTGCCCTGCCCCGTTGGCCCGGTGGCGAGGACGAGCCCGCGCGGTTCCTTGAGAATATCCGCTAGCGAAGCGGGCAGCTGCAAATCCGCCAGCTTCATTTGCTGCTGGGGAACGATCCGGAATGAATACGATTGCTCGCCTTTTTGTTTGCTGAAGTTGGCGCGGTACCGTTGGTTTCGAAAATAAAAACTCAAATCGGCTTCAAAGCGCTGCTCGATTCGATCGCAAGCGTTCGAGGAAAAAGCCTGGCGCAAATGTTGGTGGATTCCGGCGGTGGTCGGAACTGGAAAAAGGTCGGATGAAACCGGCTGAAGCCGGCCGTGCACACGAATGAAATAAGGCCGCTCTGCTTGCGCGTGCAGATCCGAGGCTTCCTGCTCCTCGCACCATGCCAGGATCCGGCCTATCTGCGTGTCGGGTCGAACTCGCTCCATAAAAGCCCCGGCGCCCGGATTCTCGGCGCCGCGGGACTGAGCCAAGGTAACATTACGGCCGGATGAACGGAAGGATTAGAGTCGACAACTTATCACGAAAAGAACTTTTAAGGGAGGGTTGAGCTGCCCTGCCCAAACCTACAGGGCAGCTCATTGATTCCCGCTTAGGCACTAAACCAAACAACCTCACGTTCGTTTTGTGCACTAGACACTTGCCCTTAAAAGCAACTCCCATTCCCAGAACCGCGCCCCGCTCTTCCCAACGCTCCTGACCGCAACAACCAATCGCCCCTAACCCCGATTTTGCTGCGGATTATACTCGTTCCCGCTTTGTCAAAGAAAAGTTTTCGCAAAGCTAACCCAGCATAACCCAGCTAAGGACCTCACCACGAGCGCGGGAATTTCACGCAACGCGAGCGGGATTATCACACCACGGAAAGGCCTGAGGCCAGAGCGCTGCCAGATCGGACATACCGGTCCAGCTTTTTCATTGTCCAACTACTCGGTAATAACGCTGCGGTTTGGACGATCGTGCATTTCGGGCTTTCCCCGCTGCGAAAGAACTGAGCCAACACGCAGTTGAAGACATGAGTCTTCACAAGGTCTTTGATCGCGGTACTCAACGCCGCACATTTCAACTCGCCCGATTGGCTACCCACCCCGTCAAACTCATTTATACGGAGCTTGTCTCAGGCCGATGTAGGCCCGGTACGAACTCCACCGGTATTGCCTCAAGCGCGCGATTCTCGCCCGCACTTGCGCCGCTTCCGGCGCGGGCGACAAACCGGCCCGCTGAGCGGATCGATCCTTCTTGCCCAACCCCAAGGCGCCGACCCGAACAGGGCGAACAGGATTTAGGTGCAAGTAACGGCTCAGCGCCCAAGCCCATTCGTCAGGGCTGACAACGATCGATTTGAACCGCCCCTGAAAAAAGTGGCCGCTGCGGTGGCGCCGCCGATTGAATCAGATGCTGTAACTCACGTTTAGCCATTGGACCGCGCGGCTCAGATTGGGTTCGGTCAACGCCAAGAGCAGGTGATAATGATTATCCATTAGCACAAAACAGTGCAGGCGGACGCGGAACCGCTGAACTATTTCGGCCAATAACTGCAGAAAGTGATGCCGATCCGCATCGTCCTGAAAGATCCGCTTCCGCTCATTGCCGCGTGCGGTGACATGGTACCACCCGCCCGTTTTCTCGATACGCAATGGTCTGGCCATGGGGTGGCATCCTGCTTGACGGCATGCCCAATTGTCAAATGGTAAGATGTGACCCTTACGCGTCGTGCTCGATGATGCAAGAGGCACCGTGGCTGCGGACGAAACGACAGAGAGGATAACGGACCGGCTTCGTAACAGAACTTCAGTTCAACCTGTGGATGAGCGGCCTGGAGTTTTTTGATGAGCGTGAGCACGTCGTCGTGCGAGCCGCCGATAATGCCGTAACGGCGCACTTCGGTGGAATCGCTGGGAGCCAGTGAAACGGCGATGGAATCGTTATGGACATCCAGAGCGATGAACAGAAAGCGCGAGCCCGGCAAGGGAGGAGCAACCAAGCTGGCGGGAGTGGCGGCAATTGCTGGATCAACCGGTGCGGGCGTGGATTTGATTTGCGTCTCGACGGCGTCGGGGTTGCGCAGTATGTAGGTTTTCATGGTGTCTGCTTTCCTTTTATGGGTTGTATGAACTTGGGTTCACAACGTTGTGGCTCGGCGCTCCGCAGCACGAAGCGCAATCCACGTTTCCGGAGCGCAGACATCTTTGCTCGCGTCATCGCGAGCCATACTGTCTAGGCCAAACAGGTCATTCTTATGCCAATCATCCAGATTCCACTGTTCAGTGAAAAGGAGAAATTGGAAATGGCTCAACACCTTCAGGAGTTGCGAGACGCTGCCGAGAGCCAGATGAGAAGCGCCCCATTGGAACGCCAGGCGATTCTTGATCGCTATGAAGCAGAGGCCGCACGTTTTGTCGAGACCCGCCGGCAGCAAAAACTGGCGCAGCATTACGAGGGTTTGGTTTGGGGTGAAGCTATCGGGGCAGGATTGTTTGCCATTGCATTTGTTTTCGATTGGCACATCGTCTCTTATCTCGGCATTGTGCTTTTCATGACTTGTTGGGGAAATACTTGGTTTGAAGGCCGAAAGCCGTACGCCAATCCTCGCCTGCACGGATACGTGCTGTCGGGCAGCATGATCCTGATTGCTTTTGCTTTCATACTTGGCTCCCAAAAATACTACGACCCCGAGGCGATCTACCGGATTGAGCACAAGCGCAGCGGTGTTACTCAGAGCACCGAGCTTCGAACTGGACGCGAACTTCAGGCTAGAGAGGAGCCTCGTCTTCAAGGCTGGAAGAAAACAGGGATCACCTTGTTAGTCATTGGCGGTGCAATCTTGCTTCGCAGCCTCGCTCGTGACATTAAAAGATCGAGTGATCGTGTCGCGGCTAGTTGATCTCACATGGACATCGCCCCGCTTCGTTCATTTGTCGTTTGCAAGATCGCGGCGCCGATGGCACTTTCCCACTGCTACTGAGCGAAGGGCATTGCACGGCTCCAGGCTGGTTGCTTGGATTCGTTTGCCTCTACCGTGCGCGGGCAGCACAAACGGGACGGAGCTCTCCCATCCAACGAGCGCCTTCACGAGTTTTTGGTTCGTGGAGTAACCTTGTTTCTTTCTTTTTTATGCAGAAACATTTTGCTATCTGCATCAGGAGAGGACGAGGGAGCTGCATGTGCGTTTACATTGCACCATGCGCGTTGCGGTATTTGTTCGCAGCGTTTGTGCTCGTCTTGATGAAAGATGATCGCGCCTTTTCCATCCTGGTGGCAGCGTTCGGACGGTAAGACACTGAGTGTGCTCTGGCGAGGGGCACACTCTTTTTCAGATGACTTTACCTGGCCTAACGAACCGGGTACAGTGAACGCCGGGACTGCGCTCCGGTTCCAATTCGAACGCCTTTGGCCCGCCGTCACTGACCCGGAGCGTTAGCCACCAGACAAGAGTTCTTTTCACAACCTATGAGCTTAATCAACAGTTACGGAATCTGGAATAACAAGGGCGGTGTCGGTAAGAGCACGATAGCTTTTCACATCGCTGCTAGGTATGCCGAGCGTTTTCCGACGACGAGGGTTCTCGTGATTGACCTTTGTCCACAGGCCAACGCGAGCATGATGCTGCTCGGAGGGGGCCACACAGGAGAGGACGCGGTCCTCAGATACTGCACGATGCCGACGCCCCAGACTGTAGTGGGATACCTTGGACAGGTGATTTCTGCCGGCAGCGGCGCGCCGCTGCCGGATCCAATGAGCTTTATCGTCCGGGTGTCCACTCAGAATCGAAATCTAACCGACAACCTTTATCTCCTTTGTGGTGACGGAAACCTTGAGCCGATGGCTCCGGCCATATCGGGTGCCGCCTTGCAGCCAGCTTTGACACCTCATTCTCAGCCCTGGCGCTGGGTTCACCTTGTGTTTCGGCGACTGATTGAAGATGTTGTTGCTCGCCATTCCGAAGAGAATTGGATCGTGTTCGTTGACACCAATCCGAGTTTTTCGATCTACACCGAGTTAGCTGTGTCCGCTGTCGATCATCTCATCACCCCTGTCAACGCCGACGATTCGTCGCGAGTCGCAACTAACGCCATGTTCATTTTGCTTCACGGCCAGAGTCCACCTCATCCTGTGTACGGATCATGGACCTTTGCAGCCCGTGCACAGCAACACGGAATATCTGTCCCTCGTATTCATCTCGTGGTTGGCAACCGCCTTACGCAGTACGGCGGCGCAGCAGCAGCATTTGCCGCCCTTTCGGACGCAACAGCCGACACTCTTTATTCTGCATTCCGCACGCACCCAGCCTACTTTACGCCTCGCAACCCCAGCCCCACTTCGGTTAGCGAGTTCCGAGACCTTTACTCTGTACCTCTCCGAGACTTTAATACTGCTGGCGTGGTTGCCGCGCATCGCGGCGATCGCCTTTCACGCTTGAGCGGAGGCTACTACGACGTACACGGAACTCAGGTGCAGATAAACCGCGAGCGCGTTGATGAGTGTCTGGAGGCTGTAGATGACGTTATTGCACAGCTTTGACAGGCGGCTAAACATTAAAGGGTGTATTGCTGCGGAGCGGAGTCGGCGAAGCGGAGCCAGCAACTACACCCATGGTTGAACAAGCCCGGGATAGCTTCGAATCGCGTTCCCAATTTGCGCCCGTGACCTTCCAGTTGCCTTGGACGGGTGGCAATGGCACTTATGTTTGAGGCCGCTTAGTAGGGATGGGGAATTGCGACGGGATAACGCTTTGTTTGGAGATGAGATTTAGGGATCTGGCCGGGCCAGCCAATGCCGGAGCGCTTCCAAACTTAATAAGGAGAGCAAAACCAATAGTACGAGCGGCAGGAATCTGAGCACGGGAGAAGGAATTGGGCTCCGCGGCGCAAGGGGATGGCGTGCGCGTGGTTTGGTTTTTTTGACACGCGCGGATCATGCGGCCAGGGAGTTGAGAGGAACCGGTTTGGCGGTCGAAGGTGGAGGACCGCGTTCTTAGTAAGCGGGCGGAATCTTGATGCTGAACTCAAGAAGTCGTCCGCACTTGGGGCAACGCGGGCAGTTAGATTTGGGCAGATCCGCAGCTGTCGATCCGAATTGCACTGGCATTCCTGAGAAGTGGGGGCAAGGGTCACATCTCACAATTCAACAATCTGGCGAGGCGTTTCATCGAGGCTTGCTCGGTGGCGTTTGTCTGCAAGCACTGTTCGTAACGTTTGACGCACGTGGCCACGACGGCGTAGTTCCTCAACCACACCGCTGCCGCCAATTCCGCCAACTTCATGCCGCACACCCGCCGGCCCAAATACAACACCATCTCCCGGCCGCGGTCCCCGTGTCGGTCGCGAAAGGCATTCCACTTCTCGCCCTTGATTTTCTGCACCGCGGCAATCACTGCCGCAAGTCCCGGTCGCTTCTCCTCCACCAACCGTTTGGCCCCCCGCTGTTCCTGCTCATCCCCACGAATATGCAGCGTAAACGGTTTTGCTTTTTTGAAATGCGCCTTGCCTCCATAACGCCGAGCGTTATAGTTGTCGCAGATGATACGCAGATTCGCCTGCCCCGAAACGGAGCGGCTGTTCAATGACGAAGCATCGCGGCGGTTGCCGACGCAGATTCAGCGAGTGGCGCGGCGGAAATTGCTGTTGTTGCATCAGGCGCGGCGCTTGGACGATTTGCGCGCTCCGCCAGGCAATCGCCTCGAAGCCTTGAAAGGCAACCGAGCAGGCCAGCACAGCATCCGCATTAACGACCAATGGCGGATTTGCTTCTGCGGGCAGGGCGAGGATGCGTTTGACGTTGAAATTGTGGACTACCATTGACGGAAAATGAAAACGAACAAATTGGCTCCAATCCATCCGGGCGAAATTCTCCGCGAGGAGTTCATGAAACCGCACGGACTTTCGCAGAACGCTTTGGCGCGTGCGTTGGGCGTCCCGCCGCGGCGCATCAACGAAATCGTGTTGGAAAAGCGCAGCATCACTGCAGACACGGCGTTGCGGCTGGCCCGGTTCTTTGGCACGACGGCGGAAATGTGGACGGGCTTGCAAGCGGACTACGATTTGCGCCTGGCCCGTTACGAGAAGCAGCGGCAAATCGAACGTGACGTGGAACCGCTCGCAAATTTACAACCCGCAGCGGTCTGACCGCCGAAGTGCTTTCCCAGCGCAAAGCCGCCCTCTTGCGCCAACTGTCCGTGCCGCCGAATTTCCTGCGCGCCTCGTATGTCGAGCGCTTCACCACGTGTGGCAAAGCCAACTGCGTCTGCGCGCAGGGACAGAAGCATCCCCAGTTTTGGCTTTGAAAACCTTCCCACCCTCTGTTCTCATTCGCCGTTCTGAAAATTTGACGCATGCGAACCGCCAAAAATCTACGAGTGGTCCTCGTCACCGCCCCAAACCTAAAAAGCGCCCGCGCTTTGGCGCAAGGTGCGCTCGAAAGCCAGCTCGTGGCTTGTGCCAACCTCATTCCCGGAATCGAGTCTCGCTACCGTTGGAAAGGGAAAATCGAGACTTCGTCCGAAGTCCTGATTTTGTTCAAGACCACCAAGCCCAAGCTGACTCCTCTCGAGAAGTTCGTTGCCGAGCAGCACCCTTATGACACCCCTGAATTTCTGGTCCTCCAGATTGAATCCGGAGCGGCCGAGTATCTCCAGTGGGTCCAGCACTGCGTCGCCTGATTTGTAGCGCAGGTTTCCTTGAGTTAGACTGCCTGACCGTTCATGGAATCAATTTTAGCCCAAGCGCTCGGCCAGGAAGTCGGCCAGCTAGCCGCTTCCGAAAAGCAACATTTGCTCTCGCGCCTGCTTGCCCGGCTGGCCCACGAGATCCGGAATCCCTTAAGCTCGCTCGATATTCACGTCCAGCTTCTCGAGGAAGACATCGAGCAACTCGCCCCCGAAAGCCGCAACAAACTGCTCGACCGGCTGGAAATTGTGCATGGCGAGATTCATCGCCTGGAGATTATTGTTAAACAATTCCTCCGCCTGGCAGGCCCTTCCGAGCTCGCTCTCGAACCGGTCGCCACCGAGAAGCTGGTCGGACACGTGTTTGCGCTGCTTCGTCCGGAAGCGGCGGATCGCGGGATCGAACTGCGCCTCTCGATTCAAAACCCGCTGCCACCTTTCCAAGCGGATCTGAGCCAGCTCACGCAAGCGATGCTCAACCTCGTGATCAATTCGTTGCAGGCGGTCGAACGAAACGGCTGGATTGAGATCGCCGTATCCGCCAACGATTCCTGCATGAGTTTTGAGATTGCCGACAGCGGCCCGGGCGTGCCGCTGGAAAAAGCCTCGGCCATTTTCGAGCCGTTCTACACGACCCGGGCGGAGGGCACTGGTCTGGGATTATGGATCGTTCAGCAGATCGTCGGGGCGCACCAAGGTTCGGTTCAAGTGGCCAACCGGCCCGGCGCCGGAGCTGTGTTCTCTCTGCAAATTCCCCTTAGCCCGTCCCGATCACGTGGAGAAAAATAACATCAAAATCCTGGTGGTGGATGACGAGCGAGGCCTGTGCGCCGGATTGCAGGAAGCCTTGCGGCGCGAGGGTTACCAGGTCGATGCCGCCACCGAAGCGGCCGCGGCAATCAAGATGACGGAGGAACGCCTTTACAACCTCGTCATTTCCGACGTCAAGATGCCGGAGCTGAGCGGCCTCGAATTGCTCAAACGGGTTAAAGGGAAAAGCCGTGACACCATGTTCATCTTGATGACCGCTTACGGCACCGTCGAGAGCGCCGTGGAAGCGATGAAACAAGGCGCTTACGATTATTTGACCAAACCGCTCGATATGCAGCGGCTGCGGTTGCTCGTCCAAAAGGCGCTCGAATTCCAAGCGATCATAGCCGAAAACAGCGAGCTGCGGCTCCGCCTCCAAAAACGTTCTGAACCTTCGCCGCTCGTTGGATCGAGCGAAAAAATGCGCGCCATCGAACGGCTGATCGATGAAGTGGCCGGAAGCGATGTCACCGTTTTGATCGAAGGCGAAAGCGGCACGGGCAAAGAAATCGCCGCGCGATCGATTCACCTCCGGAGCGCGCGCCGAGATCACCCGTTTGTGTCGGTCAATTGCGCCGCGCTCCCTGAGCACCTGCTCGAAGCCGAACTCTTTGGCCACACCCGCGGGGCTTTTACCGGGGCGGTCAACAGCCGTCCGGGCCGATTCCAAATGGCTGATCGCGGGACGCTCTTCCTGGACGAAATCGGAGATCTCTCGCCCAAAGGCCAAGGCGACCTGTTGCGCGTGATTGAGGATGGAACATTCCGGATGGTCGGCGCGACCGAGCTCACCCGAGTGAACGTGCGGGTAGTTGCTGCGACAAACAAAAAGCTCCAGGAAGCCACGGCGGAAGGAAAATTCCGCGAAGACCTTTTTTATCGACTGCAAATCGTCCCGATCTTCATGCCGCCGTTGCGAGAAAGGGCCGAGGACATTCCGCTGTTAGTGGAAACGTTCCTCAACCATTTTTGCGCGAAACACAAACGGGGCCGAAAAACTCTCTCAGCCGACGCGCTCCAGGCCTGCCAGCGGTTTGCCTGGCCAGGAAACGTCCGCCAGCTTCGCAATGCCATCGAACGCGTCGTTCTCACCTGCCACAAGTCCAATATCGATGTTCGGGATTTGCCCGATTTCCTGCGCGACCAACCGATCGCGGCCAGCATCACGATCCGGCCGGGCACGCCGCTTGCGGAGGTAGAAAAAACGGTCATCCAACAAACCTTGACTCACGTGACTTCGAATCGGGAGGAAGCGGCCAAGATTCTCGGGATCAGCCGGCGCGCGCTCCAATACAAATTAAAGCAATACGGTTTGCTGGAAACGTGAGAAGCTCTCGGAAGCCGCGAGGCTCGCGAAAAAATTGCACGCGAATAGAGCGTTCGATGGGCTTCGGTGCAAACAGTGCACAGTTTGCCCTGCCTAGCGTGGCGCGTTGACAGCTCGCCGTTGCAAAGTAGTTGATGCAGAGCAGCGGCGGCTCGGATCGAGTATAGTGGCATGTATATTGCAAAGAACCAAACCGCTGATTATTTATGGTGAACCAAATTTTAGAATCGTTGTTGGCGCTTCAAGAAGCTGAATTAAACGGCAAAACTCTCAAAGAACAAGAGGTCAAGAAATTCCGCGAAAAAGTTCCGGCCCAGATCATCGCGCATTTCGACCGACTGCTCGTTCGCGGAAAAAAAGGGGTTGCGATAGTCCGCAATGGCGTCTGCAGCGGCTGCCACATGCAGCTGCCTACCGGCGCACTGGCGACCTTGCGGCACGGCAACGACCTTCAGTTGTGCGAGACGTGCGGCCGTTACCTTTATTTGGCGGAAGAACCCGAAGCGCCGATTCCGGCAGTCCCACTCAAAGCCTCCACAAAAAGCAAACGGAAGAACGTCGCTCATGCCCACTAGAGATGCGCTGGCGACAGATGCTGTCCTGAGTCTGGCGAGTTTCACGAGCGAATCTTTGATGGTTCCCAGCCTCGTTGAACGGGACCCAGCCGGGATTATCGCCGAGCTCAGCCAAATCCTGCAGCGCGACTGTTGCATTCCCGACCTGCTGCCATTCTACAACGCCGTCGTGAACCGGGAATTCCTCACGAGCACAGCCGTCGAACGCAGCATGGCTTTTCCTCACGCCCGGATGGGAGGAATCAAGCAACTCGCCTTCGCCGTCGGAAAGACAGCTGAACCGATCGCTTGGGGCAGAACTGGATCAGCCCCAGTTCAGCTGGTCTTTTTGATCGCAATCCCTGCCACTGAATCGACCCATTACCTCCATCTAATTTCCGGGTTGGCCAGGCTCAGCAACGAAACGCCGTTGCTCACGGAAATCATCCGAGCCAAAGAACCCCGTGAAATGTTCGAATCCCTGAAACGGATCAAGCTCCGTCTAGGCCGGAGCTAAGCCCAGTCCGTTTCCTTACATTCAACCCCCGTCTCTGTCCCATGAAGCGCACTTTTCCTTTTCAGCCAAAGCTTCTGCAAACGCTGAAATCCTACAATTCCGAAACCTTTTTCCGCGATCTCCTCGCTGGCCTGACCGTCGGTGTCGTCGCTCTCCCGCTCGCGATGGCCTTTGGCATCGCCTCCGGCGTCGCGCCAGAAGCTGGCCTGTTCACCGCGGTCATCGCGGGATTCATAATCTCCGCGTTCGGGGGCTCGCGCGTGCAAATCGGCGGCCCCACCGGCGCCTTCGTCGTTATTGTTTTTGGCATCATTGCCAAATACGGCGTCGAAAACCTCGCCATCTGCACGATCATGGCCGGTTTTATTTTGCTCATCATGGGGGCCGCCAAGCTGGGCACCATGATCAAATTCATCCCTTACCCTGTCACCACCGGGTTCACTTGCGGGATCGCCGTGCTCATTGCGAGCACCCAAATCAAAGATTTCTTTGGACTGACGATCGAAAAAGTTCCGGCGGATTTTATTCCGAAGATCCGGACCCTGGCGGAACAGTTTCACACGCTCAATTGGACGACTTTCGCCCTCGCCGCCGCGTCGGGCCTGATCATCCTCGGCTGGCCCAAGCGGATCGGCCGCCGCTTGCCAGGGTCGATTGCCGCGCTCGTTTTCGGCACCGCCATCGTCATGATCTTTCATCCTCATGTGGAAACGATCGGCACTCGCTTCGGAGGGATCCCGCAAGGTTTGCCGCACTTTCACATCCCAGAGTTTTCCTGGAGCAAGATCCAGGAACTCATCCAGCCTGCGATCACGATCGCGCTCCTCGCTGCCATCGAATCTCTGCTCTCCGCCGTCGTGGCTGACGGCATGATTGATGACCGCCACGATTCAAATCAGGAATTGCTCGCGCAAGGCTTGGCAAACATTTTCAGCCCCTTGTTCGGCGGAATTCCAGCAACCGGCGCGATCGCCCGCACTGCCACCAACGTCAAAAATGGCGGACGATCCCCGATCGCTGGGATTGTTCACGCAGCGACGCTTTTAGTGATTCTTTTGGTCGCCGCGCCGCTCGCGAAGTTCATTCCGCTCGCAACGCTCAGCGCTGTGCTCATGGTCGTTTCCTACAACATGGGCGAATGGCATCAGTTCACCCGTTTGCTCAAATGGCCCAAGAGCGATTCGGCAATTTTTCTGGCCACGTTCGGGTTAACCGTGTTGATCGACCTCACCGTTGCCGTCGAGGTCGGAATGGTCCTCGCCGCGGTGCTTTTCATTAAGCGCGTCTCGGAAAACACCCAAATCACCGCGGTCGACGAAAGCACCGAGACAGAAGGATCTCATCACTCGCTCATCGGCAAAACAATTCCTGAAGGGGTCCTTGTTTATCGGCTGTTCGGCGCGTTTTTCTTCGGGGCCGCTGACAAGCTTGAAACCGCCTTGCAACGGGCCGGCCAAGAACCTGAAGTGCTGATCCTCCGCATGCGGAAGGTCGTGGCGATGGATGCGACCGGGCTGAATGCGTTGGAGGATCTGTTCGACAAACTCCAGGCTCATGGAAAGCACTTGGTTCTGAGCGCCGCCCACACGCAACCGCTGCTGATGATGCAACGTGCCGGCTTTATCGACCGTGTCGGGCCTGAAAACGTCTGCCCGCACATCGACGCCGCGCTCGAACGAGCCAGGCAAATCACGTCGACAAAGCCACGGACCAACCAGCACGGCCGCGGAACTTATCCCGCAGTTCCGAAGGGCGCCACAACCTGACGCCGCTCGGCGGGTACCCTCCCGATCAAAGGGTGGACCGGCCCCCTCCCAAATGGGTTGGGTAGATGCAGCCACAACTAATTCCACTTGTTAACCGAGGCGGCCGGCCAAAAAGAGGGTGAATGTGGACCGAGGTACAACATATTTCAACCCCATCAACCCGAAAATCTTTCGGGTTTAAAACTGGGTTTATCCCGAACCGAACTTCTGGAAAGAGCTGAGCCAAACAATTTCCGCAGCTTTCCGATCGAGGGGGGCAACTTCCTTGGAAAGTTGAAAGGGTCGGCCGCGTTGCTTCGACGCGCGCCGAAGCGTTTCATGAGCCGGATCGGGCCGAGGGTAGTGTCCTAATTTGGCAGGAGCGCGGCGGTGTCGCAGACCAGCCGCAGCGCTGCGACTGGTCCTTCGGACACAGTCGCGCTCCGCAATCTCGAAATTCGGACA
>Ga0082335_1002089_pt1 | contig 38670 bp, 43 predicted proteins | sample Subgrocontami58m_FD_72375 | JGI IMG/M metagenome (GOLD analysis project Ga0082335, IMG submission 72375) | Subsurface groundwater microbial communities from S. Glens Falls, New York, USA - GMW37 contaminated, 5.8 m (SPADES assembly) (version 2) ...
CGCGCCGGGGGAGGGGCGGCCGACCCTCGCTCTCGGCGGGCGCCTCGAGCCGGAGGTGCCTCCGCCGGCTGCCTGCGCTTTGGCCGCCGCCGCCGCGTGGGCGATCGGCGCCGACTTGGTCGGAGCCGACCTGCTGCGAGACGGCGAAGGCGGGCACGTCGTGCTGGAGCTGAACGGCGCGGTCGACTTCGACCACCGCTACGAGCTGCCGGCGCGCGACCTCTACTCGGAGATCGTCTCGGCGCTCGGGCTCGACGCGCTCGCGGCGATCCCGCACGTTGGATCCGGTAGGTCACCGATGCCGCGCGTGCCGGAGCGCGCCAGCATCCAGGCGAAGGAGGCGAACGTGACGACGAAAGAGAGCACGAGGGCGAAGCCGGGCGACGCGGTCGTCATCGCAGGCCACGCCGTCGGCGAGACGCCGCGTCTCGGCGAGATCGTGGAGGTGCTCGGCGGAGCCGAGCACGAGCACTACCGCGTGCGCTGGGAGGACGAGCACGAGTCGATCTTCTACCCGGGAACCGACGCGGTCATCCGGCATCGGAAGCGCGCGCCGCGCGCGGTGAAGCCGGCCCGCTAGGGTTCCGCGGGCATGGCCCGCGAGTATCCCAGTGTTGTCGAGCTCGTCGGCGGGACGCCCATCGTCCGGCTCGACCGGATCGGACGAGACGTCGCGCCGCAGCTGCTCGCGAAGCTCGAGTACCTGAACCCCGGCGGCTCGGTCAAGGACCGGATCGGGATGGCGATGATCGAAGCCGCCGAGCGCGAGGGCAAGCTCCGCCCGGGCGGCACGATCGTCGAGCCCACCTCCGGCAACACGGGGGTCGGCCTCGCGATCGCGGCGGCCCTCAAGGGCTATCGCTGCATCTTCGTGATGCCCGACAAGATGAGCCAGGAGAAGATCTCGATGCTGCGCGCCTACGGCGCCGAGGTTGTGATCACCCCGACCGCGGTCGAGCACGACTCGCCGGAGAGCTACTACTCGGTCTCCGACCGGCTCGCCGAGGAGATCCCCGGCGGCTTCAAGCCCGACCAGTACTCGAACCTCTCCAACCCGGACGCGCACTACCTGACGACGGGGCCGGAGATCTGGGAGCAGACCGGCGGCGAGATCGAGGCGATCGTGATCTCCGTCGGCACGGGAGGCACGATCACCGGTGTCGGCCGCTACTTCAAGGAGCGCAGGCCCGACGTGCTGATCGTCGGCGCCGATCCGGACGGCTCTGTCTTCACCGCCGACGAGCAGCACCCGATGCACCCCTACCTTGTGGAGGGGATCGGCAAGGACACCTGGCCGGCGACGCTCGACCGGGCCGTCGTCGACGAGTGGGTGCGCGTGTCCGACGCCGACTCCTTCCTGACGGCGCGCCGGCTTGCCCGCGAGGAGGGCCTCCTCGTCGGGGGCTCGGGCGGCACGACCGTCTGGGCGGCGCTGCAGATCGCGCAGCGCCTCGGCCCGGAGGCCCGGATCCTGACGATGCTGCCCGACAGCGGCCGCTCGTACCTCTCGAAGTTCTTCGACGACAACTGGATGCTGCAGTACGGCTTCCTCGAGCGCCGCACGCCGGCGACGGTGGACGAGGTGCTGCGCTTCAAGCGCGGCGAGGCGCACGAGCTGCCGGACCTCGTCACGATCGAGGCCAACAGGAAGGTGAGCGCGGCGATCGACCTCATGCAGCGCTACTCGATCTCACAGCTTCCGGTCGTGCGCCAGAGCCCGCCCGACTCGCTGTCGGACGTCATCGGCTCGCTCCAGGAGGTCGGGCTGCTCGAGCGTGTCTTCAAGAACGCCGACGCCCTGAACGAGGACATCGCGGTGGTGATGGGGCCGCCGCTCGCATCGGTGGACGTCGGCGAGTCGCTCGACCAGGTCTACAGCGACCTGTCCGGTCGCAGCTCCGCGGTCGTCGTCGCCTCGGCGGGCAAGCCCGCGGCGATCCTGACACGCTCGGACCTCCTGGACTACCTGCACCACCGCGGCGCTGAGACGAGTTAGGCCTCGAGGTCCTAGGCGGCCGGCTCGAGCGGCTCGCTCGGGACGCCGGTCTCGCGCCGGACGACCGCGAAGACGGAGCCGACGATGAGCAGGGCGCCGAGCAGGGCGGTCCACGACAGCCGTTCCGAGAGGAACGCGGCGCCGAGCAGCACCGCCACGAGCGGATTCACGTACTGGTGGGTCACGACCTTCGAGATCGGGACGTTGTGGAGGAGCCAGACGTAGGCGCTGAAGCCGACGAGGGAGCCGGCGACGGCGAGATACGCGAGCGCGGCGAGCGACCGGTGTGAGAAGGCCTCGGGCCGGATGTCGCCGGCCTCGCCGGCGGCGAGCCCCAGCACGGTCAGGAACACCGCCGCGGCGAGCATCTCCCACACGGTCGAGACGAACGGGTCTCGGGGCAGCGGGGCTCGGCTGGAGAAGAACGAGCCGAGCGACCAGGAGATCGTCGCCGCGAGCATGATCGCCAGCCCACCGAGCGTGGAGCCGCTCCCGCCGGCCGGCACGACGATGAGGGCGACCCCCGCTAGGCCGACCACGACGCTGGCGAGCGTCGTGCCGGCGATCCGCTGGCGCGAGAGGAGGCGCAGCAGGACGACCTGGAGCGGTACCGACCCGGCGATGATCGCCGCGACGCTCGAGTCGATCCGCGTCTCGGCGACGGTGACGACGCCCACGCCGAAGGTCAGCAGCGCCGCCCCGAGCGCGGCGCAGGCTGCGAGCTCGCGGCGTGTCACGCGCAGGCTCCGCCCGCGGAGGGCCAGAACGGCCGCGAGCAGCAGCCCGGCGGCGGCGAACCGGGCTCCGGTGGAGAGGAACGGCGGCATCGTCTCGACCATCACCTTGATGCCGAGGTACGTCGAGCCCCAGACGAGATAGAGGGTCCAAAGCGCGGTCCACGTGCGAAGTCTCATGCTGTTAGAACGAGCGAACGGGACGGGGTGTGAGGCTCACCGGCGGCCGATGAAGCTGACCGCGTGCGCCCGGTCGTTCGCCGCGCGCAGCTCGTCCTCTGTGAGCGCGCCGAGCCGCAGCAGCAGCTCCAGCTCGTCCCGCAGGTGCGTGTGCATCATCTCGGGCCCGTCGGTGGCGATCGTGATCGCCACTCCGTGCTCGACGAAGGCGCGAAACGTCTCGCGCACGGCGTCCTCGTCCCGGAGCGCCTTCGTCAGCAGGTTCGACGTGGGGCAGATCTCGAGCACGATCCCGGCCTCGCGCAGGAGCCTCATCAGCTCCGGATCGCCGGCGGCCAGGATGCCGTGGCCGATGCGGTCGGGGCGCAGCCGCTCGATCACCTCCCCGAGCTCGTCGCGACCCATCTGGCCGCCCTCCTCGCCGACGTGGATCGTGACCCCGAGCCCGGCCGCGCGCGCCGTCTCGATCATCGGCGCGACGCGGGCGTAGTCGTAGCGCGCGCCGTCGGGCCGCGGCCCTGCGATGTCCACGCCGACGATCCCGCGCGGCGCCCAGCTGACGGCCTTCTCGACGATCACCTCGTTCTGGCGGGCGTCGAAGGTGCGGTCCATCATCAGGATCAGACCGCAGCGCACCTGCGGGTACTCGAGGCTCGCGCGGTCGAGGCCTCTGATCGCGGCGAGGATGATGTGGTCGAGGTCGCGCTCCCCGCCGCGGTTGCGCTTCATCGGGTTGAAGCGCAACTCGAGGGTCGTGATTCCCTGCGAGCGGTACGCGCCGCCGATCGCCGCGTGCACCGAGCGCTCGACCGCGAGCGGCGAGGACTGGATCAGCTCCGTCCAGTGGTAGATCGCGTCCAGCGCGTCGAGGCTCTCGACGCCGCGCGGATCCGAGATCGTGACGAGGCGGTCGAACTCCCAGTAGTCCTTCACGGGCAGCGCGATCCCCTGTTCGTGCGCCAGGCTCCAGAGAATGTCGGAGGCGACCGAGCCCCCGAGGTGGGTGTGGAGCTCCGCGAGGCCGTTCTCGAAGCGCATCTGTCGAGTCTACTTTGAGCGCGCGGCGGCGCTCCCGGCGCCGCCCGACGCGTCGACGCTCGACCCGCTCCTACGGCTGGTCTGAGAGGCGAAGTGCGGCGGCGACGAAGCTCCGCAGCCCGGGCAGGAACGCGGGATCGACCGTGTGCGGCAGCGGCGACTCGCGGTAGGTCACCTCCGCTCCCGCCGCCTCGAACGCCGCGCGGGCGGCGCGGCTCCACTCGACCGAGATCACCGGGTCGAGCACGCCGTGGCCGATCGCGACCGGGTAGCCGTCCAGCTCCGTGAGGTCGAGAGCGAAGCCCTCGACCTCGGGCATGAACCCCGAGAGCGCGACGATCGCGGCCGGGCGCGGCCGGCCTCCGCCGAGCCCGAGCGCGAAGCTCAGCACTGCGCCCTGGGAGAAGCCCCCGAGCACGATCCGCTCCGGTGGGAAGGGCAGCGCGTCGAGCCAGTCCGAGGCCAGCTCGAAGGTGGACCGGAAGGTTGCCGGATCCGGGGTGGGGATGCCGCCGAGGCGGTACCAGTGCGCCCCGCCGGGCGGCAGCGAGAGCGGCGCGCGCGGGGTCAGCCCGAGCAAGCGCCGCTCCGGGTCGAGGGCGTCGAGCAGCGGGAAGAGGTCGTGCTCGTCGGCGCCGCGGCCGTGGAAGAGGACGAGAGCTCCTTCCGGGTCGCCGGCCGCCGGGCGGACGAGGGCACCGAGAGTCTCGCTCACCGCGCGGGCCAGGCAGCCCGCGGGTCCGGCAGCGGCGTCAGCACGGGCTCGATCCGCGCGCGCAGGTGCTCGAAGGCGGGCGGCAGGATCAGGGCCTCGCCGAGGTGCTCCTGATCCTCGTCGATCGCGAAGCCGGGGCCGAGCGTCGCGATCTCGAAGAGGACGCCGCTCGGCTCGCGGAAGTAGAGCGAGCGAAACCAGAAGCGGTCGATCACGTCGGTGATGTGCGTCCCCGCCGCCGCCACGGCGTCCCGCCAGGCCTCATGGTCGGCCGTCGTCGAGGACCAGGCCACATGGTGCACCGTGCCTGCGCCCGGCGTCCCCGGGCCGGGCGCGGGGTCGTAGGCGTAGAAGCCGCCCCGCGCCTCGCCGCGCACCTCCCACGCCGCGTCGCCGTCTCTCGCGAAGCCGAGCGTGTCCTCGAGCAGTCCCCGGCTCCGCTCGGGATCGCGGCTGAACGCGCGCACGCCCTCGAAGCCCAGCAGCGCGAGCTCGGCCGGGATCTCCGGGTGCTCGGCGACGAGCGGCACGTCACCAACGGCCGTGACGGCCAGCTCGAGCCCGAGGCCCTCGGGGTCGTCGAAGCGGAGGCGCCCACCCGTGCGCTGCGTCGCGATCCCCTCGCCTGAGAGCCGCCCGGCCCAGAAGCCGAGCGCGTCCTCGGAGGCGACGCGCCACGTGATCGTGTGCACCATTCCCTGCCCCGCGCGGCCCCGTGCCGTGCCGGGGTACTCGAAGAAGGTGATGTCGCTGCCCGCGCTGCCGCGCTCGTCGGCGTAGAAGAGGTGGTAGACGGTCGGGTCGTCCTGGTTGACCGTCTTCTTGACGAGTCGCAGGCCGAGCACACGGGTGTAGAAGTCGACGTTCCCGGGCGCGTCGCCCGTGATGCAGGTGACGTGGTGAATACCCTCCAGGCGCACGTGAGCAGCGTACCCGCGAGCGGTGTTCGAGCTGACCCGTGACGCGCGGACGTGCTCGCCGTACCGTCGCCGGAGCCACCGGCCACAGCTTTGCCGGGTACGCCAGCTTCCAGAAGGGCCCCGGCACATAGACTCGGCTCGTGAAGGTCGGCATCGTCGTCCCCTTCTCGTGGTCCTTCTGGGGGGCCGTCGTCGAGCACGGCGAGCTCCAGGCGGCCACGCTGCGCGAGCTCGGCGTCGACGCGCGCCTCGTGATGGGCAACGACCCGCCGGGGCAGTTCACGCGCGTCCTCCACCCGCGCGTCGGCCGGCACGGGCTCGCGCCGCCCGAGGTGATCCCCGTCGGCCGCTCGGTGATCGTGCCTGCCAACGGCTCGCTGCCGAACATCGTTCTCAGCCCGCGGACGGTCCTGCGCATGCGCCGCGTCTTTGCGGAGGAGCGCTTCGACATCCTCCACCTGCACGAGCCGATGACGCCCGCGATCTGCGTGGCGGCGCTGTCGCTCGCGCCGGCGCCGATCGTCGCCACCTGGCACGCGTCCGGCAAGCTCGGCTGGATGCGCGCCGCCACACCGGTCTGGGGGTTCCTCGCCGACCGTGTGGATCACCGGATCGCCGTCTCCGAGCAGGCTCGGGTCTCCGCCGCCCGCTGGCTGCCCGGTGAGTACGAGGTGATCCCGAACGGCGTGCTGATTCCCGACGAGGCCGACCCGGCCGGGCGCGAGCAGCGGGTCGTCTTCGTGGGCCGCCAGGAGCCCCGTAAGGGCCTGCAGGTGCTGCTCCGCGCCTGGCCCGAGATCCGCAGCCGTACCGGCGCGCGGCTGCGCGTGATCGGCGCCGACCCGCTTGCGGTGCGGCTGCTGCTGACGCGACTGCGCATCCCGGACGAGGGCATCGACATCCTCGGCTTCCTCAGCCAGGAGGACCTGACCGCGGAGCTGCTCGCGGCGAAGGCGCTGATCGCTCCGTCGCTCGGCGGCGAGAGCTTCGGCATGGTGCTGACGCGCGCTTTCGCCTGCGCCACGCCGGTCGTGGCCTCCGACATCACGGGCTACCGCGACGTGATGACGCCCGAGACGGCGGTGGCCGTCCCGCCCGGCGACCCGGCCGCCCTGGCAGACGCCGTGGCGGCGCTGCTCGCAGATGAGCCGCTCCGGCTCGCGCTCGGGGCGGCGGCGCGGGAGCTCGCCTCCACGCGCTACGCCTGGCGGGACATCGCGCGTCGGCTGCTCGCGATCTACGAGACCGTTCTCGCGGCGCAGGACGGTAGGGCCGCCGCGTGAACCGCCTGAGGATCCCTCACAGCCCGTGGGTGCGCCTGGCGCTGGTGGTGCCGATGTTCGTCGGGGTTGCGCTCCTCCTCTGGTGGCGCGGGCCCGACTGGAGTGTCGTCTACCACGCGTTCGACCCCGTCAACTGGAGCTGGATCGCGTTCGCGGTCGGGCTCAACCTCGGGTCCGTGCTCCTGCGGGCGGTCGCCTGGCGGCTGACGATCGGCCAGGCGCTCGACCCGCCGCAGCCGCCCTTCCTCCGCGTCTTCTCGGCCTTCGGCATCGGGCTCCTCGGCAACGCGGTGCTCCCCGGCCGGATCGGCGAGCTGGCACGGGTGGCCGTGCTCCGGCGCCGCCTGCCACACGGTCGCGGCACGAGCGCGGCGCTCGTGGGCACGGTCTTCGCGCACCGGCTGTTCGACGTCGTCCCGGCCCTGCTGCTCGTCGCCTACGTGCTGCTGACCGCGAAGATCCCGCACTGGGCCGTGACGAGCCTGATCGCGGTCTCGGGAGTCGGCATCGCGCTCTTCGCGTTCGCGATGGCGAGCGCCCGGCGGCACCACCGGCCGGTCCTCGACGGGGCGGGGTCCGTGCAGCGGCTGCTTCAGATGGCGCGACGGGGGCTCTCGGTGATGAAGGCGCCGCTGCCTGCCGCGGGCGCGATCGTCTTCCAGTGCGCCGGCTGGGTCCTGCAGCTGCTCGCCGTCTACGTCGCGATGCGGGCGTTCGACGTGCACGCGCCGCTGCCGGCCGCCGGGCTCGTGCTGCTCCTGATGAACGTCGCCACGATCTTCCCGCTCTGGCCGGGCAACATCGGCCTCCTGCAGGCGGCGGTGGCACTGCCGCTCGTCCAGTACGGCGTCGCCTACAGCATCGGGTTCGCCTACGGGCTCGTCCTGCAGGTCGTCGAGATGTCCGTCGGCGTCGGCGTCGGGCTCGTCTTCCTCGCGCGCGAAGGGCTCTCGTTCGCGACGCTGCGCGGGATGCCCGACGTGACGAACGTGGAGCTCGACGCCGACGCCGCGGCGGACGCGAGGGAGGAGACCGACAGGCGTGTTTCGCGCGCTGGCGTGCCCGGCTAGCCTCAAAGGCGTCCTCAGTGCTTCCGCTGCAGCGGAAGCACTAGCTCGGGGCCTGCGGTGCGGTGGCGCGGACGTGGACGAGCTACCCGTCGCCGACGGCGGCGAGGGCACCGCGGACGTCCTCTTCTCGGCCCTCGGCGGCGAGTGGCACGAGGCGGACGTGAGCGACGCGTACGGGCGGCCCCGGCGGGGGCGCTGGCTCGTACTGCCGGACGGGACGGCGGTGGTCGAGGTGGCGGAGGCGATCCCGCTCGACCCGGCGCGGCTCGACCCGCTCGGAGCCTCGAGCCGCGGCCTCGGCGAGCTGCTCCACGCGGCGCTGGACGGCGGCGCCGACGCGTTGCTCGTCTGTCTCGGTGGCTCCGCGACCGTGGACGGCGGCGCGGGCCTGCTCGAGCTCTTCGGTGGGCTGCGGGTGCCGGCGCAGGTCGCCTACGACGTCGCCACGCTGCTCCCCGACGCCCCCCGCCTGTTCGGGCCGCAGAAGGGGGCGACCGAGGAGACGATTCCGGTGCTCGAGCGCCGGCTCGCGGAGCTGAGCGCGCTCGCGCCGTTTGCGGCGCTGCCCGGATCCGGAGCCGCGGGCGGCCTCGGAGCGGCGCTCGCGGCGCTCGGAGCCGAGCTGCGCTCCGGCGCGGAGCTCGTGCTCGAGACCGTGGGCTTCGACCCGAGCGGCTACGACCTCGTCGTCACGGGGGAGGGCACGGTCGACCGCACGACCGCCGAGGGGAAGGCGCCGGCGCTCGTCGCCCGCCGCTGCGCCGCGGCGGGCGTGCGCTGCATCGTCTTCGGCGGGATCGTCGCGGAGCCGCTCGCGGGCGCCGAGACGGTTGCGCTCTCGGGCGACCCGGCGCGGGCACGCGAGGACCTGGCGGCGCTCGGCGAGCGGCTCGGCCACGAGCTTCGCGGCCGTTACTAGCGAGTGCGCGCCCCATCGAGGAAGAGGCTCACGATCGCCGCGCTCGTCTCCTCGACGCCGAACTCACGCTCGCCGGCGAACTTGAGGCCGGCCGCGATGAGTCCGCCAAGGAGCTCCTCGAGCCAGTCAGGCGAAAGGTCGGTACGCAGGATCCCGGACGCTCGACCGCGTTCGAAGACCGCTCGCACCGGACCGCCAACCTTGCGCTCGACCATCTCCTTGTCGAGGCACTCCTCCTCACAAACGAGAACCATGTAGCGGTCGCCGACGGCGACGAGGGCGCGCACGATCCGCGCGACCGCCTCTTCGACCGGCACCGACTCGAGTTTCGCCTGCGCGAGGCGTTCGCTTACCTCCGTGAGCGCGCGGGCGAGCAGCGCGTCAAGGAGCGCCTCGCGGCTGGAAAAGTAGCGGTAAACGGTTGCCCGACCGACCCCGGCCGCAGTCGCGACGTCGTCCATGCTCGCAGCCTCGCCGCGATCGGCCAGGACGCCCGCGGCTGCGTCGAGGATTACATCCTCAGCCCGAGCCTGGATCGCGCGCCGCGCCATCGTCGCAGAGCGTAACACATCTTGATTATTGTGAGACAAATGAGTCTAACTACAATACGGAGGCATCTCCAAACCGGAGGGCTCCATGTTCTCAAAGCTTGGGCAGCTCGTTGTCGCGCATCCCTGGCGGGTGATCGGGATCTGGCTCGTGGCGCTCCTGCTCGTCGTCCTGTTCGCGCCGCGTCTGAGCGAGGTCACGAACACCGACCAGACGAGCTTCCTGCCGGACTCCTACGAGTCGGTCAAGGCGCAGAAGCTGGCCGAGCGGTTCTTCCCGAACGGCGGGGGAACGTCGGCGCTCTTCGTCGTGCAGCGCCGCGACGACGGGCGGCTGAGCTCCTCCGACCGGCGCACGGTCGCCAGCTTCGCGCGCCTTCTCGCGGGGGGCGGGATCGGGCGCGTGACGGCGGTCACGGCCTCTCCTCGTGAGTTCGCGCCGAACGGCAAGCTCCAGCTCGTCCGCGTCTCACTCCAAGGCACCTCGGAGGACGAGCCGGTCAAGGCGGCGGTCCGGGAGCTGCGCGAGCGCGCCGGGCGTCTCCTCGCAGGGACGGGTCTCTCGGCGGGGTTGACCGGCGACGCGGCGATCCAGTTCGATACCGAGGAGTCGTTCGCGACCGCGGAGAGGGTCGTTGGCGCTGCCTCGGCCGTGCTCATTCTCCTCCTGCTCTCGCTCGTCTTCCGGAGCGGAATTGCGACGGTGGTCCCGCTTGCGTCGATTGCGCTCGTCTTCCTGCTCTCGACGGGATTGCTCGCGCTGACCGCAAAGACATTCGACTTCGACGTCGGCCCGGAGCTGCAGACGATGCTCATCGTCGTCCTCTTCGGCATCGGCACCGACTACATCCTCTTCCTCCTCTTCCGGTATCGCGAGCGGCTGCGAGCAGGCGAGGAGCCGAAGCGGGCGATCGCCTTCGCCGTCGCACGCGTCGGCGAGGCGATCGCCTCCTCCGGGGCCGTCGTGATTGCCGCCTTCCTCGCGCTCGCGTTCTCCGAGTTCGGCTCGTCCCGCAGCATGGCGCCGGGCTTCGTGATCGCGATCTTGGTCATGCTGCTCGCAGCGCTCACGCTTGTCCCCGCGCTGCTCGCGCTCGCCGGGCCGGGCGTCTTCTGGCCCTCGCGGCACTGGCGCGAGGCGCCCAGGCAGAGGATCTTCCCGCGCCTCGGTAGGAAGGTCGCGCGCCGGCCGGCCCGCACGGCGCTCGCCGCGGCGGCGCTCCTGCTCGCCCTCGGGGTCGGCGCCTTCTTCTACCGCGCCGACTACGATCCGGTCGGACAGCTGCCAGGCGGAACCGAGGCCGGGCAAGCGTTCGACGTACTCAAGACGGCGTTCCCCGTCGGCGCGCTGAACCCGACCGAGATCTACGTCGCCGGCGAGAAGCAGCTCGACGAGAAGAGGCTGCGGATGCTCCAGGCGAGACTGGTGCAGATCGACGGCGTCGCCGATGTGGCGCTGCCCGTTCTCGGCAAGCAGGGGCAGGCGGCGCGCATCGTCCTCCAGCTCGAGGAGCGCCCCTACTCGGAGGCGGCACTCGACCTCGTCGCCGGCCCGATCCGAGCGGCCGCCCACGCCTGGGCGCGTCCCGGCGAAACCGCTCTTGTCGGCGGTCAGACCTCCGCCTTCGCCGACATCCGGGCCGCGACGAGCCGCGACTTCGGCGTCGTCTTCCCGGTCGCCGCGCTCGCGATCGCGCTCATCCTCGGCCTCGTCCTGCGCAGCCTTGTCGGTACTGCCTACCTCCTCGCCGCTGCTGCGGTCGGCTTTGCGGCCACGCTCGGCGCGACAGTCGCCCTCTTCCAGGGGCTCGCCGGCGAGGCCGGGCTGACCTTCAACCTGCCGATGCTCGTCTACCTGTTCGTCGTCGCCGTCGGCACCGACTACAACATCCTCGTTACCTCGCGGCTTCGCGAAGAAATCAGGGAAGGGAACGCTCCACGCCCGGCCGCTGCGCTCGCGGTCGAGCACGCGGGACCGACGGTCGCCGCCGCCGGTGTCATCCTCGCCGGCACCTTCGCCTCGCTGACGCTCACGGGCGTCGGGCTCCTCGCGCAGATCGGCTTTGCGATCGCCATCGGAATCGTGCTCGTCGCCTTCGTGATGGCGACGGTGCTGACCCCGAGCGTGGCGGCGTTGCTCGGAAGGAAGATCTGGTGGCCTGGGCACCAAGACCGGCCTGAGCGGGCCGGCCCGCGCGACCGCAAGCCGGCTGCAGTGCCCGGCGAAGTGCCGCCCGAGGCTCGGCCGAAGTAAGGGGGCGCAGAGTGGAGACGTTGCTCAAGCTGCTCACGGTACTCGGGCTGGGGTCGATCGAGCTCTGGGCGAGCGTGCCGGCCGGCTTCGGTCTCGAACTCCGCCCGGTTGCGACGGCCGTCGCCTCAGCGCTCGGGGCGATCCTCGGCGCGCTCGCCGTGACTGCACTCGGCGAGGGCGTGCAGAGCCGCCTTCTCCGGACGCGGAGGGACGGAGGCAGGAACCGGAGGATCGCCGGCATCGGGCGCCGCTACGGGGCAGCCGGCCTCGGGCTCCTTGCGCCTCTGCTCGTCGGCGCGCCCCTTGGTACCGCGCTTGGGCTTGCCCTCGGTGTTCCTGCCTCCCGCCTTCTCCCTTGGATGTGCTTCGGCGCTGTGCTCTGGAGCGCCGCGCTGACGGCGGCCGCTACGCTCGGCTTGGCCGGGGTCGAGGGTGTGCGGTGATCTCCGTCGATCTCGCATGGGCCTGCGCGACGCGGGAGTCCACGTGATCTCGGTCTGCCCCGGGTGGTTCGCTATCGACCCCGGCAATGCGACGGAGCGCCGCCGAGCATTGAAGAACGCTCTGAACAGAACGCGCGGCTGCTGTCTGCCCAGGCTTCGGGCGCCGCCTCCCCCGCGCGCTTTTTCCAGCTCCTCGATCCTGCCGTGGGCAGCGTCGAGCTTCGCGGCCATGATCGGAGCTACGAGCCGGGGTGCGGACGGCTAGCGCAGCTCGGCGGCGCGGAGCCGCTTGGCCAGCGCCTGCAGGAGCTTCCAGGCGATCTGCGAGTTCGCCTCGACGATCGGCCGGAACTCCCAGAACGTCATGCCGTAGCAGACCAGGGCGGTATCGGCGGTGACGGTTGCCGTGCGGGCGCCTTCGTCGATGAGCGCGACCTCCCCGAAATGGTCGCCGGCCTTCAGGCGCCCCACCTCGTCGCCGTGCACGCTGACCGTCGCCTCGCCGCTTTCGATCACGAAGAAGCCGACCCCGCTCTGTCCTTCGGTCGCGAGCGTGTCTCCGGCGGCGTACTCCCGCACCTTGAACGAATCGGCCATCTGCGCCAGCTCGCGGGCGTCGAGCCCGGCGAAGAGGGGCACGCGCTGGAGGAGGTCGACGCTCGGCTTGGCCACGGCGCGATTCTATGCGGCGGCGCAGGGCGGGCGCCACTCCAGGGCTAGCTGCCGGGCGGCACCTGCCCGGCCCGCTTCGCCAGCTCCTCGATCCTGCCGTGGGCGGCGTCGAGCTGCCCGGAGCAGAGGCGGTAGAGCTCCTCGCCCCGCTCCCAGAGCGCAATCGCCTCGTCGAGGCCCACCTCGCCCCGCTCGAGCCGCTCGACGATTCCCTCCAGCTCCTTCTGGGCCTGCTCGAAGGAGAGCTCGTCCGTCACCGTGTCACCTCCTCGACGCGGGCGCCGAAAGCGCCGGCCGCCAACTCGACCTCGACCCGGTCGCCCGTCGCCACGTCTGCGACCGAGCGGAGCACGTCCCCGTGGGCGCGGGCGATCGCATAGCCGCGCTCGAGCGTCGCGCGCGGCGAGAGGGCGCGCAGGCGCCCGGCCGCGGCGTCGAGCGCCCCGCGGCGGCGCTCGAGCAGAAGAGCGGGGCCGCGGCGGAGCCGGTCGCGTGTGACGGAGAGCCGCTGGGCGTCCCGCTCGAGCAGCCGGCGGGCCCCGCGCTCGAGGCCGGTGTGGGAGCGGGCGAGCCGCTCCCGCTGCCGCTCGAATGCCCGCCGGGCGCCGAGCGCGAGCGCCGCGCGGGCGCGGCGCAGCCCCTCCAGCAGCTCGCCGAGGTCGGGAACGACGAGCCGACCGGCCGCCGTCGGGGTCGAGGCTCGAACGTCCGCGGCGAGGTCGCACAAAGGCGTGTCTTGCTCGTGCCCGACCGCCGAGACAACCGGCACGCGGCAGGCCGCGACCGCCCGCACCACCCGCTCGTCGGAGAAGGGCAGGAGATCCTCGAAGCTGCCGCCGCCGCGGGTGAGGATCACGACGTCCACGTCGGGCTCGGCGGTGACCGCCTCGAGTGCGGCGACGATCGAGAGCGCGGCGCGCGGGCCCTGCACGAGCGTCTCGGCGACCAGGATGCGAGCGGGCGGGAAGCGCGTCGTGATCGTCGTCAGCACATCCCCCTTTGCGGCCGCGTCGTGACCTGTGACGAGCCCGACCCGGCGGGGGAAGCGGGGGAGCGCCCGCTTGCGCTCCGCAGCGAACAGCCCCTCCGCCGCCAGCGTCTTCTTCAGCCGCTCGAGCGCGGCGAGGTGCTCGCCGAGCCCGAAGCGCTCGAGCGTGAGTGCGCGGAGGCCGAACTCGCCCTTCGCGGCGTAGAGCTCGGGCCGGCCCTGGACGTGAACGCGCTCCCCGTCGGCGAGCTCGAGCCCGAGCGCATCGAAGGCGCGCCGGGGCATCGAGGCCGGGACGGTCGAGCCGTCCTCGGGATCCTTGAGCGTGAAGAAGACGCTGCCCCACCTGTCGTTGCGGCGCAGCTCGGTCAGCTCGCCCTCGACCCAGACCGGCGGGATACGCGAGAGCCACTCCGCGACGCCGCGGTTGAAGGCGCCGACGGGGTACACCTTGCGGTCGCCGTAGAGAGTCGGCTGCACGCTCATCACGTGGAGCGTAGAGCCTGCGGCGAGGAATGGCACGGCGCCAACAATCTCGGGCAGGGATCGTCTCAGCCATCACGAACGATCGGCACACATGGCAGAGACCACCGAGATCATCGAGCGGGAGAGCGAGCGGGCCAAGGTCGAGTCCTGGCGCCTGCACGTGCTGATCGAGGCCGGCTACCCCCCGCCGCTCGCGGAGCGCCTCGCCGCCAGCGAGGCCGATCTGCACGAGGCCGCTGCGCTCGTCGGCCGGGGCTGCGAGCCGCGGCTGGCGGCCGAGATCCTCCTCTAGGGCGACCGCGCACCGGTCGCGCTCCTACTCGCCACGCGCGGAGGCCTGGGACGACGTCTCGTCGATCCGCCGGGCCAGGTCGTGCAGGCGGGTCTCGAGCACGAAGCGCTCGGCCTCGGCTTCGGCGACGATCGCGCCGAGGGTCTTGCGCAGGTCGAGGTCGGCATCGGCGATGCGCTGGGTGATGGCGGCCGCGACCTCGTCGCGCTGCCGCTCGAAGCCGGCCTGCGCCTGGCGAAGACGGGCCTCGAGCAGCTTGGCGCTCTGCTCGGCGATCTGGTTGAGGCGTTCCGCGAAGAGGGCGTCGGCCTGCCGGGTGACGGTCTCGATCCCGCGCTCGAGCTCACGAGAGAGCCGGCGCGCCGCCTCCTCGCGAGCGGTCTTCGCCGCGACCTCGAACTGAACCGCGGCGGCCTCGGCGTGCCGCGCCGTCTCGCGGGCGACGAGCCGTTCCGCGTGCTCGACCTGGCGGCGCTCGAGATCCGCGAACGCGGCCTCGACCCGGCTGCGCGCGTCCCCTTCGGCGCTCTCGATCTGCTCTGTCAGTGACTGCTCGCGCCGTTGCAGGCGGTCAGCCACCTCCTCGATCGCCCGGCGGCGCTCGAGGGCGTGCCGCTGGAGCTCGTCGAGCGCCTCGGAGACGGCCTCGCGGGCCGTCCGCTCGAGCTCCTCGCGCAGACGCAGCACGGTGGCCCGCTGGCCGTCGGCGGTCGAGATCAGCTCGGCGGCCTCCGACTCGATCCGTGCCTCCGCCTCGGCGATGAGGTGCGTCTGCCGTTGCTCGAGGCGGGCGACGTGACCGGCGAGCGTCTGCTGTGCCCGGTCGAGGTCGGCGGCGAAGCTCTGCAGCCGCTCCTCGAAGCGCTGCTCGACCCCGGCGAGAACCTCGGCGTGCGCGTCGTTCGTCACCCGTTCCCGCTCGGCCAGCTCGCGCCGGTGCTCCTCGGCGATTCGCCTCTCCTCTGCCTGGAGCAGCGACGCCGAGTCGGCGCGGGCGCGCGCGAGCGTCCGCTCGAGCTCCTGCGCGCGGGCCGCCGCCTCAGCGTCGATCACCTCTGAGAGCGAGGCCCGGACGCGCTCGACGTCGGCGTCGGTGCGGCGCGCCCGCTGCAGGGCCCGCGCGAGTGCGGCGGCCCCGGCCCCGGCGAGCGCCGCGACCGTCAACCCGCCCGCGGCGACCGCGGCCGCGCGATCGTCGGGGGTGAAGGCGAAGCCCACCCAAGCGCCGGTGGCGCCCGCGAGCAGCAGCCCGGCGAGCCACGCGAGTGGCCGGCCGGAGACGCGACCCGAGGCGGCAAGGCCGAGCGCGAGCGCCGCGAGCACGGCGGCGGCGGCGAACGCGGCCTGGACGGTGTCGTCGAGCACGCCGTTCATGCTAGAGCCGCACGACGACCAGCGCCGCCGCGAGAGCCACGGTTGCAGCGGTGAGCGTCTGCAAGGCCCGCTCGGGCGCGGCGACGAGCCATGCGGCCGTCACCGGCTCGCGCGTCCCATCGGCCAGCTCGATCGTCCCCGTCACCGCGAGGGCGCGGCGGCGCACATGCCGCACGTGCGTCGAGAGCCGACGCTGCGCGAGCGAGAGCAGCGCTGCGAAGGCGCCCGCGAGCACGGCCGCCCACGTGACGGTCTCGGCCTGCGCGAAGGAGGCAGTCAGCACGGGGAAGGCGCCCCAGGCGAGCCCGAACCAGAGGTCGGTGTGGAAGAGCCCGCCGGCGAGCTCGAGGTTGTACGCGACGACGAGGAAGACGCCCGCGCCGACGAAGGCGAGCAGCCAGACGGTCGTCTCCGCCGCGGCGGCGATCCCGATCGCGGCGGCGGCCGCGAGCGAGCCCGCTGCGAGCCCGCCGAGCACAACGCCCGGAATGTGCGTGCCGAGAGGCCTCCCCCGCAGCTCGTCGAGCGCGTGCGCGGCAACCCCGAGCGCGAGGGCGAAGGCGGCGACCGTCCAGCCGAACAGCCTCCAGTCCACGTCGGGCACGAGGCAGGCACCGATCGCGACGTAGGAGAGGTGCCAGAGGGTGTACGGGAGGTGCAGCAGCGACACGTAGTCCCGCCAGCCACCCGGGGCGAGGGAGTAGAAGGCCGGCCTCATGTGTGCCGCCCCCAGACGACGAGCCCGCCGCCGAGGCTGAGCCGGCGTGCCTGCACGTCCTCGATCCCCGCTGCGCGCCACAGCCCGAGCAGCGCCGGTTCCGGCAATCGCGCGTGGAAGTCGCGGATCGAGCCGCCGAGGAAGCGCCCGACCTCGTACCAGCCTGGGCAGATGAGCGTTCCGGTGAGCGGGAGCCCGAGGCGCACGTACAGCTCCCACAGCGGCCGCCACGGGCCGCGCGGCAGGCCGAACTCGAGCATGGCCACCGTCCCGCCGGGCCGAACGACGCGCGCGAGCTCCTGCAGCGTCGCGCCCGGCTCGTCCACGTAGCGCAGCAGGTACGTGAAGGTGAGGTGGTCGAACGAGGCGTCCGGGAAGGGCAGCCGCTCGGCCGTCGCCTCCACGTACTCGATGCCGCCGTCCTGCCGCCTCGCCTCCGCGAGCATCTCGGGGCTCTGGTCGAGCCCGACGACGCTGCAGCCGTGCACGCGCACGAGCTCGCGCGCAACCGCGCCGGTGCCGGTCGCGACGTCCAGCACCGTCTCGCCCGGCCGCGCCGGCACGCGGGTGACGAGGAAGCGGCGCCAGCGCGGATCCTGTCCGAACGAGAGCAGGGCGCCGGTGCGCTCGTACGTCCGGGGCAGCGGCGCGAAGAGGGCGCGGGCGTGGGCGGTGCGCTCGGACACGGATCTATTCTGCTCATCGTGAGCCTCTCCGACGAGCTGACGCGGATCGCCGCCGGCGCGGCGGGCCTCGGCGACGCCCGCGACACCGTGGCCGCGGTGCTCGCGGCCGAGCCGGAACCCGGCGAGCGCGTGTATCTCTGCGCCCTCCACTCGGCCGACGGCCACCGCACGTGGCTCGCGCTCGACGGCACGGGTGAGCCGGTACGCAGCCGCCGGGTCGTTCGTGCCGCCGCCTCGATCGCCGGCCTCTGCGAGCTCGCAGAGGAGACCGCGGGTGGAGGTGGACTGGACGAGCTGCACGCGAAGCTCGTGGCGGTCCGACTGACGGAGGCGCCGCCGGGGATCGAGGACGCAGAGGAGGCGGTGCTCGCGCTGCAGCGCGAGCTCGGGGCACCGCCGCAGGTGGCGAGTCCCGCGCGGCTCGACGCGATCGGCCGCGCCGCGCTCCGGCTCGAGCGGGCGCTCGGCCAGACGGGCGGCTCGCCCTTCACTTCCGCCATGAAGGCGGCGACGGGCTCACTCGACGCGCTCGTGGCCGAGATCGAGGGCACGTACGCCCTCGCGCTCGAGCAGTAGCCCGTACAGATTCCTTACGGACCGCCCCGCAGCGTCCTTACAGAGCCGGCGCACAGTCCGCGCGTGACCCTTCGACGTGCGCTCATCCTCGCGGCGGCGGCTGCGGCCCTCCTCCTCGCGGCCGCCGCCCCCGCGCGCGCCGAGCGGGGTCTGCTCGTCGGGGTCGCCGACGACCGCCTCAAATGGCAGTCTCGCTCGTGGGCGACCGTCACCGTGCTGCGCGATCTCGGCGCCGACGCCGTGCGGATCACGGTCTCGTGGGAGCCGGGTCGCCGGACCAGCCGCTACGACTGGGATGGGCTGCGGCGGACGGTGACCGCTGCGAACGGCATGCGCGTCGTCGTCTCGGTCTTCGGCCGGGCCAAGGACGCGCCGGCCGACGAGGCCTCCCGGCGCGAGTACTGCGGCTATGTCGGCTCCCTGTTGCAGCGCTTCCCGACCGTGAACGACGTCGTGATCTGGAACGAGCCGAACTCGAACGACTTCTGGCAGCCGCAGTTCCGGGGCGGCCAGAGCGCTGCGCCCGCGGCCTACGGCGCCCTGCTCGCCACCTGCTGGGACACGCTGCACGCGCTCCGGCCGGGCGTGAACCTCCTCTCCTCGACGTCGCCGAGCGGCAACGACGATGCCTTCGCGGTCTCGAACGCCGGGCACTCGCCCGGGGCGTTCGTCCGGCGCCTCGGCACGTGGTACCGGGCGAGCGGCCGGACGCGGCCGCTGTTCGACACCGCCGGCCATCACCCGTACCCTGCGAACGCCTCGGAGCGCCCTTCGGCGCGCCACACCGGCTCGAAGACGATCGGTCAGGGCGACCTCGACAAGCTGACGGCCGCCCTCAAGGAGGCCTTCGCCGGCACCGCGCAGCCGCTGCCGAAGGTCTGGTACATGGAGGACGGGTTCCAGAGCGCCGTGCCCGGGCACAAGTCGTTCGCCTACAGCGGGCGCGAGAGCGACCCGAAGGCCGGCCAGAGGCAGGCCGAGCTGCTCGCGGAGGCCGTGCGGCTCGCCTACTGCCAGCCGGGCGTGGGCGCCTTCTTCAACTTCCTGCTCGTGGACGAGTCGAGCCTCTCGGCCTGGCAGTCGGGGCTCTTCTGGGCCGACGGCTACCCGAAGCCGGCCTACGACGCCTTCAAGGCGGCGATCGCCGACGTTCGCACCGGCGCCGTGCGCTGCGCGTGAAGTAGCCTTCAGGAGATGGAAGGCGGCGGCTTCTTCCCGTTCGGCGGCGACCCCGAGGAGATCCTCAAGGGCCTGCATGAGTTCGCGGCGCAGCAGGCCGAGTCGGTGCAGGAGGCCCAGCGCGAGCAGTTCGCCACCCTGACCCTGTCGACCGCGGTCGAGCTGACCGCCGCGGCGCTGAAGCGCGTGGACGTCAGTGGCACCTCCGACGAGCAGGCGCTCGCGCTCCGCGACGCGATGCGCGTGCTGTTCCCCGAGGCGGTCGCCCTCGTCTCCGCGGCCCGCCAGGGCTTCATGCGCGAGCGGTAGGCCGCGCCGGGGGTCAGATCGGCGGCACCTCGGGGTGGAAGCCTTCGAGCGTCGTCCCGGTCGGATGCGCCTTCGGGATGTGCAGCGTGAGCACACCGTCCTTGACGTGCGCCGCCGCCCTCGCGGGCTCGACCTGCAGCTCGCCGCCGTGCTCGAGGGCGAGCGCGAGCTCGAGCACCAGCTCGAGCGGGGTCTCGCGGACGGTCACCGCGGGCCGGAGCAGCCGGTCACCGACCGCTGCCTCCCCCCCGATCGTTGCCTCCGGCATCGTTGCCCCTCTCTTGGGATCGCTTCCATTCCAGCCCGCCGGCGGCAGTGTGACATCGGCGTGCGCGCCGATCCACCGCGAGAAAGCTGGCACGTCGCGTGCGGAGAACTACCGACCTCTACAATTCTAGCGCGTGTCCCTGCTCGACCACGCCCTCGCCTGGGCGCTACCGGCCGTGCCGAGAGCCGTCGTCCGCAGGGTCTCCGCCCGCTACATCGCCGGCCCAGAGCTCGCCGACGCGCGCCGCGTCGTCGCCGAGCTGAACGCCGAGGGCAGGCTCGCCACCGTGGACGTGCTCGGCGAGGAGATCACGGCTGCGGGAGAGGCGGAGGCGATCGCGCAGGCCTATCGGGATGTGCTCGCCGCGCTCGCCGAGGATCATCTCGACGCGGGCATCAGCGTCAAGCCGACGGCGCTCGGGCTGAAGCTCGGCTACGACCTCTGCCGGAGGAACTTCGAAACGGTCGTCCGCGACGCAGCGACGCTCGGCCGGTTCGTCAGCATCGACATGGAGGACACGACCTGCACCGACGACACGCTTCGCCTCTACCGCGACCTGCGGGAAGCGGAGCTCGGAAACGTCGGCATCGTCCTGCAGGCCTCCCTCCGGCGCACGCGTGACGACATCCGAGCGCTCGCGGACCTGCGGCCGAGCGTCCGGCTCTGCAAGGGCGCCTACGCGGAGCCGGCCGCGATCGCCTTCCAGGGCTCCGAGGAGGTGCGGGCGGCGTGCGTGACGGCCCTCGACGCACTCCTCGAGGCCGGCTGCTACGTCGCGGTCGCCACCCACGACGAGTGGCTGATCGCGCGGTCGCTTGAGCGCTTTCGCGGCCTCGGGCCGGAGCGCTACGAGCTGCAGATGCTGCTCGGGGTCCGCGCGGAGCGCGCGGCGGAGCTCGTCCGCGACGGGCACAGGCTGCGCGTCTACGTCCCCTTCGGCAGCCGCTGGTACGAGTACTCGCTCCGGCGGCTCCAGGAGAACCCGAGGATGGCCGGGATGATCGCGGGTGACGTGATCCGGCGGGCGGTTCCGGGCCTGCGCCCGAGGTGAGCTAGGCCGGCTTCTCGGCGACCAGCAGCAGCTCGGCGGGCACGCGCGGGTCGATCCGCCGCCAGGGCGAGCGCGAGGGGGTCTCGTCGAGGCGCTGCACGGCGAGGCCTGCTCCGGCGACGGCGCTCACGAGCGCTCCCACCGTCGGAGCCGCGAAGTAGTCGTCCCGCCAGTGCAGGAAGCGGTCGAGACAGACCGACGCGGGATGGTCGTCGTGGACGACGAGCGTGCCGCCGGGTCGCAGCGCGACGGCGACACCGCCCGCCCAGGCGGCGAGGTCGCGGAGGCGCGCGAGCGAGCCTTCGCCGCAGTAGACGACGTCGAAGCGGGCCCGCTGCAACTCGGCAGGGAGCGCGTGGGGGTCGCCGTGCAGCCACGGCAGCTCGGGCGCCCGTGCGTGTGCCAGCGCGATCGCCTCGGTCGATTCGTCGAGCCCGGTGACCAGCCCGCCGAGCGCCGCGAGCTCGACCGTCTGGGCGCCGTCGTCGCAGAGCAGATGGAGGACGCGCTGCCCTGCGAGCTCCGAGAGAGCCTCGCGCACTGCGGCGGGAAGGCCCTGGCGGGGGACGACGTTCTCCGTCGAGGCGTGCCGCACGTCGAAGGCCCGCCGGTTGTCGTCGGTCGGCTCCATCCGGTCAGGCGAGCAGGGACCAGCCCCCGTCGACGATCAACGTCTGGCCGCGGATCATCTCCGCCTCGGGCGAGCAGAGGAAGGTGACCGCCTTGGCCACGTCGTCGGGCGTCACGATCCGCCCCGCCGGCGTCGAGCGGCCCATCGCCAGCATCTCCTCGCGGTTCGGAAAGTAGTCCAGCGCGTCGGTCTCGACGACACCGGCGGAGACGGCGTTCACCCGGATCCCACGCGGCGCGAGCTCGACGGCGAGGTAGCGCACGAGCGCCTCGAGCGCCGCCTTCGACGTGCCGACGAGCGCGTAGTTCGCGAGCACCTTCGTCGAGCCGAGGCTCGAGATGCCGACGATCGAGGAGCCGGCTGGCATCTGCGGGACGGCGGCGCGGGCGAGCGAGAGGAGAGCGCGCGCGTTGGCCGAGTGCGTCCAGTCCCAGTGCTTGTCCTCGGTCTCGAGGGCGGGCTTGATGACGCCCGTGGCGGCGCTGTGCACGAGCACGTCGAGCGGGCCGAGCGCGGCGACCTCCTCCGCCACGCGCTCGCCGGCGACGTTGCCGCGCACGAGCACCGGCTCGGCGCCGAGCGCGCGCAGCTCCCCGGCGGTCTCCTCGGCCGCCCGGTCGGAGCGGAAGAACCCGATTGCCACGCGGGCGGCTCCGAGCTCGGCGAAGCGGAGGGCGATCACCTTGCCGATCCCCCGCGAGCCACCGGTCACGAGGATCGACTTCCCTGCGAAGGTCATGGCCGGCGCGGAAGCGGGCTCGACGCCGGCGCGGAGCTCGGCACCGTCTCCCAGCCGATCCGGCCGCGCGATTCCGGCGAGCCGTCCTCGGCTTTCGACGAGGCGTGGCCGAGCCGGTCGAGGAGCGCCATCTGCTCCTCGCCGTAGCGGCGCACGGGATGCCCGTCCGGGAGGTCTTCGATCAGCTCGCGGACGCGCGCACGGAGCTGGTACGCGAACTGCGGCGTGGCGGGCCCGGTGAGGGCGTCGACGTCGGCGAGCGTCGGCTCGGGCATCGCCCGAAGCCTAACGAACTACTCGTCCTCGCACTGGCCGAGCCGCTTCTGCAGCACCTTCAGCTGTGCCTGCTGCTTCTTCACGAACTGGGCCCGCTTCTTCTTGTCCTTGACGTTCTTGAAGTACGCGGCGCGCACCTTCGCCATGGTCTTCACGTACTTCGCGAGGACGTTCTGGCGCGCCTTGCGCTCCCCCGCCGGGCAGTAGACGGCCGTCGCCGCGCCGGCGTTCGGCGAGGCGGCGCGGCCGATCGCCCCGGGCGCGGCGAGCGCCACGGCGGCGACGATCGCCGCCAGGGTGAGCGCGGCGAGCGAGGCGAGTGTCAGGCGGAGCTTGCGCATGTGGGGATCCTCGTCATCGCGGCGCGGTTCCGCAACCCTCCGGTGGGGGATCGGTACGCAGGAGCACCGGGTCGCCGCGATCGACGCGGCAGGCCTGCGCGAGGTCGCCGTTCGTGACCCACGGCCGCGCGTCCCAGGGCAGCAGCCGCGGAACGGAGGGGCTGCGCGAGCCGCTCTCGAGCAGGGCGGCACCGGCCCCGTGCAGGCCGGTCGCGGCCCCGACAGCGAGCGCGACCGCGGCGATCGCGACCCCCGCGCCCGGACGGAGCGGCGGTGCGCGGCGCGAGAGCGCACCGGCGCAGAGGATGGCCGGCAGGGTCGCGGCCGGCAGCTGCCAGGTCCAGTCCGCGGTGGCCTGGAGCGCCCAGGCTGCGACGACGGCCACCGCGGCGGGCTCGCTCCAGGCGGCGCGCAGCGAGCAGGCCAGGAAGACCGCGAGCAGGGCCACGCCGGCCAGGCCGAGCTCGGCGAACGTCTCGAGTGGCAGCGAGTGCGCGTTCGCCGGGACGGCGGTCGTTCCCCGGTCTGCGATCGCGGCACGCGCCCAGGTTCCGGCTCCCGTTCCGGCCAGCGGGTGCTCGCGCCCTTCCTTCCAGGCGATCCGCCAGAGCTCGGTGCGCCCGTGCACCGAGACGTCGAGCAGGCGGCGCGCGTCGCGCTCGTCCGGGGCGGGCGCGGCGAAGCGGGCCGCGAGGGGCTGGGCGAGGGCGACTGCGACGGCGCCGAGCGCGAGGGCGGCCGCGACCGTTGCCCAGGCGGGCACGCGCGCCCGCCGTCCGAGTACGAGCGCGAGCCCCGCTGCGCCCACGAGCAGGGCGCTGCGCGAGTAGGTGAGGACGGCAACCGAGGCGCAGAGCGCACCGCCGGCGAGCGCGGAGCGGCGCGAGAGACCCGGAAGGAAGGAGAGCAGCACGCCGGTGACGGCGACCAGCCCGAGCCCGTTCGCGTACGTGACCGGCCACGCGAGCCGGTCGGAGGCGGGCCCCGCGGCCGCCGGCGCGAGCGCGGTGAGCTTCGCTGCGAGGCCTGCGGCTGCGACGAGCAGGATCGCCTGCCGTAGCCGCCGGAGCATGGTCTCGCGGTCGACGAGCGAGGCGGCCCACAGGGCGGCTGCGTAGAGCGCCGGCAGCGGCGCCGTCCGCAGCGACGCACCCGGCTGGCCCCAGAGCCCCGAGAGCGCCGCCAGCCCGGCGAGCCCGCAGAGAGCGAGTGCGGAGGGGGGCGGCCCCGGCAGGGGGCGCAGCGCGTAGGCGAGCGCGAGCCCGAGCCAGGCCGCGGCGGCGAGCAGCGAGTACGTGGACTCGTAGTAGCCGCCGGCGAGGAAGGCGGCGGTGAGGACGCCCGTGGCGAGTAGGGTCGCGGGCATGCGCCGGCCGTCCACGGTGGACATCATGCTGCTGACGACGGTCGTCCTGTGGTCGCTCAACTACACGGTCACGAAATACGTCCTCGAGCACGGCTTCCGGCCGCTCGCCTACTCGGCCACACGCTACGGGGCGGCGGTCGTGCTCTTCGCCGTCTTCACGTTCGCCGTCGAGCGTAGCTTTCGGGTCAGGAGGAAGGACGTCTGGCTCATCCTCGCCGCGGCGGGGGTCGGCATCTGGCTCAACCAGCTGTCGTTCGTCTACGCGATCAAGCTGACGTCGGCGTCCACGGTGGCGCTCATCCTCGGCATGACCCCGATCTTCGCCGCGCTCTTCGCCTTCGCGGGCGGCCTCGAGCAGCCGACGCGGCGCTTCTGGCTCGCCGCCGCCGTCTCGTTCGGCGGCGCGGCGCTGGTCGCGCTCGGCTCGGGCGGCGGTCTCTCCACCAGCCTCACGGGTGACGCGCTCGCGGCCGCCACCGCTGCGACGTGGGCGCTCTACTCGGTGCTCGTGGCACCGCTGATGCGCCGCTACTCGCCCTACCGGATCAGCGCACTTGTGCTCCTGGTCGGCTGGAGTGCCGTCGCCCTGACCGGCCTGCCGCAGCTCAGGGGCCAGAACTTCGACGTCGGCTGGCAGGTCTGGCTGCTGCTCGCGTTCGCGACCCTCGGGCCGCTCTTCCTGACGAACATCCTCTGGTTCCGGTCGATCCACCGGGTCGGCCCCTCCCGGGCCACGCTGTTCGCGAACATCCAGCCGTTCGTCGCGGCGGTCTTCGCGCTGCTCCTGCTGTCGGAGCGGATGACGTGGCTGCAGGTCGGCGGTGGCGTGCTGATCGGCGCGGGAATCGTGCTCTCGCGCCGCCGGGCGTCGGTCGTGCCCGCGGCGGAGTAGCTCAGCGTCCGCGCGGCCCGACGGTGTTGCACAGCACGCCGATCCCCTCGACCTCCAACTCGACGACGTCGCCCGGCTGGAGCCAGCGACCGTCTCCGTGCTCGAGGATGCAGCCCGTGCCGACCGTGCCGGAGCCGATCACGTCGCCGGGGCGTAGGACCGTGTTCCGCGCGGCCTGGGCGACGATCTGCTCCCAGCGCCAGTGGAGATCGCTCAGGTTGCCGCGCGAGCGCTCCTCGCCGTTCACCCGCGCGACCATCACGGCCTCGTCGCCGGGGAACTCGTCCGGCGTGACGACGACAGGGCCGAGGCTCGTCGCGAAGTCCTTCCCTTTCGCCGGACCGAGCCCGACCTGCATCTCCTTGAGCTGCAGGTCGCGTGCCGACCAGTCGTTCAGCACCGTGAACCCGCCGATTGCCCCCTCGGCACCTATCACCGCGGCCACCTCGAGCTCGTAGTCGAGCGCCTCCGACCCCTCGGGGTAGGGGATCTCCTGCTCGGGCCCGAAGATCGCCGCCGGATTGGAGAAGTAGAAGACGGGCAGCTCGTACCACTCCAGCGGCACCTCGCGCCCGCGCAGCGTGCTCGCGGCGACGACGTGCTGCTCGAACGCGTAGAAGTCGCGCACAGCGGGCGGGTGGAGCACCGGCGCGAGCAGGGTCACGTCGGCGAGGGCGTACTCGGCGTGCGCCCGGGCCGTGCCGCCGCCGGTGAAGAACGACTGCAGCGTCTGCGAGGCGAGGTGCAGCACCCTGTCGCCCTCGACGCGCCCGACCCAACCGCGCTCCATCGGCCGGTCGTTCGGGTGGAACATGCAGAGCCTCACGCGCGAAGCACTATCAGCTAGGGCTCGGTGTGCACGATCACGTCGGCGATCTCGGGGCGCTCGGCGTGGATCCGGGCCTCGATCGCGCTCGCCCGGGCGTGTGCCTCGGCGAGCGTGCTCTCCGGGTCGAGCCCGAGCGTGAGGTAGACGACGATCCCGTCGGCGGTGCGCAGGAAGCGGAGGCTGCGCGGCGCCTCACCGGTCGCCTCGCGCACGATCCGCTCGATCTGGCTCGGGTCGGCGGGAAGCTCGCGCCCGACCCCCGGCTCGGCGAGCGGCTCGAGGTGCGTCTGGATCGTGTCGATCTCCGGCACCGCCTCGCGGATCGCGCTCTCGACCTGCTCGGCGAGGGCGTGCGCCTCGTCGAGCGAGAGCTCTCCGGGGAGCTTCAGGTGCAGCGACAGCTCGGTCCCCGTGCCGACGTCGAGCACGGTCAGGTTGTGGATCTCGCGTACCTTGGGGACGCCGAGCGCGGCCGCGTGCGCGCGCTCGCGTACCGTCTCCTCGTCGAGCCGCGGCTCGACGTGGACGACGACGTCGGCTCCCGGGAGCGCGCGCTCGAGGGCGGCCTCGACCCGGTCGGCGGCGGCGTGGCCCTGGCCGACGGCCGCCCCGGGGGAGACGCCGATCACGACGTCGAGGAAGTTCCGGCCGGCGGCCTGGCGGACGCGCAGGCGGCGCAGCTCGACGCGCGGCTCGACGCGGGCGATCGCGGCGTGCGCCGCCGCCTCCGCGTCGGCGGGCGCGCGATCCATCAGCACGTCCACGTTGCGGCGCATCAGCCGCACCGCGGCGCTCAGCACGAGCGCGGCGACGAACAGCGCGGCGAGCGAGTCGCCCGCCTGCCAGCCCGCCGCGACGGCCACGAGGCCGGCGAGCACTGCGAGCGACCCCGCGAAGTCGCTGCCGAAGTGGAGCGCGTTCGAAAGGAGAGCGGCACTCTTGAATTGGCGGGCCGTGCGCAGCGACGTCAGCGTGCGCGAGACGTCGATCGCCAGCACGAACCCGAGCGCGACGAACGCCCACCACGCGGGATCGACCGTGATGTGCACGAGGCCGGCAAGCCGCGCGGCCGCGAGCGCCGCCACGCCCACGCTGACGAGCGCGAGCGTTCCGGCCTCGAAGAGCGCAACCAGGTGCTCGGCCTTGCCGTGCCCGTACTGGTGCTGCTCGTCGGGCGGTCGCCCCGCGACTCCGACCGCGAAGAACGTGAGCACCGCCGCCACGAGGTCGGTGCCCGAGTGGAGTGCCTCGGAGATGAGCCCGAGCGAGCCCGACGCGATGCCGGTCGAGAGCTTGATCGCGATCAGCGCGCACGCTGCGCCGACCGAGACGAGAGCGGTGCGCCTCTGTGGGCTCACGCCCGGTCCATCTGCTCGAGTTGGCTCACGCGACCATTGTCGCGCCGCCGGGGTCGCCGCGCCGCCCTTCCCTTCGCCCCACCTTCTCGTCGCGGCGCGGGTCGAGGCCGGCTCGGTGACGCCTCGCCCGTCGCGGCTTCCGGTGGCGCCCGGCGACCTTGCCGGCGTCACCTCGCATCTCTAGCTGCCGACCGGCTCAGCCGCGGGCCTGACGGCCGGTCCGAGCGGAGAGGGCTCGACGCGCGCGATGCGCGCCAGGCGCGACGGAAGCCACCAGTTCCAGCGCCCGAAGAGCTGCATCACGCTTGGCAGGAGCAGGCCACGCACGATCGTGACGTCGATCAGGATCGCCGCTGCCAGCCCGAAGCCGAACTGCTGCAGTCCGACGATCGAGCCGGCGATGAAACCCGAGAAGGCAGCCGCCATGACCAGCGCGGCAGCGGTGACGATCCGCCCGGTTCTGGCAAGGCCCATCGCGATCGCTCGCTCGTTCGAGCCCGTGGCGTCCCACTCCTCGCGCATGCGGCTGACGAGGAAGACCTCGTAGTCCATCGAGAGCCCGAAGAGCATCGCGAAGAGGAAGACCGGGGTCCAGGTTCCCACCTGCTCGGTCTGGGTCAGCCCGAGCGCCTCCCCGGCGCCCCACTTGAAGACGACGACGAGGAGCCCGTAGGCTGCCCCGACCGAGAGCAGGTTGAGCACGATCGCCTTCAGCGGCAGCAGCAGGGAGCGGAATGCCCGCATGAGGAGGACGTAGGTGAGTGCGAGCACAGTGAGAACGAGCCACGGGAACGAACCGTAGGTCATGTCGCGGAGGTCGACGGCCATCGGCGGGCCGCCGCCGGCGAACACCTCCACCCCCTCGGGGAAGCGAGCGCGCGGGACGATCTCGGCGCGCAGGCGCCGAGCGAACGCCTGCGCCTCGGAGGAGCCGAACTCGTGCCGGCCGGGGACGATGAGGTGGAGGTAGCGTCCGCTTCGATCGACGTACTGGCGGCCCTCGCCGAAGCGGACGTCGGCGACTTCCGGGTCGGCCTCGAGCGCGCGCACGAGGCGGCCTCGCGCCGCCCTGACAGCAGGTGCCCCGGCACCGCGCGGCGTGCCGGTGTCGATTGCGATCTCGGTCGGGTTGAGCGCTCCGTCGCCGACGGCCCCGGCGAGCACGTTCAGGCCGCGCGCGCCCTCGATGTTCTGCGGCACCCCCTTGTTCGACTCCGGGCCGAGCTCGAGCGCGAAGACGGGAGCGGCCGCTGCGAGCAGCAACGCTGCGGTGCCGACGGCGACGACGAGCGGCCGCCTCGCGATCACCCGTGCGAGCCGCACCCAGAGCCCGCGCTCCTCGTCGGCGCGCCGCTCGAGGAGCCTGCGCGGCACGAGGCGGACGCGGTCGAGCCGGTCGGCGAAGAGAAACAGCAGCGCCGGCAGGAGCGTGAAGGCGCAAACGACCGAGACAATGGGGATCAGGAGGCCGCCGATCCCGAAGCCGCGCATGAACGGGAGCGGCACCGCCAGCATCAGAGCGAGTCCGATCGCGACCGCGGTGCCGCTGAAGAGGACGGTGCGCCCGGCCGTCTCCATCGTGCGCACGATCGCCTGCTCCTTCGAGCCTCCCCCGCGCCGCTCCTCGCGGTAGCGGTAGACGACGAGCAGCGAGTAGTCGATCGCGATCGCGAAGCCGATCAGAGTGACGAGGTTCTCGACCATGCTCGAGAGCTCCATGAAGCCGGCGGCCACCCAGACGAGGCCGAGGGTCGTGGGGATCGCCGCGAGCGCGAACAGGAACGGGAGCAGGAACGCGAGCGTCCCGAAGATGAAGACGAGGATCGCGAGCGCGATTGGGACCGCGATGTAGAGCTCTCCCACCCGGAGGTCGCGCGCGAAGACCGGCTCGAGGTCGTGCTCGATCGCCGGCTGGCCGGTCACGTACAGCCTCGCGCCGGGGATCGTGCCGGCGGCCTCGCGCAGCTCGTCCGTGCGGGACTTCGCCTGCTCCGGATCGAGCTCGGAGACGATGAAGGCGCTCGCCACATCGGCCGACTCCCGCCGGACGGCGGCGACCTTGCCCGTCGGGACGGCTGCCGTCGCTCGCTTCGCTGCTCGCTCGAGAGCCGCGAGCCGGATCCGTTTCCCGTGCGCGACGAGGATGAAGGAGCCGGACGGCGTCTGGTCGAAGCGGTCGGCGAGGATCGCCTCTGCCTTCGCCGTCTCGCTGCCCGGAACCGAGAAGCGACTGCTTGAGCGGTCGGCCAGCCCGCGCGACACGATCGCCGAGACGACGGCGAGGCAGATCCAGGCGACGACGACGAGCCAGCGGAAGCGGATCACGGCGCCCGTCCAGCGCGTGAGCAGTCGCGCGGTCACCGTAGGAGCATGCAGGTCTCTTTGCGGGTCAGTGATAGTTCGGTTACGATACAGCAGTGTCTCGATAAGAGCAAGCGCTGATACGATTCGGTTCGTGGCACGGCGTCAGGCCCGTCAAGACCTTCTTGCCGACGCGATCCTCGAGGCGGCCGCCGGCGTCTTCGCCGAGCGCGGCGAGGCGGCGAGCATGGCCGACGTCGCCGAGGCCGCCGGCGTCGGGCGGGCGACCCTCTACCGCCACTTCTCGAGCCGGGAGGCGCTTCTAGCCGCGCTCGCCGGCACCGCGCTCCGCGAGGCCAGCGAGCACATCCGCCAGGCGAAGCTCGACGCCGTCCCCGTCGAGGAGGCGATCGCCCGCCTCGCACGTGCCTTCGTCACCGTCGGCAGCCACTACATGGTCCTCGTCCGCGAGCATGCCTCCATAGACAAGGAGGCGCTCGAGCGCGAGTGCCATGCGCCGGTGCAGGCCCTCTTCGCGCGCGGGCAGGCCACCCGGGAGCTCCGCGACGATCTCCCGGTCGAGTGGCTCGAAGAGCTGTTCGTCAGCGCCCTCCTCGCCGGGCTGAGCCTCGCTGCCGAGCGCGGGCTCGGCGTCGAGGAGACAGCGGCCAGCGTCGTCAGCCTCTTCCTCGACGGGGTGCGGGGCCGCGGCGCGAGCGCCGGTTGAGCCCGGCGGGAGATCGCCCCACAGGGGCCGAGCCGGGGCCGCGCCTCGTGCTCGACTGGGACGGCACCGTCACCGAGGTGGACACGCTCCACATGGTCCTCCTCGAGTTCGGCGACCCGGAGGTCTACCTGCGGACGGAGGAGGCGCTCGGGCGCAGGCTGACGCTGCACGAGGTGATCGCGCTCGAGTTCGAGACGGTGTCGGCGCCGCTCGCCGAGGTGCAGGGCTTCCTCGTCGAGCACGCGCGCGTCCGCGCGGGGTTTGCCGAGCTGGCGCAGCGCTTCCAGCCGCTCGTCGTGTCAGCCGGCTTCCACGAGCTGATCGAGCCCGTGCTCGCCCGGGAGGGCGTCGAGGTCGAGCTGTACGCGAACCGGCTGGAGCCCCGGCCCGGCGGCTGGCGCGCGCGCTTCCGCGACGAGACGCCTTGCCCGGTCTGCGGCGAGCCGTGCAAGCGGGCCGCGCTGCCGCCTGGCCACGTCGTCTACGCCGGCGACGGCTACTCCGACCGCTGTGCCGCACTCGCCGCGGAGCGCGTCTTCGCGGTCGACGGTCTCGCCGCCTTCCTCGACGGCGAGGGCGTCCCGTACGAGCCGCTGACCGACTTCCTGGAGCTCGCGCGGCGGCTCGACGGCTCACCGTCGTAGGCGGTCACCCACGCGAGGGACACTCCCTCACGGACTCCTTACACGCGGTTGACCCAATCGTTACCGGGACCCCCTTGCCGCTTTACGCGAAGGCCCGATGGTTGGCCCGGAGGCAACCACCAGGAGGCTAGACACCATGAAGAAGTTCCTTCTCCCCACACTGCTCGTCGCGATGTTCGTCCTTCCCGCCGTCGCGTCGGCGAAGCCCGTGGACGTCAAAGGCCCGCTCGTGATCGCGGGCAAGGGATTCCTCAGGGGCGAGCTCACGATGGAGAAAGCGGCCGAGTCGCGGCCGTTCAGCTTCGGGCTCAAGGCCGGCTACATCGGCTTCATCGACAAGTCGGGCGACCTCAAGGTCCGCTGTCAGGGCTTCGAGGAAACCGAGGTCGAGGAGACCGAGGAGGGCAAGGTCTACTTCTGCATGGGCGAGCGCGGTCGCGCCCTCGTGCGGGGCTCGCACTTCGCGTTCCGCGCGTTCGGCGTCGTCTACCGCGCCCAGCTGCCCGCGGGCACCTCGGGCGAGCTGACCGGCCGGTTCGTGGACTGCGGCAAGCCCGGTGAGGGCGACGAGGATCACCCGCGCCTGTGCGGGCCTCTCGAGCGGCCCGCGGCCGACCCCGCTCGCGGCGACCGGCCGGAGGCCGATCGCAGCGGCGCGCCTGCCGATCGCGCCAACGGCGGCAACGGCGAGCGCAACCGCGGTGAAGGCAACGGCAACGGCAAGGGCAACAGCAGCGGCAGCGGTGACGCCGGCAGCCTGCCGAGCCTCGCCGAGCTGGCCGCGCTGCTGACCGCTCAGAAGTAGCCCGGCGTCCCCTCCCCGCCTGGCGACGGACACGAGGCCCCCCGCTCGGGGCCTCGTGTCTATGTTTGGGCGATGGCGCTCCTCGCCTTCCCGCAGCCCTATGACTTCGCTCTCTCCACCGAGCGCTTCCGCATCTTCGGCCCCGATCCCGCGCTCCTCTGGCACGACGGCGGGCTGCACCGCGTCGTCGCCGGGCGCGAGGTGCGGATCGAGGCGGCACCGGGTGGGGTGTCGATCGAGCCTGCGGACGCCGCGATCGCGCGGGAGGTGAGCCATCTCCTCGGCGCGTCCTTCGATCTCGCCGCCTTTACCGCCTGGGCCGACGGGGACGCCTCGCTCGCACCGCTCGTCGAGCTCCTCGCGGGCTACCGGCCACCGCTCCTGCCCGACCCGTTCGAGCACCTCGTCACCGCGATCACCGCCCAGCAGGTGTCGCTCCACTCGGCGGCCGCGATCCGCCGCCGCTTCGTCGAGCGCTTCGGCGAGAGGTACGGGCTGGCATACGCCTTTCCGTCCGCCGAGCGGATCGCCGGCACGGATGAGAGCGAGCTCGTCTCCGTCGGCTTCTCGCAGCGCAAGTCCGAGTACGTCGTCGGGCTGGCCCGGGCCGGGCTCGACTACGCCGAGCTCGGCGGCCTGCCCGACGCCGACGTGAAGACGCGGCTGACGGCGGTGCGCGGGCTGGGCGAGTGGACGGCCGACTGGTTCCTCGGCCGCTGCCTGGGCCGGCCTCGCGCCTGGCCTGCCGGCGACCTCGCGCTGCGCAAGGCGGTCTCCCGCTTCTATGGTGAGGGTCGCATGCTGTCGATCCCGGAAGTCCGCGCGCTGGGGGAGCGGTTCGCTCCGTTCGAGAACCTGTCGGCCCACTACCTGCTCGTGGCCGCGAGGGCGATCGGATGAGGGTCCGGCGTGCAACGAACGACGACCTCGAGACGCTCGCCGAGCTCTGGCGCGCGTTCGAGGTCGAGGTCCCCGCACCGCCGTGGGTCGACGTGGACTCCGGTGAGGAGCTCGGCGAGATCGCGGCGACCGTGCGCGACGGGATCGCGCTGCTCGCCGAGGACGACGCGGGCGAGCCGCTCGGCTTCGCGCTGGCCCACCGCAAGGGCGCGCGTCGCGGCTTCCTCAGCGACCTCTACGTGTGCCCGGAGGCGCGGCGCGCAGGGGTTGCGCAGGCGCTCGTGCGCGAGGCCGCCGCCGCGCTGCGCGCCGAGGGCGCGGAGGTGCTCGAGCTGGAGGTGATCGCTTCGAACGCGGCGGCGCGGGCCGTCTATGCCCGTTGGGGCTTCCGCGACTCGGTCCTGACGCTGGCAGCCCCGCTCGACGAGCTCGAGCCGCGCCTCGCCAGGGAGGCCGAAGCCGTCTCGTTCGGCTCGATCCACGTGCAGACCGACGAGGCGAGCCGCGTCGAACGGGCCGTGCGCGAGTTCGTGCCGCGCCTGCGCGGTGGCTCCCGGGGCAGCATCGTCGCACCCGCGCGGAACGGCTGGGTCGCCGTCTACGACGACGCCTGCGACCGCGACCCCGCCATGCTGCGCCGCCTCGGGCGGGAGCTCTCCCATCGGATGGGCGCCGTCGTGCTGACTCTCGGCGTCGAGGTCGAGCAGGTCGTCCGCTACATCCTGTTCGACCGCGGCGGGGTGGTGGACGAGTACCTCTCGGTGCCCGAGTTCTACGGCCCGCTCCCGCCCGGGGATGCGATCGCGCTCGGAGCGAACCCCACGGTCGTCTCCCGCCTCGCCGGCGCCGACCGGGAGGCACTGCGCTCGATCGCGCGCACGGCGGCCTCGCCGGCCGAGCTGCCGCCGGCGCGGGAGCTGCTCGCGGGCCTGGCCGCCGTGCTCGCTCTGGAGGGCGCAGAGCACGGCTTCGCAGAGGCGCCCGAGATTCCGGGCGCGACGCTCGTCGAGCGGTAGCATCGGCGCCGTGCTGACGCTCTACGACGCCGCCCGCTGCCCGTTCTGCGCCCGGGTGCGGATTGTCCTCGACGAGAAGGGCGTGCCGTACGAGACGGTCGAGATCGACCTCTCCGACCGGCCCGCGTGGCTGTACGAGAAGAACCCGCTGGGCCGGGTGCCGGTGCTCGAGGAGGACGGGTGGGCGCTGCCGGAGTCGGCCGTGATCGACGAGTTCCTGAACGAGCGGTATCCCGAGCCGCCGCTCTGGCCCGCCGACCCGGCCGAGCGCGCCGCGGCGCGGCTGCTCGTCCTCCGCTTCGACTCCTTCTCGAATGCGTACTACGCGTTCCGCCGCGAGGGGGAGGGTGCCCGGGCGGCGTTCGAGGAGGAGCTCGGCGCGCTCGACGGGCTGCTCCGGCGGCTGCCGTACCTGACGGGCCGGGACTTCGGGCTCGCCGACGTCGCCTACCTGCCGTGGGTGCTGCGCGCGCGCGACCTCTACGGGGTCCCGCTCGAGCCGTGGCCCGCGGTCGCCGCCTGGGTGGAGCGCTGCTGCGAGCGGCCGTCCGTCGCCGCCGAGGTGGAGGTCGTCGCAGCGCTGTGACGGTCGTCTTCCTGCACGCGTTCCCCCTCGATGAGCGGATGTGGGCACCGCAGTTCGAGGCGCTCGCCGCGCGGCAGACGTACGCCCCGCGGCTCTACGGGCGGGGACGCTCGCTGGCGGTCTGGGCCGCGCGCATCCTCGACGAGGTGGAGGGCGAGCTCGTCGCCGTCGGCGCGTCGATGGGCGGCTACTGCGCGCTCGAGCTGGCGCGCCAGGCCCCCGACCGGGTGCGCGGGCTCGTGCTCGCGGGCTCGCGGGCGGCCGCCGACTCCCCCGAGCGACGCGGCTTCCGGGACGAGCTGATCGGGCACCTGCGAGCGCACGGCGTGCCGGCGGAGATGCCGACGACTGCGGGCGCGGAGGAGCTCGCGGCGGCCACCGAGGCGCTGCGTGACCGCGCCGACGCGACGGACGTCCTGGCCTCGTTCGCGGGCCCGGTGCTCGTCTGCGTCGGCGACCGCGACGACGTCCTCTCCGTCGAGGAGGCGCGGAGCGTGGCCGCGATCGCCCCGCACGGACGGCTTGAGGTGTTCGCCGGCGCCGGTCATCTCCCGAGCGTCGAGCAGCCCGACCGCTTCAACGGCGTCCTCGCCGACTTCCTCGCGCCGTGGACGTGACCCGCGACGAGCTCGCGGAGCGCATCCGCGAGGAGGGGCTCGTGCTCCTCGACGTGCGCACGCGCGACGAGTTCTCCGGCGCGGCCGGCTACCCGTGCGATCCACGCCAGGGGCACATCCCCGGCGCGCGCAACCTCGACCTTCAGGAGCTCGCCGCGCTCGGCCGGCCCGAGCTCGTGCGGGAGCACCTCGGCCTGCCCGAGCGGGCCGAGATCGTCGCCTACTGCCACTCCGGCTCGCGCTCGGCGATCGCCGTCACGATCCTGCGCCGGGCCGGCTACGAGGCCCGCAACTACGTGGGCTCGTGGCACGAATGGTCGCGCGACCCCGATCTCCCGGGCGAGACCGGCGGCACCGCCGCGACGTGGCCGCTAGAACAGGGTCGGGGCTGAGGGGGGCGGCTCGACGCCGCCGCTCGCCTCGATCCCGGCCTCGTCGAGCAGGCCGCGCAGCAGGACGGCGCCGCGCGGCGCGAAGTCGTCGCGGTTGTTGTTGAACATGGCGTAGACCTCCTCCGCCTCGCGCGCCAGGCGCCCGAGCGGCTCGATCCACTCGGCGAGCTCTGCCGCCGAGTAGAGCCAGTCGAAGCGGTCGGCCGAGCGCTCCGAGCGGATGTTCCACGTCTTTGCGTTGCGGCCGTGGAAGCGGACGTAGGCGACCGCGTGGGTGGCGGCGGCCACCGGCGGGACGACGTTCGAGGCGCGCGTGCGCGGCGCGTCCACCGAGACGTAGGCGAGCCCGTGGCGCTCGAGGACGGCGAGCGTGTCCGCCGCCTCGCTCTCCTCGAGCCAGGAGCGGTGGCGGAACTCGACGAGCGGCACGAGCGGCGCTAGGCGTTCCCGCACGCGCTCGAGCTCGGCGAGCGCCTCGCGCGACTTGACGAAGCGGGGGTGGTACTGGACAAGCACGCCGCGGAGCTTCCCCGACAGCTCGAGCGGCTCGAGCGCGGCGCGGAACTGCCGGTAGGCGTCGTCGAGATCGGCGGGCCGGTGCAGGGTCATCTCGCCGCTCGCCTTGACGTGGAAGACGAACTCCGGCGGCGTCCGCTGGGCCCAGCGGCCCGTCACCGCCGGGTCGGGCAGGGCGTAGTACGGCGAGTCCACCTCGACCGTGTCGAAGCGCTCGGCGTAGTACCCGAGCCGGGCCGCGGCAGAGGAGACGCCACGCGGGTACCACGTCTTCAGCAGGCCCTCGTCGGCCCAGCTGCACGTCCCGATGCGGACCCGCGCCACACGGCGGAGCATAGAAAGCGAGCAGAGAAAAGGAGCGGGGCCCCGGGGGGCCCCGCTCGCAGCGAACGCCGTCTCCGGCGCTACTTCCCCTTGACGACCTTGCTGGCCGCCGTCCAGCCGCCGATCGTCGCCGTCGCGCAGGGAACCGGCGCGAAGGCGGGGAAGGAGCCGCCCGCGCACCCTGCCGTCGTGTTCCCCCGCGTTCCGAGCGCGACCTTCGCCTGGTAGGCCGTGCCCTTCTTGGCCTTGTACGAGAAGCTGCCGTCGCTCTTCGTCTTGACGGTGCCGAGCTTGGCGAGCTTCTTCGCCGACGGGCCGCCCCAGATCTCCACCCTGAGTCCGGCGAGGCCGGTCGAGCCCTCGGTCACGGTGCCGCCGACCTTGCCGGCCGAAGCGGCGAACGTGAGCGCCGCGGGCAGACGGACGATCGAGCGCGACTCGATCGTGCCGGCCGCGTTGACCGCGGTCCCCGAGCTCGTCACCCACGGCGTGAACAGCGCACGCCAGGTGTTGTCGCCGGCCGTCGCCGGGTTCGTCAGCACGCCGTTGAACGTGAAGTCCACGCTGACCGCCTTGGCGCCCACCGAGTTGCCGCCCTGGGCGATCGTCGCGTTCGGCGAGCTGAGGCAGGTCTGGAGCTTCATCGAGGCGAACGTCGCCTCCGCGCCCGCGGTCTGGTCCACGTACACCGGCACGGCGAGCGTCTGCCCGGCCACCGAGAGGTTCAGCAGCCAGACCGCGTTGTGAGCGGCCGCGCCGGCACAGGCGACCGAGGCCGCCGCCGCGGTGTACTTCGCCGGGTCGTCGACGACGATGTCGCCCGTGAGCGGCAGCAGCGCGCCGCCGAGGGCGACGGCGATGATCTGCGCGTTCACCTTGCCGATCTTCGCCCCGACCGCCTGGCTCAGGTTGACCGTGTAGCCGAGCGGCACGTAGATCGTGATCTTGAATGTGGCGTCGTCGGCGGCCGACGACGTGAACTTGATCGTGTTCGCGCCGGCGCCGCCCGCGGTGAGGTTGCCCGGCGAGATCGCGAGCGTCGGCGTGTAGACCGCGAAGGCCGAGCCGGCCGCGGCGAGTGCGACCGCGCTCATTGCCGTGAGTACGGCGAGACGGATGCTCTTCTTCATCAAGTGTCCTCCTGTTGCGTCGTGGAGCAGTGTCGCGTTCCTAGATGATTGGGAATCAATCATCTACCCGCGGGCGTCCAGGCCCTCGGTCATCTTCACCCACTGCGCGTTGTCGTAGCGGTAGAGCTTCACCTGGGCGAGCGGGAACCCGATCGTGGGCGAGGTCTTGATCGGGAGCCCCGGCAGGAAGAACGGATTGGTCAGGTCGAGGTTCCGGGCGGCCGCCATCAAGCTCGCGCGCGTCAGGTTCTTCCCGGCCTGCTTCAGCGTCTCGACCATCGTCCAGGCGACCGCCATCCCGTAGAAGTTGTAGACGTCGGTCGTCTTTCCGGACGGCAGGAACTTCTTCATGATCTGGCGGTAGAGGACGACCGACGGGTCCTTGCTCCAGATTGGGTCGGTCGGGTTCTTGAGGAACGCCGTCGAGATCGCGTTCTTCGTCGCCCGGCCTCCGGTCGCGATGCGGGCGATCGCCATGATCGACGGCTCGATCGAGATCGCGCTGATGAAGAACTGCGGGCGCCAGTTGAGCTTGTCGGCCGCGACGAACGACTGGATCGCGAACTTCGGCGTGCCGAAGACCATGAACGTGTCCGCGCCGGACGACTTCAGCTTGGCGACGCGGGAGCCGACGTCCGGATCGGTGTACTCGTAGCTCTCCTTGCCGACGATCTTCCCCTTCTTGAGCGCCCGCCGGAGCCCCTTCAGCAGGTCCTTGCCGTACTCGGTGTTCTCGTAGAGGACGGCGATCTTCGCCTTCGGCTTCGTCTCGGTCAGGTAGCGGCCGTAGATCGCGCCCTCGCCGGAGTAGCTCATCAGGCCCGGCACCGTCCACGGGTAAGCCTTGATCGCCTTGCCGAGCGCGTCGGAGCCGTCGCCGGCGAAGAGCTGCGGCACCTTGAGCTCGTTGAGGTACGGCCGGATCGCGAGGTTGTTGTCCGTGCCGATCGAGTTGAAGATCGCGAAGACCTGGTCTCCCTCCACGAGCTTGCGCGTGAGCTGGACGGTCTGCGCCGGGTCGTAGCCGTCGTCGTAGTAGACGTACTCGATCGTGCGCCCGTTGACGCCGCCCTTGCTGTTGATGTAGTCGAAGTACGCCTTGGCGCCCAGGCCGACCGAGCCGAACGGGGCCGCCTCGCCCGAGAGCGGAACGGTGCCGCCGATCTTCACGGACGTGGGCGTGACACCCGGGTCCGCGAGGCCCGCCGGAACGGTGAGGAGCGCCGCCGCAAGCGCGGCCGGCAGCGCCCAGCGCCTCACTTCGAGATCGGCGTCCTCAGCACCGGCAGGGTCAGCTTCACGACGGCGAAGGGTATAGACCCGGTGCTGCTCCTACAATCCTGCGGATGGACGAGCGGCCGATCGGCGTCTTCGACTCAGGCATGGGTGGGCTGACCGTCCTGCACGAGTGCCTCGTCACGCTCCCGCACGAGGACTTCGTCTACCTCGGTGACGGCGCGCGCCTCCCGTACGGGCCGCGGCCGCTGCCCGAGATCCGCCGCTTCGCGCGCGAGATCGCCGGCTGGCTCGAGGCCGAGGGCGTGAAGCTGATCGTCGCCGCGTGCAACTCGGCCACCGCTG
>Ga0082335_1002090_pt1 | contig 38666 bp, 50 predicted proteins | sample Subgrocontami58m_FD_72375 | JGI IMG/M metagenome (GOLD analysis project Ga0082335, IMG submission 72375) | Subsurface groundwater microbial communities from S. Glens Falls, New York, USA - GMW37 contaminated, 5.8 m (SPADES assembly) (version 2) ...
GCCTGTCGTCCATATCTAGTCGCATGGCTCCGATGATAGCCACCACAACCCAGTTCCTTCAGGCTCATCTTGTGTTGGAAATAGCCCACCTCTCCAGGCTCATCTTGCATTGGAAGAGACTGGAGGTTGCCCACCCCTTCGCCAGCCCTTATAATGGCCGCCATAGGAGAACATATCCATGCCCCTATCCCGTGACGAAGTGCTCCATGTGGCCAAGCTGGCCCGCGTCGGCGTCAGCGAGGCCGACATAGCAAAGTTCCAGGCCCAGCTCTCCCAAATCCTGGACTACTTCCAGGACCTCCAGAAGCTGGACACATCCAACGTGCCTCCCACTGCCCATGTGCTGCCACTACATACTGTCATGCGCGAGGACGAGCCGGGTCCCTCGTTCCCCCAAGAGGAGGTCCTGGCCAATGCCCCCCAGGCTGAGGATGGCCAGTTCAAGGTCCGCGCCGTGCTGGAATAGCCGACCTTGCCTAGCGACTCGTTCCCCTTTCTCACCATCCACCAGGCCCGAGACCTGCTGCGTCGCCGGGAGGCCACCTCCGTTGAGCTGACGCAGGCAGTCCTGGACCGGGTCTCCCAGGTAGACGGCCAGGTCAGGGCCTACGTCACCGTTACCGCCAAGCGTGCCCTGGAGCAGGCCGAAGCCGCCGACGCCCGCCTGGCCTCAGACGACGCCGGTCCCCTGACCGGCATCCCGGTAGCCATCAAGGACAACATGTGTACTAGGGGGGTGCGTACCACGTGCTCCTCCAAGATGCTGGAGAGCTTCGTCCCGCCCTACGACGCCGCTGTTGTCCAGTGCCTCCAGGGCGCGGGCATGGTCATGGTGGGCAAGACCAACATGGACGAGTTCGCCATGGGCTCCTCGACCGAGAACTCCGCCTTCTTCACTACCCATAACCCCTGGGACCTGGAGCGGGTGCCCGGAGGCTCCAGCGGCGGCTCGGCAGCAGCCGTGGCCGCCGGGGAATGTCTCTACGCCCTGGGGTCCGACACCGGCGGCAGCATCCGGCAGCCCGCAGGGTTCTGCAACATCGTCGGCCTCAAGCCCACCTATGGCCTGGTGAGCCGCTACGGGCTGGTGGCCTTTGCCTCGTCCCTGGACCAGATTGGCCCCATGACCCGGGATGTGGAGGACTGCGCCCTGGTGCTCCAGGCCATTGCCGGGCACGACCCCCGCGACTCCACCTCTATCCCTCAGCCCGTGCCGGACTACTCGAAGGCGCTCGTCCCAGACCTCAAGGGGCTACGGCTGGGCATACCGAAGGAGTATTTTGTGGAGGGCATGGACCCCACGGTCGAGGCATCGGTGCGGGCGGCCATAGCTCAGCTTGCCGAGCTGGGGGCCACGGTAGACTGGGATGTCTCGCTCCCAACTACACGCTATGCCCTGGCCTGCTACTACATCATCGCCCCCTCCGAGGCCATGGCCAACCTGGCCCGCTACGACGGGGTGAAGTACGGCTTCTCCTACAAGGACGCGGAGAGCATGTGGGACGCTATGGAGAAGACCCGGCAACACGGCTTCGGGCCGGAGGTCAAGCGACGCATCATGCTGGGCGCCTATGCCCTCTCTGCCGGCTACTACGACGCCTACTACCTGAAGGCCCTCAAGGTGCGCACCCTCCTCCGTCAGGAGTTCGAGGCCGCCTTCCAGAAGTATGATGCTCTGATCACACCGACTTCGCCGACCACTCCTTTCAAGATCGGCGAGAAGGCCGAGGACCCACTCCAAATGTACCTGAGCGACGTATTCACCATTCCCATCAACATTGCAGGTATCCCTGGCCTGACCGTGCCGGGGGGCTTCGTCAACGGACTCCCCGTGGGCATGCAAATACTGGGCAAGCCCTTCGCCGAGCCGACACTGCTCCGCATCGGCTACGCCTACCAGCAGGCCACCGACTGGCACAAGAGACGGCCGGCGCTGTGAACACATCCGAACAGGGTAGGGGCATGGCGCGCCATGCCCCTACGAGCCAGGCGGACGGTCGAAAGGGGTTGGACCTATGATGAAAGACATCTTCAAAATCCTGGAGCAGGACGCCCGGACCACTCCGGAGCGCATAGCCGCCATGACCGGCCTGTCGCCCGAGCAGGTCAGGAATGCCATGGCCAAAGCGGAGGCGGAGCGGGCCATCGTCAAGTACAAGACGGTAGTGGACTGGGAGCGCCTGGGGGAGGCCCAGGTCTGGGCGCTGATCGAGGTGCGGGTCACTCCCCAGCGAGACGTAGGTTTCGATGCCGTGGCCCGGCGCATCTACCGGTTCCCAGAGGCCCGCACGGTGTACCTGGTCTCGGGGACCTACGACCTTATGGTCGTGGTGGTAGGCAAGACCATGCAGGAGGTTGCCTCCTTCATAGCCGAGAAGCTAGCGCCCATCGAGGGGGTTCAGGGCACAGTTACCCATTTCATCCTCAAGCGATACAAAGAGGACGGGGAGCTGCTGGCCCAGGCTGAGGGCGCCCCCACGCGCTTGCCCCTTTCCTTGTGAGGTTCCATGCGCATTTGCCGCCAGCGCCACGAAGCATGAAAACCCGCGTCGGCCCTCTCTCCCTGCCTCTCCCCGTGTCGGGGAGAGGGGTTCGGGTTTCCCCTTCCCGCTTCGGGAAGGGGCCAGGGGTTAGGGCCGACGCCCGCAGCATTGTCAGGGCGGTGATCTAATGGAGTCAAGGCAGGACTGGCTAGTAATCCGGGACAGGGCCACGCTCCAGTCCCTGGCCCATTCCTATCGCCAGTGGCATACTCTGCGACTGGCGGTCGCCCAGTTCGATGTGTTCACCCTGCTGGGCGCAGCCACGAAGACCTGTGAGCAGATGATGGCCGAGTTGGGCGCCAGCGCCCGCGGCACCCGCCTGCTCCTGGACGCCCTGGCAGGTATGGGGCTGCTGGAGAAGTCCGGAGAGGGATACAGCAATACCCCCTTCGCCCAGCGCTACTTGGTGCGTACCAGCCCCGATTCGGTATGCGGTATGTGGGACCACTACACCCACCACAACGCCAACTTCATGATGGGCGATGTCGCCATTCAGCGGGGCTTTGTCCCCATGGAGATGCGCCCCAAGCACCTGTATGCAGACCCGGCAGTGGCTGGTGCCCGTGCCCGCTCGATGTACGCCATGGGCCGGCCCCTGGCCGAGGAGCTCGTTCACCACTATGACATTGGTTTTGCCACACGCATGCTCGACCTGGGAGGCGCTCCAGGTACGTACTCCATCGTGTTCGCCCAAGTCATCCCGACCCTGGTGGCGCGGGTAATAGACCTGCCGGCGCCTACCGAGGAGACCCGCCGGCTGGCCCATGAGCTCGGCCTCGACCACCGACTGCAAGCGGTGGCCGGCGACATCTTTGCACACCCCGCCGTGGACTTTGGCGCCGGCTACGACCTCGTGCTCCTCTCCAATGTCCTCCACCTGGAGAGTCCAGAGCAGAATGCTGACCTTATCCGCCGCGCAGCCGAGTGCCTGGCCCCGGGAGGCCGCCTGCTCATCCACGACTGGGTTGTGGACGATACCCGCACCAGCCCCCCAGACCTGGCCGTGCAGGCCATGGTGCTCTTGGTGTGCACCGAGCAGGGGGACTGCCATACCCTGGAGGAGTATGGCTCCTGGGTGTCCCAGGCCGGTCTGCGGCTCGCCCAGACCTTCACCTTCCCCGGTCGGACCAATACGTGGATCATCGGAGTGAAATGACCATGCCACCTGAGCCAACACGTGACCCGGTATCGAAGCGAGTGAAGGGGCTGCCTGCCTCGGGAATCCGCCGCTTCTTCGACCTCATTGCCTCCATGGAAGGCGTCATCTCCCTGGGCGTGGGCGAGCCCGACTTCGTGACGCCCTGGCACGTCCGGGAGGCCGCCATCTACTCCCTGGAGAAGGGGCACACCCACTACACCTCCAACTACGGGCTGCCGGCCCTGCGGCAGGAGCTCGCCCGCTTCTTCGAGCGCAAGAACGGCCTGCGCTACGACCCCACCAAGGAGCTGCTCATCACCGTGGGCGTGAGCGAGGGACTGGACATCGCCCTGCGGTCCATCCTGGACCCGGGGGACGAGGTCATTGTGCCCGAGCCCAGCTTCGTGTCCTACATGCCCTGCACCGTACTGGCGGGGGGCGTCTTTGTGCCGGTGCCTACCCACGAGGAGAACGACTTCAAGGTCCGCGCCTCCGACATCGAGGCCCGCATCACCCCGCGCACCAAGGCGCTGCTGCTGTGCTACCCCAACAACCCCACGGGCGCCGTCATGTCCCGAGACGAGTTGGCCGACATCGCCAAGCTCGCCGCCGAATACGATCTGATCGTCATCTCCGACGAGGTCTATGACCAGCTTGTCTACAACGGCGCCCACACCTGCTTTGCCACGCTCCCAGACATGCGGGACCGCACCATCTACCTGGGCGGCTTCTCCAAGGCCTACGCCATGACCGGCTGGCGCATCGGCTACGCCGCCGCCCGCGCCGATATCCTCGAGGCCATGATGAAGGTGCACCAGTACGCCATGATGTGCGCCCCCACCATGGCCCAGGAGGCGGCCATCGAGGCACTGCGCCACGGCGACGACGCGGTCGCCGAGATGGTGGCCGAGTATGACCGGCGCCGCCGGGTCATAGTGAAGGGCCTGAATGACATCGGCCTCCCCTGCTTCGAGCCACAAGGGGCCTTCTACGCCTTCCCCTCGGTAAAGGGGACCGGCCTCACCTCAGAGGAGTTCGCCGAGAAGCTCCTCTTCGAGGAGAAGGTAGCCGTAGTGCCCGGCTCCGCCTTTGGCGCCTCGGGCCACGGTTACGTGCGCTGCTGCTACGCCGTCTCCCTGCCTACTATCGAGGAGGCGCTGGAGCGTATTCGCCGCTTCGTGGAGAAGCACCGCAAGCACCCCCTATAGTCCCCCTTGGCAAGGGGGACAACAGGGGGTCAACTCGCCAAGGGGGACCGTAGGGAGGGGGTGACCTTGAGGCCCGACACACGGAACTGGATGGAGTCGTCTCAGTACGACCTGGAGACCGCCCAACACATGTTGGCCTCGGGCCGCTATCTATATGTTATCTACATGTGCCACCTCTCCTTGGAGAAACTGTTGAAAGCCGCCGTGACGGAAGCGACTGGCCAGCCTGCCCCCCGAAGCCACGACTTGATTTCTCTTGCGAAGAGGGCTGGTCTGGACTTGGGGCGTGACTACCAGCGTTTTGTCGGAAAGCTCAATGACGCCGGGGTCATCGCGCGGTATCCCGAAGATATGCGCAAGGCGATGAAGGATTATACTGAAGATGTCGCAGGCGACTACTTGCGACGGACTGAGGAGTTGGCCCATTGGCTGAGAGCGCATCCCCTGTTGGCGAGATAATCCGCCGCTACTGCGAGCAACTTGCCCGGGACGGCATTGAAGTGACTCAAGTCTTCCTTTTTGGGTCCCACGCTCGGGGCACGCCCCATGAAGGGAGCGACATTGACCTGATTATCGTTTCGCCGGACTTTGCCCCAATGGGCTTGCTGGAGCGGCTGGAGACGTTGGGCGTGGCTGCGGGCGAAGTGTTCGAACCAGTACAAGCCTACGGCGTGACGCCGGAAGAGGTGGAGCGCGGCGAGCTCTCGCCTTTCTGGGCTATGATCCTGGAGCGAGAGGCCGTGCCGGTGGCGGTATAGGCCCGCAGCATGGTCTGGCTCACATACAAGCACTGTAGGTGGTTAACGCTACATGGCTGGCGGAGATGACCACAGGCTAGCCGCAGCCCAGTTGGACCTGAAAGCGGCCCAAGTTTCTATCGCCGCCGGGGACTACGGCGAGTGTTGCGTCCAGGCGGAGCGGGCAGCCGAGAAGGCGCTCAAGGTATTGCTCCACTGCCATGGCATCGAAAGCCAGAGCGACGTGCTGGCACAGTTGCTCCTCGAAGTGCGGCGCTTCCACCCCGTGCCGGAGTCCCTGAGCAACATGGCCCAGGAGTTGGACCTCCACTACGATAGCGCCTTCCGCCTGGCCTACAGCGGGCAGTGCGGGCTGCCCCCCGAGAACTTCGAGCCGGACACCGCAGCCCGGTGCCTGGACCATGCCCGCCAGCTCCTTGCCTTTGTCGAGACGCGCTTGCCATAGCCAGTGACAGCGGATGCAGAGCATCCCTTCGGCGCATTCTTGGGGACGTCGCATCGCTTCAAGCGGGGCTGGGGAACGAACAGGTACACGCGCTGACCAGCAGCTAGGCAGGCGCTGGGCCTGGAGCGCACGGGGAGTGGGTGGCGGTGGGATCAGGGCTAGCTAAGGAAGGCCTATGGAACCACGGGCAGAATGGACGGCGGAATGGGAAAACGCCTCGAGCGTGAAGCAGCGGACAAGCGGGGAGTGCGGTGGAAACTCATTGGTGACCGCGACGGCGAATTCTCAGTCTGCCCGCCGACCGGCTCCGGCCAACGCTTGAACTTGCGCCAACGCTTGGAACGGCGTGTTGCCAACGCAAGAATCCACCCCTTTACCGATGGAAGGGGCAAAATCCTGGACATCAAGGTAGACCGCGGTCCAGAAAACCAAGGCATCGGCTCGTTGCTACTGCAATTCATGGAGCTGTGGGCCAAGCTCAACGGAATTACTTTCCCATTCGGAGATCTCAGTTGGGCTGACGCTGATCATTTTGACAAGCTAAGACACTTCTACGAGAAGCAGGGTTACAAGTTCGATCTTGATCCTCACGCACATCGAGCCTATTACAAGGTAGGGGAAGTAAGTAAGCGGCTGTTGTGAGCGTCGGCTCTAGCTCGTTGACTGCACCTCGCTGAGCGTACGTACCCACGGGAAGCGGGGTTGGGCCACCCGCGCCAGTCGCTCGTCCGCGGTCCATAGCTCGCAGCCCAGGGACTCGGCTAGGGCCAGATACAGGCAGTCGTAGACAACGGGACGATTGAGCTCCTTGGCCATTGACCACGCCCGTTCGTAGAGGCCCTCCGGCTCTCGAATGTCCACTGGCAGTCTTCGTAGCGCCGTGAAGGCTTCATCACCCATCGCCACATCAAGCTTGCCACGATGCACAAGGAGCCGAAGCGCCGAAGCAGTTTCAGCGCCGAACAGAGTCGGGGCCACCACTTCTTCGCGCTGCGCTTGCCACTCACCCCAAAGCATGTGCGCCTTGGCGCTGTCCGGCTCAGCGACAACCAGCTTCACCGCGAAAGCGGCATCAACTACTATCATGGGAGATCAAGCAGATGGTCAACCCTTTCGAGACGCATTTCGTTGATGTCGTCCGCGATGTTGGTGTTGGAGGGCTTCTGCTTTGCCCGCAGCTTAGCTAGCTCGTCCAGGACCTGCCCCAGCCGAACTGCCTCCTCCTCCGTCATTCTGGGCTCCCGGCGGACCCGCGCACGCAGCGCCTCTGTCACGATGTCCTTGACCGTTCGGCCTGTACGGGCTGCCTCCACCTTCACCGCTCGGTAAAGCTCCTCGTCGTCAAACACCACAGTTACCCGTTTCATCTCCGCCTCCAGCAACTAAGCACGCTTGGCACCAATACAATTATGTGCGAAAACACATTGTGCCGCAAGATGCACGGGGAACCCAATAATAGCGATTGAGTGCTGGCCTATCCTCGCCATAGTCCCGCCAACTGTCATTCTGAACGAGTCCCGGCGCATCGGGACGAGTGAAGAACCCGTACCCCGGGCCAGCCGAGGGCTACGGATTCTTCGCCCCGAGCCGCGGGGGCTCAGAATGACAGTGGACCGGCGGCGTTTCACCCTACAGGTGAGGATGCCAAAGCTGAATCGCTATTCTCGGGGGAGACCACGTCCCGAGGCTGGGACTGACCGGCGGCGCTCTAGCCCGCCTGTTCCCGGCTCTTGGCCAGGAACTCGGCGTGGAGGGAGGCGTTGGTAGCAATAAGCCCCTGGCTTTGTAGCGAGATAGGACCGCCGTCCCGGTCGGTGACCACGCCGCCGGCCTCGGCCACCATCAGAATGCCCGCCGCGAGGTCCCAGGGGAACAGATAGTGATGGAAGTAGAGGTCCACGCGCCCGCACGCGGCATACGCCAGGCCAAGCGCCGCCGACCCCATAACCCGGATGCTCTGCATGCCCGGCCACAAGTCCAGCACCAGCTTGAGGGTCCGTTTGGCCCGCTCGTCGTCGTAGCCCATGTCGAAGCCCAATACGGCCTCGGCCAGCGTGGCATGGGGAGACACCGACATGGGACGCCCATTGACCGTGGTCCCCTGTCCCTTGCGAGCGGCAAAGGTCTCTTCCCGAATGGGATCGTGTATCAGGCCGAGAAGCACCTCGCCACTCCGTACCAGTGCGATGGAGGTGCAGAAGTGCGGGATGCCCAGGTTGAAGTTGCGGCTGCCGTCCAGGGGGTCCACGATCCAGAGGTACTCGGTATCGGGCGCCTTCTGAAGGCTCTCCTCCGCCTGGATGCCCCACTGAGGGTACTCCTGGCGAAGGTAGCTGACCACGGCCTCCTCCACCAGGTAGTCGGTCTCGGTGACCACGTGTCCCTCGGTCTTGTCCCAGGCGACCTTAAGCTCGTGCTGCTGGTGGCGGAGGATGTCCCCCGCCCGGCGGCCAGCCTCGGCGGCCACCTCTAAAGCATCGCGCCCGCTCGTGGAGCGGGGCAACTCAATCGGTTGTGTGCTGAGGCCCACGGCAACCTAGTCTAGCAGAAACGGGGCTACCGTAACAGGCGAACCCCAGGCCAGGCGATGCTACAATGGCACCGAGGGATGGAGACGCTCTACGGGGCACTGGTCGCTGAGCCTCGACTCTTCTGGGGTGGAGGTATCCTGGCTTTGCTACTGACTGCCGGCGCCCTGGCGACCAGGTGGCTGCCTTGGCCCCGTGCTCTATCACTCATGATGGGTGTTTTCTCCCTGGGAACGGGCGCTTTCTTTGTGCTTAGTGGCATCCGCTACTGCGCCAACATCTATGCCCACACCTCCATGGGACTGGGGGGTGAGAAGACCGAGGTCACCATCTGCAACCGTTGGGAGTCCTCCCCGTTTCTCGCTGTCTCCGGACTCCTCGTCATCGCCGGCGCGGCTCTGGCGCTCATGGCCGGCCTCCGGCCCGGCCCTCCACGGCTCACTAGCAAGCTGCTACTGGCATCCAGCCTGCTGACCCTGCCGGAAGTCCTTCTCGGCATGAGTCCGGCGAGCCTGGCCATTGGCCTGGCGCCGCCGCTCACCCTGCTGGTCCTAGGTATGCGAAGCTGGAGAGCCGCATGACCTTCCCTCGCCGGTCTGGCATCCTGCTTCACCCCACCTCGCTGCCAGGGCGCTTCGGCATCGGCGACCTTGGGGCGGACTCGTACCACTTCGCCGACACCCTCGCCGAGGCTGGCCAACGTCTGTGGCAGGTGCTCCCGCTCAATCCCACCGGCTACGGTGACTCGCCCTATCGGACGGTCTCCGCCTTCGCGGGCAATCCTCTGCTGATAAGCCCGGAGACACTGGCAGAGGGCGGTCTGCTGGAGCACTCCGATCTCGCAGCCACACCCGCATTCCCTGAGCGGCGCGTGGACTATGGGCAGATTATCGCCTACAAGATGACGTTACTCAGGGTGTCTTTCGACCGCTTTCAAAGCCACCCACCGGCTGGGTTGCGGAGCGATTTCGAGGACTTCTGCCGCCAGCACGCCTCCTGGCTGGCGGGATACTCCCTGTTCATGGCGATCAAGGATGCGCACCACGGCGCGGCCTGGAACACCTGGGAAGAGGGGGCCAGGCGGCGCCAGCCCCCAGCCCTGGAGACGTGGCACCAACGGCTGCGCCGAGAGGTCCAGTCCTACCAGTACCAGCAATACCTCTTCTGGAAGCAATGGCGTCAACTCCAGGACTACTGCCACGAGCTGGGCATCCATATCGTCGGCGACATGCCCATCTATGTAGACCTGGATAGCGCCGATGTCTGGCAACACCAGGAGCTTTTCTTCCTGGACCCATCCGGCAGGCCCGCGTCAGTCGCAGGCGTGCCTCCGGACTACTTCAGCAAAACTGGGCAGCTCTGGGGCAACCCCCTCTACCGGTGGGAGCTAATGGCCCAGGACGGCTATGCCTGGTGGGTGGAGCGCTTCCGGACCAGCCTGGCCATGGTGGACATCCTGAGGCTGGACCACTTCCGTGGCTTCGAGAAGTACTGGGAGGTCCCGGCCAACGAGAAGACCGCAGTCAACGGGCACTGGGTCTCCGGCCCTGGTATTGCCCTGTTCGAGGCGCTGACGCGGGCGCTGGGCGATCTGCCGGTCATTGCCGAGGACCTGGGCTACATCACTCCCGAGGTGCATGCCCTGCGGGACCAGTCGGGCTTCCCCGGCATGCGGGTGCTCCAGTTCGCCTTTGGCGGCGACGCCACGAACTACCATCTGCCCCACAGCTACCCCCGCCACTGCGTGGCATACACCGGCACCCACGACAACGACACCGCCCTCGGTTGGCTCACCTCTGTGGCTGAGGAGGGGACCGGCTCACCCGGGGAGGAGGCCAAACGTTTCGCCCTCAAGTACCTGGGGAGCGACGGCGAGCGGTTCAACTGGGACCTCATCCGACTAGCCCTGGCCTCAGTGGCAGATACCGCCATCGTCCCATGGCAAGACGTGCTGGGCCTGGGCAGCGAGGCGCGCATGAACACGCCTGGCAAGCCCAAGAGCAATTGGGAGTGGCGCTTCACCTGGGACATGCTTAGTGAAGATACCGTGGAACAACTCAGGGAGATGACCTGGGTCTACGGGCGCGCTGGAGGCACCTCCGCATCGCCGTAGGGGCGGGTTTGAAACCCCGCCCCTACTTGGGGCCCTGTGCTATAATTGGCGCCGTTTGTCATCATTCGCCCACAGGGGGGACCATGCTCCAGAGTTTTCGAGGCAAGATGCCTAGTATTGCGCCTACCGCCTTCGTCAGTGAGGCAGCCTATGTGGTAGGGGAGGTGGAGATCGGTGAGGGCTCCAGTGTGTGGCCCGGTGTGGTCATCAGGGGCGACGGCGGCCTCATCCGCATTGGCCGCAAGACCAATATCCAGGACAACTCCGTTATACACTGCAACCACTCCATGGACATCGGTGACGAGGTGACCATCGGCCACAGTGTGGTGTGCGAAGCGCACAGGCTGGGCAACCACGTGCTTGTCGGGAACAACGCTACGGTGCTGGCTGGGGCGGAGGTGGGGGACTATGCTATTGTGGCCGCCAACGCCGTGGTGCTCTCCGACGCCAGGATACCTCCCTACTCCTTTATGGTGGGCGTGCCCGCCAGCGTCAAAGGCCGCGTCACCGAGGAGCAGTTGGCCCGCAACCAGCACACGATGGAGGAGTACTGCGGCCTGGGTCAGGCCTATCGGGCGGAGGGCCGCTAGCTGTTGCCTGGCTCTGGGCATGATGCCCACCCGGCCATCCATCCCCCTTCTGCCATAGCCACTCCACCGGTCCCCCAGACCCGCCTGTTCTACGGTTGGCACATGATGGCCAGGGTAGCCGTCCTGCGCGCCCTGTCGGGCGGCCTGCACATATTCGGCTTCAGCGTCTTCTTTCTGCCCATAACCGAGAGCTTTGGGCTGAGCAGGGCGGCTACATCCCTGGTGTTCTCTCTGTCCAAGGTAGAGGGGGCTTTTGAGGGACCTATCGCCGGGCACTTCATAGACCGGCTGGGACCTCGCGTGGTGATTATCGTGGGATGCGCGCTGGCAGGGCTGGGCTACTTGCTTCTCTCCCAGTCCAGCAGCTTCGTCATGTTTGCGGCCATCTACGTGTTGGTCATCACTGTAGGGGCCAGTATTGCTTTCCAGCACGGGGCCATGGCCGTGGCCAACAACTGGTTCATACGGCGCCGGGCCATCGCCATGGCCCTGATCAGCTCGGCGGTGGCCCTGGGCGGGGCCTTTTTCACCCCCTTGTTGTCCCGGGGCATCTATGGCCTGGGCTGGAGATGGGGAGCCGCTCTCGTGGGGATGACTTTTCTAGCGGTAGGCCTGCCCATGGCATGGGGACTGCGCAGCAGGCCGGAGAGCGTGGGACTCCGCCCGCTCGGCTACGGGGAGGTCAGCGCTGATTCCGGGCAGCCCGCCGGGTCCACGGACTCCTCGGTCAAGGGGGCGCTCCGTAGTGCGGCGCTTTGGACACTGGTGATTGCCAGCATCTTGCGTCTGTTTGGGTTCAACGCGATCCTGGTGCATTTCATCCCCATCCTGGTGTGGAAGGGGATAGCAGAGACCACGGCCGCTATTTACCTCAGTGCATTGGCCTTCCTGGGCATGGGGACCCACCTGTTCATGGGCTGGCTTGCCGACCGCTGGCCCAAGCCGCGAGTGCTCGCTCTGGGCATGGCTTCCGGGGTTGTCTCTGCGACTATCCTGCTCTACAGCAGCCCTGGTCTCGTTTGGCTGGCCCTGCCGTTCTTCGTCCCTGTCGAGGCGCTGTTCCCCGTGACCTGGGCCACCGTAGGGGAGTTTTTCGGACGACGTCGCTTCGGCACCATTCGGGGACTCATCACCATGTTCTGGGCCATAGGCCCCATAGCCGGCCCGGTCATTGCCGGCAGGGTCTTCGACTCCACGGGGAGCTACGCCCTCGCTCTCCAACTGACCATCGCATCTTTTGCCCTATCGGCGGTCACTTTCTACCTGATACGTAGCCCCCAACGACAGCGGCACGCGCCGTGACCTCCATCCACAGGCCGCCGGTGCCTGGCCGCAGCTTCTATGGCTGGCGGATGGTCGCCTTGACTGGTGCGATGCGCTTCCTGGTGGGTGGCTTCCACGTTTTTGGCTTCAGCGTCTTCTTCCTACCCATAAGCAGGGACCTGGGACTATCCCGTACTGCCACCTCCCTGCTTTTCTCTCTGGGTAGAGTGGAGGGTGCCCTTGAGGCACCCCTGTTGGGTCATCTCATTGACCGCTTCGGCCCACGGGTAGCCATGATGATTGGCAGCCTGGTGATAGGAGCAGGCTATCTCCTCTTCGCTGGCGCATGGGGTTTCATACCCCTGGTGCTGGCGTATGTCTTCGTAGTTACCCCGGGCTCAAGCGCGGGCTTCCAGCACGGCACCGTAGCTCTGGTCAACAACTGGTTTGTTCGCCGCCGAGCCATGGCAATTTCCATAATGAGCTCGACCATCCCACTGGGCGGCGCCTTGCTGACTCCTTTGCTGGCACTAGCGATATACTCTCTCGGTTGGCGTTGGGCGGCCTTCCTGGTAGGCACAGCGTTCCTGGCAATAGCATTCCCGCTAGCCCGAATGGCACGCAACACCCCAGAGAGCATGGGGCTTGTGCCCGACGGAGAGCCGGTGCCGGCAGACCCTGTAGGAAGGCCCGTCACGTCTTCCCCTGCCGAAGGACAGCGCCAGGAGTACTCCGTTCGCCAGGCTCTGCACACGCCTGCCTTGTGGATACTGGTGGTGGCCACCATCCTCCGCCAGGCGGGGTTCAGTATAGTCACTGTGCACTTCGTGCCCATCTTGGTGTGGAAGGGGTTGGAGGAGCGAACGGCAGCCCTCTATGTGGCACCCATGTCGCTGCTGAGCGTCTTGGCCCACTGGTCCCTGGGTTGGCTAGCTGACCGCTGGTCCAAGCCCCGCATACTGGCCCTGGGCACAGCCTCCGGCGCCATTGCCCTGGTCATCCTACTGTACTCAGGCCCAGGGATGGTATGGCTGTTCCTGCCCTTCTTTGTCCCCGTGGAGGCCCTCTTCCCCATAACCTGGGCCACCGTAGGGGACTTCTTCGGGCGCCGGCGTTTCGCTACCCTGCGTGGCTTCATGCTCACGTTCATCTTGGTGGGCCCCATCACCGCGCCGGTGTTCGCCGGTAGGGTATACGATGTTACCGGCAGCTACACTTTCGCCCTCCAGGTGGCCGTGGCCGCTCTTGCGCTCTCCGCGGCTGTTTTCTTCCTGCTGCGCCGGCCGAAACCGTTGCGGGACCAGCCGTGAGTCTGACCCAGAGGCTGCCGGTGTCCGGTCGAGTTTTCTTCGGCTGGCACGTCATAGCACGAGCCGCCATGCTGCGCGTCATCTCGGGAGGCCTGCACACCTACGGGTTCAGCATCTTCTTCCTGCCTCTGACCCGGGACCTTGGCCTGAGCCGGACGGCTACCTCCCTCGTTTTCTCACTGTCCAAAGTGGAGGGTGCCTTCGAGGGACCTGTTTCGGGACATCTCATTGATCGGTTCGGCCCCCGAGCAGTCATCCTAGTAGGCTGTGCCGTGGTGGGCGCCGGCTACCTGCTCCTGTCGCGAGCCTGGAGCTTCCCCATGGTGCTGCTGATCTACATGTTTGTGATCAGCATGGGGTTTGGCAGCGCTTTTCAACATGGCCTAATGGCCCTGGCCAACAACTGGTTCATCCGCCGCCGGGGTATGGCCATGGCGGTGATCAGTGGTTCGGTGTCCATGGGGGGCGCACTGTTCCCGCCACTCTTGTCTCTGGGGGTCTATCACCTGGGCTGGCGGACCGGCGCGGTGATAGTTGGCGCCGTGTTTCTGTTGGTGGGCATACCCATCGCCTGGGGAATCAAGAGCCGGCCTGAAAGCGTGGGTCTCACTCCTCTGGGCTATGGGGAGACCAAGGCTACTGCTGGCCCCGAAGAGCGGGGGAGCCCTCCTGACTTCACTGTGAAGCAGGCTTTACGCACGGCTGCCTTCTGGACCCTGGTGGGCGCCAGCGTGCTGCGACTGTTTGGCTTCAATGCTATCATGGTCCACTTCATTCCTATCCTGGTGTGGAAAGGTATCCCCGAGACGACCGCCGCTTTCTACATGAGCGGCTTTGCGCTGATGGGCATGAGCACCCATCTATTCATGGGCTGGCTAGCCGACCGGTGGCCCAAGTCCAGGGTCCTTGCTCTGGGTATGGCATCCGGCACGGTGGCTGTGCTCATCCTCCTCTATGCCCCATCCCACATGCTGTTGCTGTTCATGCCGTTCCTGGTGCCGGTGGAGGCACTATTCCCGGTTACCTGGGCCACCGTGGGCGAGTCCTTTGGACGCCGTCGCTTCGCCACTATCCGGGGCTTGATCACCATGTTCTGGTCGGTGGGCCCAATAGCAGGGCCGGTGGTTGCCGGCCGCGTCTTCGACACCACACAGAGCTACACCCTGGCCCTACAGGTCGCCCTGGCGGGCTTCGCCCTATCCTCCGTTATCTTCCTCACACTTCGTCGCCCCCAGCCCAAGTCGCTCAATCAACCTGCCACGAGCTAGAGCCAAAAGCACCCTACCCAGCCCCGTGGACAAGCAGCAGCGGCAGCCCCGAGCCTGCCTCCTCGTAGAAGACCGAGCAACCGTTGACATCAACCTTCATGGCACGGCCCCGTCATCGCGTTGAAAGCGCCCCACCTATTTAGCGTCTTCATCTGTCGCCGCCAATAGCCTGGACTCCTCTCCCCGCGTCGGGGAGAGGCCGGGAGAGAGGTCCCAGAGTGCATTCTCATGCTTCGTGCTGCTCCGACGCGTCGGACGAGGGTGTGGCCGCAGACCTCCGCCGGTCCCTAGCTGCGAGGAACACCAGTAGAGGCACGGCCACCGCCAGGGTCAACAAGGAAACGACCTGCGCCTGCTGCATCCCCGCCAGCACCACCTTCTCCTCCCGCAGGAAGGACACGATGAACCGGCCAAGGCCATATAGGGAGAAGTACACCAGCATCAACGCGCCGTCGGGGCGCAGCCGCCGCCAGAGCACCCACAGTATGCCCAAGATAGCCAGGTCCATCAGTAGCTCGTAGGCTACCGCAGGGTGCTGCGGCGCCCGCCCGAAGCTGGGGCTGTTGGGATGGGTATACACCACGGCCCAGGGTAGGCCGCTGGTCCTGGCGAAGTGCTCCCCATTGATCACGTCCCCGACACGCCCGATGGCCTGGGCCAGGATGATGCCCAGCGAGGACACGTCCATCAGCTTGGCGACAGGGTAGTGGCGCGCCCTCGCGTAGAGAATGCCGGCGACCACGCCCCCGATGATCGCTCCGAATATGGCCAAGCCGCCTTCGTTGATGGCCAGTATCTGCACGGGGTGCGCCGAGTAGAAGCTCCAGTAGTCAATGACATGAAACAGGCGGGCGCCCACCACCCCACCGGGCACGGCCCACAGCGCCACGGAGTAGACTTGGTCCGGCGCCAGCCCCACACGCTTGGACAAGCGGGCCACCAGGTACACGCCCACGAAGACAGCCACCGCGGTAAACACGCCGTGCCAGGCCACCGTAAGCGATCCCACCTGGAACAGTATGGGGTCCAGCCCAATCCTGATCACTTCTGCCCTCCGTTCCCCATGTCAATGCCATCGTAGCACGTCCGCGTCTGTTGGGTCGTTCCCTCACCTCAGTCCCCTCCCAGGGGGCGAGGAAGATAACACCATGCGCCCCCTCGCGGACTTGTGGGTGGGGGTCGAGTTTCCCTCTCCCTCTGGGAGAGGGTAGGGTGAGGGGACCGCTAGCCGAGGTCGTGGAGTTCTGGCCACCGTGTCGTTGCACGAGGCCAGTGGTGCTACAATGTGCGCCATGCTGGGGAAAACGAAGACGGCTGCGGTCGTTGGCCTCGAGGGGCAGTTGGTCGAGGTGGAGGTGGACATCCTGCCGGGCCTGCCCCGCATCACCATTGTGGGCCTCCCTGACGCCGCCGTCACGGAGGCTGGCGAGCGGGTCCGCTCCGCCGTCCGCAACAGCGGAGCGAACTTCCCCAACAAGCGCGTCACGGTAAGCCTGGCCCCCGCCGATCTGAAGAAGGCCGGCCCGGCCTACGACCTGCCCATTGCCGTGGGCGTGCTACTGAGCACCGAGCAGCTCGTGGCCGACACCTCCGATGCCCTGTTCCTGGGCGAGCTCTCCCTGGACGGCAGCCTGCGCCACACCCAGGGCATCCTGCCCATGGTTGCCGTGGCCAGGGAGATGGGACTCAAGGACGTTTTCGTGCCCGAGGCCGACGCGCGGGAGGCTGCCCTCATCGAGGGCGTCAACATCCTGCCCACGCCGTCGCTGGCCCGGTTGGCGGCCCATCTGTCCGGTGATTCACCCATTGCTCCGTACCAGGGGAAGCGGCTATCGGAGCTCGAGTTCGGCCTGCCGCCGGCTACCGTAGACTTCAAGCACATCGTGGGCCAGGAGCACGCCAAGCGGGCCATGGAGGTAGCCGCCGCGGGAGGGCACAACCTGCTGATGTCCGGACCCCCGGGCAGCGGCAAGACGCTCCTCGCTCGCGCCCTGCCCGGCGTGCTGCCGCGCATCACACCCGCCGAAGCGCTGGAGGTCACCAGGATCTACAGCGTCAAGGGCCTGCTCTCCCGCGATACACCCCTCATCACCCACCGTCCCTTCCGCGCCCCGCACTACACCACATCGCATGCGGGGCTGGTGGGTGGTGGGCGCTTGCCCGGGCCGGGCGAGGTCAGCCTGAGCCACCGGGGCGTGCTCTTCCTGGACGAGCTGCCCGAGTTCTCCCCCACCGTCCTGGAGGTGCTCCGCCAGCCCCTGGAGGACAAGGTGGTGACCATCAGCCGCGCCCAGGGCAGCCTGACCTTCCCGGCCAACTTCATGCTGGTGGCCGCCATGAACCCCTGCCCCTGCGGATACTACGGCGACCCGGTGCGGCCCTGCACCTGCTCCTTGGGACTGGTGACCCGCTACCAGCACCGCATCTCTGGCCCCCTCATAGACCGCATAGACCTGTTCGTCGAGGTGCCCCGCGTGGACTACGAGAAGCTGATGTCGTTCACCGACGCCGAGGCATCGGAGGCTGTCCAGGCCCGGGTGGAGGCCGCTCGGCAGCAGCAGCGACAACGCTTCGCGTCCCGACATGTCGGGATGGCCTGCAACGCCGAAATGACGCCTGTGGAGGTGCGGGCCACCTGCGGGCTGGAGCCCGCAGCCCAGGCGCTGCTGCGGGCAGCTATGGAGCGGATGCAGCTTACCGCGCGGGCGTTCCACCGTGTGCTCAAGGTGGCCCGCACCATCGCCGATCTGGCTGGCGCGGAGACCATCGGCAGCGCCCACCTGGCGGAGGCGCTGCAGTACCGCCCACGGGGGCTGGTGTAGCGGGATGTGCTGAATGACAGAAAAAGCGGTTTCCCAACTGCCTGCATGGAATCTTGCGGGCTATTGTGTACACGAGTTGGGGGGGCAGCAGCAGGGGACACGCTCTCGCCTAGAAGGTGGGAAGGGGCACGCTGCAACTTGAAAGAGATTCGCACCTATCCGGTTTACCCGAGTAACTTGGATGTGCCGGCCGCCTTTGCACAAGTTGGCGAGCACTTGGCCCACAGCAAGTACGACGAACATCTCGGGTACTGCTCCTCCCAGCGATTCTCAGTCCAGGTTAGCGAACACCGTTCGATCCACGCCGGTAGCTTCGCCGAGTTTCTGAGGGTCCTGCAACAGCACCCGCAAGGTGTTCCCCTCACGGTCCATTCACACTGGCAGAACAAGAAGCGCGAGGATATCATGTGCGGTATCACGGTCGAGCGGAATATGCTCAGGGTGGAGATAGAAGCCAGCGACCTGAACACGATGGCAGGCCTGCATGATAGGGTGCGGGAACTTTTCCATGCATCAGTCCCACAGCCTGACAAGTCCCCGGCATTGTCACGATACCCCCTTAAGAAGTCGGTGTTCGTCGCGCACCGATTTGACGACGGAGGGAAGGCCGCTGCCGACGCTTTAGTTAGGTTTGTTCGGAGACTCGGATTCGGCGTAACGGAGGGGGAGGGGTATGAGGCCGGAGATATCCCTGAGAAAGTCGCTGATAGGATTCGGTCTCAGGACATATTCATCTGCCTAGTAACGGCAGGGGACCCGTCTTGGATATTGAGTGAGGCGTCTTTTGCCAAGGCTTTGGGGAAGTATGTCGTGATTCTCCGCCAACAGGATGTCGTGTTCAACAAAGGCATAATAGGTTCCGACTACGAGCACTTGTCCTTTCCTGACGGGAGCATCGAGAAAGCGTACTGCGACTTGCTGTATGCGCTTCCATCATAGAACAGGGGATGGAACCGTTGTTGACGCCACAAGTCGGGGCTGCTGCCGGTATCGCGCTTGCTGAGACGCCTCAGGCGCCAATCCCGGAGCCCACGGCAGGGCCCACCACCTACAATCGTTGTCTCGTCCCGCCGATTGCCCTGGCCACATCCACGTGCCTCAGCCCTTTCTCCGCCTAGCTTTCAGGATACACTTTCCGAAGGTCGAAAATCGGGATGGTGCTCAGAAGCAGTGTTAGCCCAGAAACTTGGGGTCTCCGGAGACTCGCGTGGCCCAGGTATTGGTAAGTGTAGGAACAGGTCTTGAATTGTTGGGGCTTTTCCTTGTTTCCCCAAGGATAACTAGCTGGCTAGCGACCCGCGCGCGCATTGAGCGATATCGCCAAGAACTAGCCTTCTATTCTCTTGTAGCCGCCGAAGCGATGGTTTCGCGAGGACCTTTTGTGTACAGAGGCAGATCCACAAAAAGAGACCCCATGGCGGCGGCGCGGCTTGTCGAAGATTTCGGAAAAGCATCGAAAGAGCAGATGCGGGTAATACTTCTTCTTCTCCCACGATGGGGGCTGCTACTGACTCTGGTCGTCCCTCTTATAGCCTCTGTGGTGACACAGGTACCCTTGTGGATAGGACTTGTGACGTCGTATGGCTTGTATACATTGGCAGGCTCGAAGTGGGGTATCGAAGCAGCGCGAGAAGCTGTGGTGGAGAAACACCACAGTGTCATAATTGTGGCGATTGGGTTTCTTGCCTTGCCAATCGCTCCGCTGGTGTTGCTCCCTTTCGAATTGCATTGGGTTGCGGTGGTCACTGTATCTCTGGTTTTATCCAAACTGTGCAGTTACCTGGCGGCGCCCGACAGTACGAGCAAGGTTCTTGCGGCAGCAGGGTTCATGGCCTGCGCTACTGGCGTCGGATTGCAGCTCTGGGCAAGCTTGCTCAACTCATGATCGCCAAAATCCCGCCTGGGTATTGCGGGAGGGCAGTGTCTTATCTCCAGGATAGGCTCACATACCCGCTGTTGTGGGATGTCGGGGTTCGAGCGGTCGGCTGTTGCGTCATCCCACAAGCGAGAACGCCAGTAGCGTAGGGTGGGTGAAGTGAAACGGAACCCACCACCGGAGGGGCAAAAGGGTGGGTTTCGCTGAACGATGACCTGGCGCCGGGGACATTGAATAGCATATGGAAGCAGGCACAGCTAAAGCCAAAGGAGTGACGATGCACCGCTTCCTTGTCGTTATCGAAAAGGCAGAGGGCAACTACTCCGCCTACTCGCCCGATCTGCCTGGGTGTGTGGCCACCGGCAAGATCGTGGAAGAGGTGGAAAGGCGTATGCATGAGGCTATTCAGTTGCACATCCGGGGACTACGCGAGGATGGGCTGCCCATCCCCCAGTCGCAGTCCCTCGCCGAGTACGTAGCTGTCAACCTGTGAGCCTGGGCTGGTGGCCCGGTACCAGCACCGCATAGACCTGTTTGTTGAGGTGCCTCGCGTGGACTACGAGAAGCTGATGGTCTCTGCGAATGCCGAGCCGTCAGAGGCAGTCCAGGCCCGGGTGGAGGCAGCGCGCCAGCACCAGAGACGGCGCTTCGCCGGGACACCTTTGGCCTGCAATGCCGAGATGACGCCGGTGGAGGTTCGGGCCGTCTGCGGGCTGGAGCCCGCCGCCCAAGCGCTATTGCGGGCGGCCATGGAGCGGATGCAGCTTACCGCACGGGCCTTCCACCGTGTGCTCAAGGTGGCCCGCACCATCGCCGACCTCGCCGGCGCCGAGACCATCGCCAGCGCCCACCTGGCGGAGGCGCTACAGTATAGACCCCGGGGACTGGTGTAGAATCTAGTAGGGGGTGCGTCATGAGCACGCAACAAACACTGGTCACCGCCGATGAATTGCTCCGCATCTCGGCCCAGGGCCAACGGTGCGAGCTGATTGAGGGGGAGATCGTTGAAATGGCGCCTAGCGGGGCTATTCACGGTCGCGTCGCCAACAGGATTGCCTACCTGCTCACGGCCTACGCGGAGTCGCGGGACTTGGGAACGGTGTTTGCCGCTGAGACTGGGTTTCTCATCCGGCGAGACCCCGACACCGTACGCGCCCCGGACGTGGCCTTAGTTCGGAAGCAACGCCTCCCGGCGGAGGCCATCAGCGCAAGGTATTTCGAGGGCGCCCCGGATATTGCTGTCGAGGTCATATCGCCCAGCGATCTAGCCTCGCAAGTTCACGCTAAGACCCAGGCCTGGTTGCAGGCGGGCGCGCGCCTGGTATGGGTAGTGTACCCAGAATCCAGGACCGTCACCGTATACCGCTCCCCACGCGATGTCACCGTGCTCTCTGGGTCCGATACCCTGGATGCCAAGCCAGTGCTCGAGGACTTCGCCATCCCCTTGGAAGAGATCTTTCGCTGAGCGGGGTATAGCCTGAGGCCCACATGATGCGACTGGTCGGTTCCGACGGTTCGCTCTTGGAGCTGAGCATTGCCGGTTACCAGTTTCCCGAGATCGAGACCGGCGAGTACGACTACAACTGGCTGGAAATTCGGATACACATAGCACATTCTCTGGGCGAGTGGGCATCTACCCAGCCCATTCTGCTGACAAATGAAGTAGAAGCGCTTGCCAAATGGTTTGACGCGATCGCCCGAGGCGACGACGTGGAACCGGTGCAGCACTTCCTTGAGCCAAACCGGCGTTCCGGTTGCTCGATGCGGGACCAGAGGGGAGACAGCTTGCAGTCTACTTCGAGCTAGAATCGCGCCCGCCGTGGGCGGAATCTGTTACTGAGCCTAAGCAAGACCTGTTCGTCCAGTTCCCGCTTTCGGAGTTGGACCTGGCGCGTGCGGCCAGGGACCTGCGGCAGGACCTGGCGCAGTACCCTGAACGGGCGGTCAGATGAATCAGCCAGGGTGGTGGGTCCCGCTGCGCTTCACTCACCCTACCGTGCCTAAACTGGGGTGAGACGATAAACGCGGTCAGCCAGTTGCGCTGCCCGTTCGAGGTCCCCCGCGCGGAGCGCGTCCCGCACGTCGTCTAGCTTGCAGGCATCTTCCAGGGACAGGTATGGCGCCCACCCACCCTCCGCCTCCACCAGTTCAACACCTACCTCAGCGACGAACTCACCTTCGCGCACCAATCTTTTGACCAACCTACTGCTCACTTGCGCCTCCTTTGCCAGCTCTCATCCCACTCATCAGGGTCCGGCCTGTAGGCGGTAACCAGGACCGCAGGTGAATCGTGACCCGCCGGGATACCCCAGAGGACGTGAATGGGACGGCCGTGTTCGTCGCGCTCCAGGACCAGGACGCAGGGCCCTTTCCAATAGTCAGGGTAGTCCTCCACAACAACGGCAGCTCCCAGCCCATCAACTGCGCCACGAACATGTATGCTGTCCTCGGCAAGCGAGTCATATCCGTGCGTTGATACGCGCACTTCACCGCGCGCCACCAGCACACGCACCAACTCCAGGGTCTTGCTCAAGCCTGCTATGACTTCTGACAGCAAAGGCGTGCTGTCCCGCTTGCACTTGCTTCTCTGCCTATTCTACAACCGAGAGCATGATAGCGCCGACAAGAAAAAGGCGTCAATCCATACCACGTCTGGCCAAAGCAAAGGGGTAGTCCCCTGTGGGGGCTACCCCTTTTGGTTACTTACCTAGTCTAGCGCCTGTTTGACGACGCAGGCTGGCGGCTGAAGCAGTCGCTGCAATAGACGGGGCGGGTGCCACTCGGGCGGAAGGGGACCTGGGTCTGCTTTCCACACTGGGCGCAGGTCGCAGGGAACATCTCCCGCTGTGGTCTGCCATACCCGCTGGTACTGCCCTGGCTGCTGGTGGGATTCTCGGCGCGCCGTGCCTGACGGCACGTCGGGCAGCGCTTGGGATCGTTGGTATATCCCTTCTGGGCAAAAAGCGTCTGCTCGTCGGCGGTGAAAGTGAACGGCTGCCCGCAGTCCTGACAATTTAGAGATCTGTCCTGATAGCTCATCGGTGACCTCCTTTCTCTTGAGAGTTGGCAAGAGTTAGGTCACCGAGGCCGAGGACATTGCTTGGGTCCGGAAGCGAGGAGAACGAACTAATTGCCACTGGCAAGTAGTATATCAGACATAGTTGCTGGACGCAACATCCCGTCCTAGCCCGTAATCCGTGGATTGTTGCGCCAGGGCAAATAAGATGCAGATATGAGCGGGGCATCACCCGCTGGGTGACAACTCCCGCATACCTGAATCGTATCTGGGCCATGACAAGAATCCACGGATTACGGCTAGCCCTAAAGTAGCGATTCACGTATGTGTCCCGACTAGTCGGGAGGGGGTGAACACCGTTAGCCCTCTTGTCATTCTGAGCCGTTCCGCAGAAGGGCGAATGCACTGGCCTACGCCGACCGGCCCTTATGCCGGCACGGGCAGGTCATAGGGCTCCATGGTTTGCGGGCCTACTCCAGTTTCTTCTTCGCAGGGCGGAGTTCGTAGAGGGCCTGGTCCTCTTTGACGAGGCATGTCTGGTCCGCGGAAACCTTCTCGAAGATGAGCTTTGCAGAGGAGAAGAGGTCTGTGTTCTCTACCTTGAGGTAGCGTGCCGCCATACGGCAGTACTCAGGGTCAATCTCAACTCCGATGCTATTGCGGCCCGTCCGGAGGGCGGCAACCATCGTTGTCCCAGAACCGCAGAATGGGTCAAGGACCGTGTCGCCGGTGAACGAAAACATCCGCACAAGGCGCGTAGCAAGCTCCATCGGAAAGGGGGCGGGGTGGTGTCTGGTGGAAGCCCCTGTGATGTTCCATATCTGCTGAAACCAGCGGTCGAAATCGTCTTTGGAGATGCGGCTCGTTTCGCGTTGCGCGTCGGAGGGCTGCCGGTAGCCTCCCGGCTTCCTCTGCATTAAGATGAACTCGATATCGTTCTTGATGATGGCATTGGGTTCATAGGGCTTGCCCAGGAACTTCGAACCGTTCACGACCTCGTATGACGCATTAGCGATCTTGTGCCACACAATGGGGTTCAGGTTGTCGAAGCCCATCCGCCTGCACATGACGCAGATGTCCGCGTGAAGAGGAAACACTAGATGTCGTCCAAAACTGCGCCGCGCCACGCAAACGTCGCCCACTACGCAGACCAACCGTCCGCCCGGCACCAGAACGCGGTAGACGTGCCGCCACACCTTCTCCAACTCACCCAGGAACGTCTCGTATTCCTGAATGTGCCCGAGTTGACCCGGGCTGTCGTTGTACCGTTTCAAGTTCCAGTAGGGTGGTGATGTCACCACAAGGTGCACCGAGGCGGGGTCTAGGAAGGACAAGTCCCGCGCATCGCCGTTGATCAGCCTATGAGATGTCGTTTCCATCGCGTCACACGGAGGCGGCCCGTCATAGGGCAGCCAACGTGTATCGGCTAACCGGAGGCACGGGAGCCGGGGCCGCGTTGTGCCGTTTGTTCGGCCTTCCGCTTCCTCCTGATGATTGCTGCGAGGCTGCGTAGAGCATCATTGACAGCGTCATGGTCCGGAAAATACTCGGCCACGTCAGGGTCTATCACCACTACGTTTGTTCCCTCGGCATATCTCTCTGCGTATTTCCCCCGAACACCTCCGCTAAAATCGTATTCCTCGCGCATGTCTGGGTCATTCCCCGCGTTCTTCATATTGTTGTCTCTCCTTGTTTGTCGCACGTCGCGCGCTGATGATTCTGATTCGGTCGCCTCGCTCCGTGTGGACGACAACCAGCAACCGATGCCGGTGGTAATTCCCGAGTAGCACCCACCGCTCCTCGTCTCTTGAGTGTAATGTGTCCTGGATCGTTACTGATAGGGGGTCTTGGAAAGCCGTGCTGGCTTCGTCAAAGGATACACCGTGGATAGCGAGATTCCGCTGCCCCTTTCCCAGGTCCCATTCAAACAGCAATCCCATACTTTGTTCACCTTCTGTTGCGCCTGGGGCCTAACGATCGAGGTAGGGAGCGGAGCGGTCGGCTCCATTCGCCGGTTAGTGGCGCACTGCTCAAGCCACGAGGCTCCACGTTACTTCCTCGCGTTCACCATCCAGTCTTCGGCATCGGCCTGGCCCAATTCCTGCATGACGAGGAGTTGCTCGACAATGAGTCGCATGCTGTTGCTGGCGAGCGCCCCCTCAGGCCCGCCCAAGGGCATGTTTCATACGGGGATTGTGGCTGGACAGCATGCTATCGCCTGCCTCACGCAGATACGGTGTGAGAAGCCCAGCATTTGGCTTGCATCAAGGTTTCCCCTGCTTGAGCAGTCCGACACGGCGAACGCTGCCCAGGAAACGGGCCGGTCATGGTTAGGGCCCTCCAGCGACTATTGCCATGAGGCTGGCCACGTCTGGCACATCGTCAAGATGGGCCAGCATCTCCAGGGAGCGTTCCACAACCGCCGGCGGCAGCGCGCGGGAGGCGCATTGCCGGTACTTGGCCCACAGCATGTCCTGGGGCATAGGGTTCCCCGGCGACCCGAGAGCCTTGGCCACCGAGCGTGAGTACGTCTCACCGTTGGTGAGGCGCACGGCGACCATCTCGGGACGGGCCAGGTCCTCCAGGCGGCCGGTGTCCTCCGGCGGATGGAGGAAGCGGACTTTGCCCATGAGGGACTGGACCCTGGGGTCGTGAAGGCGCGTGTCCGTGAACTGGTCAAGGCCGGCCGCGCGGTCAACGATAGCCACGGCCATGCAGAAGGGCATGCAAAACTTGCCCTCCAGCACGGTGCGTGCGTGCTGGTGGATAACGATGTGGGGGATCATGGCGCTGGTATGGCACTCCACCTGCGCCACTTGCTCCGGCTGGAAGCTGTGGGTCCGGACCAGATGGAGGACGGCGTCCAGGCATCGGTGTGTCTCCCGGCAGCTAGGGTACGGTTTGATGTCCACGCCGCACTCGGCCAGATAGTACCGCTCTCCCAGGTCCTTGGTGAGCGCTTCGGGCCTTGACTCCCCGGGCGCACCCAATACCCGGCAGAACCCAAAGGGAGAGGCCAGTATGTCGGCATCCGCTGTGAAGCCCTTCGACGCCAGCAGCGCAGAGCGCACCCCGTGGCTGGCAGCCAGGCCGGCGTGGAGTGGCTTGGTCATGGTCCCGAAGTTCTGGCGCAACCCCCCGGCGCCCGACGCGGCCATACCCAGAGCGTGCGTCATCTGGCCTCCGGTCAGGCCCAGCACCCGCCCGGCGGCAGCCGCGGCCCCCAGCGCCCCCAGGGTGGACGTGGAGTGCCAGCCCATCTCATAGTGGCCGGGGCCGGTGGCCAGGCCCACCCTCGCCTGGACCTCGTAGCCCGCAGCGTAGGCCGCGATAGCCTGTCGCCCCGAGATGTGGCGCAGCTCCCCTAGTGCCAGGAGAGCAGGCATGAGGGACACGGTGGTGTGGCTCATGAAGGCCGGGGTGAAGTCGTCGAAGTCCAGGGCGTGCGCCAGGGTTCCATTGGCCAGGGCTGCCAGGGTGGTTGACGTGCGTAGCCCCAGCCCGACGATTGTCGCCTGCCGCGCTGCTCCTTCGCCGCGGACGTAGCCCGCGATAATCTCCCCGCACTGCTCCTGGGAGCCAGCCAGGGCAACCCCCAACCCATCCAGGAGGGACTGCCGGGCCATATCCCGGGCCGCCGTGGGCAGTTGGGCGTAGTCTATCTGGGAGACAAAGTGGGCCAGAGCCGCGGTAGCGTCCACGGCCCTAGTGTTCCTTCGCCTGAATGCCCAGCATATCGCGCTCGTCCTTCGACAGGCTCAGGATGAGCGGAGTAGAGAGCCGCTCATAGTGAGCTTGTCGAACCATGCGCTGGTCTCCACGGCCAATCGCATTGCGCAGTGGCCTTGCTCTGAGAATGCGCCGCTCCCGCCCGCCCTTCGACAAGCTCAGGGTGAGCGAGCCAAAGCGCCGCTCTTGGTGAGCTTGTCGAACCGTGAGCGGGCATCCTTTGCCAGTCGCATTCTGCAATCAGCTTCTGAGATTCGGTCCTAGCTTCCCTTGCGCGGTGGGCCGCTAAGGGAGGGCTGGTCGCTCAACACACGATGGGCGGCCGAGTAGGGGTCAAGGTCTCCCTGCTCCACATGCGATAGGGTCTCTGCCCACATGCCATCGCCGCTCATCCGCTGGAGCAGGCGCAGGGTAAGCTCTTGCTCCAGGATGCGCAGGAACTCGCGCTTGCGGCGCGTACGGCGACGACGCTCCATCTCTCCGCTCTCAATGAGCGCCCGCTTGTGGGCCTCGACGGCCTCGGCCACCTTGTCTACGCCCACGTCCTGGTGCGCCTGAGTGGCCAGCACCGGGATCTGCCACCAGGACACCTTGGGGCTCATGGCCACCATGGCCTCCAGCTCCCCCACTACCTGGCGGGCGCCCTCGCGGTCTGCCTTGTTCACCACAAAGATATCGGCGATCTCCATAAGGCCCGCCTTCATGGTCTGGACGAAGTCCCCAGCCTCGGGGACGAGGATCACCACCACGGTGTCCACGGCCCCCATTATGTCAAGCTCAGTCTGGCCCACGCCCACCGTCTCCAGCAGCACCAGGTCCTTGCCCGCGGCGTCCAGCAGCTTGACGGCATTGAACGCAGCGCGCGACAGCCCACCCAGGCTGCCTCGCGTGGCCATGCTACGGATGAATACGCCCGGGTCCAGGTAGTGCTGCTGCATGCGAATCCGGTCGCCCAGCAGGGCACCCCCGGTGAAGGGGCTGGTAGGGTCCACGGCCACAATGCCCACGGTGCGGCCCTGGCTGCGAGCGATGGCTGCCAGCCGGTCCACCATGGTGCTCTTGCCGGCGCCCGACGGCCCTGTGATACCCACCATATGCGCCTTGCCCAGGTGGGCCTGCACTGCGGCCATAACCTTGCCGGTGGCCGGGTCTTCCGCCTCCACCAGAGTCAGCAGACGGGCCAGGGCCAACTGGTTGCCGCCTACAAGCTGGGTTACCTGTTCTGTCACATTGTTGTTGCTCAACGGTCGTCCTCGTCCAGGTTAGTAGTACATCTGGTCCTGGTTCTCAGCGCCAGGCTCGGGCCCCGCTCCACGCCTTGCCCCAGGAGCAGGGGACATCACAGCAGCCGCTCGGGCTTGCCCGGACTGGCCGCGACAGCCACTGCGGGGGGCTTAGCGGGCAAGAGCGGCGCAACCCGCTCCCAAATCTGGCGAGTTAGCTCGGCGCGAGGCCAGCCGGCATCGAGCATCAGCCATCGCTCCGGCTCCCGCCGGCTCAGCTCCAGATACCCCTGCCTCACCCGGCGATGGAACTCCATGTCCTCGTTCTCGAACCGGCTCATGTCCGCCGCCCGCCGCTTGCGGGCAATCCCCTTGGCTGGATCAATGTCCAGCAGTATGACCAAGTCCGGCCCCACACCCAGAGTGGCCAGGCGATTGACGTGGCCCACCAGCTCCAGGTCAAGGCCCCGGCCATACCCCTGGTAGGCCAGTGTGGAGTGAATGAACCGGTCTATGACCACTATGGAGCCTTTGGCCAAAGCGGGCCGGATGACCTCACTCACAAGCTGCGCCCGGGAGGCCGCAAAAAGGAACAACTCCGCCTGCGGGCAGATGGGAAGCCACAGCTCCTTGGCTGCAAGCTGGCTGCCGGCGGGCGGGGATACCAGAGACCCCCGCCAGGTGGCCGCGCGCAACTGCTGAGGGAGGGCCACCAGGGTACGTAGTGTCTCCCCTAGGGCCGTCCCCCCCGGCTCGCGGAGCAGCCGGGCACGATGACCGGCCTGACACAGCCGCCCGTAGAGCACCTTGGCCTGCGTGCTCTTGCCGCTGCCCTCCCCACCCTCGAAAGCTATCAGCAACTGCTGCTCCCTCACTGGGCGCGGGTCTTGGTGGCCCTGATCTTCACCCGGCGGAAGGGCTCCCGGCCAGTGCTCTCAGATTCAAGGCCAAAGCGCCCGGCAAGCTGGTGCTGCAACCTGCGGACATAGGCATTCTGTGGAGTTAGCTCTACAGCCCACTCGCCCTGGCGCACCTTCTCCACGGCCTCCTGTGCCTCCTGGACGGCCTCAGCCACCGAGGAAGGCGGCACCGGCTTGTGCGTAATACGGGCCAGGCTCTGCTGGATCTGGGCCTCGGTGTTGCTGCGGAGCACATAAATAGGGATGCCTGCTCCCTCGGCCTGCTGGATCACCGAGGGATGGCGCCGGTAGTGGCCCTTTACCGTCATCACCACGTCAGCCTCCTGGACATCGTCCACCAGCGCCACGGGCGCCGACATCTCGTGGGCCACCCTCTCTAGACGGCTGCGGTCTACGCCATACGGGTGGATCCGGGAGACGCCCCGCAAGGCCTCCCGGGCCGGCTCCCGGGTACCGACAGGCCGGGACTTGGACTCTCGCCGCCGTATCTCACCCTGTTCGTCTACCGAACGTACCTCCGGCTGAGGCTCCTCCCCGCGCAGGATAGCATCCACCACATCACCCACCGGCTGATGTATCGCCACCTGGTCCCAGCTCTGTATTTCCACCTCGATCGCGAAGGTGGGCGGCGCCTTGCGCTCCAGGATGGACTTCTGTGTGCCCCGGCGGTGCGCCTCTTCGTCGCTCAAGGTTACGGACTGTATGCCCCCAACCAGGTCACACAGCGTAGGGTTCATCATCAGGTTCTCTAGCGTGTTGCCGTGGGCGGTAGCCACAAGCTGCACCCCGCGCTCGGCGATGGTGCGAGACGCCAGCGCCTCCAGCTCGGTCCCAATCTCGTCAATGATGATGACCTCGGGCATGTGGTTCTCCACCGCCTCGATCATCACGGCATGCTGCAAAGCGGGTGTAGCGACCTGCATGCGCCGGGCGCGGCCTATGGCCGGGTGCGGGATGTCGCCGTCCCCAGCGATCTCGTTAGAGGTGTCCACAATAACCACGCGTTTACGCTGGTCCTCGCTAAGGACTCGGGCAACCTCGCGCAGCATGGTGGTCTTGCCAGCGCCGGGCTTACCCAACAGGAGCAAGCTCTTGCCACTGGTCACCAGGTCCTCGATGATGTGGATGGTGCCGTAGACTGCCCGCCCCACCCGACAGCTCAACCCCACAATGCGCCCGTCGCGGGAGCGGATGGCCGAAATGCGGTGCAGCGTGCGCTCGATGCCTGCCCGGTTGTCACCGCCAAAGGCGCTCACGTGGGAGGCCACGTAGTCTATGTCTTCCCGAGTCACCTCACTGGAGTCCAGCAACTGGTCGCGGGTAGTTAACCGGGCCTCCGGTGGGCGGCCCAGGTCCATGACGACCTCCAGCAGCTCGCCCCGTTCCTGCGTGGTAAGCTGTTGCAGCGGTTGTTGTATGTGCGGCGGTAGGGCATTGAGCAGGGCCTCCAGGTCGTCGGTTATCTTCCTCTCCATCCTAGAGCCTCAGGCCTGTGCCGGCAGCAGACAAGGGTGGCTGTTGCGCACCGCCACCATTCTTATCAGGCCAACATATCTAGCCGTACCTACGAAGCCATAGTCCTCCAGCAACCGGGCCAGTGCAACCTGGTAGTCGGGAACGAGACAGGAGACGGTGGACCGAGGTGGACAACCAGCCAAGGCATGACTGACCAGCCCCTCCACATCCCCCTTTAGGGGGTGGGCCATGACCGCAAACTCCCTGGCGCTGCCCCAGGCGGTCAGACGCAGCCAGCCTTGGATGCCACCCTCGTCCTCAGAGACCGCCTCAAGACCCCGCCTGGAAGGGAATGCCTCCCGGCTGTCCTGCCATTCCTGGAAGGTGATACCCACTGCCTGGCGCACCGTGGGAGGCGCCACCACGCAATACAGCCGGAAGAGACCCATGTCGTCCCTCGCCTGCCGCGGCCTCAGCGACAGCAATGGAGGGGCCACCCAACCGGACAAGCTGATGAGATAGAGCTGCTCGTGGGTGAAGGCAGTGAACCCAGACCGCTGGGCCAATTCACACCAGGGACTGTCAACAGGCAGACGCAGGAATAGGCGCTCTGCCCCCGCGGATGCCGCCGCCAAGACCAGGTGCTCCAACAGCTCCGGGCCCAGGTCCTCCGGTTGCGCCGCGGCGAGCCGCTCCACCTCCCAAGCAGACGGGCCCGAGCGGGGCCTTACTGCCACCAGCCCCGACACGTGCCCCTTCGGGGCTAGCACCCACGCCTGCCGGCGACGGCCCAACGGAAGCCACGTGCCCGCGAGCGAGGCCACAGTCTGACCCCACCCCGGGGCGCGGTTCAGGCACCGCTCCAGCGGCTGGGCCTCATTGGCCAAGTCGTGGGTAAGCACTGGCCGCAGTGTAAGCAGGTCCAGGGGCTGAAGGCGCCGGAACACCTACACGACCTCCGCCGGCCCATGACCATTCGTCATGCGCAAAAAGTACGCATGCAACCGGCGGTCACAGGTCAGCTCCGGGTGAAAGGTGGTGCCCAGCAGGTTGCCCTGCCTTACCACCACCGGAGGGCCACTGTCCAGCCGGGCCAGCACCTCGACACTCGGACCGACATCCTCGATCACCGGCGCCCGGATAAACACGGCCGGGAAAGGCTCCGTTCCGAGGGCCGACACAGGCACCTGGGTCTCGAAGCTGTCCACCTGGCGGCCATAGGCGTTGCGCAAGACATGGATATCCAGCACTCCCAGGGGGTCCCTGTCCAAGTTGGGTACCTTCTTGGCCAGCAGGATCAGCCCCGCGCAGGTGCCAAACACGGGAAACCCTTGAGAGGCTTTCTCTTTCAAGGCTGCCGTTAGCCCGTAGAGGGCCATGAGGCGGGCAATGGTGGTGCTCTCGCCGCCGGGGATTATCAGACCGTCCAGGCCGTCTAGGTGCCTAGGCTGGCGGACGAGCACCACATCGGCACCAAGGTCGCTGAGCGCCGCAGCGTGCTCCGCAAACGCCCCCTGCAATGCCAAGACGCCAACCCGCTTCATGAGCACCTACACCCGCCCCCGAATGGGTACAAGCTGGTGGTGCACGGGGTCCACCCCCAGCATGAAGCCCTCAAGGGCATCAGCACCCAATAGGGGCTGAGTGCCTTCGTCACCGAAGACCACAAGGCGTACCCTTTGTCGCCCATCCAGCCGCATCACCACCTCGCCCACTTCGCGCATGACAATCCTGCCATCGGCAGTGTCAAAGGGTAATCTCTCCACCGGGATGATACCCAGCCGCGTCAGCACAGAAGCAGGCATCCACGAATAGAAGGCACCCGTATCTACCACAGCCTCAAAGGTCTCCCAGGGGCCGGAGCGGTCACGGCTAATGGAAACAGGATGGCGAAATATGCCCATTCGTTACTGTCCCACGACGGCCAGAACTACCACTATCGCCATACGATCCTGCACCTGGCCACAAGGGGCACAAGCCTACGATGGACTGGATCAACTTCCAAGCCAAAACCGTGCAAGGCATGCCAGCCAAGTATAGACTCAGTACCCTCGTCGCCGAAACCAACCAGCGTTACCCTGGCTTTACCATCAACGCTAACCACCGCCTCGCCCATTTCGCGCTCAACCAACCTGCCGTCAGGAGTCTGCAATGCGCGCCTTTCCAGTGGTCCTACGCCTAACCTAGCGAGGATCGAGGCAGGCACCCAGCAGTGCATGAATTCTGTGTCTACCACAGCATCCAGTGTTTCCATAGGCGCATTCCGGCTTGCGCCAATCTGGATAGGTTGGCGGAAGGTCCCCATTCCCCTACCACCCCCTGCGGGCCAGCAGTGCCTCCTCGGGTATCTTGCCAATCTCCAGGCCGTCCATGGCCTTGCCCAGGTCCTTAGATACCTGGGCGATGATGGCAGCGTCCATATAGTGCGTGGTGGCCTGCACAATGGCCTTAGCCATGGCGGGCGGGTTCCCCGACTTGAAGATACCTGATCCAACGAACACGCCCTCGGCCCCCAACTGCATCATGAGGGCGGCATCGGCTGGGGTAGCCACCCCGCCAGCGGCAAAGTTGACCACGGGCAGCTTACCCATCTCATGCACTCCCTTTACCAGCTCGAAGGGAGCGCCCAGCGCCTTGGCCTCGGCCATAAGCTCCTCTTCGGCCATGCCCTTGATGCGGCGGATGGCGTCCTGCACGGCACGCATGTGGCGGACCGCCTCTACGATGTTACCTGTACCCGCCTCACCCTTGGTGCGAATCATGGCGGCGCCTTCGGCGATGCGGCGCAGCGCCTCGCCCAGGTCGCGGCAGCCGCAAACGAAGGGGACGGTAAAGGCGTGCTTGTTTATGTGGTGCGTCTCGTCGGCGGGAGTAAGGACCTCGGACTCGTCAATGTAGTCCACCTTGAGGGCTTCCAGGACCTGGGCCTCTACGAAGTGGCCGATACGGCACTTGGCCATCACCGGAATGGTGACTGCGTTCTTGATGGCCTCTATGATGGCGGGGTCGGCCATACGGGCCACACCACCCGCGGCGCGTATGTCGGCGGGCACCCGTTCCAACGCCATGACGGCACATGCCCCGGCCTGCTCGGCGATCTTCGCGTGCTCCGGAGTGACCACATCCATGATCACCCCGCCCTTGAGCATCTGGGCAAGACCTTTCTTAACCGTCCAGGAGCCTGTCTGCATATCTGCCTCCCGCGCTACCTTGGCACCTTATTCTACCGTCATAGGTAGGCCAAATCAAGGATTGACCGTAGTGAAACCTGCACCCCCATATGGTAACATGTGGGCATCCTTTTTCGGGGGGAGTCTATGAGCCAGGTAGCGGTCATTACTGGAAGCGGGCGGGGGCTGGGCCGTGCCTTGGCCGAGCGCTTCGCAGCCGCCAAGGCACGAGTCGCGGTCAGCTACCACACGTCTGCTCAGGGGGCGGAGGAGACCGCCGAGGCCGTTCGCCAACGGGGTGGGGAAGCCTTTGTCCAGCAGTGCGACGTACGGGAGTACGCCCAGGTCCAGGCCCTGGTGCAGGCCGCCGTGGACCACTGGGGCCGCATAGACGTGTTCGTCAACAACGCTGGCGAGGCCGTCGCCCCCTGGCGGGACCGCAACCTCAAGCTGCGGGTGCACGAGATCAGCGAAGAGGAGTGGGACCTGGTGATTGACTCCAACCTCGGAGGCAACATGCACGGCATCCGGGCCGTGGCCCCAGTCATGATGAAGCAGCGCGAAGGGCACATCATCAACGTCTCGTCGGGCAGCGCCCTGCGCGGGCGGCTGGGCTTCAGCCACTATGCCGCCGCCAAACTGGCTATCCTGGGCCTGACCAAGACAGCCGCCCAGGAGCTGGGCCAGTACAACATCCGAGTAAACGCCGTCTGCCCCGGCCTCATCATGAACGAGAAACATGCGCAGGTGGCCCTGGTAGCCGACCATCTCAAAGAGACCACACTGGGGCGGCTGGGGAAGGCCGGAGACTTCGCTGAAGCGGTCTACCAGCTCGCCCAATGGCCCAACGTCTCGGGACAGACTTTCATATTTGAAAGCCGCATCCTGCGCTAGGAGGTCGCCATGGCACAGGTGGTAGTCGTCACGGGGAGCGGCCGCGGGCTGGGCAAGGCCATGGCCGAGCGCTTCGGCGCCGCCGGCGCCAGAGTCGTAGTGAGCTACAATACCTCCGCCCAGGGGGCAGAGGAGGCGGCGGCCGCCATCGCCCGCAGCGGGGGAGAGGCCCTGGTCCAGCGCTGCGATGTACGGGAGTACGCTCAGGTGGAGGCCCTGGTGAATGCCGCCGTGGACCGGTGGGGAAGGGTGGACGTGCTGGTCAACAACTCGGGCGAGTCCTTCGCCACCTGGAGGGACCCGTCCCAAAAGCTCCGCGTGCACGAGACCAGCGAGGAGGAGTGGCAGTTCGTGACCTCCGTCGTTCTCACCGGCACCTTCCACGGCATCAAGGCGGTGGCGCCCCACATGATCCAGCAGAGGGACGGGCACATCATCAACGTCTACTCGGCCGCCGCGCTGGTCGGCAGATGGGGCTATGGCCCCGCCTCCGCCTCGCGGGGCGGCGTGCTGGCGCTCACCAAGACGGCGGCCCGGGAGCTGGGCGAGTACAACATCAAGGTGAATGCCGTAAACCCGGGGTTCATCGTCAGTGAGAAACACGCCGTAGTGGAGAGCACGACGGCCTTTGCCCAGCAAACGGTCCTCGGCCGGGGGGGCGACACTGCGGAGTTCGCTGAGTTCGTCTACCGGCTGGCGCAGATGGAGAACGTGTCGGGCCAGGGCTTCAACGTAGAAAACCGGATCCTGTAGTGGGAGGACGACATGGCACAGGTGGTCATCGTCACGGGGGGTGCCTGGGGGCTGGGCCGGGCCATCGCCGAGCGCTTCGGCGACGCCAGGGCCAGGGTCGCCTTTAGCTACTACACCCATGCCCGCGAGGCCGATGAGGTCGTCGCCGCCATTGGAGAAAAGGGTGGCGAGGCCCTGGCCCGCTACTGTGACGTCCGCGATTTCGAGCAGGTGAAGGCGCTGGCAGCGGCCACCCTGGAGCGGTGGGGCCGGATTGACGTGCTGGTCAACAACGCCGGCGGACAGGCATCGCCGTTCCGGGACCGCTACGCCGGCTTTCCCCTGACCGAGGTCCTCTGGGAGGACTGGGACTACATCGTGGACACCAACCTCAAGGGCGCCTTCCATGGCATCAAGGCAGTCGCCCCGACCATGATCGAGCAGAAGGACGGCCACATCATCAGCATCTCCTCAGGGACAGGGATAAAGGGCCGCGCTGGCTTCGGCCACTATGCGGCGGCCAAGGCTGGCATCATCGGGCTGACCAAGAGCGTCGCCCGCGAGCTGGGGGAGTTCAACATCAAAGTGAACTGCGTCTGCCCGGGCGTCATGTTCCACACGCCCGAGGAGGCCAAGCAGTGGCAGGGGCCTATCCGCAACGACTACATGCTGGGCCGGCCCTCGAACCCCAAGGACAACGCCGAGGCCATCTACCGCCTGGCCCAGATGCCCAACGTCTCCGGCCAGATCATGGTCCTGGAGAGCAGAATAGTGCTGTAGGGGTTACCCCGTGGTTGACCCCCGTACTGCTGTCTAACTAAGGCCGCCTCACTATCTCGGCGATAGGGCGCAAATCGTTTCCCGTCGGCATCACGAATAGGCATCGCCCATTGCTCCGGGAAGCCCAAATTGCGCCCACAGCCCTTTTGTCTTCGGCATCCGACGCGCTGTACAGGTGCCCGCCTTTGTACTCTACGGCCAGGACCCGCCCATCCGTTAGCTGGCAAATGAAGTCGGGGTAGAACCAGTCCTTCGAGGTTAGCAGGCGGAAGGACGTACTCTTCCGGGGCAGATTTCGTACCCAAAACTTCACTTCCGGCAGCCCGTCAATGAACTGCGCGCACTTGAACTCCTCAGCGAGTTCGCCAATGGGTGTGCGCTCCCGCAGCTCGCCCGGCTTGGGCCCAAAGTAGTGTTTCTGGAACTGGAAGCTACCCTCGTACGTCCAGCTTGGCTCGTAGGTCATCGCGCTGAAGTTGATCGCTCGCTCCTCACTAACGGCTAGTATCGAGTCCGGCAACAAGAACCTTTGGAAGGTTCTCTTGCGAAATGGTGTAGCCCAGTCTAGAATGCTTCTATCTTCACAAGCGAAGGTAGAGGCATGCAAGACAATCCCGAGTTGCTCAAGAGGTTGCTCAAGATGAAGATCAAGTACGAACTTGAACGTAGTGACTTCGCCAGCGAGGAAGAACTGAGGCGTTTCCTGGAGGAAGCCGAGAAGCCGGAAGGTCCGTCTTTGGAGGAAAATCTGAAGACGTTGTTTGCAGACCTTGGGGCAAAGTCGCAGACAGCAGTCCAAGACATAGCGAACCGGCTTAAAGATGAACTTGCTGTTCAAATCGCGGCTATAATCTCTGAGACTGCCGTTGAAGTCGTAGTGGCCAAGCTCAAGAAGCTGCGGGATACCGAACACGGGGGATCGAAGTAGACTCATGAAGTGGGTAGACGGGTGCCAGCCTAGAAGCGGATGTGAGCCGCCTTCGGCCCCATCTTGTGGCGTGATGCAGTTGGAACAGCGCCACTACACCGAACCACAGCTTATCACCTGCAAGTGGTGTGGCAGTCCTGACACCATGAAGTACGGGGTTCGGAACGGTGTCCAGGAGTACATCTGCAAAGCGTGTCGGCGGAAGTTCACGGCCAAAGACACGACCTTTCACATGTGGACGCCGACTGAGGAAATCGGGGCAGCTCTCGCCATGTACTATGAGGGCATGTCCTTCGCGAAAGTGGCCCGTCAGGTGGGCTTGACCTACGGAGATTCTATCAACCCCTCGACGGTCTACCGCTGGCTTATCCGGTACACCCTCAAGGCCCTTGCCATGACGGAAGGGCTTCACCCGAACACCTGTGAAAGATGGGTTGTGGATGAAACGGTCGTAAAGGTAGGCGGGAAGAACCTTTGGTACTGGGACATCATCTGTGAAGATACCCGATTCCTCTTGGCGTCTCACCTATCCCAGAGTCGTACCTTGAATGACGCAGTGACCGTCATGACGAAGGCCCAGAGGAAAGCCGGTAGACCACCCCGCTTCATCATCTCTGACGGCCTTGCCGCATACCCTGACAGTGTTGAACGGGTGTTTGGCGCTGACGCTCACCACATACGCGCCCACGGACTCACCGACGAAGTGAACACGAATCTGATTGAGAGGTTTCACGGGAGCATCAAGGAACGAACCAAGGTAATGAGGGGCTTCAAAGCCCGAGATACGGCCATGCTCATTCTGGACGGGTTCTTGATCCACTACAACTACATCCGGCCCCACATGACCTTGAAAGACCGCCCGCCAAAAGGCGTAGACAAGACCCCCGCCGAGGTTGCGGGAATAGAAGCTCCGTTCAGGAATTGGACGGAGATAGTGAGGATGATGCAATGAAATACCCGAGTCGAGACCTAACCTACGAATGGGGAAGAACCGCGCCGGACGAACTAGCTAAGTACGCCGATGCTTTGGACACCAAGCTCGTGGGCTTACTTGCTGCCGCAAGCATCATTATCAGTGTGGTGGCAGGATTACCCCGCTCTATTCCCTTAAATTGGACGGCAGTCCCCTTCGGGATTGCGGTGATGTCCTTTGCAATCGTGTTTACCACATGCATGTTGGCTCTACATAGCAGACAGTTCCGGGTGACCGATTCACCAACTATTCTGAAAAGGGATTGGTGGAGTCTGGAACCGGAGGTCTTAAAGGAACAATACTGGGAATACGTTGAGGATGCGTTCAAAGAGAATTACCAGGCTGTCAAGACCAAAGGACAAGCGCTACAGCTAGTCGTTCCCTTTTTGGGCATCGAAGTCGTGGCCCTGTTGGTGTGGCTATTTCTTCTTTGAAGGTTGTTCTTCTTTGAAAATAGCCACTTTCGGATTAGCTGGTTTCTTCGGAGAGTTGTTATCCGGTTTGTTGCTCATGTCAGGACTCTAGCACGTGGCTACACCAATAAGCAAGAGAACCGTCGCCGGGGTTGGTGGCCAACTGCAGAATGCGTTCCAACAGGCGTGTCGGCTTTGGCGTGATGAAAACCGACTCAGAGTCGGCGAAATCCATTAGTTGAACCAATTCCTTCTTTGCTTCTTGAGTGTGGCCAACTTGAACATGAGGCCATAAAGTGTCCGGCACTAGACCTTCCTTCACGTCCGACAGAAATCGTTTTAGACGTGGCACGTTGTTGCCATCCTTGCCCCACCAAATTCGCCTTTCCTTATCCAGTTGCTCGAAATTGGATTTGGAAAATCGCCAATACATGCCCGGAGGCGGCCCAGTGATACTAAGGAGTTCATAAATAACTAGACATCTGTCCCATTTTCTGGTAGAAATCAGACATGCGAGAAAACGATGGGCGGAAGCTGGACCACAAGACGCTCGAGCAGATCCGAATCCGCG